>Ga0209026_1000153_pt1 | contig 109259 bp, 108 predicted proteins | sample AraplaCL_Col_mCL_FD_184262 | JGI IMG/M metagenome (GOLD analysis project Ga0209026, IMG submission 184262) | Arabidopsis root microbial communities from the University of North Carolina, USA - plate scrape CL_Col_mCL (SPAdes) (version 2) | ecosystem: Host-associated > Plants > Roots >...
GCAAGGTGATCCGCCCCACGCGGCAGGCGCTGGAGTCGCCGCAGCTGCAGAAGAACTATCACGAGTGCTGGCAGGGCATCCGCAAGCATTTCGCGCCTTAGACAAGTCCGGATGAATCGCCACCCCGTCATTCCAGCGAGTCGCTTTTCAACAGCCGAAGGGCTGGTCAAGCTGGAGGTGCTTTTCAACAGACGAACGTCTGGTCATCCAGTGCCTCCCATGCATGGGGCGAAATGCAAAGACACTGGATCCCGGATATCGCTGCGCGATTCCGGGATGACGGGCAAAATCAGGGCATCCCCGGCGCCGACCGCACTCACTACTGACAAGGCAGCACGATGAAACTCGCATCTCTCAAAGAAGGCGGCCGCGACGGCATGCTGATCGTGGTCAGCCGAGACCTCGGCATTGCGGTGAAGGCCGCGGGCATCGCAGCCACGCTGCAGGCCGCGCTGGACGACTGGTCGAACGCCGCGCCGCGGCTCAATGCGCTGTCCGATGCGCTGAACGCCGGCACCGCCGCGGGCGCGTTCGCGCTGGACGTGGATAAGCTGGCCGCGCCGCTGCCGCGCGCCTACGAGTTCGTGGACGGTTCGGCCTACCTGCCGCACGTGGAGCGCGTGCGCCGCGCGCGTGGCGCCGAGGTGCCGAAGTCCTTCTACACCGACCCGCTGATGTACCAGGCCACCAGTGCCGGCTTCCTCGGTCCGCACGACGACGTGGTGGTGCCCAGCGAGGACTACGGCATCGACCTGGAAGCCGAGGTGATCGTGGTCACCGACGACGTGCCGATGGCGGTGACGCCCGAACAGGCGAGCGCGCACATCCAGCTCGTGGGCCTCATCAACGACGTCTCGCTGCGCGGGCTGATCCCCGGCGAGCTGGCCAAGGGTTTCGGCTTCCTGCAGTCCAAGCCGCGCTCGGCGCTGTCGCCGGTGCTGGTGACGCCGGACGAGCTGGGCGAGGCCTGGCAGGGCGACAAGCTGCACCTGCCGATGCGCACCTGGCTCAACGGCGCGTGGTTCGGTGCGGCCGAATGCGGTGTGGACATGCAGTTCAGCTTCGCCGAACTGGTGGCGCACGTGGCGAAGACCCGCCCGCTCACCGCCGGCACCATCGTGGGCTCGGGCACCATCGCCAACGAGGACACCAGCCTGGGCGCCTCCTGCCTCGCCGAGCAGCGCACGGTGGAGACGCTGCGCGACGGCAAGCCCTCGACGCCGTTCCTGAAGTATGGCGACACGCTGCGCATCGAGATCACCGACCAGGCCGGCGCCTCGATTTTCGGTGCGATCGAGCAGCGCATCGCGCCGCTGGCGCGCTGATCGCGACACGACGGATGCGCCGGCCTGCGGGCCGGCGCACACTCGGCACCTCCGTTCCGTCGCGAGGTGCCCCATGCATCAGAGCCGCCTGTGCACCCTGGTCCTGGATTGCAGGGTCGATGACCTGGGCGCTGCCGCCCGGTTCTGGAGCGCGGCGCTGGGCAAGCCCATCGCCACGCTCGACCAGGACGGCGACGGTCGTTACGCCGAACTGCGCACGGCGGACGACGAGCCGCTGATCCTGCTGCAGAAAGTCGAGCACGAAAGCCGTGTGCACCTGGACATCGAGACCGACGACCTGGAAGCCGAGGCGGCGCGACTGGAGCGCCTGGGCGCGCGGCGCGTCGCCTTCGTGCGCCAGCGCTGGTGGGTGATGGAGGCGCCCAGCGGGCAGCGCTTCTGCATCGTGCGCCGGCAGCGCGCGGCGTTCGGCCCGCACCTCAATCGCTGGGATTGAAGCCGTGCCGGTCGCGGCGGCTCAGCCGCGCCGGCGCCACAGCCGTGCGCGCAGCGGCAACGCCAGCGCCAGCACGGCGGCGAAGGCGCCGTAGCCGCACAGTGCGGGGAACACCTGCTGCCAGATCGCGCCGCTGGCGCGGAGCCCGGCCGCGTCGGGCACGGGCGGTTGCACCGCATCGAAGCCGAGCAGGCCGGCATACGTCGCGGCGGCGAAGGCCAGCACCAGCGCCAGCACGTCGAACAGCCGGCGCGCCGGCGTGCGCGGCAGCGACTTCGGGTAGCTCGCGTAGGCCCAGCCGAGGATCAGCAGCCATGGCGCGAGCAGCAGCAGGGCGAGGTAGCGCATCGGGGGCGTCGTCAGTCCTGCGCGGCCAGTTGTGCCAGCGCTTCGCGCAGGCGTGCGAGCAATGCCTCGCCGGCCTGCGGAGTGCGGGCGACGGCTTCGCCTTCCAGCTCCAGCACCAGCGCATCGCCGTCCTCGCGCAGCACGGCGGCCTGGCCCAGCCGGCGGATGCGCTGCTGCAGCGCGCCGGCAGCCTTGGGGTCGGCGAACGGCGTCGAGAGCAGCAGTTCCTCGCCGTCGGCGGCGAACAGGCGGAAGCGGAAGCCGGCATCGCCGTCGCGGAAGCTGGCGAAGCGCGGTGCCGCCTTGCCGGTCTTCGCGGCGGCCGGCTTGCCGGCCTTGGCGGCGGGCGCGGCACCCATTGCGCGCAAGCCGATCGCGTCGCGGATCGCGGCGAGCTTGGGCGTGGCGATCGCGCGCGCCTTGGCCGCACCTTCGCGCAGGGTCGCTTCGATCTCGTCAGGCTTGGCGATCAGCGCGTCGTAGCGCTCGCGCATCGGCGCCACGTCGGCCTCGATGCGTTCGAACAGCCGCTGCTTGGCCTCGCCCCAGCCCAGGCCATCGACCAGTGCGGCGCGGAACGCCGCGCTTTCGGCCTCGTCGGCGAACGCGCGGAAAATCGTGTACAGCGCGGAGCTGTCGGGGTCCTTGGCTTCGCCCGGCGCGCGCGAGTCGGTGACGATGCGCAGGATCGCCTCGCGCAGTGCCTTCGCGCCGCCGGCGAAGAGGGGAATGGTGTTGTCGTAGCTCTTCGACATCTTGCGGCCGTCCAGGCCCGGCAAGGTGGCCACTTCTTCCTCGATCTGCACCTCGGGCAGCACGAAGAAGTCGCGGCCGTAGATGTGGTTGAAGCGCTGCCCGATGTCGCGCGCCATCTCCAGGTGCTGGATCTGGTCGCGGCCCACCGGCACCTTGTGCGCGTCGAACGCGAGGATGTCGGCGGCCATCAGCACCGGGTACATGTACAGGCCCGCGGTGATGCCCGCGTCCGCGTCCTCGCCCGTTTCGGTATTGCGGTCCACCGCCGCCTTGTACGCGTGCGCGCGGTTGAGCAGGCCCTTGGCGGTGACGCAGGTGAGGAACCAGGTCAGCTCGGGAATCTCGGGGATGTCCGACTGGCGATAGAACGTGACGCGCGCGGGGTCCAGCCCCGCCGCCAACCAGCTCGCCGCGATCTCCAGTCGCGAGCGCTCGATGCGCGCGGCATCGTCGCTCTTGATCAGCGCGTGGTAGTCGGCGAGGAAGAAGAACGCGTCGACATCCGCGCGCCGGCTGGCGGCGATCGCCGGGCGGATCGCGCCCGCGTAGTTGCCCAGGTGCGGGGTGCCGGTGGTGGTGATGCCGGTGAGGACTCGGGTCTGCATGGCTCGGGATTCGGGATACGGGGTACGGGATACCGATTAACGACGACGATCAGCTAGGGATTCCGTTCGCGCTGAGCGTAGCTTGCGTAAGCAAGCGAAGTCGAAGCGGCCAGCGGCGATGACCCTTCGACTTAGGCCCTGCAGGCCTACGCTCAGGGCGAACGGTGGGGCATGAGTTGAACTCGGTCGCCAATCAGGTACGGGATTCGGGATACGCGTCAACGGATCAGGGTGGACTTGCCGAACAGCGATTCGACCAGGTCCACCGCCAGTTTCGCGGTGGCGTTGCGCTTGTCGAATGCGGGGTTCAGCTCGACGATATCCAACGAGCCGAGCCGGCCCGAGTCGGCGATCATCTCCATGCACAGCTGCGCCTCGCGGTAGTTCGGGCCGCCGCGCACGGTGGTGCCCACGCCCGGCGCGATCACCGGATCGAGGAAGTCCACGTCGAAGCTCACGTGCAGGTGGGTGCGCGCGTCCATGCCGGCCAGCGCCTCCTCCATCGCGCGCTTCATGCCCACCTCGTCGATGTGGCGCATGTCGTAGATGTCCACGGCCGCCTCGCGCACCAGTCGCTTCTCGCCTTCGTCCACCGAACGGATGCCGATCTGGCGGAACACGTCGGGCGTCACCGCCGGCGTGTGGCCGCCGATGCCGGTGAGCGCGTCCGGGCCGTTGCCGCACAGGCAGGCCACCGGCATGCCGTGGATGTTGCCCGAGGGCGTGGCCTGCGCGGTGTTGAAGTCGCTGTGCGCGTCCAGCCACAGCACGCGCAGTTTTTTGCCGTTCTCGCGGCAATGACGCGCCACCGCGCTGACCGAGCCGATCGCGAGGCAGTGGTCGCCGCCGAGCATGATCGGCAGCCGGTCCTGCGCCAGCTCGTCGTAGATGGCCGCATGCACGGCCTTGTTCCACGCCGTCACCTCGGCCAGGTGGCGGTAGCCGTCCACCGGCGGCAGCCACGGGTTCACCGGTCCGTGCAGGTTGCCGCGGTCGGACACGTCCAGCCCCCGCGCGCGCAGTTTCTCGGCGATCTGCGCCACGCGCAGCGCCTCCGGTCCCATCGAGGCGCCGCGATGCCCGGCGCCGATGTCGGTGGGCACGCCCACCAGGGCGATCGTCTGCTTGCTCATGTTGCTGTGTCCACGTCGATGACTTGCAGCCCCCGAGTGTAACGGGTCGGCTGCGACGTGGCCGCTTCGGGGGGAATGCCGGCAGCAGGAATCGAACCCGCGACCTACTGATTACAAATCAGTTGCTCTACCAACTGAGCTATGCCGGCGTGGGGCGGGATTCTAGCAGGGGTGGCTTCAAAAACAGCTGGTGCTGTGCGAGCCCACGCCGTCGGTGCGGATGCGGCTGCGCCAGTCGAAGCCGCTGCGGTCGGCCACCAGGTCGAGCCAGTATTGCGGCACGCTTTCGGTGCGCTCGGTGATGCGGGCGGGGAAGCCGGCGGCGGTCACGTCGTTGCGGCGCTTGCGCGCGTTGTCCTGGTCCCTGAACAGGCCCAGCGAGATCGTGTTGGGCTGGTCGCCGCCGCCCACCACGAAATAATCCTTGAGGCCGCGCGCGGCGAGCTGGCGGGTCAGCGCCAGCGCCTGCGCGCGGCTGCCCGGCGCGGGCAGGTAGACCCACCAGCTGTGCGACTGGGCGACCTGCTCCTGGCGCGAACGCATGCGCCGGGTGAGCGGGGTCAGCGCACTGCGGGCCTGCTGCAGGTCGTGTGGCGTGGCGAACGGCCCCAGCGTGAGGCAGCGCAGCTCGGTGGGCGCATTCGCATTGGCCGCGACGGGCGCAGACACAGGCGCGGCGACGCTGTCGGCGACGGCTGCGGTGGCTGCCTGCGCGGGCAGTTCGGAGAGCAGGTGCAGTTCCGGCACGCCCGGATCGGTAGCCGGCGGCACGTGCGCGTACGGCTGGCCGAGCAGCAGCCAGGCGGCGGCCACGATGTTGAGCATGATCAGCAGCACGAACAGCAATCGCAGGAACATCGATCCCCCGTCAGGAAAGACTCGGACAAGCCATATTGACGTCATGTCCGCAAGCGGGCATCCATCGACCGGCCATTTGGATTCCCGCTTGCGCGGGAATGACGACGAGGCGGAGCGTCGCTCATTGTGCCGCGGCCCACACCGCCAAACCGTGCAGCACGCTGTCGTGCGCGAGTTGCGCCGGCGCGGCGAGCAGGGGCAGCAGCGCTTCCGCGTCGCCGCCGCCGAGGCGCAACGCGGGCGCGCCACCCAGCGCCGGCGCCATGCGCGCCGCGAAGCGCTCGATCAGCGCCGCCGCCGCCAGCCAGCAGCCGGAAGCCACCGCGTCGGCGGTATTGTCCGCCGCCTCGACGATCGTGCCCGCCTGCGCGGGCCGTACCTGCGCGGTGGCGCCGAGCAGGGATTGCTGCATCAGCCGCGGTCCCGGCGCGATCAGGCCGCCGAGATGGCGGCCGTCGGCGGCCAGCGCATCCAGCGTGAGCGCGGTGCCCACGCCGGCCAGCACGCAGGGCGCGAGGCCGTCGGCGCGGGCGGCGACCATCGCGAGGAAGCGGTCCACGCCCAGCTTTTGCGGTTCGGCGTAGGCGTTGCGCACGCCACAGGCTTCGGCGGGCGTGCGCAGCCAGCGCGGCTCGCGCCCGAACGCGGCGACGACGCTGGCGGCGACCTGCGCCTCGCGCGGCGCGTCGACGACCGAGGCGCCGAACGCCGCCGCCGGCTGCGGCAGGGACGACCACGCCTCGGCGAGTGCATCCGCCACGTTCTCGTTCCACGCCACCGCGCCGTTCGCGCGCCAGTCGTCGCCGTCGCGCAGCGCCCATTTCAGCCGGGTGTTGCCGAGGTCGAGCAGAAGCCGGGTCATGCGCGGCGCACCGTGATGTCGGCGCTGTCGATGCGCTGCAGTTCGCCGTCGGGCAGGCGCAGCAGCAGGGCGCCGCGGCCGTCCACGCCGGCGCCGATGCCGTCGCATGTGCCGCCGGCGCCGCTGAGCCGCAGCGGCCGGTCACGCAGCAGGTCGTGGCGAGCGTACTCGTCGGCGAAGGCGGCAAAGCCGTCGCGTTCGAATTGCGCGAGACCCGCGGCCAGCGCGGCGATCAGCGCGGCGGCCGTGCGGTTGCGGTCCGGTGGCGTGCCGCCGGCCAGGGTGGCGAGATCGCAGGCCGGCTGGCCGGCCTGTGCACGCAACGCGTCGGTGAGGCGCAGATTGAGGCCGATGCCGATGATGGCGGCGCACGGGCCCTGGTATTCGCCGCTGAGCTCGACCAGGATGCCGGCCAGTTTGCCGGGCGCGTGGCCGGGCGCGGCGGCCAGCACGTCGTTCGGCCATTTCAGGCCCGCGCCGGCGATGCCCAGCGCTTCCAGCGTGCGCAGCACGATCACGCCGAGCGCCAGCGACAGCCCGGACAGTGCGGCGAAGCCGGTGTCGAAGCGTTTCAGGCAGGACAGGTAGAGGTTCAGGCCCGGCGGCGACAGCCAGGTGCGACCACGGCGGCCGCGGCCGGCGCTCTGCGTTTCGGCCAGCACCATGGCGAGATCCGGCGCCGCGGCGCCGCGGCGCTGCAGCTCGCTGGAGGTGGAGTCCAGCTCCCAGTGCACTTCCAGCGCGCCCAGCCGCTTGGCGACGGTGGCGGGCAGGGCGGTGCGGATGCGCGCGGCGTCCAGCAGCTGGATCGGCCAGGGCAGGCGGTAGCCGCCCGCGCCGCCGGCCTCGATCGGCACGCCGCGCGCACGCAGCGCCTCGATCTGTTTCCATATCGCGGTGCGGGTCACGCCGGCGTTGGCGGCCAGTTCGACGCCGGACAGCGGATTGCCCGTGGCCAGCTCGGCCAGCAGTTCGGCAGGCTGCATTAGCGGGCCGCCCGGAAGCCGGTCGGGGCGGCGATGGCGCGGCGGCGGTAGGAAAGAGGGGAAGTCACACGCATCCGGCGGATTCTAGCCGGGCGCCACAGCCGGCGGCAGTGGCACTGGCAGCGCTGGCGCATTTCTGAGACCATCGACGGCCTCGCTTGTGGATCAAGGGGTTGCATGCCATGAGTGCCAGACACTGGATGATCGGTTGCCTGATCGGCCTGGCCGGCATGGGCAGCGCCATGGCGACGGACATGGATGCCCGCGACATCACCGCCGGCAGCCACGGCGCCGCCGACGGCAACGCCCGCGACGCCGGCAGTACCAGCGGCGGCGACGCGCTGGGCCTCAACCGCGATTGCCCCTCCTCGTCCCGGCGCGGCAGCGACACCAGTGATGCCAGCGACACCGACAGCCGCGGCAGCGGCGGCGCGGCCGGCGGCAGCGAACACGGCGGCCGCATCTCCGCCCCCACCAGTGCACGGCCGGCCACCCTGGGCTGGCAGTCGCTGTTGCCCGGTTCGATCCAGTAGGAGCGGCGCAGGAGCGGCGTAGGAGCGGCTTCAGCCGCGATTCCTGCTGCCACCTTCTCGCCGCCCAGTCGCGGTTTGAAGCCAGTCGCGGCTGAAGCCGCTCCTACTCTGGCGGCAATTTCACGCTGAAGCGTGCCCCGCCCAGGTCGGGCGAACGATCCACCGTCAACTCGCCGCGGTAGGCGCGCACGATGTCCTGCACGATGGACAGGCCGATGCCGTGGCCCTGCACGCGCTCGTCGCCGCGCACGCCGCGTTGCAGCACCTTCTCGATCTTGTCCGCGGCGATGCCGGGGCCGTCGTCCTCCACGCTGATCAGCAGGCCGGGGCGGCCGCGGCCGGGCTGCGGCTGCTTCTGCACCACCAGCAGCACGTGGTGGCGCGTCCACTTGAATGCGTTTTCCAGCAGGTTGCCCATCAGCTCCAGCAGGTCGTTCAACTCGCCGTGGAAGGAGGCGCCGTCGGCGATGTCGAATTCGCACAGCACGTTCTTCGCGGCGTAGACCTTCTCCAAACTCTGCACCAGGTCCTCGGCGTGGCTGGCGATCGGCACCGCGATGGCGAAGGTCTGCCGGCCCGAGGTGGCGGCGCGCGCCAGCTGGTAGGCGACCAGTTCGTCCATGCGGCGCACCTGGTCGAGCACGCCGCGCCGGGTGGGTTCGTCGCTGGCCGATTCCAGCTGCGAGCGGATCACCGCCAGCGGCGTCTTCAGGCTGTGCGCGAGGTCGGCGAGGGTGTGGCGGTAGCGCGTGCGCTGTTCGCGCTCGCTGTCGATGAAGGCGTTGATGCGCTCGGTGAGGCCGGTCAGCTCCAGCGGATACTGGCTGTCCAGATGGTCGCTGTCGCCGCGCTCGACCTGGCTCATCTCGCTGGCCACCTTGCGCAGCGGGGTGAGGCTCCAGCGCAGCAGCAGCAGCTGCAGCACGATCAGCATCACGCCCAGCACCGACAGCCACAGCGCCAGCGTGCGCCGGTACACCGCGTTCTCGCCTTCGAGCTGCTGCTCGGTCTGCGCCACCATGATGGTGGCGGGGGTGGACTTGCGGCCCGGGAAGTCGAACGCCACGCCGATCGCGTAGTAGTAGAGCCGGCCCATGCGGGTCTCGACGGGGCCGGTGAATACCTGCTCGCCCGTCGGCAGCGGCTTGAGGAAGCGGAAGTCGTGGCCGATCGCCGAGGTGGATTCCCAGTGGTAGCCGTCCGGCCCGAGGATCACCGCGTACAGGCCGGAGCCGGGCTGGGAGAACTTCTGCGGCGGCGAATCGGGCGGCAGCAGGCGGCCGTCGCGGTTGGCGTCGGTGTGGGTGATGATGTCGGTGATCGCGGCGTCGCGCAGCTGGCCCTGCAGGTTGTTCAGCGCACTCTGCTGCTTGGTGACGGACATGACCACGCCGACCAGGCCAAGGAAGGCGGCCAGCACGAAGCCGGTGGTGATGGCCGAGCGCGCCGCCAGCGAGAGCGGGCGGCGCGCCGCGGGTTCACTCGTCGTCGCCGTCGGTGCGGGGGATGGCAAAGCGGTATCCGCGTCCACGCACGGTCTCGATGGGCTTGAGGGCGCCTTCCGGGTCCAGCTTGCGGCGCAGGCGGCCGATGAAGACTTCCAGCACGTTGGAATCGCGGTCGAAGTCCTGCTGGTAGATGTGCTCGGTGAGGTCGGCCTTGGAGACCAGTTCGCCGGCGTGCAGCATCAGGTATTCCAGCACCTTGTACTCGTAGCTGGTGAGGTCGACGATCTTGCCTTCCACCGTCACCGTCTGCGCGGTGGTGTCGAGCTTGATCGGGCCGCAGGCCAGCACCGGCTTGGACCAGCCGCTGGCGCGGCGCACCAGCGCGTTGATGCGCGCCAGCAGTTCCTCGACGTGGAACGGCTTGACCAGGTAGTCGTCCGCGCCCTGCTTGAGGCCTTCCACCTTGTCCTGCCAGCCGCCGCGCGCGGTGAGGATCAGCACCGGGTAGCGCTGGCCGTGCTCGCGCAGCGCCTTGATCAGCTCCATGCCGGACATCTTCGGCAGGCCCAGGTCGATGATGGCGAGGTCGAACGGCACTTCGCGGCCGAGGTAGAGCGCTTCTTCGCCATCCTGCGCCGCGTCGACGGCGAAGCCGTCGCGCTTCAGTCGTGCCGCCAGCGTCTCGCGCAGCGGGGCCTCGTCTTCCACCAAGAGGATGCGCATCAGTGTTTCTCCTTGCCGCCGGGACGCCGGGCGGGCGGGTTGCGGGTTGACGGGGAGGTTGGCCGGATACTGTCGCCGCCGCTGGCGGGTATCGTCATCACCCGCACGTGGCCCTGTGGCGTGAGCACCTTGACGCGGTACTCGGTGCGGCGGTCCCGGCGCACCGAGTCGGCCGACAGCACCTGGCCGTTGGTTTCCTGCTGTGCCCGGCTCACGGCCTCGCCGAGGCTGAGGTCCTTGGGCTTGGCCTGCGCCCATGCCGCCGGGCTCGCGCCCAGCGTCAGCGTCAGCGCCAGCGGCGCGAACAGCGGGAGGATTCGATGGGCCTTCATAGCCATGCTTCGACCACGATCTGTCTCTGGCCGTTCAGTTTGGGCGAGCAGGGCTGAATAGTGACCGGACGGGCGACCGCTGTCACGCCACCGCCCCCAACGGGGCCATGGCTTGCTCGATCAGCCCCCAGCCCGCGCCGGGCAGGTGCGCGCCCTCGCTGAGCACGCGGCGGAAGCCGCGCGCGCCCGGTTCGCCCTGGTACAGACCGAGCAGGTGCCGGGTGATGTGCTTGAGCGCGGTGCCGCGCTTGAGCTCGGCCTCGACGTAGGGGCGCAGGCGCCGCAGCACGTCGTCCCGGCCGGGCAGCGGGGCGCCGTACAGCGCGTGTTCGAGCCGGGCGAGCAGGTACGGATCGTGGTAGGCGGCGCGGCCCAGCATCACGCCGTCCAGCTCGGCCAGCTGCGCCTCGACCTGTTCCACCGTGGTGATGCCGCCGTTGATTGCCACCACCAGCTCGGGGAATTCGCGCTTGAGCCGGTGCACGCGCGGATAGTCCAGCGGCGGGATCTCGCGGTTCTCCTTCGGCGACAGGCCCTTCAGCCAAGCCTTGCGCGCGTGCACCACCAGCACCCCGACGCCGGCTTCCAGCATGGTCTCGGTGAAATGCTGCAGGTCGGCGTAGTCGTCCTGCTCGTCCACGCCGATGCGGCACTTCACCGTGACCGGCACGCCCACCGCATCGCGCATCGCCTTCACGCAGTCGGCCACCAGCGCCGGCTCGTACATCAGGCAGGCGCCGAAGCGGCCCGACTGCACGCGGTCGGAAGGGCAGCCCACGTTGAGGTTGATCTCGTCGTAACCCGCCGCCGCGCCAAGGCGCGCCGCCTCGGCCAGCTCGCCCGGCTCGCTGCCGCCCAGCTGCAGCGCCACGGGATGTTCCTCGTGGCTGTGTTCCAACAGGCGCAGCTGCTTGCCGCGCACCAGCGCCGCGCTGGTCACCATCTCGGTGTACAGCCGCGCGTGCGGGGAGAGCAGGCGGTGGAAGTAGCGGCAGTGCCGGTCGGTCCAGTCCATCATCGGGGCGACGGAGAGGCGCCAGTCGGCGGGATCGGGATAGGGGGGCAGGGCGGTCATCAGGCCGCCATTGTCCCGTATCGGCATGATGCGGTGGGAATCAGCCTTCGGCAGCCGTTGCCGCACGCCGCATGCGCCTCTCGGCCATGCGCAGGGCCACGACCACCACCAGCAGTACCACCGCCAGCCAAGGCATGGACAGGCCCCAGGCGGTGAGCATGGCCCAGATCGTGGTGAGGAACAGGTCGTGCAGCAGCCAGGCCCTGGCGCGTGCGGGCGACAGGTCGGGCGCCAGCCTGGCGACGAAGGCCGCATAGCCCCAGGCCACGGTGAGGCAGAACTGGATCATCAGCATGACGAGCACGTACGGCACGAAGCCGTTCAATGAGAACGCGTACACCGGGACGTGCGCGAGGCTTGTGCCGCCTGCCGGCAAGCTGCCCGGCAGGCTGTCGCCGGTGACCATCGCGTGGATCCCCGGCCCCAGCGGCACTTCGAAGAGGATGCCGCCGGTGATCATGTTGCGGATCAGCACCGGCACCAGCGCCACCAGGCTGAGCAGCAGCATGGTGAGCACGGTGAGCGGCGCGTCGATGCGGCGCAGCTGCGCCATCGCGCGGCGATGCTGGTACCAAACGCCGGCGATCAGGTAGAAGCTGAGGAAATACACCAGCAGCGGCGCACCCCAGACCTGCAGCAGGGTCTGGCCCGGCTTCGCCTCCGGACGCAGTTCCACCGCGGACAGGGTCAGCGCGATCGCGAACACGCCATCGGCGAGCATCACCAGACGATCGAAATGGCGCTGGTGGACGTGGTGTTCGCGTACGGCGGGTGCGGCGGTCGGTTCCATGTTCGCTTCCCTGATTCGGACTGCCGCATGATGCCGGAGAACGCAGCGGGCGGCGATGGCACGGATCGCGTAAAATGGCGCACTGCCGCGACCCCGCGCCGCCACTCGCCAGGTTCATCGGCCCACGCCCTCCCACGCGAGTCACGCTGCCGCCATGCGCGGCGGCGCGGTGATCCCCGACCTGCATTCCGAGACGACCCCATGGTAGCGATGGCAACCGAGCACGTGATCGACGTGCAGCACTGGAACGACAACCTGTTCTCCTTCCGCACCACGCGCGATCCGTCCTTCCGCTTCGACAGCGGGCAGTTCGTGATGATCGGCATGGAGCTGGACGGCCGTCCGCTGATGCGCGCCTACTCGATCGCCAGCGCCAGCTGGGAGGAGCATCTGGAGTTCTTCTCGATCAAGGTGCCGAACGGCCCGCTCACCTCGCGCCTGCAGCATCTCCAGCCCGGCGATCCGCTGAGGGTGACGCGCAAGCCCACCGGCACCCTGGTGCTCACCGACCTGAAGCCCGGCAAGCACCTCTACCTGCTCGGTACCGGCACCGGGCTGGCGCCGTTCATGAGCATCATCCGCGACCCCGACACCTACGAGCGCTACGAGAAGATCGTGCTGGCGCATGGCGTGCGCCGCGTCGACGATCTCGCCTACGCGCATTACCTCGAACACGAGCTGCCGCGGCACGAATACCTCGGCGAGCTGGTGCGCGAGAAACTGGTCTACTACCCCACGGTGACGCGCGAACCGTTCCGCAACCGCGGCCGCATCACCGACGCGATCGCCGACGGCATGATGGGCGCCGTCACCGGCCTGCCGCCGCTGAACCCGGAAACCGATCGCGTGATGCTGTGCGGCAGCCCGGCGATGCTGGACGACCTCTGCGCCCTGCTCGACGGCCGTGGTTTCCAGGCCTCGCCGCGCACCCGCGAGCCGGGCGACTACGTGGTCGAGCGGGCATTCGTGGAGAAATAGCGGGCGAACACGTCCCGCGGGCAGTGGCGTGTCGCCGCAGAAACTCGCGGCACCGCGGCGGCATGCGTATCATGCATGGGTCCACCACATGCCGACCCACACGGTGCGAGCCGCCATGCCACCAAGCCCCCCGACCGGACGACTGCGCCTGGTGCCTCAAGCGATCACCGACGACGGCGATGCCACGCGATTCTGTTCCAGCTGCGCGTTCGCCGAGGCCTGCGTCGCGGTGGGCTACGGCAAACCGGAGTTGCTCGAACTGCACTGCCTGGTCGAACACGTGGGACCGTTCCGCGCGGGCGAGCACGTGTTCCGCACCGGCGACCCGTTCCGCGCGATCTATGCGGTGCGCTTCGGCTCGGTGAAGACGCGGATGTTCGACCGCGACGGCAACGAGCAGGTGCTGGGCTTCTACCTGCCCGGCGAGGTGGTGGGGCTCAACGCGATCTACCCCGAGCATTTCCCCTGCGACGCGGTGGCGCTGGAAGACACCCAGTTCTGCCGCTTCTCCTTCCCCGCGATGAGTGCGCTGGCGTCGCGTCAGCCGGCGGTGCAGCAGCACTTGTTCCGGCTGATCAGCAAGGAGCTGGGCGCGGTGTCGCTGCTGGCCGGCGACCACAGCGCGGACGAGCGCATGGCCGCGTTCCTGATCGACCTCTCGTCGCGCTACGCGGCGCGTGGCCTGCCCGCCACACGCTTCCACCTCAGCATGTCGCGCGGCGACATCGCGAACTACCTGCGGCTGGCGGCCGAGACGGTGAGCCGGGTGCTGGGACGGTTCCGCAGCCAGGGGCTGATCGCGCTGGAAGGCCGTGAACTGGTGCTGCTGCGCGAGGACAGCCTGCGCGAACTCGGCGCCAGCCTGCTGCCGGACTAGGTCGGGATTCACCCCGGCGCGGATGGCCTTGTGACCTACGAGCGGCGCCGCAGGCGGCTGATCCAGGTCAGGGCCGTGTGGTGCGCATCCTGTCAGCATGGGAACGATTGTCATTGCCAGGCTCCCATGGACGCTTCGACCTCCGCCGCCGCGAACGACCCCGCCACCCTGCTCGCGGCCGCGCCGCACCGGCCCCTGTTCCTCGCCGGCACCGTGGCGGTGCTGCTGACGATGACCTGGTGGACGCTGGAACTGGCCGCGCTGCGCTTCGGCTGGGTGCGTTGGCCGCAGCCCACGATCCCGCCGGTATGGGGGCACGCCATGCTCATCCAGTACGGCCTGTTTCCCCTCTTCATGTTCGGCTTCCTGATGACCACGTTCCCGCGCTGGATGGACGGGCCGCAGGTGCCGCCGCGGCGCTACCTGCCGGTGGCCGGCGGCGTGCTGGGCGGTTACGTGCTGGGCACGCTCGGCCTGCTCGGCCTGCCGTTGCTGCTGAAGCTGGGCCTCGTGTTGATGCTGGCCGGTTACCTGGTGGGGGTGGGCACGCTGGCCGGCGTGCTGGCGAAGGCGGCGGACCGCAACCGGCACGGCTGGTCGTGCCTCGTGGCGTTCGGTGTGGGCACGCTGGGGCTGGTGCTGTTCCTCGCCTGGCTGCTGATTCCCGGCGTGTCGCCGGACGTGGCCTGGCTGGCGGTGAAGCTGGGCACGTTCGGTTTCCTGCTGCCGGTGTACTTCACGGTCTGCCATCGCATGCTGCCGTTCTTCAGCAAGAACATGGTGGCCGGCTACGCGATGTGGCGGCCGGCGTGGAGCCTGCCGGTAGCGTGGGCGCTGCTGCTGGCGCACGTCTTGCTGGACTGGGCCGGACTGCCGCAGTGGCTGTGGCTTTGCGATCTGCCGCTGGCCGCGGTGTTCGCCGCGCACTGGCTGATGTGGAAGCCGTGGCGTTGCCTGCATCCGGGCCTGCTCGGCGTGCTGCATATCGCTTTCACCTGGTTGCCGGTCGCCTTCGTGCTGTTCTGCGTGCAGGATCTGGCGCTGGCGATTCGCGGTGAACAGGTGCTCGGCCTGGCGCCGCTGCACGCACTGGCGATCGGTTTCTTCGGCTCGATGCTGGTGGCGATGGTGACCCGCGTCACCCACGGCCATTCCGGCCGGCCGCTGCAGATGCACCCGGTGCCGTGGCTGTGCTTCGTGCTGCTGCAACTGGTGGCGTTCGTGCGCATCCGCGCCGAGCTGGGCGGCGACCGCTATCTGTGGCTGGTGATCGCCGGCGCGGGCTGGCTGCTGGCCTTCCTGCCGTGGGTGCTGCGGTCGGCGTGGATCTACCTCACGCCGCGCGCGGACGGCAAGCCGGGCTGAGAGCCTGCTCAATGTCTCCGCATAGCTCGCGTTGCCTTGCCGTGGCTATTGGATGGAAGTACGCCGCGCAGCGCCCGCTTGGCTGGTGGGTCAAGCCGCGCGCTGCCGCATGGCGACCACGGCAAGGCAACCCGAAGGGCCGGGTCTGTTTGCGCGCATGCCGGCGTCATCACTCAGTCGTGGACGGACGTCCACTCCTTCGTTCTTCCTTGGCCTGCGCGCAAACAGATCCCGGCGCGAGCCACGCGAAGACATTGAACAGGCTCTGAGGAGAATGCCGTGCAGGAGCTGATCGCGCCGTATTACCCGTGGATCGTGCTGGTGCACCTGGCCTGCGCGATCGTGTTCGTGGGCGCGGCGGCGTTCGAGGTGTTCGTGCTGGAGGCGCTGCACGAGCGCTTCGACGTCGCCACCATGCAGCAGATCGAGGCCGCGGTGATGGCGCGGGTGCGCCGCTACATGCCGTACGTGGTGGTGCTGCTGTTCGTCAGCGGCGGCCTGTTGTTCGATCTGCGCTGCAACGGCATCCACTGCATCGGCACGACGCGCTTCGGCTGGTTCCTGCTGCTGAAGGTGATGCTGGCGTTCGGCGTGCTGGGCGTATTCGTCAACGCGGTATGGGCGGGCGCGCGCGGGAAGATGAACGCCTGCCGCTTCCGCCATACGCATCGCATCGTGCTGGCGCTGATGGCGGCCATCGTCTTTCTGGCCAAGACCATGTTCTACTTGTAGGCCGATTTCCCCACCCATCACGAGGTGCGTCATGTCCACAGTCCATTTCAAGGGTCAGCCGGTACGCGTCGACGGCAGCTTCCCGGCGGTCGGCAGCCAGGCGCCGGCGTTCCACCTGGTCGGCGGCGACCTGTCCGAGGTCACGCTGGCCAACCATGCCGGCAAGCGCAAGGTGCTGAACATCTTTCCCAGCGTGGACACCGGCGTGTGCGCCACCTCGGTGCGCCGCTTCAACGAGCTGGCGGCGAAGCTGACCAACACCGTGGTGCTGTGCATCTCCGCCGACCTGCCGTTCGCGCAGGGCCGCTTCTGCGGCGCCGAGGGCATCCAGAACGTGCAGATGCTGTCGCTGATGCGAGGGCGCGAGTTCCTCCGCGACTACGGCGTGGCGATCGCCGACGGCCCGCTCGCAGGCGTGGCTGCCCGCGCGGTGCTGGTGCTGGACGCGCACGACAAGGTGATCCATGCGGAGCTGGTGGACGAGATCACGCATGAGCCGAACTACGACGCGGCGCTGAAGGCGCTGAGCTGAGCAACCCGCCGCGCAACTTGCCGTACATGCACATGCAGAAGCCCGCCGGGTGACCGGCGGGCTTCTGCATGCGTGGCGCCGCGAAGACGCGGTTCAGGAGCGGATGCCCACCACCGGAATGCCGAGCGGCCGCGCGTCCAGCCGGTCGGGCAGGCCCATGCCCATGCGCAGGCTGCGGCCGATGCGTTCGGCGTAGTCGAGCATCTGCACGGCGTCCTCCGCATCCAGTACTTCCAGCGTGGTCTCGCGCCACAGCTCCAGCCAGCGCACGAAGTGCTCGGTGCGGATCGCCGGCTGGCCACGATGCACGGCCATCGGATTGCCGCGGTAGCTGGCCGCGCGCAGCGCCACCGAGCACCAGAACGCGGTGAGCAGGCGCTTGTGTTCGGGCCAGTCGTGCACGGCGGCGTTGAAGATCGGGCCGATCGCGGGATCGGCGCGCACCTTGTCGTAGAAGCGGTCGACCAGGGTGGCGATGCGGGTTTCGTCCAGCGTGCTCATGGCTTGCTTGTCGGGCCTGTCGGGTTTTCGGCCGGGGTCGTCGTTGCGTCCGCGGCGGGCTCGTCCAGCAGCGGCAGGATGCCGGGCGTGTCGAGGTCGTCGAACTGCTGGTGGTTCACCGCCCAGAAGAACAGCGCCACGCCCACGATCACCACCAGGGCGGTCACCGGGATCAGCACCAGCAGGATGTTCATGCGCGCAGCTCCTGTCGCGGTCCGTTGCCGTCGCGGCCGGCGCGCAGCGCGTTCAGCACCACCGCCAGCGAGCTGAGCGACATGCCGATGCCGGCCAGCCACGGCGGCACGAAACCGAACGCGGCGAACGGCACCGCGCACAGATTGTAGGCCAGCGACCAGCGCCGGCCCTGTGCCACGATGCGTTGCACCTCGCCCGCGATGCCGCGGGCGCGGACGAGGCCGTCTAGACGGTCGTCCATCAGCAGCAGGTCGGCCTGCGCCTGGGCGAGGCCGGTGCCGCCGGCCAGCGCGGCGGAGACGTCGGCGCCGGCGAGGATCGGCGCGTCGTTGCTGCCGTCGCCCACCGCGAGCACCACGTGGCCTGCCGCGCGCAGTTCGCGCAGCCGGGCCAGCTTGTCGTCCGGACTCTGGCGTGCACGCCAGTCGGCGATGCCGAGCACCTGGGCCAGCGCGGCCACGCGTTCCGGCGTGTCGCCGCTGGCGATGCAGGGTGCGATGCCGTCGGTGCGCAGCGCATCCAGCGTGGCCTGCGCGTCGTGGCGCGGACGCTCGGCGAGGCGGAAGGCGGCGATGGCGCCGTCGGCGTCGGCCAGCAGCAGGGCATCGCGCTGGCGCTCAATGGCCAGCGCGTGACCCAGCGCGAAGTCGGCGCGGCCCAGGCGCAGCGCGCGTCCGGCCACCGTGCCGCGCAGCCCGGCGCCGGCCACGGCCTCGACCCGCTCGGCCTGCCGCGCAGGCCCCAGCCGGCTGGCGGCATCGGCGAGCGCGCGGGCCAGCGGATGCGAGCTTTCGCGGGCCAGCGTGGTGGCCAGCGCCAGCACTTCCTCGCGGGCATCGCCGCGCAGCGGTTCGATGCCGGCGAGCTCCAGCCGCGGCACGCCCAGCGTGCCGGTCTTGTCGAACAGCGCGATGTCCACGTGCGCGAGGCGGGTGAGCGCGGTGGCATCGGTCACCAGCACGCCACGGCGCGCCAGCGCGGTCAGCGCGCGGCTGAAGGCGGCCGGCGCGGTGAGCGCGAACGCGCAGGGGCAGGCCACCACCAGCACGGCGAGCGCCGCGTCGAACGCGCGCGCGGGATCGACCAGCAGCCAGCCCAGCGCGGTGAGCGCGGTGAGCAGCAGCACGCGCGCCACGAAGCGGGCGATGTCGCGGTCGCTGGCCGTGGCGAAGCTGCGCGCCGCGCGGGCGCGGGCGGCCAGCGCGCCGATGCGCGCCACCACGGTCGCTGCACCGCTGTGTTCCACGCGCAGCGGCACGGGGCCATCCAGCAGCACGCTGCCGGCCACCAGGCGTTCGCCGCGGCGACGCAGAACGGGGCGCGATTCGCCGGTGAGCAGGGCCTCGTCCAACCGCGCCGAATCCGCTTCCAGCACGCCGTCGGCGGGCACGGTGGCGCCTTCAGCGACGTGCACGCGGTCGCCAGCGCGCAGCGCCAGTGCGGGCACGGTTTCCAGCATGCCGTCGGCGGCGATGCGTTGCGCCAGCAGCGGCGCGGCATCGATCGCGGCGTCGCCCTGCGCGTTGCCGTGGTGACGCGCACGCAGCTCCACGTAGCGCGCGACCAGCAGCAGGAACACGAACATGCTCACCGAGTCGAAGTAGATCTCGCCCGCGCCGCGCAGCGTGTTGTACGCGCTGGCGAGGAACACCAGCGCCACCGCCAGCGCCACCGGCAGGTGGATGCCGAGCCGGCGTTCGCGCAGCTCCTGCACGGCGCCGGTGAAGAAGGGCCGGGCGGAATAGGCCACCAGCGGGATGGTGGTGAGGAAGCCCAGCCAGCGGAACAGGCCGCGGGTGGTGAAATCCACGAAGTCGACCGCGCCGATGTAGATGACGAAGGCGTAGGTCATCACCTGCATCATGCACATGCCAGCGACCAGCAGGCGCTTCAGCGCATCGTGCAACTCGGCGGCGCGCACGTCGTCGGCGTCATCGTGGGGCAGCGGCTGGGCCGGGCAGTGCTGCGCGGCGCAGCGTTCGACCAGGGCATCCAGCGAGAGCCGGCGCGCGTCCCATACCACGCGCAGGCGCCGGGCGGCGGGGAGGATCGCCACGCGCTCGATGCCGGGCAAGGCGCGGATCGCCTGTTCCAGCGCCAGTGCGCGGCGCGGTTCGGCCAGCGCGTCCACGCGCAGCGCCACTTCGCTGCGGCCGTCGCGCCGCGGCCGCAGCACCTGGGCGAGCAGCAGCGGATGGGCCCAGACGGCGCGCGCATTCATGGTGCGTCCGCGCGGTGGCTGCTGCGCGCGCTGGCGGGGACGCCGAACACGGTGTGCGAGGTCTCGAGTGGAACGTCGGCGTGGCGCGCGCTCACCGCGATGATCCAGATGCAACCCGCCAGCGAGGCGATGAACACCGCGATGCCCAGCCACAGGATCGGCTGCCGGTACCACTGGCCGCCAGCCACGGCCTGCGACGATTCAGTCCGCGGCGCCGACATCGGGATGCGACAGGTGGTAGACGTAGGCCGCCAGCACGTGGATCTGCGCATCGCTGAGGCGCTTGTCCCAGTTCGGCATGTGGCCCTGGCGACCGTCGTGTATGGACTTGGTGATGTCCGCCAGCGTGCCGCCGTGCAGCCAGATGTGGTCGGTGAGATTGGGCGCGCCCAGTGCCGGGTTGCCCTTGCCGTCGGGGCCGTGGCAGGCGGTGCAGGTGGCCTTGAAGATCGGTTCGGCGGCGGCCGCCATCTTCGCGTCGTGCGGTGCGCCGGACAGGCTCAGCACGTATTGCGCGAGATTGTCCACGGTCGGCTCGCCGAGGCTGGCCCAGGGCGGCATCACGCCGGCGCGGCCGTCGTGGATCGAGGTGGTGATGTCCTTGCCGCTGCCGCCGTACAGCCAGTCCTGGTCGGTGAGGTCGGGGGCGCCGAGCTGCTGGTTGCCCTTGCCGCTGCGCTGGTGGCAGGCCGCGCAGTTGTCCTCGAACAGCACCTGGCCGAGCTGCCGCGCGGCAGGGTCGCCGGCCAGCTGCTCGGGCGTGTACAGCGAGAGGCGCTGCATAAGCGGCTCCAGCTTCGCCTCGTTGGCGGCCTGCTCGCCGGCCAGCTGGCCGTGCGAGGTCCAGCCCAGCGCGCCCTTGTGGTTGCCGAAGCCGGGGTACAGCACGAGGTAGATGAAGGCGGCCACGAACATCGCGCCGGAGAACAGGATCCACCACGTCGGCAGCCGCCGCACGCCCTCGCGCAGCACGCCGTGCGCCCACACGTGGCCGCTGGTGCCGTCGGGCTGGGTGGGGATCTTCGCGCGCGGTCCCCACAGGAACAGGAAGAAGGTGATGCCGAGGTTCAACACCACCAGGAACATCACCCACAACGACCAGCCGGTGCTCATCGCGCCTTCTCCTGTGTCGGGTCGACAGTGGGATCGTCGTCCTGCATCGGCAGTTGCGCCATCCGGTCGAACACGGGTTTGTGGTACTTGCGCCAGGCCCAGATCCAGATGCCGATGAAGCTCACCATCATCAGCACGATCATCACGCCGGCCAGGTGACCCCAGAACGGACTCATGGCGCACCTCCATCGCTGGCCGGCGCCGCGGCGGTCGGTTCGTTCTTGATGCCCAGGCCTTGCAGGTAGGCGATCAGCGCGTCCATCTCGGTCTTGCCCTTGACGGCCTCCGGCGCGGCGGCGATGTCGGCGTCGCTGTACGGGTCGCCCAGCTTGCGCAGCACGCGCATGCGCGCCTGGATGTCGGCGCCGTCGATGCCGGCCTTCGCCAGCCACGGGTAGCCGGGCATGTTGGACTCCGGCACCACGCTGCGCGGGTTCATCAGGTGCATGCGCTGCCAGTCGTCGGAGTACTTGCCGCCCACGCGGGCGAGGTCCGGCCCGGTGCGCTTGGAACCCCACTGGAACGGCCGGTCGTAGACCGATTCCTCGGCGGTGGAGTAGTGGCCGTAGCGCTGGGTCTCGAAACGCAGCGCGCGGATCATCTGCGAGTGGCAGAGGTAGCAGCCCTCGCGCACGTAGACGTCCTTGCCGGCCAGCCGCAGCGGATCGTACGGATGCACGTTCGCCGGCGCCTTGAGCGAATGCGCCTCGACGAACAGCGGGGTGATCTCGGCGAGTCCGCCCAGCGAGACCATGATCGCGATGCCGATGCCGAGCAGGCCGGCGTGCTTCTCGATCGCTTCGAAATGCCTGTAGGCCATGATCAACCTACCGCCGGCAGGGGGGCCGGGATCTGGTGGGGTTCCGGCTCCGGGATCGGCACCGGGATCGGCTTGATGATGCGGGCGCGGGCGTCGGCGGCGGTGTACCACAGGTTCCACGCCATCACCCACATGCCCGAGAGGATCAGCACGCCGCCGAACCAGCGGATCAGGTACATCGGCTTGATCGCGATCAGGCTGTCCAGGAAGCCGTACTTCAGCGAGCCGTCCGGCAGGGTGGCGCGCCACATCTCGCCCTCGGTGACGCCGGCGGTCCACATCGCGCCGACGTACAGCAGGGTGCCGGCCATGTGCAGCCAGAAGTGCACGTTCATGCCGTGCACCGAATGCATCGCGGGGCGGCCCAGCGCGCGCGGCGCCATCGCGTACAGCGAGCCGATCGTGATCATCGCCACCCAGCCCAGCGAGCCGGAGTGCACGTGGGCGATCGTCCAGTCGGTGTAGTGCGACAGCGAGTTCACCGTCTTGATCGCCATCATCGAGCCTTCGAAGGTGGCGGCGGCGTAGAACACCAGCGCCATCACCATGAACTTCACCGCCGGGTCGGTCTTCACCTTGCTCCACGAGCCGTTGAAGGTGAGCAGGCCGTTCGCCGCCGAGCCCCAGCTCGGCATCAGCAGCACCAGCGAGAACGCCATGCCCACCGACTGCACCCAGTCGGGCAGGGCGGTGTACATCAGGTGGTGCGAGCCGGCCCACATGTAGACCGAGATCAGCGCCCAGAAATTGACGATCGAGAAACGGTAGCTCCACAGCGGCTGCTGCGCCTGGCGCGGCACGAAGTAGTACATCATCCCGAGGAAGCCGGCGGTGAGGAAGAACGCCACCGCGTTGTGGCCGTACCACCACTGCACCATCGCGTCGACCGTGCCCGAGTAGATCGGGTAGGACTTGGTCCAGGACACCGGCAGCGACAGGTGGTTGACCACGTGCAGCAGGCCCACCGCGATGATGAAGGCGCCGTAGTACCAGTTCGCCACGTAGATGTGCTTGATGCGCCGGCGTGCCAGGCTGGCGAAGAACACCACGCCGAAGCTCACCCACACCACCGCGGTGAACAGCGCGATCCACCATTCCGGCTCGGCGTATTCCTTGCTGGTGGTGAGGCCCAGCGGCATCGACACCATCGCCAGCACGCAGACGATCTGCCAGCCCCAGAACGTGAAGCCGGCCAGCCGGTCGAGCGCCAGTCGCGCGTGGCCGGTGCGCTGCACCACGTAGTAGCAGGTGCCCATCAGCGCGGAGCCGCCGAACGCGAAGATCACGCCGAAGGTATGGTCCGGGCGCAGCCGGCTGAAGGTGATCCAGGGCAGGTCGAAGTTGAGCGCTGGCCACATCAGCTCGGCGGCGATGTACACGCCCACCGACATGCCGATGATGCCCCAGACCGCCGCGGCCAGCAGGAACTGGCGCACGACCTTGTCGTTGTAATACTCGGTGTTGGGCATGGGTATCCCCAGTTTCGGTGTGGTCATTGTCCCGGCTGCACCTGTGCGCCGCGATGACCGCAGTCAGGCGGCTGCGGCAATCTGTCCGTCAGGCGTGGCCGGTCCCCCTCTGGACACGGCAGCCTGATCCAGGTCATGGCCGCCATGGTTGCAGCAAGCGATGCTGTGCGGACGTGAAGAAACCGGTTCAGGCGCTGCTCCATGGCCCATGTCGTCACCGAGAACTGCATCAACTGCAAGCATACCGATTGCGTCGAGGTGTGCCCGGTGGACTGCTTCCACGAAGGGCCGAATTTCCTGGTGATCGACCCCGACGAATGCATCGACTGCACGTTGTGCGTGGACGAGTGCCCGGTGGGCGCGATCTTCCCCGAGCTCGACGTGCCGGCGGGGCAGGAGGGCTTCCTCGCGCTCAATGCCGAGCTGGCGAAGGTGTGGCCTGTGCTGACCGCGAAGAAGCCTGCACCGGCGGACGCCGCGGAATGGGATGGCGTGCCGGACAAGCTGCCGCTGCTGAAACGCTAGGGGAGTGGGGGAAAGGGGACAAAAAAGCCCGCTCGCGCGGGCTTTCTTGTGTGTGGAGTGCGGCCATGGATGGCCGCTCACTTGATTCTCGCGATCAGGGATGATCGCAATGGTTTTGAACAGTGCGGCCACGGATGGCCGCCCGTTTGATTCTCGCGATCAGGGATGATCGCAATGGTTACGCCACCACGCGCACCATTTCCAGGCACTTGTTGCTGTAGCCCCACTCGTTGTCGTACCAGCTCACCAGCTTGACGAAAGTGGAGTCCAGCGCGATGCCGGCGTCGGCATCGAACACCGAGGTGCAGGTCTCGCCGCGGAAATCGGTGGCGACCACCTTGTCGTCGGTGTAGCCGAGGATGCCCTTCAGCGCGCCCTGCGACTGCGCCTTCATCTCGGCGCAGATCTCGGCGTAGGTGGCGGGCTTCTCCAGCTCGCAGGTGAGGTCGACCACCGAGACGTCCGAGGTCGGCACGCGGAAGCTCATGCCGGTGAGCTTCTTGTTGAGCTCGGGAATCACCACGCCGACGGCCTTGGCCGCGCCGGTGGAGGAGGGGATGATGTTCTCCAGGATGCCGCGGCCGCCGCGCCAGTCCTTGTTGCTCGGGCCGTCCACGGTCTTCTGGGTGGCGGTGGCGGCGTGCACGGTGGTCATCAGGCCGCGCTTGATGCCCCACTTGTCGTGCATCACCTTGGCGATCGGCGCGAGGCAGTTGGTGGTGCAGCTGGCATTGGAGATGATGGCCTCGCCAGCGTACTTCTTGTCATTGACGCCGTAGACGAACATCGGCGTGTCGTCCTTCGACGGGGCGGACAGGATCACCTTCTTCGCGCCGGCGTCGAGATGCTTCTGCGCGGTGGCCTTGTCGAGGAACAGGCCGGTGGACTCGATCACCACGTCGGCGCCCACTTCGCCCCACTTCAGGCTGGCCGGGTCGCGCTCGGCGGTGAGGCGAATTTTCTGGCCGTTGACCACCAGCTGGCCGTTCTCGATCGCCACGTCGCCCTTGAAGCGACCATGCACCGAGTCGTAGCGCAGCATGTAGGCGAGGTAGTCCGGCTCCAGCAGATCGTTGATCGCCACGATCTGGATGTCCTTGCCGAAGTTCTGCACCGCTGCGCGCAGCACGTTGCGACCGATGCGGCCGAAGCCGTTGATGCCGACCTTGATGGTCATGGGACAGCGTCCTCCAATGCGACGGGGAAGGTGGCCGCGCGCGGCGGCCGGAAAGCCGTGATTTTAGCGGGAAACCGGCTTGGCTGTCCGTACGGCGCGGCCGTGCGCCGGTTTGCCGCAATAGATGTCGTGCAAGGTGGCCATCAAGACCTGTACCGGACCCGCGGCGAGGCGGTAATACACCGCCTGCGCCTCGCGGCGGGTCTGCACCAGTTCCGCCTCGCGCAACTTCGCCAGGTGTTGCGACAGCGCCGACTGGCCCAGCGCCAGCCGCTCCAGCAGTTCGCCCACCGCCAGCTCGCCTTCGGACAGGTGGCACAGGATCAGCAGGCGCTGCTCGTTCGCCAGCGCCTTCAGCAGCTCGCTGGCTTCGCCGGCGTGGACGCGCATGCGGGCGGGATCGGTCGCGGTCTTCATGGCGGCATTGTGCCATGTCTTGCTAAATTAGCAAAAACTAATATGATGCAGCGCACGTCTTTCCGGAGCGCAGCACCATGCCTGCCCACGTCGCTTCCTTCTTCCACGCGGCCACCTCGACCTGGACCCACGTGGTCAGCGACCCCGCGACCGCGGCGGCGGCGGTGATCGATCCGGTGCTGGACTTCGACCCGGCCAGTGGCCGGCTCGGCACCGAGGCTGCGCGCGAAGTGCTCGACCATCTGCGCGCGCAAAGGCTGGACCTGCAATGGATCCTGGAAACCCACGCGCATGCCGACCATCCCACCGCCGCAGCCTGGCTGCGCGCGCAGACCGGCGCCGCGGTGGCGGCGGGCGCCGGCATCGTCGCGGTGCAGGCCGAGTTCAAGCGACGCCTGGCGTTGGGCGAGGACTTTGTCGCCGATGGCGCGCAGTTCGACCGCCTGTTGCACGATGGCGAGGTGTTGCCGCTGGGCGGGCTGGCGCTGGAAGTGCTGGCCACACCCGGCCATACCGCCGACAGCGTGAGCTACCGGGTGGGCGAGGCGGTGTTCATCGGCGACACGCTGTTCTCGCCGGCCGCGGGCAGCGCGCGCTGCGACTTCCCCGGCGGCAGCGCGGCAGCGCTGCATGCCTCGGTGCGCCGGCTGTACGGGTTGCCGGACGACACGCGGCTGTATCTCTGTCACGACTATCCCGCCGACGGCGCGGCGCCACGCAGCATGGCGACGGTGCGCGAGCAGCGCGAGCACAACGTGCACCTCGCCGCCGGCACGACGGCGGCGGAGTTCGTGGCGCTGCGTGAGCGCCGCGACGCCACGCTGGCGATGCCGCGGCTGTTCTGGCCGGCGCTGCAGCTCAACATTCGCGCGGGCGAACTGCCGCCGGCGGACGGCGCGGGGCGGCGCTTCCTGAAACTGCCGCTGGACGCAGGCGCGCTGGAAGCACGGGCATGAGCACCGCGTTCACGCCGTGGAGCGCGCTGGGTGGCGGCATCCTGATCGGCCTGGCCTCGTTGTTGTTGCTGGTCGCGCTGGGCCGCATCGCCGGCATCAGCGGCATCGCCGCCGGCCTGCTGCCGCCACGCCGCGGCGACATCGGCTGGCGACTCGCTTTCGTGATCGGACTGCCTATGGGTGCGGCGCTGTGGATGCTGGGCGCGGGCGGTGCCGCGGTGGCCAGCCATGCGCCGCCGTGGCAGCTCGCGCTGGCCGGCTTGCTGGTGGGCGTGGGCACGCGCGTCGGTTCGGGCTGCACCAGCGGCCATGGCGTGTGCGGGCTGGGGCGGTTTTCGCCGCGTTCGCTGGTGGCGGTGCTCACGTTCATGGCCACCGCGATGCTGTGCGTCTACGCCTGGCGCCACCTGCTGCCGGAGCTGGCGCGATGAACCGCTTGCTGGCGTGGCTGGCGGGCCTGCTGTTCGGCGCGGGCCTGGCGTGGTCGGGCATGGCCGATCCGCACAAGGTGCTGGGTTTCCTCGACGTGGCCGGCGCGTGGGACCCCAGCCTGCTGCTGGTGATGGTTGGCGCGGTGCTGACCTATGCGGTCGGCTCCCGGCTGGTGTTGCGACGCGCGCGGCCGTGGCTGGACGAGCGCTTCCATCTGCCAATGAATCGCCGCATCGACGCGCGCCTGCTCGCCGGTGCGGCGGTGTTCGGCATCGGCTGGGGACTGGCCGGCTATTGCCCCGGCCCCGCACTGGCCGGCGTCGGCCTCGGCAACGGCGATCTCGTCTGGTTGCTGCCGGCCTTGCTGCTCGGCTGGTGGCTGGCAGGGCGCGGCCGGCGCGTCTGAGCGCGTCGGTGTGCTGTGGCACACTCGCCGATCGTCTACTGCCGTGATGTCCGCACCATGAAGTATCCGCGTCGCCTGCTGGCCGCCTCGCTGGCCCTGTTCGTCGTCATTCCCGCCGCGCAGGCCTGGGGGCCGCTGGGCCACAGCATCGTCGCCGCGCTGGCGCAGCGGCACCTGAGCCCCGCCGCCGAGGCCGAGGTGGAGCATCTGCTGGCAGCCGACCACACCACGCAGCTGGCCGACGTCGCCAGCTGGCCCGACCAGATCCAGGACGATCCCGCGCAGGCCACGCTGTGGCAGCAGACGCGCAAGCTGCACTACATCAACTTCCGCGGCGGTCCGGGTTGCGACTACGTGCCGCCACGCGACTGCCGCGACGGCGAGTGCATCACGGCGGGGCTGGCGCATTACGTGGAAATCCTCAAGGACAAGTCGCAGGGCGACGCCGTGCGCTTGGCGGCCTTGAAGTTCGTGGTGCATTTCGCGGGCGACATCCACCAGCCGCTGCACGCCGGCTACCGCGACGACCTCGGCGGCAACAAGTACCAGGTGCAGTTCGAGGGCAAGGGCAGCAACCTGCACAAGGTCTGGGACTCCGGCATGCTGAAGACGCGCGGCCTGGACTGGCAGTCCTACACGGCGAAGCTGGACGCCGAAGGTCCCGCGCAACTGCCGCCGCCGATCGCGCCGCTGGACGATCCCTACGCACAGTGGGCGGAGGAATCCTGCCGCCTCACCGCCGCGCCGGGCTTTTATCCGGACGGCCACAAGATCGGCCAGGCCTATGTCGATGCCGAGTTGCCGCTGGCCGAGAACCAGCTGCGCATCGCCGGCCGCCGGCTGGCCGAGGTGCTCAATCTCGCGCTGGGACAGTGACGCAGGAATCGCGTGCAAGGCACGCGGCTTGCGTATAGTCTGACTTTTCAATCCACGCTGTTTCACCCCCACGCCTTCTCACTCCAAGCCGCCCAGACCGCCCGGATGACTCCAGAAACCCAAACGCGCCGCACCAAGATCGTTGCCACCCTGGGCCCCGCCACCGACGCGCCGGGCATGCTCGAACGCATCATCGCCGACGGCGTCGACGTGGTTCGGCTCAATCTCTCGCACGGCTCGCCGGACGACCACCGCGCCCGCGCCGCCGCGGTGAAGGCCGCCGCCGCCGCCGCCGGCCGCGAGGTGGGCGTGCTGGCCGACCTGCAGGGTCCGAAGATCCGCGTGGAGAAGTTCGCGAACGGCCCGATCCAGCTCGAAGTCGGCCAGCCGTTCGTGCTGGATTGCCGCGTCGACGCCGCGCCCGGCGACATCCACCGCGTGGGCGTGAGCTACCTCGGCTTGCCGCAGGACGTGCGCCCCGGCGACGTGCTGCTGCTGGACGACGGCCTGGTGGCGCTCACCGTGAACGAAGTCGCGGGCACCGAGATCCGCTGCACGGTGCTGGTGGGCGGCAAGCTGTCCGACCGCAAGGGCCTCAACCGCCAGGGCGGCGGCCTGTCTGTCTCCGCGCTGTCGGACAAGGACAAGGCCGACATCAAGCTCGCCGCCGAGATCGGCGCGGACTTCCTCGCCGTTTCCTTCGTGCGTTGCGCCGATGACATGCACCAGGCCCGCCGCCTGCTGCACGAGGCCGGCGGCAGCGCCGCGCTGGTGTCCAAGATCGAGCGCGCCGACGCGATCCCCGTGCTGGGCGAGATCATCGACGCCTCCGACGTGGTGATGGTGGCGCGCGGCGACCTCGGCGTGGAGATCGGCGACGCCGAGCTGCCCGGCCTGCAGAAGAAGATCATCCGCGAGACCGTGCAGCGCAATCGCGCGGTGATCACCGCCACCCAGATGCTGCAGTCGATGGTGCGCTCGCCGATCCCCACCCGCGCCGAAGTGCTGGACGTGGCGAACGCGGTGATCGACGGCACCGACGCAGTGATGCTGTCCGAGGAAACCGCCGCCGGCGCCCACCCCGACAAGGCGGTGGCCGCGATGGCGCGCATCTGCCTCGGCGCCGAACGCCAGTTCGAGCCCAAGGAAGACCTGGCGAACGCCGGCCCCCGGCTCAGCCGTACCGACCAGGCGATCGCGCTGGCCGCGATGGTGCTGGCCGGCCAGCTCGGCGTGCGCGCGATCGTTGCGCTGACCGAATCCGGTGCCACCGCGCAATGGCTGTCGCGCTACCGCAGCGCGGTGCCGATCTACGGCCTGTCGCCGTTCGCCGCCTCGCGCCGGCGCATGCAGGTGCTGCGTGACGTGCGGGCGGTGGAGTTCAGCCACGGCGAGAACCAGAGCATGGCCTCCGCCACCCGCGCCGCGGTGCGCCTGCTGTTCGCGCAGGGCAAGCTGGTCGAGGGCGACAGCGTGGTCATCACCTATGGCGACCGCGTGGGCCACGTCGGCGGCACCAACACGCTGAAGCTGCTGGCGGTGGGCGCGGGCGGGGCGGTGGACAGCTTGCGCGATCTCTGAGCCGGAGCCATGGCCACGACGACGCGGGCATGACGCCGCGCGGCTAGACTGGCGCCGTCGTCCCCTTCCACCGGAGAGCTCCCCATGAACCCGCGCACCCGCCGCCTGATCCGTCCGCTGCTGCTGGTCTCGGCCCTGGCCTGCGCCACGCCGGTGCTGGCGCAGGCGAACAAGGTCGATCCGCAGAACCTGTACCACTACTGGATCCGGCTCAACACCAAGGTGAACGTCGACATGCCCAATTCGGGGCTGAACCTCACCAAGCCCGGCTGCGTCGCGGTGACCTACGAGATCGGCTCCGATGGCGTGCCGATGCATGTGCAGGTTGCCAAGGTGGAGCCCAAGAGCGACCTCGGCCCCGCCGCGGTGTCCGCGGTGAAGAACTTCCGCTACGGCCCCTCGCTGACCAACAAGATCGGCCAGCCGATCGCCACCTACTACATCGTGCCGTTCAATGCGCCCGACGACGCGGCGGGACAGCAGAAGGTGATGGAGCCTTGCAAACTGGCGGGCTACGGCCAGTAGGCGGGCATTTCGTTATAATCTGCGGCTTTAACCATGCCGCCCTCGTCCGGGGCGGCACCACCCTCGAGCGGGCCGGTATCGCCTCGCTGTACGGAGCCGTCATGAGTATTGAAGATCTCGAAAGCGTCGCCCTGGCCATGGTCGCCCCCGGCAAGGGCATCATCGCCATCGACGAGTCGACCAACACCATCAAGAAGCGTTTCGAGGCCGTCGGCATCGAGAACACCGAGGAGAACCGCCGCGCCTACCGCGAGCTGCTGCTCACCACGCCGGGCCTGAACGAGCACATCTCCGGCGCGATCCTGTACGACGAGACGATCCGCCAGTCCACCAGGGACGGCGTGCCGTTCACCCAGGTGATGAAGAAGGCCGGCATCATCCCCGGCATCAAGGTGGACAAGGGTCCGGTGGCGCTGGCCGGCTTCCCCGGCGACGTGGTGACCGAGGGCCTGGACGGCCTGCGTCCGCGCCTGGAGGAATACGCCAAGCTGGGCGCCCAGTTCTGCAAGTGGCGCGCGGTGATCAACATCTCCGAGGACAACCCCAGCTCCACCGCGATCGAGGCGAACTGCCACGCGCTGGCCCGCTACGCCGCGCTGTGCCAGGAAGCCGGCCTGGTGCCGATGGTCGAGCCGGAAGTGATCATGGACGGCGACCACAGCATCGAGGTCAGCTACGAAGTGCACGAGGCGGTGCTGCGCAGCCTGTTCAATGCGCTGTACGAGCAGAACGTGATGCTGGAAGGCACCATCCTCAAGGTCAGCATGGTGATCCCGGGCAAGGAATCCGACGAGCAGGCCGACGTCGAGGAAGTGGCCGAGGCCACCGTGCGCGTGCTGAAGACCTGCGTGCCGGCCTCGCTGCCGGGCATCGTGTTCCTCTCCGGCGGCCAGACCGACGAGCAGAGCACCGCGCACCTCAACGCGATGAACCGCATCGGCCCGCATCCGTGGCCGCTGTCGTTCTCCTACGGCCGCGCGATGCAGCAGGCCGCGCTCAAGCTGTGGGCCAAGGACATGAAGGCGAATTACGCCGAGGCGCAGAAGACCGTGCACGCCCGCGCCAGGGACAACGGCCTCGCCGCGCTGGGGCGCTGGAACGGCTGAGGTTCGGGGCTTGGTTTTTGCGATCATCCATGATCGCGAAAATCAAACAGGCAGCCATCCATGGCTGCACTGCTCAAAGAAACGGGCGCCTTGCGGCGCCCGTTTTGTTTTCCATGGGGATCGACGATCCGGTCAGAAGCGGAATTCCGCGCTGGCCGAGATCATGTCGGTGCTGAGGTCCACGCTGTTCTTCTTGGCGTCGAAGTAGTCGTAGTTCAGGCCGACGCTCACGTTCTGGTTGATGTTGTAGCCCACGCCCGCACCGGCGTACCAGCTGGTCTTGTCCAGGCTCTTGCGCACCGGGTTCACGTCGTTGTTCAGGCCGTGGCCGGTCCAGCTGTAGGCGCCCGCGCGGCCGCTCAGGTACCAGTTCGGGCTGAGGTCGAGATGGGCGTTCGCGCCGGCGGTCCAGCCGTGCAACTGGGACTTGCCCGGGGCGATCACCGGGGAGCTGTTGAAGACGTTCTTCGCGCGGATGTTGCCCAGGTCGTTGTAGCCCACCTCGGCACCCAGCGCGAAGTTCGGCGCCAGCGACCAGCGGTAGCCGCCGTTCAGTGCGTAACCGGTGTCGTGGCCGTTGTACGGACCCTTGTCGATGGCGGTGCGGCCCACGTTGCCGTTGATGAACCAGCCGCCGTTGTCGCTCGGCGCGCTCTGTGCGAAGGCGGCGGGGATGGCCAGCATGCCGGCGGAAGCGAGAGCGAAGGCGATCAGAGTCTTTTTCATGGAGAGTCTCCTGTTATTGGGAAGGCGGCTGCCGGCCATGGGGAAGGGAGCGGTGCCGCATGCCCGGCGTTGGGGAAATCGCCGGACACACCACTTGGATGGTTGCGGGGGCAGAAAGATTCAATACTTGTTAGTTCATTATTAAGTGGCGATTAATGTTTTCGGCCAAGTGACTGTATTGGAAAGAAAACGGGCGCCATGCGGCGCCCGTTCCTGCGTATCACGCGACGGAGTCGAGACGACTCAGAAGCGGTATTCCGCGCTCAGCGAGTACTTGCTGGTGGCCAGCTGCACACGCTGCTCGCCGTTGCCGGAACCGGCGTAGTAGTCGTAGTTCACGCCCAGGCTCCAGTTCTGGCTGAGGTTGTAGCCCACGCCGGCGCCCGCGTAGTACTTGGTGCGGTTGTACTGGCGGAACTCCGGGTTCGCCCCGTTGGTGATGCCTTCGGCTTGGGCGTAGAACAGGCCGCCGCGCAGCTCGCCGTACCAGTTGGGGTTGAAGCTGTAGCGCAGGTCCACGCCGGCGGTGCTGCCGCGCAGCTTGGATTTGCTGTTGCCGGCGATCTGGTCGGCGTACTGGTTCTGGGCGGACAAGCGGCCCAGCCACTGGTAGCCCACTTCCACGCCCAGCGAGGTCTCGGGGTTGATCGCGAAGCGGTAGCCGCCCTTCACGCCGCCGGCGAACTTGCCGTCGTCATAGGGACCCTTGCTGACGTTGGCGTAGCCGGCGTCGGCGCTGACGTACCAGCCCTGCTGGGCGTTGGCAGGAGCCTGGTCCTGGGCGAAGGCGGCCGGTACGGCCACGAAGCCGGCGGCAGCCAGGGTAAGCGCGAGCACTGTCTTTTTCATGGGGGAATTCCTCTTGTTGTTCTGGTCAGTCCGCGCGCCTTGGGGAAAGGCGATGCCGCGGCTCGGCATCCGCTCGTGGGCGGTGCCGGGGCATTAGATGGCGAACCGGCTGAAGGAATTCAATACCGACGAGTTCAGAATTAAGTGCAGGTTAATGTCAAGACGCAGGCCGGGATCGTCCGCGATGGCGGCGCGACAGCCTCGGGCGGATCGGCGACAATGCGTGTTTTTCGCCGCCGCCTACCCCCGGAGAACGCCGATGCCCACCCGCCGCCAACTTGCCAACGCCGTGCGTGCCCTCGCCATGGACGCCGTGCAGAAGGCCAATTCCGGCCATCCGGGCATGCCGATGGGCATGGCGGACATCGCCGAGGTGCTGTGGAACGACTTCCACCGCCACAACCCGGCCAATCCGCACTGGTTCAACCGCGACCGCTTCCTGCTCTCCAATGGCCACGGCTCGATGCTGCAGTACGCGGTGCTGCACCTATCTGGCTACGACTTGCCGATGAGCGAGCTGGAGCGCTTCCGCCAGTTGCATTCCAAGACCCCGGGCCACCCCGAGGCCCGCGACACGGTGGGCGTGGAAACCACCACCGGCCCGCTGGGCCAGGGCATCGCCAACGGCGTCGGCTTCGCGCTGGCGGAGAAGGTGCTGGGCGAGCGCTTCAACCGTCCTAACTTCAACGTGGTCGACCACCACACCTGGGTGTTCTGCGGCGACGGCTGCCTGATGGAAGGCATCTCGCAGGAGGCGATCTCGCTGGCCGGCACCTGGAAGCTGGGCAAGCTCACCCTGATCTACGACGACAACAACATCTCCATCGACGGCGAAGTGCCGGGCTGGTTCACCGACGACACCGCGGGCCGCTTCGAGGCCTGCGGCTGGCACGTGGTGCGCGACGTGGACGGCCATGACGCCGAGAAGGTCAAGGCCGCGCTGGCCGCCGCCAAGGCGGAGACCGGCAAGCCCAGCCTGGTGATGTGCAAGACCATCATCGGCTTCGGCGCACCGCACAAGGAAGGCACCGAGGCCGCCCACGGCGCGGCGCTGGGCAAGGACGAGGTCGCCGCCGCGCGCGACATGCTGGACTGGCGCTATGCCCCGTTCGAGATCCCCGCCGAGATCTACGCCGGCTGGGACGCGAAGCCGGCCGGTGCGAAGCACGAGGCGGAGTGGAATGCGTTGTTCGCCGATTACGCCAAGGCGCACCCGGAGCTGGCCGCCGAGCTGGAGCGCCGCCTCGCCGCGAAGCTGCCGGCGAACTGGGCGGCCGAATCGCAGGCCTGGGTCGAGAAGCTGCAGGCCGAGGGCCCGGACGTGGCCAGCCGCAAGGCCTCGCAGATGACCTTGAACGCGTTCGGCCCGCTGCTGCCCGAACTGGTCGGCGGCTCGGCGGACCTCGCCGGCTCCAACCTCACGATCTGGAAGGGTTCGGTCAGCGTCACCGAGGCCAGCCCGGACGCGAACTACATGCACTACGGCGTGCGCGAATTCGGCATGACCGCGATCGGCACTGGCGTGGCGCTGCATGGTGGCTTCATCCCCTACGACGCCACCTTCCTGGTGTTCTCCGACTACGCGCGCAACGCGGTGCGCATGAGCGCGTTGATCCCCGCGCACTCCATCCACGTCTACACCCACGACTCGATCGGCCTGGGCGAGGACGGCCCCACCCACCAGCCGGTGGAGCATCTGGCCAGCCTGCGCTACATCCCGAACAACCGCGTGTGGCGCCCCTGCGACGCGGTGGAATCGGCAGTGGCGTGGAAGGTGGCGATCGAGCGCCGTGACGGTCCCTCCTGCCTGGTGTTCTCGCGCCAGACGCTGAAGCACCAGCAGCGCAACGCGCAGCAGCTGGCCGACATCGCGCGCGGCGCCTACGTGCTGTCCGACCCGGCCGACACGAAGTTCAAGGCCATCCTGATCGCCACCGGCTCCGAGGTGGAGCTGGCGATGGAAGCGATGCGCACGCTGGCCCAGCAAGGCGTGCCGGTGCGCGTGGTGTCGATGCCGTGCAACGAGACCTTCGACGCCCAGCCCGTGGAATACCGCGAGGGCGTGCTGCCCGGCTGGTGCCGCGCGCGCGTGGCGGTGGAGGCGGGCATCGCCGACTTCTGGCGCAAGTACGTGGGCCTGGACGGCGAAGTGATCGGGATGACCACGTTCGGCGCCTCGGCGCCGGCCGAGCAACTGTTCGACTACTTCGGCTTCACCGTGGCGAACGTGGTCGATGCGGTGAAGCGCGTCGCCGGTTGATTCGCAGGTTTTCTTCAAACAAAAACGCCGCGGCATTCCCGCGGCGTTTTCGTTTGATGTAGGAGCGCACCCTGTGCGCGAAGGCTCTTGGCTCTGATCGAAGCACCGGAGCCGTCGCGCACAGGGTGCGCTCCTGCAGAGCAGGCGGTTACGCCGCCAGCAGATCCACGAGATGCGCCGGATCGCTGGCCAGCGCCTGCGCGCCGGCTTGCTGCAGTTCCTCGCGGCTGCCGAAACCCCACAGCACGCCGATGCCGCGCACGCGGTTGGCCACCGCGCCCTCGATATCATAGCGGCGGTCGCCGATCATCGCGGCCGCTTCGGGCGCCGTGCCGAAGTCGGTCAGCGCGTCGGCGATCATCGTGGCCTTCTCGCAATGCGCGCTGTCCGGATCCGGGCCGTACAGTTTCTCGAACGCGGAACCGAACGGCAGCGCTGCCAGGATCGGTGCGGCATGCCGCACCGGCTTGCTGGTGACCACGGCGAGGCGATGGCCGGCAGCCTGCAGGCGCTCGATCGCCGCCACCACGCCGGGATAGACCGCGTGCTCGCGCCAGCCCAGCACGGCGAAGCGTTCGTGGTAGTAGTCCACCGCGGCTTCGACGCGCACGGCGTCATGGCCGAGCAACGGCGCGAAGCTGTGCCGCAGCGGCGGGCCGATCCACGGCCGCAGGTCGGCCGGCGCCGGCACGCCGAGCTTGTCGAACGCGTGCCGGATGCAGGCGGTGATGCCGGGTTCGGAATCGATCAGGGTGCCATCGAGGTCGAACAGGCAGAGCATTACTTCGCCGCCCGCGCCTTGAGCGCGGCCACCGCGGGCAGTTCCTTGCCTTCGAGGAACTCGAGGAACGCGCCGCCACCGGTGGAGATGTAGGAAACCTTGTCCGCGATGCCGTACTTGTCCACCGCGGCCAGCGTGTCGCCGCCGCCGGCGATCGAGAACGCGGGCGAGGCGGCGATCGCGCGCGCCAGCGTCTCGGTGCCCTTGCCGAAGGCGTCGAACTCGAACACGCCCACCGGGCCGTTCCACACCACGGTGCCGGCCTTCGCGATCAGCTCGGCGTACTGCTTCGCCGTCTCGGGGCCGATGTCGAGGATCATCTCGTCGTCCTGCACCGCGTCCACGGCCTTCACCGTGGCCGGTGCGTTGGCGGAGAACGCCGGCGCCACCACCACGTCGACCGGCAGCGGCACTTCGGCGCCGCGGCGCTTCGCGTCGGCGAGCACCTTCTTCGCGGCGTCGATCAGGTCGGGCTCGACCAGCGAGTTGCCCACCGAATGGCCCAGCGCGGCGATGAAGGTGTTGGCGATGCCGCCACCCACAATCAGCTGGTCCACCTTGCCGATCAGGTTGTCCAGCAGGGTCAGCTTGGTGGAGACCTTGGAGCCGGCCACGATCGCCAGCAGCGGGTGCGCCGGGTGTTCCAGCGCCTTGCCCAGCGCGTCCAGCTCGGCGCACAGCAGCGGGCCGGCGGCGGCGATCGGCGCGAACCGGATCACGCCGTGCGTGGAGGCCTGGGCGCGATGCGCGGTGCCGAAGGCGTCCATCACGAAGATGTCGCACAGCGCGGCGTACTTCTTCGACAAGGCCTCGTCGTCCTTGCCTTCGCCCACGTTCATGCGGCAGTTCTCCAGCACCACCACCTCGCCGTCGGCCACGTCCACGCCGTCGAGATAGTCGCGCAGCAGGCGCACCGGCTTGCCCAGCTGGTCGCCCAACCACGTGGCCACCGGCGCCAGCGAGGAGGCCTCGTCGAAGTGGCCTTCCTTGGGGCGGCCGAGATGCGACATCACCATCACCTTCGCGCCGGCGTCGCGTGCGGCCTTGATCGTGGGCAGGGCGGCGTCGAGGCGCTGGGTGGAGGTGATCCGGCCGTGGTCGTCGATCGGCACGTTCAGGTCTTCGCGGATCAGCACGCGCTGGCCGTGGAGGTCGAGGTCGCTCATGCGCAGGACGGTCACGTCGGGGCTCCGGTAGGTTGCAGATGGCCGCAGCGGCGGCCGGAACCGCACATTGTCCTGCCCGTCCGGAGGGGATGCAAATTACACTGCGGACTTTCCGCGGCGGGGGAAGCACCATGGCTACCGGTCTCGTGCTGTACGGCTACTGGCGCTCCAGCGCCGCCTATCGTGTGCGCATCGCCCTGGCGCTGAAGGGCCTGGTCTGGGAAAACCGTGTCGTGCACCTGGTGAAGGATGGCGGCCAGCAGCACGCGGCGGACTACGCGGCGATGAACCCGCAGCAGCTGGTGCCCAGCCTGCGCGACGGCGAGCGGGTGCTGACGCAGTCGCTGGCGATCATGGAATACCTGGAGGAAACCCGTCCGGAGCCGCCGCTGTTGCCGGCCGACGCGCGCGGCCGCGCACGGGTGCGGTCGCTGGCGCAACTGGTCGCCTGCGACATCCACCCGCTGGGCAACCTGCGCGTGCTGCAGTACCTGGAGCGCGAACTGGGCGTCGGCGAGGCGCAGCGCGGCGCATGGTCGCGGCACTGGATCGCCACCGGCTTCGCCGCGCTGGAGGCCATGCTGGCCGGCAACGCGGCCACCGGCCGCTACTGCCACGGCGACACGCCGGGACTGGCCGATGCCTGCCTGGTGCCGCAGCTGTACAACGCGCGGCGCTGGAAGCTGCCGCTGGACGACTACCCCACCATCGTCCGCATCGACGCCGCCTGCCACGAGCTGGAGGCGTTCCGCGTCGCCGCGCCCGAGGCGCAGCCCGACGCGCTATGACGGCGCGCGTACCAGCAGCACGTCGCAGGGCGCGGCTGGCACCACCCGGCGCGCGGTGCCGCCCGGGTCGCGGCGCATGCACCACGTGCAACGCGACCTGCCATTGCGCGACCAACTGCACGGCGCGGACGAGAGGGCGGCGGCGGTCATGCAAACACTCCGGCGGCGGTGTGTCCGACTATAGGCAGCCCGAACGACGGACGCCAAGCCTGTGCCGGTGCACCGCTTTGCCGACGCCTCGCAGCGGCTTGTAGACTCCAGAGGATGCGCGTCTTGCCGCTGCCACCTGCGTCGCCACGGGTGGCGCGATGTGCCGCGCGCCGCCTTTTCCTGCCATGGAGGCCTGATGCCCCACGACGTCGTTCCGCTCGTCCTGCTCTGCCTGCCGTTCGCGGGTGGCGTGCTGGCGTGGCGGCTGCGGCGTCGGCAGGCGGTCACCTGGCTGGCGATCGGCGTGGCGGCGCTGGCCTTGGCGCTCGCCTTGGCGGTGCGTCCCTGGCTGGCCGGTGGCGCGGTGCTGCGCACCGTGGTGCCGTGGCTACCCTCGCTGGGGCTGGACCTGGTGTTGCGGGTGGACGGACTGGCCTGGCTGTTCCTGCTGCTGATCTGCGGCATCGGCCTGCTGGTGGCGGTGTACGCGCGCTACTACATGCCGGCCGAGGACCCGCTGGGCCGCTTCTACGGCCTGCTGCTGGCCTTCATGGGCGCGATGGTCGGCGTGGTGACCGCGGGCAACGTGGTGCAACTGGCGTTCTTCTGGGAGCTGACCAGCCTGCTCTCGTTCCTGCTGATCGGCTACTGGAACCAGGGCGCCTCGGCGCGCGAAGGCGCGCGCACCGCGCTGATCGTCACCGCGGGCGGCGGCCTGTGCCTGTTCGCTGGAGTGCTGCTGCTGGGCCACATCGCGGGCAGCTATGACCTGGACGTGATCCTCGCCGCCGGCGCGGCGATCCGCGCCAGCGCGCTGTACACGCCGATGCTGGTGCTCGTCGCGCTGGGCGCGCTGACCAAGAGCGCGCAGTTCCCGTTCCACTTCTGGCTGCCGCAGGCGATGTCGGCGCCCACGCCGGTGTCGGCCTTCCTGCACTCGGCGACCATGGTGAAGGCCGGGGTGTTCCTGCTGCTGCGGCTGTGGCCGGTGTTGGCCGGCACCGAAGCCTGGTTCTGGATCATCGGCGGCGCGGGGCTGGCCAGCCTGCTGCTGGGCGCGGCCGCGGCGGTGTTCCAGCAGGACCTGAAGGCCGTGCTGGCCTATTCCACGATCAGCCACCTGGGCCTCATCACGATGCTGCTGGGCCTGGGCAGCGCGCTGGGCGCGGTGGCGGCGATCTTCCACATCGTCAACCACGCCACTTTCAAGGCCTCGCTGTTCATGGCCGCGGGTGCGGTGGACCACGAGACCGGCACCCGCGACCTGCGCCGCCTGGGCGGCTTGCGCCGGGTCATGCCGATCACCGCGACGCTGGCGCTGGTGGCCAGCGCGGCGATGGCCGGGGTGCCGCTGCTCAACGGCTTCCTGTCCAAGGAAATGTTCTTCGCGGTGACGTTGTCCACCCACCGCGGGGTGGCGATGGATGTGCTGGTGGCGGGCCTGGCGGTGCTGGCCAGCATGTTCTCGGTGATCTACTCGCTGCGTTTCGCGGTGGGCGTGTTCCTCGGCCGTCCGCGCGGCGCGCTGCCGCGCACGCCGCACGAGCCGCCGCGCTGGATGCGGCTGCCGATCGGTCTGCTGGTCCTGGCCTGCGTGCTGGTGGGTGTGCTGCCGGCGCGGGTGATCGGCCCCACCCTGGACCTCGCCGCGGGCGCGGTGCTGGGCACGGCGCTGCCGGCGTTCGACCTGGCGGTGTGGCATGGCTTCACCACGCCGCTGCTGATGAGCGCGCTGGCCTTTGCCGGCGGCTGCGCGGCCTGGGCCGGACTGCGCGGCTGGTTCGCGTGGCGCGAGACGCTGCCGCTGCCGGGCCGCTTCGGCGCGCAGCGGCTGTTCGAGCGCGTGCTGGCGCTGGTCACTTCCAGCCTGCCGCGTGTGCTGGAGCCGGTGTATTCCGGCCGCCGCCTGCAACCGCAACTGCTGCTGATCGTGCTGGCCGCGGCACTGGCCGCCGGGCTGGCGATGTACGGGACGCCGATGCGCTTCGGCTTGCGCGCCTCCGCCGTGGACCCGGCCTTTGCGCTGCTGTGGCTGCTGGGCGCGGTCTGCGTGGTGGGCGCGGTGCGGCTCGCGAAGTTCCACCGGCTGGCGGCGCTGGTGCTCGTCGGCGGGGTGGGGCTGGTGTCCTGCGTGAGCTTCGTGTGGCTTTCCGCGCCCGACCTCGCCGCCACCCAGTTGCTGGTGGAAGCGGTGACCACCATCGTGATCCTGCTGGGCCTGCGCTGGTTGCCCAAGCGCGTCGCCGGCTTGTCGCCCGATCCGGCGCTGGCGCGCTGGCGCCGCTACCGCGACGGCGTGGTGGCGGTGGGCGCGGGGCTGGGGCTGGCGGCGCTGGCCTACGCGGCGATGCTGCATCCGGTGGCCGACTCGGCCTCGAACTTCTACCTGGAGAAGGCCTTGAGCGAAGGCGGCGGGCGCAACGTGGTCAACGTGATCCTGGTGGATTTCCGCGGCTTCGACACCCTGGGCGAGATCACCGTGCTGGCGATCGTGGCGTTGAGCGTGTTCGCGCTGCTGCGCCGCTTCCGCCCGGCGGTCGAGAGCGTGGGCGCGCCGATGCAGCAGCGCCTGCAGGCGGCCACGCGCGAGGACGGCTACGACGCCGGACGGGCCGACTACCTGCGCATCCCCGGCCTGATCGTGCAGTTGATGGCGCCGGTGATCGTGCTGTTCGGCGTGCACCTGTTCCTGCGCGGACACGACCTGCCCGGCGGCGGCTTCGCCGCCGGCATCACGGTGTCGGTGGCGCTGGTGCTGCTGTACATGGCGCGCGGCGCGCGCTGGGTGGAGACGCGGCTGAAGGTGGCGCCGCTGCGCTGGATCGGCCTGGGCCTGCTGCTGGCGCTGGCGACCGGACTGGGCGCGCTGGCGTTCGGCCATCCGTTCCTCAGCTCGCACTCGCGCCACATGACGCTGCCGCTCGTGGGCGAGCTGCCGCTGGCCAGCGCGCTGCTGTTCGACCTCGGCGTGTTCGGCGTGGTGGTGGGCGCCACGTCGCTGATGCTGGTGGCGCTGGCCCACCAGTCGCTGCGCCGGCCGCGGCCGCTGCCCGATACCGACGCGGAGGGCGGCTGATGGAACTGGTGCTGGCGCTGGCCATCGGCGTGCTGGGCGGTGGCGGCGTGTGGCTGCTGCTGCGCCCGCGCACGTTCCAGGTGATCATGGGGCTGAGCCTGCTGTCCTATGCGGTGAACCTGTTCATCTTCTGCGTCGGCGGGCTGCGCCGCGGCGCCGACCCGGTGCTGCGCGCGGGCGCGGCGCTGGCCGATTACACCGACCCGCTGCCGCAGGCGCTGGTGCTCACCGCCATCGTGATCGGCTTCGCCACCACCGCGCTGTTCCTGGTGGTGCTGCTGGCCTCGCGCGGGCTCACCGGCAGCGACCATGTCGACGGCAAGGACGGTGCGCCGTGAACGCGCACCTGCTCGCCGGGCCGATCCTGTTGCCGCTGGCCGCCGCCGCCCTGCAGCTGCTGCTGGGCGAACGCCGCCGCGGCGCGGCCAGCGCGCTGGGCGTGCTGTCGTGCGTGGGCCTGCTGGGTTTCGCGCTGGCGCTGCTGGCCGCGGTGGGCGACGGCACGACGCTGGTGTACCGCATCGGCGGCTGGCCGGCGCGCTTCGGCATCGTGCTGGTGGCCGACCGGCTGTCGGTGCTGATGCTGCTGCTCACCGCGGTGCTGGCGCTGGCGCTGCTGCCCGGGGTGCTGGGCCGCTGGCGGCGGCCGGGCAGCGCGCTGCAGCCGCTGGCCCAGTTCCTCCTGATGGGCCTGAACGGCAGTTTCCTCACCGGCGACCTGTTCAACCTGTTCGTGTTCTTCGAGGTGCTGCTGGCGGCCTCGTACGGGCTGGCGCTGCACCGGCCCGGCGCGCAGCGGATCAGCGCGGGACTGCATTACATCGCGATCAACCTGCTGGCCTCGCTGCTGTTCCTGGTCGGCGTGAGCCTGATCTTCGGCGTCACCGGCACGCTGAACATGGCGGCGCTGGCGCAACTGGTGCCGCAGGTGCAGGCCAACACCCGCGCGCTGCTGCATGCCGGCGCGGCGATCCTGGGCGTGGCCTTCCTGGTGAAGGCGGCGATGTGGCCGCTGGGCTTCTGGTTGCCGCGCAGCTACGCCGCCGCGCCGCCGGCGGTGGCGGCGATGTTCGCGGTGATGACCAAGGTGGGCGTGTACGTGCTGCTGCGGCTCAGCCTGCTGCTGTTCGGCGCCGGCGCCGGCGCCGCCTCGGCGGGGTTCGGCGGCGACTGGCTGCTGTGGGGCGGCGCGGCCACGGTGGCGATGGGCGTGGTGGGCATGCTGGGCGCGCGCGAGCTGGGCCGGCTGGCCGGCTACAACGTGCTGGTGTCCTCGGGCAGCCTGCTCGGCGCCATCGGCGTGGGCCGGCCCGCGGTGATCGCCGGCGCGCTGGCCTACCTCGTGGTCTCCACCCTGGCGGTGGCGGCGTTCTTCCTGCTGGCCGGCCTGCTCGCGCCGCGCGAGGACGCCGAGGAGGTGCCGCTGCTCGAACCCTACGACCCGGGCGGCCTCGCGTTGTACGCCGACGAAGACGAGAGCCGGCCCACCTTGCCGGCGCCGGTGCGGCTGCTGGCGGGCGGCTTCCTCGTCGCCGCACTGCTGCTGGCGGGATTGCCGCCGCTGTCGGGCTTCCTGGCCAAGTTCGCGCTGCTGGCGCCGCTGGCCGGCGCGGGGACGGGGGCGACGGTGCTGTTCGCGCTGATCGTGGCGGCGGGGCTGGGCACGGTGATCGCGATGTGCCGGGTGGGCATCCAGATCTTCTGGGAGGGCGAATGGGTGTTCCCGCCGATCCGCACCGGTGCGGTGACCTCGGTGGCGATCCTGCTGGGACTGTGCCTGCTGCTGACCGTGCTGGCCGATGCGCCGATGCGTTATCTGCAGGCCACGGCGGCGCAGTTGCACGCGCCGGCCGCCTACATCCGGGCGGTGCTGCCGTGAGGCGCTGGCTGCCGCATCCGCTGATGGCCGGCTTCCTGCTGCTGGTGTGGCTGCTCCTGCAGCGCAGCCTGGCACCGGGCAGTTGGCTGCTGGGCGGTGCACTGGCACTGGGCCTGGCGTGGGCCTTCGGCCAGCTGCAGCCGCCACGGGCGCGGCTGCGCAGGGCCTGGCGGCTGCTGCCGCTGGCGCTGCGGGTGGTGCATGACATCGTGCGCTCCAATCTCGCGGTGGCCAGGGTGGTGCTGGGCCCGCGCCGGCGCGCGCGCGCCGGCTTCGTGGCGATCCCGCTGGAACTGGCCGACCCGTATGGGCTGGCCTTGCTGGCCTGCATCGTCACCTCCACCCCGGGCACGATCTGGGTGGACCACGATCCGGTGCGCGGGGTGCTGCTGATCCACGTGCTCGACCTGGTGGACGAGGCCAGCTGGGTCGAGACCATCAAGCGCCGCTATGAGCGACCGCTGCTGGAGGTTTTCCAATGAGCCATGCGTTTCTCGGTGCGGCGCTGGTGATCGCGCAACTGCTGCTGGTGCTGGGCATGGCCTGCGCGCTGCTGCGCATGCTGCGCGGCCCGCGCGCGCAGGACCGGGTGCTGGCGCTGGATGCGTTCTACGTCAACGCGATGCTGCTGCTGCTGGCGGTGGGCCTGCGCAGCGACAGCGTGCTGTACGTGGAGTCGGCGATGATCATCGCGCTGCTGGGTTTCGCCGGCACCCTGGCGTTCGCCAAGTTCCTGCTGCGCGGCGAGGTGATCGAATGAGCCTGGTCGATGCCCTGCCGCCGTGGGCGGCCGTGCTGGTGGGGGTGTTGGTGCTGCTGGGCGCGGGCTTTGCCTGCGTGGGCTCGCTGGGGTTGCTGCGACTGCGCGATTTCTACCAGCGCGTGCATGCCCCCACCTTGGGCAGCACGCTGGGCACGTTCTTCATGGTGGCGGCCTGCGTGGCGGGGTTCTCGCTGGCGCAGGGGCGCCCGGCGCTGCAGGTGCTGCTGATCGGCGTGTTCCTCACCCTGACCACGCCGATCACCCTGATGCTGCTGGTGCGCGCGGCGCTGTACCGCGACCGCGTCGAGGACGGCCAGCAAATGCCGCCGCCCGCGCCCGGCGACGAGGGCTAGAACCCCATGCCGTAGGGATCGTTGCTGCCGCCCATCAGCGCGTTGCTGTCCGAGCCGTTGCCGCCGCCTTCGGCGAGGCGGATCTTCAGCGCCAGGCCGTCGCGCGAGTCGGCCTTGTTGAGCGCCTCCTCCAGCTCGATGCGGCCTTCCTTGTAGAGCCGGTACAGCGACTGGTCGAAGGTTTGCATGCCGTCCTGCAGGCTGCGGTCCATCGCCTCCTTCACTTCGTGGATCTGGCCGCGGCGGATCATGTCGCGGATCAGCGGCGTGTTCAGCAGCACTTCCACCGCGGGCAGGCGACGAGCGTCCTTGCCCACCACCAGGCGCTGGCTGATCACCGCGCGCAGGTTGAGCGCGAGGTTCATCAGCACGTTCTTGTGCGCCGATTCGGGGAAGAAGTTGAGGATGCGCTCCAGCGTCTGGTCGGCGTTGTTGGAGTGCAGCGTAGCCAGGCACAGGTGGCCGGTCTCGGAGAACGAGATCGCCGCCTCCATGGTGTCGGTGTCGCGGATCTCGCCGATCATGATCACGTCCGGCGCCTCGCGCATCGCGTTCTTCAGCGCCTCGTGGTAGGTGTGCGTGTCCAGCCCCACCTCGCGCTGGTTGACGATGGAGCGCTTGTGCCGGTGCAGGTATTCGATCGGGTCCTCGATGGTGAGGATGTGGCCCGCGGAGTTGGTGTTGCGGTGGTCGATCATCGAGGCCAGCGTGGTCGACTTGCCCGAGCCAGTGGCGCCCACCACCAGGATCAGCCCGCGCGGCTCCATGATCAGCTCGCGGAAGATCGGCGGCAGCTGCAGCTGCTCGACGTTGGGGATCTCGCTCTTGATCGCGCGGATCACCATGCCCACTTCGCCGCGCTGCTTGAACACGTTGATGCGGAAGCGCCCGGCTTCCTTCACCGCCAGCGCCATGTTGAGCTCGAGGTCGCGCTCGAACTGCGGCACCTGGCCCTCGTCCATCAGCGAGTAGGCGATCTTCTTCACCATGCCGCCCGGAAGCCCGGTATTGCCGAGCGGGTAGAGCTTGCCCTCGACCTTGATGTTCACCGGAGCGCCGGTGGACAGGAACATGTCCGAGGCGCCCTTGTCGACCATCAGCTTGAGGAAGTAACCGATATCCACGCCGAATCCCCTATCAGTGCTCGTTGCAATGAGCGATTGTGCACGCCCACAATACGCGTAGAAGCTTAATCAGGAATGCGTGATGGTGCACATCTCCCCTTCGTCGGCCGGACGTCCGATGCGCTCGCGGAAGCCCGCGCACTGGCTGGCCTTGGCCGGACTGGTGGTTCTGGCCGGCTGCGCCAGCGTACCTCCGCCGAACGAGGCGATGAACCTGGCGCAGTCGCAGCTGCAGGCCGCGCGTGACGCCGGCGCGGCGGACTACGACCCGGTGGACCTGGGCTTCGCCCAGGACAAGTTCCAGCAGGCGCAGGGTGCGATGGCCGCCCGCAAGTACGCGCAGGCGGCCGATCTGGCGGCCGAATCGCGGGCCGACGCCGACCTGGCGCGGGTCAAGGCCAACCTTGGCGCGGCGCGGGCGAAGATCCAGTCCAAGATGAACGCGAACGCCGAATTGCGCGAGCAGGGCGCGCAGGCCGCCGCCGCGGCCGCCGCGGAGTTCGCCAAGCCGTTGCCGATGCCGGCCACCGCCGGTTCGGCCCCCGCCCCGGCCGGCGCGGGGGCGTTGCCGCCTGCCGCGCCGCTGGAGGACATGCCGGCGCCCTCGGCCTCGGTCTTGTCGGCGCCGCCGTCCGGGCAGGGCTTCCAGACCATGCCCGCGCAGCCGTCGTCGTCCGGTGCCCAGGATTCGAACGCAACGCAGGGCTTCCAGCCCGCGGGAGGCCAGCCATGAAGCGCGTCGCTACTGCATTTGCGGCCGTCGCGCTGGCATTGGGCGTCATCGGCACCGCCCAGGCGCGCCGCGACGACATCGACGTCAGCCGGCTGACCGGCAACCTCAACCAGCTCGCCAGCGACCCGGTGCTGGGCAACTACGCCCAGGCCGAACAGGCGCTGGCGCGCAACGCGATCGGCCAGCTCGCGCAGGCCGATTCGAAGGAGCGGCCGCACGCGCTATACATCGCCGAGCGGCAGGTGGACCTGGCCCGGGCTTCCGCCCAGTTGCAGGACGCCCAGGTGAAGCTGGCCCAGCTCGATCGCGAGCACGACCAGATCCAGCTGGAAAACAGCCAGCGCGAAGCCGAAACCGCACGCCGCGAACTGGAGCGCCAGCGCCTGCAGTACCAGATGGCGCAGGAAGAGGCGCAGCGCCTGCAGGAGCAGGGCGAGGCCTATTCGCAGGCCGCCGAGCAGGCCCAAGCCGAGGCGGCCAAGGCCAAGAAGCTGGCCGAGGCGCAGAGCCGGGTGGCCCGCGCCGCCAAGCGCGAGGCCGAACTGGCCGCCAAGGCCGCCAAGGCGATGCGTGCGCAGATGCAGCAGCAGGACAGCGGCAAGCCGTAGGTTTTGCGATCGTCCTTGATCGCGAGAGTCAAACGGGCAGCCATCCATTGGAGTGGTTTTTGCAATCGTCCCTGATTGCGAAAGTCAAACGGGCAGCCATCCGTGGCTGCACTCTTCAACAAAAGCCGCTCAAGCATCGGACCACCTCAGGAACCGCGTCGCGAGGGCAGCGCGGTGCTGTTTGTGGCAGCCATCCCTGGTACCCCTCCCGGGCCATCGCTGGTGCGGTGCCACGTCGCTCCAGGTATTTTCCGGGTGGGCGTAACAAGCTGTTCCGACAGTTTTTTATGCGGATTTCACAACGCCGCGGCAACTCGCAACGGTGGTTGGCGCGAAGGCTTGCGGCACTTTTCCGCGCGGAGTAGGGTCAACCCCATGGAGCCGTTCCGCTCCATGCCCGTCGGTCCGAACCATGCACCATTCCCTCGCCAGTGTTCCGCCCGCCAACCGGTCAGCCGGTGCGGGCGGGCGAGAGCGTGCGCGCACGATTCGATCCGGCGGAGGGGCGCGCCCGTGCGCCCGCATGCTCACTCACGAGGAGGTTGGATCATGTTTGAAAACCAGCAGCGTGATGACGTCGAGGCATTGATGAAGGCGGATGCGGAATTCCGCCGCCTGTACCAGCACCATCGGGAACTCGACAGCAAGGTGCACGACGCCGAGATCGGCGTACTGCCGCTCGACGACATCACCCTTGCCTGCATGAAGAAGGAAAAACTGCACGCCAAGACGCGCCTGGAGCGCATGTGGGAAGGCCGCCGCCAGCTTTCCAGCTGAATCCCCGCAACCCCTGATCCCGACGGCCCCGGCAGCTTCCGCCCAGGAAGATGGCCGGGGCCGCGACGTTTCTGTCCGGCCCGTTTCCACCCCGTGTTTCCATCCGACCCGTCGACGACGCTCGGCTATCATGAGCTTCTTTCCCGGTGGCGCTGGTGCGCACCGGACTGCCACGCGACGGAGCCCTCATGACGGTGCAGCAAAGCGTTCTCGAATTGATCGGCCACACCCCGATGCTGCGCGCGCAGCGCCTCGATACCGGACCGTGCGAGCTGTTCCTGAAGCTGGAGAGCGCGAACCCCGGCGGCTCGATCAAGGACCGCATTGGCCTGTCGATGATCGAGGGCGCGGAAAAGGCCGGCAAGATCAAGCCCGGCGCGATCCTGGTCGAGGGCACCGCGGGCAACACCGGCCTCGGCCTCGCGCTGGTGGCGCAGGCCAAGGGCTACCGGCTGATCCTCGTGGTGCCGGACAAGATGAGCCGCGAGAAGATCTTCAACCTCAAGGCGATGGGCGCCGAGGTGGTGCTCACCCGCTCGGACGTGGCCAAGGGCCATCCCGAGTACTACCAGGACATGGCCGAGCGCATCGCCCGCGAAACGCCCGGCGCCTATTTCATCAACCAGTTCGGCAACCCGGACAACCCGCGTGCGCACATCGAGAGCACCGGGCCGGAAATCCTCGAACAGATGGACGGCCGCGTCGACGCCGTGGTGGTGGGCTGCGGCTCATCCGGCACCATGACCGGACTGTCGCAGTATTTCGCCAAGACCTCGCCCCAGACCGAGATCGTGCTGGCCGACCCGGTGGGTTCCATCCTCGCCCAGTACATCAACGAGGGCACGCTCTCCACCAAGTCGGCCAGCTGGCTGGTGGAAGGCATCGGCGAGGATTTCCTGCCGACCATCAGCGACTTCTCGCAGGTGAAGCAGGCCTACGCGATCTCCGACAAGGAGAGCTTCCTCGCCGCGCGCGAACTGCTGGCGAAGGAAGGCGTGCTGGGCGGCTCCTCCACCGGCACCCTGCTCGCCGCGGCGCTGAAGTACTGCCGCGCGCAGACCGCGCCGAAGCGCGTCGTGACCCTGGTCTGCGACACCGGCAACAAGTACCTGTCGAAGCTGTACAACGACTACTGGATGCTGGACAACGGTTTCCTGGAACGCGAGCAGCACGGCGACCTGCGCGACCTGCTGCTGCGTCCGTTCGCCAAGCGCGACACCGTGGTGATCGGCCCGCACGAGCTGCTGATTACCGCCTACACGCGCATGAAGCTGTACGACGTCTCGCAGCTGCCGGTGATGGACGGCAACAGGCTGGTGGGCATCGTCGACGAATCCGACGTGCTGATGCACGTACACGCCGACGAGACGCGCTTCCGCGATCCGGTCTCGGTGGCGATGATCGTGGACCTGCAGATGCTCGACGTGCGCTCGCCGATCGAATCGCTGTTGCCGGTGTTCGAGCGCGGCCACGTGGCGATCGTGATGGACGGCGAGCAGTTCCTCGGCCTGATCACCCGCATCGACTTGCTGAACTGGCTGCGCCGCAGGGTGAACTGAGCACCTCGCCGCGGTGTCGAAAGCCGGTTGAAACGCGGCGGCGGCACAGTCGCCGCCTGCGTCGGCCCGGCCGGCATGCACCAACCAACAGGAGCTTTCGCCATGTGTGGAATCGTTGCCGCCGCCGCCCAGCGTGACGTGGCCCCGCTGCTGATCGCCGGCCTCAAGGCGCTGGAATACCGCGGCTACGATTCGGCCGGCCTCGCCGTGCTGGAAGGCGGCGCGATCCACCGCGTGCGCGCCAAGGGCAAGGTGCGCGAGATGGAGGCGCAGTATCTCGCTCATCCGTTTCCCGGCGGCACCGGCATCGCGCACACGCGCTGGGCCACCCACGGCGTGCCGAACGAGGCGAACGCGCATCCGCACGTCGCCGGTCGCGTGGCGATCGTGCACAACGGCATCATCGAGAACTACGCCAGCCTGCGCGAGGAACTGAAGGCGCGCGGCCACGTGTTCACCTCCGAGACCGACACCGAGGTGATCGCGGCGCTGGTTGAGGAACGTATCGCCGGCGGCCTCGCCCTGCGTGAGGCGGTGCTGGCCGTGGTGCGTGGCCTGGAAGGCGCCTACGCGATCGCCGTGATCAGCCGCGACGAGCCCGGCCGCGTGGTAGGCGCCCGCCGCGGCGCGCCGCTGCTGGTCGGCGTGGGCATCGGCGAGCACTTCCTGGGCTCGGACGCGCAGGCGCTGATCCAGGTCACCAACAAGATGATCCATCTCGACGAGGACGATGTCGTCGAGATCACCCGCGATCGCGTGCAGGTGTTCGGCCTAGACGGTCGCCCGGTCGAGCGCGGCGTGTACGAGAGCGAGCTGTCCGCCGACGCGGTGGAGCGTGGCGAATACCGCCACTACATGCAGAAGGAGATCTTCGAGCAGCCGCGCGCGGTGGCCGACACGCTGGAATCGCGCCTGGGCGCGAACGGCGTGCTGCCGAACATCTTCGGCGTGGGCGGCGACGAACTGCTGGCGAAGGTGCGCGGCGTGCACATCGTCGCCTGCGGCACCAGCTACCACGCCGGCATGGTCGCGAAATACTGGATCGAGGAACACGCGCGCCTGCCGGTCGCCGTGGAGGTGGCCAGCGAGTACCGCTACCGCGAGGCGGTGGTGCCGGAGGGCACGCTGTTCGTGGCGATCTCGCAGTCCGGCGAAACCGCCGACACGCTGGCCGCGATGCGCGAGTCGCGCCGCCGCGGCTACCTTGGCACGCTGGCGATCTGCAACGTGCCGGAATCTTCGGTGGTGCGCGAGGCCGACCTCAAGCTGATGACCCGCGCCGGCCCCGAGATCGGCGTGGCCTCGACCAAGGCCTTCACCACCCAGCTCGCCGCGCTGGCGCTGCTGTCCCTGCAGCTGGCGCGGCAACGCGGTCTGGACGATGCGCGCTACGCGGACTTGTGCGCGCAGCTGCAGATGCTGCCGCGGGCGATCGAGCGCGCGCTGGCGCTGGAGCCGCAGATCATCGAACTGGCCGAGCATTTCATTCCGCGCCACCACGCGCTGTTCCTCGGTCGCGGCGCGCAGTTCCCGGTGGCGCTGGAAGGTTCGCTCAAGCTCAAGGAAATTTCCTACATCCACGCCGAGGCCTATCCGGCGGGCGAACTGAAGCACGGCCCGCTGGCGCTGGTGGACGAGGATATGCCGGTGGTGGCGGTGGCGCCGAATGGCCCGCTGCTGGACAAGCTGAAATCCAACCTGCAGGAAGTGCGCGCCCGCGGCGGCGAGCTGATCGTGTTCGCCGACCACGCCGCGCCGATGGACGGTAACGCCGCGCGCGGCCACCTGCTGCGCATCGATGGTGGCGGCGACTTCATCGCCCCGGCGGTGTTCACCGTGCCGCTGCAGCTGCTCGCCTACCACGTGGCCGTGCTGCGCGGCACCGACGTCGACCAGCCGCGCAATCTCGCGAAATCCGTGACGGTCGAGTAAGTACGGAATCTCTGCGATCGTCCCGGGTGAGACCGAATAGAGGTTCCAATTGGGCAATAGAAGTTCCAACTATAGGTTGGCCACGGCCTGGCTCTGCTGAGACAAAAGGCTGGAAACGGCTGCATTGACCGCTGCCAGTTGGTGTTTCTGATGTGCCGGCCGACCTTGCCGTGGAGGCGAATGTCGGCCTTGTTGCAATCTTTCGACGTGCGCGGTGCCGGCAGCGAGGTTCCAAGACGGCATGATTTCTACAGAAGACCTTTCGCCTTCAGCTCCGCCTCGAATGTCGCGAGGGCCATTACCAGCGTGAGCGGCTTGTCGGCCAGTGCCATGGCGCCATAGCTGGCGTACCACGCGGCGGCCTTCTCGTTCTTCGCATCGATCATGAGCAAGACCCCCCCTACAACGTCGGCGGCGCGCAAGCAGCGCCTTGCAGCCATCGAGAGGAGCTGGCCGCCGAGACCACCGCCTTGCAACCGTTTGTCCGTCGCGATACGCGCGAGCCTAAAACCCGGCACGTCATGATGCGCCAAGCCCTTGCGCACCTGCTCGGGCGTATCCGCGTAAGCGAGCGCCCCAGGCGCCAAGCTGTAAAAGCCGAGAACCGTCTTGCCGTCCGCGTCGTCGACGGCGACAAAGGTTTTCGCGCCGCCGGCCTCGTGACTCTGACGCGCGTACTTGTGAAGGAACTCGTTCATCGCGGAATCGCCGCAGTCGAACAACTTGCGATCATGCTTCTTGGAGATCGGTTCCTCGTGCCAGGCGGGGACGCTCATCCCTGCTTGGGCAGCGCTGCGATAGCCTTGCGCAGCTTGGCGTTTGGCGCCGGCGGGTTTTCAAGCATCCTCAGCACCGCAACGCTGTCCCTTTCCGACAGGACGATGCGTTCGGCCTCTGCGATCACCGCCTTGGCTTCGCGCAAGGCCGGTTGCAGCACGAAATTTGTCAGATCCGTGTGTCGCAGCGCGGCCGCCCGCACGAGCGTGGCCTTCTGCTCTGGCAAGACCCGCAGATTCATCCGCTTGTTGTCATCGACAGCGACTCGGGGCATGGTTCTTTACTCCTATGTACTCATTTAAAGAGTACATCCGAAATGCCTTTATATCAATCCGTGGGTATTCAATCCGTACAGCTACCGAGCGTCGACAAGGGCAGCAGCGCCGACAGCGAGGTCACAATCAGGCTTCGCACTTGGGGTGCGGTTGGAACCTCTATTCGGTCTCACCAGTCCCTGATCGCGGGAATCAAACGAAAAGAGCCGGCATCTGCCGGCTCTTTTCGTTTCAGGCCGCTGGCTCGATGCTCAAGTATCCCCGCTGCGCTGATACTGCGGCGACATCGGCATCATGTTCGCGTTCTCGTTGTACATGACCCAGATGGAGGCGCCGAGCACGATCACCACCAGCACGATGGTGAAGATGAAGGCCATCATGTTCCAGCCGCCTTCCGAGTGCGTGTCGAGGTGCAGGAAGTAGACGATGTGCACGAAGATCTGCACGACGGCCAGGATCAGCACGAGGGTGATGGTCAGCCAGCGGTTGTCGAACACGTGCCCCATCACCAGCCAGAACGGGATGATGGTGAGGATCGCCGCCAGCACGAAGCCGGTCAGGTAGCCGCGCAGGCTGCCCTGGTGCACATGCAGGGTGTCGTCCGCGTGGCCGGGAGAGGATGGATGGCTCATCGCAGCACTCCTGCCAGATAGACGAAGCTGAAGACGCCGACCCATACCAGGTCCAGGAAGTGCCAGAACATGCTCAGGCACTGCAGGCGCCGGATGTTCGCTTCGGTGAGGCCGAACTTGCCCAGCTGCACGATCAGCACGATCAGCCACAGGATGCCGACGGAGACGTGCAGGCCGTGCGTGCCGACCAGGGTGAAGAACGAGGACAGGAAGGCGCTGCGGTCCGGGCCGGCGCCGGCGGCGATCATGTCGTGGAACTCGTGCAGTTCCAGCCCCACGAAGCCCACGGCCAGCAGGCCGGCCACCGCCAGCCAGGTCAGCATGGCGCGCTTGTGCTGCCGCGCCATTTCCAGCATCGCGAAACCGAAGGTCACCGACGACAGCAGCAGCAGGGCCGTGTTCACGGCCAGGCCGGGCAGGTCGAGTATCTGCGCGGCCGACGGCCCACCGGCGTCGTTGGTGCCCAGCACGGCGTAGCACGCGAACAGCGAGGCGAAGATGAAGCAGTCGCTCATCAGGTAGATCCAGAACCCGAGCAGGGTTCCGTTGTGAGCGGGCGGTTCCTCGTGGCAGAGGAACGCCGAGGGTGCGCTACCGGCAGTATCGACAGCCGTGCTGTTCATGCGTGCGCCCCTTGGGTTTCAGCTTGCCAATTGCCGGTGTGTTCGAACTCCCGTACCTCTTCCGCATGGATGTGGAAGTCGCGGTGGTAGTTGAAGGTGTGGGCGATGGTCGCGACGATGATGCCCACGAAGGACGCCACCGCCAGCCACCAGATGTACCAGACCAGGCCGAAGCAGCAGAGGAAGGACAGCACGCCGATGACTGCGCCCGCTGCCGTGTTCTTCGGCATGTGGATAGTGTTGAAGCCTTCCAGCGGGCGCCGGTAGCCGTGCTTCTTCATGTCGGTCCAGGCGTCGCGCGCATGGATGTTTGGGATGAACGCGAAGTTGTAGTCCGGCGGCGGCGACGAGGTGGACCACTCCAGCGTGCGGCCATGCCACGGGTCGCCGCCCACGGCGTAGGCCTTGCGCCGCACGACGCTGACGTAGATCTGGATGATGAAGGCCAGGATGCCGAGCGCGATCAGCAAGGCGCCGAACGCGGCGACGATGAAATACGGCTGCAGCGCAGGGTTGTCGAAGTGGCTGAGGCGCCGGGTCACGCCCATGAAGCCCATGATGTACAGCGGCGTGAACGCCACCCAGAAGCCGACCAGCCAGAACCAGAAGCTGGCCTTGCCCCAGAACTCGTCGAGCTTGAAGCCGAACGCCTTGGGGAACCAGTAATTGATGGCGGCGAACACGCCGAACACCACGCCGCCGATGATCACGTTGTGGAAGTGCGCGATCAGGAACAGGCTGTTGTGCAGCAGGAAATCCGCGGGCGCCACCGACAGCATCACGCCAGTCATGCCGCCGATGGTGAAGGTGAACAGGAAGCCCATCGTCCACAGCATCGGCACGGTGAAGTGCACGCGGCCGCGGTACATGGTGAACAGCCAGTTGAAGATCTTCACCCCGGTGGGGATGGAAATCATCATGGTGGTCAGCGAGAAGAACGAGTTGACGTCGGCGCCCGAACCCATCGTGAAGAAGTGGTGCAGCCACACCAGGTACGACAGGATCATGATCGCGACGGTGGCGTAGACCATCGACGAATAGCCGAACAGCGGCTTGCCCGAGAACGTGGGCACGATCTCCGAATACACGCCGAAAATCGGCAGGATCAGGATGTACACCTCCGGATGCCCCCACACCCAGATCAGGTTGATGTACATCATCACGTTGCCGCCGAAGCCGGTGGTGAAGAAGTGGGTGCCGAGGTAGCGGTCCAGCGAGAGCAGGAGCAGCGTGGCGGTGAGCACCGGGAACGTCGCGATGATCAGCCCGCTGGTGCACAGCGCGGTCCAGCTGAATACCGGCATCTTCATCATCGTCATGCCGGGCGCGCGCATCTTCAGGATGGTGGTGACGAAGTTGACGCCGGTCAGCAGCGTGCCCACGCCGGACAGCTGCAGGCCCCAGATGTAGTAGTCGACGCCAGGACCCTGCTGCAGCTCCGAGACGGGCGGGTAGCCCAGCCAGCCGGCGGTCGAGAAGTCGCCGACGAACAGCGACACCATGAACAGGATCGCGCCCCAGAACGTGAACCAGAAGCTCAGGTTGTTGAGGAACGGGAACGCCACGTCGCGCGCGCCGATCTGCAGCGGCATGACGTAGTTCATCAGCCCGACGATGTAGGCCATCGCCACGAAGAAGATCATGATCGCGCCGTGCGCCGTGAAGATCTGGTCGTAGTGTTCCGGTGGCAGGTAACCCATCTGCGGACCGAAGGCATAGGCCTGCTGTGCGCGCATCATGATCGCGTCGGAGAAGCCGCGCAGCAGCATCACCGTGCCCAGGATCATGTACATGATGCCGAGCTTCTTGTGGTCCACGGTGGTGAACCACTCGTGCCACAGATAACCCCACAGGCGCTTCTTCGTGATGTAGCCAAGGATGGCCAGGCCGCCGAGCGCCACCACGACCAGGGTGGCGAGGACGATGCGGCCTTCGAGGTCGGGCTTCAGGAACGGCAGCGAGTCGAGCGTCAGTCGCCCGAACAGGAAATCCCACACGGGCGCACGATGGGGCATGGCTTCGGACATGGCTTGAATCTCCGCAAGCAGGTCAGTGCGCCGCCGCAGCCTGGGCGGGGACTGTTTTCCCGGCATCCACCAGCGAGGCGGCGCCGGCGTGCACAGGGGGTTCGTGCATGCCCTGCATGGGTGGTCCGGCGTCGGTCGACATCATCCGGCTCATGCACAACTCGCCGGGGTCGATGCAGCGATCGAGGATGCGCGTGTACAGGTCGGGCTCGAAGCGTGCGTAGTAGTGCACCGGTGCATCGCGCTCGGGCTGGCGCAGCTGGTCGTATGCCTTGGTGTCGAGCTCGCCGCCCTCGGCGCGGACCTTCGCGACCCAGGCGTCGAAGTCATGCGTGTTCATGCCCTCGAAGTCGAAGCGCATGTCGGTGAAGCCCGCGCCGCTGTAGTTCGCCGAGAAGCCCCGGTATTGGCCCGGCTTGTTGATGACGGCGTGCAATACCGTCTGCATGCCGGGCATCGTGTAGACCATGCCGGCCAGGGCCGGCACGGAGAACGCATCCATCATCGTGTCCGACGTCATCTTGAAGCGGATCGGCACGTCCACCGGCGCCGCCAGCTGGTTCACCGTGGCGATGCCGTACTGCGGGTAGAAGAACAGCCATTTCCAGCGCAGCGACACGACATCCACTTCCAGCGGCTTGGTGCCTGCGGCCACGGGTTTGCCCGGCGCCACGCGATCGAGCGGGCGATAGGGATCGAGCTGGTGGGTGCCGATCCAGCTGATCGCGCCGACGGCGATGATGATCAGCAGCGGCGCGGCCCACACCACCAGTTCCAGCTGCGGCGAATGATCCCATTCGGCGTCGTAATGGGCTTGCTTGTTGGAAGCCCGGTAACGCCACGCGATGACGCCGATCGCGATCAGCACCGGCACGATGATCAGCGCCATGATGATCGTGGTGACGATCATGATGTCGCTCTGCTGGCGCGCCACGTCGCCGGAAGGATCCAGCAACACCAAGTGACAACCGCCAAGCAGCGCTAGGGGAGACAGCAGCAAGCCGCGAAGACGTTTCACTGTCATGGGCACGTGTGCATCGGGCAACAGAGGAGCTGCTTACACTACTCTTCCGGGGCAGGTCTATACTACCCCTCGGAAGTCGCGTTGCCAGGCTGGATGGGCCTGTTCAAGCCCGGTTTTGGAGTTGCAAGGGAGTGTCGGGTGGCCATGTGGAATCGGTCGCCGCGTTACGCGATGCAGCCGCCGGTTTGTCCAGCAAACGTCGCACGATCGTTGCCATGGAATCGCCATGCCTACCAGCAACATCCAGTCGGTCCCCGGTTTGGTCGCGCATGCGCATGACGATGGTTCCCACGCCGAGCAGATGACGCCGGGGGACCTCGCCGTCGGCGTGATGGTGGGACGTGCCTGCCAGTCCTTCGACTTCTTCGTGTTCGGCATCGGCTGCGTGCTGGCGTTTCCCGAGGTGTTCTTTCCCTTCGCCAGCCGGATCGACGGCGTCTTCTACTCCTTCGCGATCTTCGCGCTGGCGTTCATCGCACGCCCGCTGGGCTCCATGTTCTTCGTGGTACTGCAGCGCCATCTCGGCCTGCCCACCAAGCTGACCATCGCGCTGTTCCTGCTCGGCATGGCGACGGCCGGCACGGCCTTCCTGCCCGGCTACGCGACGCTGGGATGGTCAGCCATCCTGGCGTTGGCGGTGCTGCGCTTCGGGCAGGGTTTCGCGCTGGGCGGCAGCTGGAACGGCCTGGCTTCATTGATGGCGCTCAAGGCGCCCAGGGACCGGCGCGGCTGGTACGCCATGCTGCCCCAGTTGAGCGATCCGATCGGCTTCATTCTTGCCGCGGCCCTGTTCGCTTACATCTGGGCGAGCCTCTCGCACCAGGAGTTCATCGACTGGGGCTGGCGCTATCCCTTCTTCGCGGCCTTCGCGATCAACGTGGTGGCCCTGTTCGCCAGCTTGCGCATGGTGGTTGCGCCCCGCTATGCGGAGCAGCTCAAGGAGCGCGATCTCGAGCCGTCGTCGATGCGCGAGCTGGCCCGCTCGCAAGGCAACAACATCACGCTGGGCGCCTTCGCGCCGCTGGCCAACTACGCGATGTTCCACCTGGTGACGATCTTCGCGCTGTCCTGGGCGCTGCTCTTCACGCGGCAATCGGTGGTCAGCTTCCTCGTGGTGCAGATCGTCGGCGCCTTCGTGGCCTTGCCCTGCATGCTGCTGTCCGGCGTAGTGGCGAACCGGTTCGGCCGGCGCACCACCCTGGCCGTGGGCGGCGCGCTGATCGCGGTCTACAGCGGATGGACCGCGCTGCTTCTTTCGGGCGGCACCGTGAACAGCTATGTGTTCATCATCCTCGGCTATGCCTTGCTCGGCTTCACTCATGCGCAGGCGGCCGGTGCGGTGAGTTCGAACTTCCGGCCGGAGTTCCGCTTCTGCGGCGCCATGATCACCTCGGACCTGGGCTGGCTGATCGGTGCGGGCTTCGCGCCGCTGGTGGCGTTGGCGCTCGCCCGCTATGCCGGCGTCCCTTACGTCGGTCTGTACCTGCTTTCGGGGGCAGTGGGCACGCTGGCCGCCTTGTGGATCAGCCGTCGCTCGGGTGGCTTGCCCAACGACTGATGCCCGCTCCGGCCCCGCCGCGGCATGATGTCGCTGATCGTGCGGCTGGCCATGGACTTGTCGTGACGCGCGGCATGCATGGTGCGATCATGCCGCGCCATGCCTGACACCCGAATTCCTTCTGAAGAGAACGAGCGCCACGTGCGCGGCCCGCTGGCGCTGGGCTTGCTGGCCCTGCTCGGCTTCGTGCTGTTCTCCAGCTTCGTGGCGCTGGGCACCTGGCAGGTGCACCGGCTGGCGTGGAAGACGGCGTTGATCGCCCACGTCGACGAGCGCGTGCATGCGCCGCCGGTGCCTGCGCCGGGTCCGGCGGACTGGGCCGGCGTCACCGTGGCGAACGCCGAATACCGCCACGTGCGGCTCAGCGGCAGCTGGCTAGGCGATCGCCAGACGCGGGTGTGGACGGCCACCGATGCCGGCAGCGGCTACTGGATCCTCGCCCCGCTGCGCCGCGACGACGGCAGCATCGTGCTGGTGAACCGCGGTTTCGCGCCGGCGGGCTGGTGCGATCTCAAGGGCCATTGCCCGGCGCCGCCGGAGGGCGAGGTCACGGTCACCGGCTTGCTGCGGATCAGCGAACCCTCCGGCCTGTTCCGCCACAACGATCCCGCCACCGACACCTGGTACACCCGCGACGTGGCGGCGATCGCCAAGGCGCACGGACTCGCGGACGTGGCGCCGTACTTCGTGGATGCCGATGCATCCAGCGGCACGACCTGGCCGCGTGGCGGCATGACGGTGATCCACTTCCCCAACCACCACCTCAACTACCTGATCACCTGGTACGTGCTGGCGTTGATGGTGCTGGGTGCGGCAGGCTACGTGGCGCGCGACGAGTACCGGCTGCGCGGACAGAGGCGTTCGAAATAATAAGGCTTTCGGCCTCTCTCCCCGCATGCAGGAAGCAAAAAGCCTAAAAAGCCTAATACGATAAGCCTGTGTGGGTACCCTACCTCAAGATTAGTGCTTCGCCACGTCCTGTGCCTTGGCGCCGCCGCCAACGGTGTAGGAGTGTTTGAGCGCACTCAATAGAAAGGCACTAGGCAGCTTGGGCATGGCGGGTGGTTGTTGAGGGTCAGAATGGTGGCCTCGACAATCCGCGTCTCGTCGTGGAGAGTGACAGACTGGTGAGGGAGGGTGCCAATCCGCTTAAAACTATGAGTGGAGCTCAGTTATGCTGGACATCATGATGTTCCATGATGTGTGGCCATCTCTGATCCAAGAAACATCGAACCCCGGTTTGTAGAACAGCGCCCACGTTTGTCGCGGATGCATCCAGTCAAGAGAGAGGAACTGTAATCCAGCCTTGGCTGCCATTCTCGCAACCGACTCGGTGCGGTAATACACGCAGTGAGGATAGATCCAACCAAGCTCACTGCAATCCTCTTCACCCACAAGATACGTGCCGACCAATGTGCCTCCATCGGTGAGACGAGTGGCAATATCCATCAGCCAACGCTCAAAGAGATCCGGCCCGCAATGGCTAAAGATTGACTGTGCGAAAGCAAAGTCAAACCTCATATCAGCAGGGAGCAATTCGCTGCTATCGGCAACGTGTAGAGCTGGTCGCTTGATTGCAACTTGGTCGCGGCCTACTTCGCGTTCTATGCCATCTTTAATCAGCCATGCATTGGGATCTATGCCGGTGTAGTTGCCAACGTTGAGGTAAGGGATCAGAAGGCGACCGACACGAAGCGATCCACAGCCTACGTCCATGACTTTATGATGTTGGCGAAGGCCAAGGCACGTCAGAAGGTTGAAGGTCATGGCGGAGACCAGATCGTAGTCCTTAGGGGGACCAACAAAGGCCCGGTAGTGATCGCCGCCGGGCGGCGTACCTAGCCCCAAGCTTTCTTCAGCGGCGCTTACCTGCTTATTTTTCCATCTGAACCATCTCATCGATCGCATTCCGTCTTGTGTGGATGCCGAATTATCGCAGGATGCTATTGCCTATCAACTGAGCAAGCTGTGTCCCCTCACGCCGTATTGAGGAGCGAGGAAGGATGGGGGCGCAGGTTGCCGTGAGGTTCCCCTTTGCAAGCAGGGGAGGGAGTTGAGCTCAGGCGCGGCCGTACACGTCGTCGTAGCGCACGATGTCGTCTTCGCCGAGGTAGCTGCCGGACTGCACTTCGATCAGTTCCAGAGCCACCTTGCCAGGGTTGCGCAGGCGGTGCTTGCTGCCCAGCGGGATGTAGGTGCTCTGGTTCTCGCCGAGCAGGAACACCTTGTCGTCGCAGGTGACCTCGGCGGTGCCGGAGACCACGATCCAGTGCTCGGCGCGGTGGTGGTGCTTCTGCAGGCTGAGGCTGGCGCCGGGCTTCACCACGATGCGCTTCACCTGGAAGCGCTCACCGGCCTCCAGCGAGTCGTAGCTGCCCCAGGGGCGATGCACCACGCGGTGGAAGGAGTGCTCGCTGCGGCCGGCGCCCTTGAGCTGGTCGACGATCTTCTTCACGTCTTGCGCGGCATCGCGGTGCGCGACGAGGGTGGCGTCGGGCGTGGTGACCACCACGAGGTTCTCCACGCCCACGGTGGCGACGAGATGGCGGTCGTGCGAGCGCAGCAGCGAGTTGCGCGTGTTCACCGCGAGCGTGTCGCCTTCGCGCAGATTGCCGTCGGCGTCGCGCTCGCCGGCCAGCCACAGCGCCGACCAGGAGCCGATGTCGCTCCAGCCGCAGCTCACCGGAACCACCGCGGCGCGCGTGGTCTTTTCCATCACTGCGTAGTCGATGGAATCCTCCGGCACCTTTGCGAAGGCGTCCTTGTCCACGCGCACGAAGTCGAGGTCGCCGTGGGCGGCGGCATGCGCGGCACGCACGGCGGCCAGCATCGCTGGCGCGTGCGCCGCCAGCTCTTCCAGATAGCGGTCGGCGCGGAACAGGAACATGCCGGAGTTCCAGTCGTAGCCGCCATCGGCGAGGTAGCCCTCGGCGGTGGCGAGGTCGGGCTTCTCCACGAAGCGCTCGACGCGGAACGCGCCTGCGCCCAGCGCCTCGCCACGACGGATGTAGCCGAAGCCGGTTTCGGTGCGATCCGGACGGATGCCGAAGGTGGCCAGCCAGCCCTGCCGCGCCAGTGGTAACGCTTGCGTTACGGCCGCGGCGAAGGCGGCGGTGTCAGTGATCAAATGGTCGGCGGGCAGCACCAGCAATACGGCTTCGGGGTCGCGCTTCAACGCCTCCAGCGCGCCCAGCGCGATCGCCGGCGCGGTGTTGCGCGCCAGCGGCTCCAGCACCACGGTGCCGCCTTCGATGCCGGCTTCCAGCAACTGCTCGGCGGCAAGAAAGCGGTGATCCTCGCTGGCCACCACGATCGGCGCCGCCACCTCGGGCAGGGCGCGCGTGCGCGCGACGGTCTGCTGGAACAGCGTGCCGTGGCCGGCCAGCGACAGGAACTGCTTGGGCAGGTTCCGGCGGGAGACGGGCCACAACCGGGTGCCGCTGCCGCCGCTGAGGATCAGGGGAATGAGCATGATGGATCGCCTTTGTATGCCTGCGGCTCACGGCTTGCCTGTAGGAGCGCCCCCTGTGCGCGAATGAACTCGCGAAGAGCGTCATCGCGCACAGGGTGCGCTCCTACAGAGATATCAGGCGCGCTGGTGCGCGAGCACATCCAGTACATCGTGCAAGCCGCTTTGCCAATCGGGCAAAGCATAGCCGAAGCACTGCTGGAAGCTGGCGTTGTCCAGCACCGACCAGGCCGGGCGCTTGGCTGGCGTGGGGTAATCGGCGGTGGTGATGGCCGCCACCTGTGGCGCACGCGCAATCAGCCCGCGTTCCATCGCACCGGCGAAGATCGCCTCGGCGAAGCCGTGCCAACTGGTGTGGCCGCTGGCGACCAGGTGATGGGTGCCCTGCAGCCCGCGGCGCTGCGCGGCATCGGCGGCTTGCCAGGCGTCCAGCGCAGCCAGCGTGCCGGCCACGATCAGCGCCGTGCTGGTAGGTGCGCCGACCTGGTCGGCCACCACGCGCAGCTCGTCGCGCTCGACGCCCACGCGCAGCATGGTGCGCAGGAAGTTCTGGCCGTGCGGCGCGTACACCCAAGCGGTACGGAAGATGAAATGCGCGGCGCCGCTGCCGCGCAACGCTTGTTCGCCGGCGAGCTTGCTGCGCCCGTAGGCGCCCAGCGGCGCGGTGGGTACGTCGACGGGGTAAGGCGTGGCGGCCGCGCCGTCGAACACGTAGTCGGTGGAATAGTGGATCACCAGCGCGCCGTGCGCGGCAGCCCAGCGGGCCAGCACGCCCACGGCCTCGCTGTTGACGCGGGTAGCCAGCGCCTCATCCTGTTCGGCGCGATCCACCGCGGTGTAGGCGGCCGCGTTGACGATCAGGTCGGGGCACAGGCGGTCGAGCAACGCAGGCAGGCTGCCCGGCACGGCGAGGTCGGCGGTCCCGATGGCCGCGCCGTCGAAGCGTTGGCCATCGCGGCTGGCGGTGACGAGTTCGCCGCGCATCGCCAGTCCACCGTCTTCGACAAAGCTGCGACCGAGCTGGCCATTGGCACCGAGCAGCAGGATTTTCATGGTTACCTCAAACCATCATCGTCATCCCCGCGCAAACAGGAATCCAGCACCTTGGCTTGGCCAAGCATTGCAGTCACTGGATCCCAGCCTTCGCTGGGATGACAGGCAAGAAAGCCTAAGCCGCGTACACCGGCAAGTGCTCGGCAGGCACCTCGGCCAGCAGCGGCGTCTTGCCATCCTTGTCCGACAGCAGCGGCTCGCTGATCGGCCAGTCGATGCCCAGCGCCGCATCGTTCCAGCGAATGCCGGCATCGGCCTTGGGGTCGTACAACGCGGTGCACTGGTAGCTGAAGGTGGCGAATTCGGAGACCACGCAGAAACCGTGCGCGAAGCCTTCCGGCACCCAGAAGTGGCGGTGGTTGTCGGCGGTGAGCATCACGCCCACCGATTGCCCGAACGTGGGCGAGCCGCGGCGGATGTCCACCGCCACGTCGTACACCTCGCCTTCCAGCACGCTGACCAGCTTGCCCTGCGGATTCGGCCACTGGTAATGCAGGCCGCGCAGCACGCCGCGCGCCGAGCGCGACACGTTGGACTGCACGAAACGGTGGTCGATGCCAGCCTCGCGGTACTTCGCCTCGTTGTAGCTTTCGTAGAAGAAGCCGCGGGCGTCGCCGAACACCTGGGGTTCGATCACGAGCGTGCCGGGCAGACGGGTCTGGATCACTTTCATCGCACGTGGCCTTGCTTGGTCAGCTGTTGCAGGTACTGGCCGTAGCCGGTCTTGGCCAGCGGTGCGGCCAGCGCCAGCAGCTGTTCGGCGTTGATCCAGCCGTTCAAGTAGGCGATTTCCTCGGGGCAGCAGACCTTGAGGCCTTGCCGGTTCTCGATCGTCTCGATGTAGTTGCCCGCCTCCATCAGTGACTCGTGGGTGCCGGTGTCCAGCCAAGCGAAGCCGCGGCCGAGCTGCTCCAGGTGCAGCGAGCCGTCGTCGAGATAGCAGCGGTTGAGGTCGGTGATTTCCAGCTCGCCGCGCGGTGAAGGCTTCAACGCAGCGGCGTAGTCGCAGACGCGCGCGTCGTAGAAATACAGACCCGTGACGGCGTAGTGCGACTTCGGCTGCGCGGGCTTTTCCTCCAGCCCGATCACCTTGCCGGCCGCGTCGAACTCGGCCACACCATAGCGCTCGGGATCCCTCACCCAGTAGCCGAACACGGTGGCGCCGTGCTCGCGCGCGGCGGCGCGCTTCAGGCGTTCGGTGAAGCCGTGGCCGTAGAAGATGTTGTCGCCCAGCACCAGGCAACTGGGCTGGCCGGCGATGAAGTCGCGACCGATGGTGAAGGCCTGCGCCAAGCCATCCGGCGAGGGTTGCACGGCATAGCTGATCTCGATGCCCCACTGCGAGCCGTCGCCGAGCAGGCGCTGGAACATCGCCTGCTCGTGCGGCGTGTTGATGATCAGCACCTCGCGGATGCCGGCCAGCATCAGCGTGGCCAGCGGGTAGTAGATCATCGGCTTGTCGTACACCGGCAGCAGCTGCTTGCTCACTGCGCGGGTGATCGGGTGCAGCCGGGTGCCGGAGCCACCGGCGAGAATGATGCCCTTGGTCGTCATGCGCCCAGCCTCTCCATGCGATAGCTGCCGTCCAGCACGCGCTGCATCCACGGCTGGTTGGCGAGGTACCAGTCCACCGTGGCGGCGATGCCGCTCTCGAAGGTCTGCGAGGGTTTCCAGCCCAGCTCGCGCTGCAGCTTGGACGAGTCGATCGCGTAGCGGCGGTCGTGGCCGGGGCGATCCTTCACGTAGGTGATCAGCGACTCGCGCTTGCGGCCGTCGGCCAGTGGCCGGCGCGCGTCCAGCAGCGCGCAGATCGTCTTCACCACGGTGATGTTGGTGCGCTCGGCGTTGCCGCCCACATTGTAGGTTTCGCCCACGCGGCCGGCGTCGAGCACGCGGCGGATCGCACTGCAGTGGTCGCCCACGAACAGCCAGTCGCGGATGTTCAGGCCGTCGCCGTACACCGGCAGTGGCTCGCCGGCCAGCGCCTTCGCGGTGACCAGCGGGATGAGCTTTTCGGGGAACTGGAACGGCCCGTAGTTGTTCGAGCAGTTGGTGGTGAGCACCGGCAGGCCGTAGGTGTGATGGAAGGCGCGCACCAAGTGGTCGGAGGCGGCCTTCGACGCGGAGTAGGGCGAGTTCGGCGCGTACGGCGTGGTCTCGGTGAAGCTGCCGGTCTCGCCCAGCGAGCCGTAGACCTCGTCGGTGGAGACATGCAGGAAGCGGAAGTTCTCGCGCGCAGCGCCTTCCAGACCGCGCCAGTAGTCGCGGGCGCATTCCAGGAGGCCCAGCGTGCCCACCACGTTGGTCTGCACGAATTCGGCCGGGCCGTCGATGGAGCGGTCCACGTGCGATTCGGCGGCGAAGTTCACGATGGCGTCGGGCCGGTGCTCGGCCAGCAGCTTCGCCAGCAGGGCGCGGTCGCCGATATCGCCTTGCACGAAGATGTGGCGGCGATTGCCGTCCAGCGTAGCCAGGGTGTCGAGGTTGCCGGCGTAGGTGAGCTTGTCGAGGTTGACCACGGTGAGGCCGTCGGCCACCGCCTGCAGCACGAAATTCGCGCCGATGAAGCCGGCACCGCCGGTGACGAGGAGGGTTTCCATGAGGGCATGCGATCCGTAGGGTGACAATGGTCCATTCTCGCATGGCCCATCTGCTGCTCAAATACGCTGGCGCGTGGCGAATGAACTTGGATGACGGTTGTTGTTAAGGCAAAAGTCGGTTGCACGGGTACAATGCGCGATCCATCCATGCGGTTGCCGGCTTCGGGCGGCGCCGCCCAGTACGGTTGCCTGCCATGCCCAAGAAGACGCCCGTCGCCAGCCTCGGCCTCGGTACCCGCGCGATCCACGCCGGCCAGCATCCCGATCCCTCCACCGGCGCGATCATGACGCCGATCTACGCCACCTCCACCTACGTGCAGGAGAGCCCCGGCAAGCACAAGGGCTACGAATACTCGCGCACGCAGAATCCTACGCGCATGGCCTACGAGCGTTGCGTGGCGGACCTTGAGGGCGGCGTGGCCGGTTTCGCGTTCGCCTCCGGCCTGGCGGCCGCGGCCACCACACTGGATCTGCTGGATTCCGGCAGCCACGTGATCGCGATGGACGACCTCTACGGCGGCAGCTACCGCCTGTTCGAGCGCGTGCGCCGGCGCTCGGCGGGGCTGGATTTCAGCTTCATCGACCTGAACGACATGGCGGCGCTGAAGGCCGCCTTGAAACCCAATACGCGGATGATCTGGGCCGAGACGCCCACCAATCCGATGCTGAAGCTGGTCGACCTGGCCAAGGTCGCCGTGTTCGCGAAGAAGCATGGCCTGATCCTGGTGGTGGATAACACCTTCTGCTCGCCGATGGTGCAGCGGCCGCTGGAATTCGGTGCGGACCTCGTGCTGCACTCGGCCACCAAGTACTTGAACGGCCACTCCGACATGGTGGGCGGCATCGTCGTCGCCAACAGCAAGGAGCTGGCCGAGCAGATGGGCTTCCTGCAGAACTCGGTGGGTGCGGTGGCCGGCCCGTTCGATGCCTTCCTCGCCATGCGCGGTCTGAAGACCCTGCACCTGCGCATGCGCCAACACTGCGCCAGCGCGCTGGAACTGGCGGGCTGGTTGCAGAAGCACCCGGCGGTCGAGCGGGTGATCTATCCGGGTCTGAAGAGCCATCTGCAGCACGCGCTGGCGAAGCGCCAGATGCACGGCTTCGGCGGCATCGTCACCATCGAGGTGAAGGGCGGCCTGAAGAAGGCGCGTCGCATGCTGGAGCGCTGCGAACTGTTCGCACTGGCCGAGTCGCTAGGTGGTGTGGAAAGCCTGATCGAGCACCCGGCCATCATGACCCACGCCTCGGTGCCGGCCGCCAATCGCAAACGATTGGGCATCAGTGATGGGCTGGTGCGGTTGTCGGTGGGGGTGGAGGATCTTGAGGATCTGCGCACGGAACTGAAAGCCGCCTTGGCCTGATTGTCCCGTGCATCGGGTATTCGATGCCACTATCGCAAAAAGTTTGGTAAAGCGCTTGGTCGGCAATGGATCGCGCCCTCGATGTTGAGGCAACGCCTGCCAGCAACAACATCCCTGGAAACTCATGATTTCAGCTTATCGACTCGTTGATCCGTTATCCCCCTATCGCGCACTGTTTCGCCACCTTGCGCTGGTGGTGCAGATGGCGCGGCGCGACGTCGTAGGGCGTTATCGTGGATCGTTTATCGGCTTGCTTTGGTCGTTTTTCAATCCGTTACTGATGTTGATCATCTACACATTCGTCTTCGGCGTCATCTTCAAATCGCGCTGGAGTGGTCAGGTAGGCGGGCATTTTCAGTTTGCCATCATCCTGTTCGCCGGATTGAACATTAATTCGATGTTCACGGAATGCGCCAACCGAGCGCCCACATTGATTGTAGAGAATACGAACTTCGTCAAGAAGGTAGTTTTCCCACTTGAGACGCTCTCTTGGAGTGCCGTCGGGTCGGCACTATTCCATTTGCTGGTATCGACATTGGTGTTGCTGATTATCGAATGGTTGGCAATAGGCCCGGTTCCCTGGACGGTGGTGCTGTTTCCGGTTGTTGTCGCCTGCTTTCTGCCCTTTGTCGCCGGCGTCGTCTGGCTACTGGCGTCGCTGGGTGTATTTCTGCGCGATTTCAAGCAAGCCATTGGCGTCATAACAACGGCGCTCATGTTTCTTGCGCCGATCATGTATCCGAAGGAGATCATTCCTGCCGAATTCCGCAACTGGATGTACCTGAATCCACTCACGGCCATCGTGGAGGCTTCGCGTGATGTGCTGGTCTGGGGCAGGCAGCCGGCATGGGGAATACTTGGGCTTTATACGATTCTGTCCGTGCTTTTTGCGTGGGCTGCTTTCGCATGGTTCGAACGCAGCCGGAAGGGTTTTGCCGATGTCCTCTGACGTGTTAAACATTCGCGTCGAAAACCTGGGCAAGCGCTACGAGATCTATGCGCAGCCGGCGGATCGACTCAAGCAGATGGTTCTGCCGCGCATCGGTCGCGCATTCGGCAGGGAGCATGCCTACTACAAGGAGTTCTGGGCCTTGCGCGACGTTTCGTTCGAAGTGCGTCGTGGCGAAACGGTAGGCATCATTGGACGCAACGGCTCGGGCAAATCGACGCTGTTGCAGATGGTGTGCGGTACCTTGCATCCCACCGAAGGTTCGGTGGCCGTGAACGGGCGCATCGCGGCGTTGCTGGAGCTTGGCGCCGGTTTCAACCCGGAGTTCACCGGCAGGGAAAACGTCTACCTGAGCGGTTTGCTTTATGGCATCCCGGAGAACGTGCTGCGCAGCCGATTCCAGTCGATCGTGGATTTCGCCGACATCGGCGATTTCATCAACCAGCCGGTAAAAACCTATTCCAGCGGCATGTATGTGCGCCTGGCCTTCGCGATCGCGGCGCACGTTGATGCCGACACGCTGGTGATTGATGAAGCGTTGAGTGTCGGCGACGTGCGGTTCACCCAGAAATGCATGCGCTACCTACGGGAATTCCAGAAGCGCGGCACGCTGTTGTTCGTGAGCCACGATACCGGGGCGGTCACCAACCTGTGCAGCCGGGCCATCTGGCTGGATGGCGGAAGGCAAGTGATGGATGGCTCTGCGCGTGACATCGTCGAGCACTATCTGGCCGCACAGCATGCGGCCGACCGGGCTGCGCTGGGCGAATCGGTGACGGTGCACGTGGCTGCCGATGCAGGAGAGCCTGCATCCCAGGAAAGCCATGGCATGCCTGAAGATGTGGTTGATCCGCGGAAGGCATTACTTAACGGCGAGGCGTCGCGGAATCTGGTCGAGGTCTTCGAGTTCGATCCGGAGCGGATCGACTCCGAGTTTGGTGCCGGTGCGGCACGCATCGTCGACGTGCAGCTTCTGGATGGCGACGGGAAGGCACACCGGCTGATCGCCGGTGGCGAAGTCGCCGACCTGTCGATCGAGGCCAGCGTGCTTGAGCCAATCAGTGCGCCGATCTTCGGCTTCTATGTGAAGGATCGGCTGGGGCAGCGAATTTTTGGCGACAATACTTACGTCAGCTACCACGAGCGGCCTGTTCATGCGCAACCAGGCAACCGCCTGCGCGCACACTTCCGTTTCCGGATGCCGGTATTGCCCAACGGTGACTATTCGGTCGATGTCGCGCTTGCAACCGGCACGCAGGTAAGTCACACCCAGCAACACTGGATCCATGACGCGATCAGCTTCAAGGCGCATGAAAGCACCATGCGCCACGGGCTGGTGGGCATCCCCATGCACGGGATCGAGATCGAGCGGGTGGAGGCGTAACCAATGAAGTTCACCGGTGAGCGCTATGTGCCGGCGGAACAAGGGGAGATCCGCCACGAACACATGCATCGCTATGCATGGTGCGTCCCGCTTGTCGCCGGCAAGGACGTGCTTGATATCGCCTGCGGCGAAGGCTACGGCAGTGCGCTGCTTGCCCGCCTTGCGCGCTCGGTGCAAGGCGTTGACATTTCGGATGAGGCGGTCCGGCACGCCACGGCCGAGTACGGCGACATTCCGAACCTCGAGTTCAAGTTGGGCGACGCCGCAAAGATCCCCTTGCCGGATAGCAGCGTCGACGTAGTCGTTTCCTTCGAAACCATCGAACATCACGATCGCCATAGCGAAATGCTCAGCGAGATCCGACGCGTGCTGCGCCCGGACGGGTTTCTCGTCATATCGTCCCCCAATCGGGTCGTGTACACAGAACTCGCCGGACACCACAATGAGTTTCACGTCAAGGAACTCGACTTTGCCGAGTTCGATGCGGTGCTGCGGGAGCAATTCGACTCCGTGCGGTATTTTGGTCAGAGGCTCGCCGTCGGTTCGTCCATATTCGGCCTGGAAAGTGACGCGAGCAGCCGGGAGTTCGCGGCTCTGACGGATATCGGTTCGGATGTCGTCGAGCGAACCGCTTCGCTGGCCAATCCGGTCTATTACGTCGCTGTTGCCGGGTTGCCCGAAGAGGAGCTGAGCAAGTTGCAGCCATCCGTGCTGTTTTCCGAGACGGAGGATCTTTACACCCATCACCGTGAAGTGGCTCGTTGGGCAGTTGGTCTCGACAAGGAATTGTCCGGGTTGCGGGCTGATCACGGCAAACTGGTCAAGCAGCATGCCGACACGGTGGGGTGGGCCAAGTCACTCGATGCTGATTTGGCTGTCGCTTCAGGGCACATCCATCGACTGCAGGGCGAGAAAGCGGAATCGATAGCCTGGGCCGAGGGGTTGAACGAGGAGCTGTCGGTCGCCCGCCAGCGCATCAATCAGCTGCAGGAAGAGCACGCCAAGGCGGTGGCATGGGCGCAGAGCCGTGATGCCGAGTTGGGAGGGGTGCGACAGCAATTGGAGTTGTCAAGGAAGGAGCATGAGCGGGCGAGTGTTCTTGCGGACAGGCTGAAAGAGGAACTGTCGGCCGCCCGCCAACGCATCGATCAGCTGCAGGAAGCGCATGCCAAGGTGGTTGCGCGGGCCGAGAACAGCGACGCCGAACTCGAGGATGTACGACATCAACTTGATTTGGCGAACATTCAGATTGAGGTTAAGATTCGCCAGATAGCAGGGCTGGAACAGGGACAGGCGGAGATGGAACGGTGGGCCAAGGATATCGAACGCAAACTCGATCGAGTGGGCGAGGGTTTGCTCGGGCTGGAGTTTCACGGCGAGGGGGGCGGGGACAGCCGGTCGAGCCTGCTGGCTCGTTATCTGGCCCTGCATGAACAGGCTTCGGACGATCGTGTGCGGAATGGTCACCTCACGGGCAGGCTGGCATCACTGGAAACAGATCTGGACAGCCTGCGCACGACCCTTGATGCGTTGTCGTCGCGCGAAAAAGACGCCCTTGGCATGGTTGGCAACCTGCAACAGCTGACCGATCAGTTGCGGGAGCAGAACGGCGTCTTGATGGCGTCTGTCAAGGCCATGGACACGCGCGACAAGAATGCCCAAGGCCTGGTCCAGAACTTGCGCACGGAGGTCGAACAACTCCGTGGCGAGTACGACACGCTGATCCGCTCCAGATCCTGGCGACTCACGGGGCCTCTGCGTTTCGTCGGCCGGCTGGCGCGTGGCGAGTGGGCTTCCGTTGGCACTTCGCTGCGCCGCTCTCGTTTGAATGGAGTGGGCCTTCTGCAGCCTTTGAAGAAGCCGGTAAAAAACTGGTTGATGCGCAAAGGCGAGCAACCATCTGTGCCACCGGTCCTGGGCTTGCCCTCCACATCCGCCGAGGCGGAAGCGATGGTCGAGGGTCTTGCCTTTCCGGGAACATCCCGGCCCCTGGTCTCGATTGTCATTCCCACGTACGGTCGGCTGGATTACACCGCCGCCTGCCTGCGCTCGATCATGATCCACTTGCCCAAGGTCGAGATCGAAGTGATCGTGGCCGAAGACAGTTCGGGTGACACGGATATTCACGCCCTTTCCAAAGTTCCCGGACTGCGGTACGAGGTGAATCCCCAGAACCTGGGTTTCATACGTTCCTGCAACCGCGCGGCGAACATGGCCAAGGGGGAATTTCTCTACTTCCTGAACAACGACACCGAAGTGACCGCAGGCTGGCTGGATGCCATGCTCGACGTGTTCGAGCGTTTCGACGACTGCGGCGTGGTGGGGTCGAAGCTGGTTTATCCGGATGGCCGGCTGCAGGAGGCCGGAGGCATCATCTGGGACGATGCCAGTGGCTGGAATTTTGGCCGGCTTGCCGACCCCGAGGAGCCGCGCTTCAACTATGTGCGCGAAACCGACTACTGTTCCGGGGCGTCTTTGCTGGTGCGAAAGGCCTTGTTCGAGAAGGTCGGTGCCTTCGATGAACTCTACGTTCCCGCTTATTGCGAAGATTCCGACCTGGCCTTCAAGGTTCGTGCTGCTGGCAAGAAGGTGTACTACACGCCTTTCTCGAAAGTGATCCATTACGAAGGCATCTCGCATGGAACCGACGAGAACAGCGGCATCAAGGCCTGCCAGGTAGAGAACCAGAAGAAGTTCCTGCAGCGCTGGCAGAGGGAGTTGGCTGGGCATTACCCGAATGCGCAGAACGTGTTCCGCGCCAGGGAACGCAGTCGCGACAAGCCTGTCGTGCTGGTTGTGGATCATTACGTGCCACAGCCCGATCGCGACGCCGGCTCGCGCACCATGATGCAGTTCCTGCGGGGCCTGTGCGACCTCGGCAGCTCCGTCAAGTTCTGGCCGGAGAATCTCTGGCCTGACCCGGTCTATACGCCTCCCTTGCAAGCCATGGGGGTCGAGGTGATCTATGGTTCGGCTTGGGTAAACGGCTTCGAGCGCTTTTTGCAGGAGTCCGACGGCCAAATCGATCATGTGCTGCTCAGTCGCCCGCATATCTCGGTGCATTTCATCGATGCGGTAAAAAAGTTTGCCCCCCAGGCTCGCGTGACGTACTACGGCCACGACCTGCACTTCGCACGCCTGCGCAAGCATTATGAGTTGAATCAGGACAAGGCTTTCCTGGCCAAGGCGCACGAGTTTGAGGAAGTGGAGCGCGACCTGTGGAACAAGTCGGATCTCGTGCTGTACCCGACGGCCGACGAAGTTGCCGAAGTTGCACGCCTGGCGCCCGAAGTAGCATGTCGTCCAGTGCAGGCCTATTGCTACGACCACTTTGGTACTGGCGGGCACGACGCCCCACAGGAGCGCTCCGGCATCCTGTTCGTGGCTGGTTTCGGGCATCCCCCGAATGTCGATGCCGCGGTGTGGCTGGTACAGGAGATTCTTCCGCGACTGATCGAAGCGGACCCGGCCACGCGGCTCTACCTGGTTGGCTCCAATCCCAGCGACAAGGTGCTGGCATTGGCCTCCGAGCATGTAGTGGTAACCGGCTACGTGGAGGATGCCTTGCTGCAGGACTTCTATCAGCGTTGCAGGGTGGCCGTGGTTCCACTCCGTTTCGGAGCCGGCATCAAATCCAAGGTCGTGGAGGCACTGCAGCAGGGGCTGCCGCTGGTGACTACCACCGTCGGTGCCCAAGGGCTGGATGGCCTCGACAAGGTGGCGCGCGTGCTGGACGATGCCGAGGCCATCGTCAAGGCGGTTCGTGAGTTGCTGACCGACGACGGCTTGTGGCGCGAACTGTCGGCCGCTTCCAGTCGGTATGCCGAACGGCGCTTTTCGAAGCAGTCCATGCGCGCCTCTCTGGCGGAAATCTTTGGTATCGAGGTCGTTCGATGATCGTTCGTGCGCGTGCCCCCTTGCGCCTGGGGCTGGCGGGGGGCGGCACCGATGTGTCGCCGTATTGCGATGTTTATGGTGGGCATGTGATGAATGCCACCATCGACAAGTATGCCTACGCCATCCTGTCTCCCTCCGAATCCGGGCAGTGCGAGTTCGCGGCGCTGGATGTCGGTGTGTCCGAGGTCCACGATTGTGGTGCCATCCCCGTCCAAGGCGGGGCGTTGCAGTTGCTGAAAGGAGTGCATGCGCGCGTGTGTCGCGACTTCCTCTCCGGCGAGTCGCGCCCGCTGAAGGTGCAGACATTCTCGGATGCGCCACCCGGATCGGGCCTGGGGTCGTCGTCGACCATGGTGGTGGCTCTGGTGCAGGCTTTCGTGGAGTACTACTCGCTGCCTTTGGGCGAGTACGAGGTCGCCCATCTCGCCTACGAGATCGAGCGCAACGATCTCAGGCTTGCCGGCGGCAAGCAGGATCAATACGCAGCAACGTTCGGCGGCTTCAATTTCATGGAGTTCTACGCCGATAACCGGGTTATCGTGAACCCGCTGCGTGTGAAGGAGTGGGTCTGGTCCGAGCTGGAGGCGTCCATCGTCCTCTACTTCACCGGCGTGTCGCGCGCCTCGGCGGACATCATCGACCAACAGGCGAAGAACGTCACGGAAGGCAAGCAGACCTCCATCGATGCCATGCACAGCCTCAAGCAGGAGGCGGTGGAGATGAAGGAGTGCGTGCTGCGCGGCGACCTCGGACGCCTGGCCCGCACGCTGCAGGCCGGCTGGGAAGCGAAAAAGAACATGGCCAGCTCGATCACCAATCCCCTGATCGAAGAGGTCGAGCGGCTCGCCTTCGCCAACGGCGCCCATGCGGCCAAGGTTTCCGGCGCGGGTGGCGGCGGCTTCATGATCTTCATGTGCAAGCCGGAGAAGCGCATCGGCTTGACGCGTGCGCTGTCTGCGCAGGGCGGCAGGCTACTGGATTTCCATTTCACACAACAGGGAGCCGCCTCATGGCGAATCATGTAAAGGCCATGTTCGAGGCCGAGTTCGGCAAGTCGATCAAGCTGCTGACCGAGATGTCGCAGGATGCACGGATGCCCGAATTGATGGCCAACGCCGTCGATCATGCGGTGGCCGCGTTGCGCGCCGGCCGCAAGCTGCTTTTCGCCGGCAACGGCGGCAGCGCTGCCGATGCCCAGCATTGGGCCGGCGAACTGGTCAGCCGCTTCTATTACGACCGGCCCGGTCTGCCGGCCATCGCGCTCACCACCGACACCAGCATCCTCACGGCCATCGGCAACGACTACGGCTACGACTACGTCTTTGCCCGCCAGGTGGAGGCGCTGGGACAGGAAGGGGATGTGCTGGTTGCCATTTCCACCTCCGGCAACTCGCGCAACATCGTCCGGGCCATCGAGGCGGCGCGTGAGAAACGCATGGTGGTCATCGGTTACACCGGCCAGGGCGGCGGTCAGATGGCCAGCCTGTGCGATCTGTGCTTCCGCGTGCCCTCCACCGAGACGCCCCGCATCCAGGAGGGCCACGAGGCGCTGGGGCACCTGCTCTGTGCGCTGATCGAGGCCGAAATGTTCCCCCGCCGTGGCGACTGACGAAGCCATCGTCCTGGTTGGCGGGTTGGGTACCCGTCTCCGTGCCGTTGTCAGCGACGTACCCAAGCCGCTGGCGCCGGTTGCCGGCCGGCCGTTCCTGACGTGGCTGCTCGATCACCTTGCCGAGAACGACGTGCGTCATGTCGTGCTTGCCGCCGGGTACCTGGCCGAGCGTGTTATCGACAGCATCGGGAGAGAGTGGCGCGGCATGCAGGTGGACTATTCCGTCGAAGCCACGCCTCTTGGCACCGGTGGCGCCGTGCGCCAGGCCTGCGCCATGCTGTGGGAAAACGCTGCGCATGTGCTCAACGGCGATACCTACCTGCGCTATGACCTGCAGACATTGGAGCAGGCTGTCTCTCATGCCGGCGCTGACCTCGGTATGGCACTGGCCCGGGTGGATGACGTGTCACGCTACGGCGCCGTGATCCGCGACGGAACGCGCATTGTCGGTTTCAAGGAGAAGGGCGAAAGCGGCCCCGGTTACATCAATGCCGGCAGCTACTACCTGACACCCACTGCCATCCGCGCACTGCCGGCGGAGCCGACGTTTTCCTTCGAAACCCGGATGCTCGCGCCGATGACGGCAGCCGGGCGCGTTTGCGGGTTCGATGCCACCAGCGGATTCATCGACATCGGCGTGCCGGAAGACTATCAGCGGGCGCAAAACCTGTTCGGTGACGCGTGATGCCGGTCGAAGTCGCCAAGCCGTATCTGGATCCTCGCGTGGACAAGTTGCTGGCAGCCATGCCCGCGCCGCGCAAGGCGCTGTTCCTGGATCGGGATGGTGTGATCAACGTCGATCACGGTTATGTGCATACGCCTGAGGACACCGAATGGGTGCAGGGCATTTTCGAGCTTTGCGAGGACGCCAAGGACGCTGGCTACCTGCTGATTGTCGTCACCAATCAGGCAGGAATTGCCCGCGGCTACTATGGTGTTGACGATTTCATCGCCTACACAGCCTGGATGCATGACGAATTTACCCGGCGCCAAATTCCACTGCTGGCGACCTATTACTGCCCACATCATCCAACCGAGGGAGTGGGCGACTGTCGCGTCGAATGCCTTTGCCGGAAACCTCAGCCCGGGATGATCTTGGCGGCAAAAGAGCGATTTACTCTGGAGTTGGATCATAGCCTCATGGTCGGGGACAAGACGTCTGATCTCGAATCAGGGCGCGCAGCAGGGGTTTCGCGCAGCGTATTGGTGACAGATCACCGCATTCCGCTCTTGGCGGACATGGCCTCACTCGTCACCAATACGACGGCATAAGTGATGGAAAAGATTGCAGTGTGCGGCGCCGGCGGTTTTGCCCGAGAAACGCTGTTTCTCCTTGAGCAACTTGGTCTCGCAGCGCGTGTGGATGCGCTCTATGAAAGCGATGCCATATGGCATGAGCGACAAGTGGGCGGTCTTCCCGTTTTGCCCTTGAGCCGGTTCGAGCCCAGTAAAGGAGCCATGGTTATCGCGATCGGCAGTCCAAAGGTCCGCAAGGCTATATGGAGTGCTTTGCCTGTGGAGACGCGGTTCCCCACGTTGGTGCATCCATCGGTTAGCCTCTCAAGATCGGTCAACATCGGCACTGGGAGCATCGTATGCGCCGGTGTGGTGCTGACGTGTGATACCAGCATTGGCTCCCAAGTCCAATTGGATCGTTGCGTCACCGTGGGGCATGATAGTGTGATTGAGGATTTCGCGACGCTGGCACCAGGGGCGATCGTGAGCGGTAATTGCCGCGTCGGATTCGGGGCCTACATGGGAGCGGCCGCTTGCATCCGCGAGAAACTGGCTGTTGGGGATGAATCTGTTGTTGGCATGGGTGCCATTGTCGTCAAATCGGTTCCTGCTGGCGAGACCCATGTGGGAAATCCGGCGAAACGGCTTGCTGGCAACCAGGTGCGCGGGCCATGAGCTTTCGGCTGGCCGCCCTCTTGCAGGATCAGCGAGTCCGATTCCTGATCGTGGGGGGCTGGAACACGGTGACTGGCTATCTGATCTTTGTGGGCGTGCACATCCTCTTGGGTGTGTACCTCGGAAACGCAGGGGTGGTAGTGGCTGCCTACACAATTGCCTTGCCGTTGTCGTTCCTGATGCAGAAGCTGTTCGTTTTCACGGGGGCTGGTGGCTGGATGCGACAATTCGGGCGGTTTGTTCTGGCAAACAGCGCCGTATTCGTTGCTAATCTCCTTTTCCTGCCGTTGTTCGTCGGCGCCACGGGCGTCGGGGCGCTACCTTCGCAAGCTTTGTTTGTATTCGTCAGCACCATTGTCAGCTACTTGGCTCACAAGCATTTTTCTTTTGCCGGATAAACCATGAAGAAGATCACCCTCCTCGTTCCTAGAATGCCGGTTGCAGCGCAGCTTGCGCCCTATCTGGAACAGATCGATCGGAACAAGTACTACACGAACTTCGGACCATTGAATCGACAGCTCGAAGACCGCGTGAAGACGGAAGTTTGTTCGGGTTCCGCCAGCGATAGCTTCGTCACGACCGTATCCAATTGTACGGTTGGCCTAGAGCTTGCGCTGCAGGCTTCCGGACTCAATCCGGGGGCACGGGTACTGTTGCCCACCTTGACCTTCGTCGCCACGGCTACCGCGATTATCCGCGTGGGCATGGTGCCAGTATTCGCCGATGTTGATCCCGCATCTTGGGCGCTTACACCCGAAATCGCTGCGCGCCATATGGATAATGTCGACGCTGTGATGCCTGTGAGCACCTTCGGCTACGCGCATGATACGGCGGCTTGGGATGCGCTCGCCGTCGCCACCGGCAAGCCTGTCATCATCGACGCAGCGGGCGCCTATGGGAATCAAGCAGCTGGGCGGCAGGTGGACGTGGTGTTCAGTTTTCACGCCACCAAGTCATTCGGCGCGGGTGAGGGGGGGGCCGTCGTTTCTCCGAGTGCGGAACGCATTGCCCGTATACGTCGGTTGGCCAACTTTGGCATTGACACATCAATTGGCCAAATCGTAGAGGTGGGTACCAATGGCAAGATGAGTGAGTACCACTGCGCCGTGGGTCTTGCCATGTACGATATGTGGGACGAGATCAAGTCCGCCCGTCGGTCGTTGGCGAACCGCTACGCAATTGCGCTCACCGATCGCTGTCCACAGCTTGTTTTCCAGCATAAATCGGAAGAGGGCGTGTATCCGCTTCTACCAGTGCTGTTGCCCAAGCCGTTTCTCGCGACGGAGGTGGCTGCGCAGCTTCTCGAACAGGGAGTCGAGACACGACTCTGGTACTGTCCGCCGCTGCACACCCATCCGGCTACGAAGGGGTACGCCTGCGCCGGCGATATGGAAGTGGCCAACGATATCGGTCAGCGTATCTTGGGGCTCCCGTTCCATCTCGACCTTACTGAGGGTGACGTCAACTTCGTGGTCAACGCCTTGACGAAAGCCCTTGCACTCGAGAGCGAACTGTCATGAAGATCAGCTACGTCATTCCCGTCTACCACAATGAAGGTTCGATCGGTCTGTCTCGTGATGCCATTGCGGCGCTCTTTCAAGGGCCACTCAGTGCATACGACTACGAGATTATCTTCATCAACGATGGTTCGAGGGACGGTTCTTACGTTGAAATGCAGCATGTTGCGGAAAGTGATCCGCATGTCCGACTAATCAATTTTACACGAAACTTTGGACAGATCGCGGCCATCATCGCTGGGTATCAGCATGCAACCGGCGACGCCGTAATCAATATGTCTGCCGATTTGCAAGATCCGGTAGAGCTGACAGTCGACATGGTCGGGAAATGGCAATCTGGTTCCGACATCGTGATTGGACATCGCTCCGATCGAGACGACTCCATGGCAGCGAACTTATTTTCGAAGCTTGCCTATGGTGCATTGCGGATGTCCAATCCGAACATCCCCGAGGGTGGATTTGATTTCGTCCTGATGAGCAGGAAAGCGTTGGGACTCTTCCTTTCCTACCGTGGGCGCAATCGATTCTTTCAGGGCGACATTTTGTGGGCCGGTCTGCCCACGATGTTTCTGCCGTACGCCCGTAAGAAACGTATCATTGGCAAGTCTCAGTATAACTTCAGCAAGAAGCTCAAACTATTCTACGATTTTTTGTTAGATGGCTCGTACCTGCCGATTCGCCTCATGTCGCTAAGCGGTATTTTGTGCGCCTTGCTAGGAGCTATCTACGCGGCAGTTATCATTATAGAAAGAGTGTTTGGAAAAGCGCCATTCCAAGGCTGGGCGCCAATTATGGTCGTGCTTCTACTTGTCGGGGGGGCGCTGATGTTTATGCTTAGCATCGTTGGTGAATATCTTTGGCGGATTCTCGATGAAGTAAAAGCCAAGCCGTTGTATGTGATCAGCGAGGGCGCTGACTAGCATGGAACGCATTGATGACTTGGACTTGCCGGAAGTGCAGTCCCCGGGAAAATATCTTTTGGTCGGTGCGGCACTGGTCCTTGCGACGCTAATTTATCTCTGGTTTTCGCCATGGAGGGTCTCGGCATTCTATGGTGATGACCTTGATTATTACATGGCGTACCTGTCGCATGCTTGTGGTACGCATATCGGAACGATGTTCACGTCCGTGTGCCACGAAAGGTTTCGGCCCTTTGCGTTCGCGATAATCTCGTCGGAGATCGCGCTGTTTTCCAAGCGCATGGGTCTCTATTTCGCGGCGAACGTCGCCATCCAGGCCTTGGTCGCGGTCACCGCGCTTCTGATTACGCTGCGGTTGAGTCGCAGTTTATGGGTTGCGATATGTTTTTCGTTGATCATCGGGTTGTCTCGCTTTGCAACGTATGAGATGACTCAAGTAATTGGGCCGATCGAAAGCTTAGCGAGCCTCTGTTCCCTGTTGGCGGTGTTTTTTGTTATGTCTGCCGAACGGGAGGGAAAGGCGTACAGGGTCGCCTTGGCGATAATCGCTGCGTCGCTGGCGGTTCTCGCACACGAGCGGTTTGTAGTGCTCGCCATTTGGCTTGCTCTGGCGATCGCCGTTGCCCCTGCACCACGGTCCCTGAGTGGATGGCGGCGGCGGTTGGCGGTGGCGGGTGCCGCCTTAGTACCCGTGGGCTATGTGCTTTACAAACAGATCGTCCTCGGTACTCCTTTCTTGATAGGTACCGGCGGCACGCACTTATCAGCACACTATGAGCAGGTGCTCCGGTTTGGCGTGCAGGGCGTACTCTCGATTCTCGGATTCAACATCGGGGACGCTTATCTTGTGGGGGTGGACGTGTTTGCGCCGGGTAATGGCGCCCTGTTGACGGCGGCCGCACTACTGTTTTCGGTAGCCGCAGTCATTTTCGTGTACGGACTGGTGGTCGTATTCAAAAGCGGGAAGTGGCGGGCCTTGCGCTGGCCGCTGCTTCTGTTGCTGCTGGCAGGCTTGCTGCTGGGGCCGGGGTTGCTGACCATCCGGCTGGAACAGCGTTGGTTGTACATGCCCTTTACCTACTTCGTGCTCGCCATGGCTGGACTGCTAGGGTTGGTGCCCGTGTGGCGCAGGGTCGCGGCAGCCGTCGGCTTTCTGCTGTGCTCGATGTGGCTGAACCGGCAGATCATGTGCTATTACGACCAGCTGTTTTTCGTAAGTTCCCCGCACTTCGCAGGCTTGGTCGAGAGAGACCTTGTCCGGCAACGCGGCGTGGATGGCCCGGAGGGGGACGACATTGCGTTCGTTGCCGACCAATCGCAGTGTCGCTGGACCCTGTTGAACGGCGCGTTCTTCAAGGTGTATGAAGGCAAGGCGAGACATGTGAGTTGTTTTGCCTCGGTCGACGCGGCAGTGGCCGCCCGGCTCGCCCCGGCAACACCGATCTTCGTAGAAGCAGGCGGTCGCCTTACGAACATAAGCGATTACTACCGCGAGGCGTTCAATGCTGCGTACACAAGTGATGTGAAGTACGACTTCCTGACGCACTTTCCAGAAGGCAGGATAAACAGCGAAGCGCCGGTGGATACGCCCACGCGCCGTGGGGCACTCCTTTTGCCTTGGCGGACGGTGGTCGGGCCTCGCGACTCGCTCACCGTGCTATCCGGTTTCTCGTACCAATTCCCGTTCGTGGCCATTGGTGAGAACGAACACCTTACGTTCGGGGTGGGCATGATCTTCCATGCGCCACAGTCGGCCCGCGCCAAGGTCGCCATCGAAACACCCGAAGGCAGCGTCGAGGTAATCTACACTGAGGATCTTGTTGATCCGGTCAAGACAGAAGAAGTGAAGCGCTTCCGGCCAGTCGACCTTGATTTGAGTCAATACAAGGGGCGGCGGGTCGCGGTGACCTTCTCGGTTGAGTCTCCGGGGGGCAATTCCGATAGCCATTGGGTGGGTTTTACTGCACCCCGGCTCGTCACCAAGAAGTGATCGTGGCTCATTCCAGGAAATCTCGAAAACCCGCCATCCCGGCGACTTTTCGATTCGCCGAGCCCGACATATGGCCGGACTCGGCGTCGGCAAAGCGTCTGCGTGCTCGATCGCAGGCGGCATGTCGGTGTACCGCGGACACTTTTTTGAGGTACCCTGAACCATTCGTTCTCCAATTTACACCTTCCTCAATTCGGGAGTGCTGCCATGCGACTCACTCGGATCGCCACGCTGGTGGCGACCTTGCTTGTTCTTTCGGCTTGCCAACGGGAATCGGCTCCCCTTGGCTCCGCGCCATCGGACAAGGGCGCCGTCGAAACCCAGGTGATTGCGGCGACATCCAGTCCCGCGATTTCGGTGGATCCGGCTACCATGAAGGGCTGCGACAACCTCGTTGCCACTGTGAAATGGGACGCCAACAAGGCCGACGTCAGTACGAATAGCACGGAAATTTGGGTTGGGCCGTCTATGACGGACATAAAGCTTTTTGCCGCCGGCGGTACCCAGGGCGAAATACAGACGGGCCCATGGACGGCCCCTGGCACGCACTTCATTCTTAAAAACAAGGAGGGTGGCAAAGTGCTTGCTGAAGCGATCGTCGGCGGGCCCAAATGTCACTAAGCGGCTCGGTGGCGAGGGTTAGAATCAGGTCGGGGGGCGAGTGATGATCCGTTTGGGGGAAGCCGCAATGCGGCTGCTGTCTTGGGCCGATGTGAGGAGTAAAACGAGACCGGAGCACCTTGGACTCTGGAGCGCGTGGTTTTCCTCGCTGGAGGAATGTCGGTCCTTTCTCGCTGTGAACAGCGAAGAGCTATGCAGACGGCGGGAATTCGAGCAGGAGTTGGATGAACAATTGGGGACCCGCGAGCAAAGGGTATTCGAGGGTGAATGCTGGGTCTGTTCCGCACAGCGAGGGTTTGTATATGACCGGAAGTACTCGGACGGCATACATGTAAATTGGCGCGAACGACTCGTTTGCCCGCGGTGCGGTCTCAACAATCGCCTGCGACTGTGCGTGCAGGTAATTGAACGCAGGGTTCCGAAGCGAGCGATGATTTACCTGACCGAACAGGTTACGCCATTGGCCACATGCCTCGCGCGAAGGTATGGCAGGCTCGCGAAGAGTGAATATTTGGGTGACGGCCTTGCCTCCGGCAGTGTGAACGCTAGCGGCATTCGCCATGAGGACGTGACCGCGCTCAGTTACACGGACCATACGTTCGATTACGTACTCAGTTTCGATGTGCTGGAGCACGTGCCGGACTATCGAGCGGCCTTGGCTGAGTTCGCGCGGGTGCTGAAGGACGGTGGAACACTGATCTTGTCCGCGCCCTTCGGGTTGCTTTTGGAGAAGAACCTTATGCGTGCCCGTATTGCCCCAGATGGCAGCGTGCAGCATCTGCTTCCGCCGGAATACCATGGTGACCCAGTGGACCCCGGAGGTGGCATCCTGTGCTATTACCACTTCGGCTGGGAATTGCTGGGCGATCTCCGGGCCGCCGGCTTCAGCGAGGCGCGGGTTGAGGCTTACTGGTCTCGCGAGTACGCTCACGTGGGCAGCGAGCAACTGGTGGTTGTTGCCACCAAGTAATGTAATGACCCAATGATTTCCTACTCAGGTGTTACCTTGATGAGGTAACTAAGAGGCTGATTGGGCGATCAGACGTCGATCTGTACTGTGGTGGAGGGCGAAGTTTCGCCGCAACTCAGGCTGCGCAGGGCCATCGCCAGTTCGCCTGGTTGCGCAATCAGCTGCTTGGGAACGATGGCCGTCACCAGACACCCGCTTGGATCCACGTCACTAACGAGGGGAAGATCGTTCAAGACGATCTTGGTGTCGGGTGGCGCGTCTCTGGTCGATACCCATAGGGCGCTGCTGCCATCGGGTTGTGTGTTGAATGGAACTCCCGCTCGGATCTCCTGGGGGCCCCAGTCCAGCACTTCCAATGAGCGTTCGTTGCGGCCAAGCATCCGCCCCAACTGGCGGCACTCTTGCTCCAGGCAAATGACCCTGTCGCGTAGCGCCGCGTTTTCTCTCGAAAGGCCCTCGTTGGTACTTGGCTTCAGGCTGACTCTGTACTCGCGCAGCTCATCCCTGAGCGCGCGACGAGCCGTAGATGGACCGCCATCGATGGCGCCCTTGTCATCAAGCAGCCTGGCGTAAAGCTCGAAGGCCTCGCGGATCCAGGGCGATGGGGAATCGAGGTTGGCTTCCAGACTGCAGTCGCCAGCGTCCATGTAGCGAGAGCTGTTCATCTTTTCGCGCAGAGGCAGCAGGCAGTCCTCGTGATACTTCTCGCCGGCGAAAGCCAGGCAGCGCATCAGCGCGCCACGGGGGTCGGACAGCAAGTCCTCATGTGCCAGCCGCATCACGCGACCGTGGCCAAAAGCCTGCTCGGCGAGGGCCGCGGCGCGCACCAATCGCGTCCATGTTCTGTAGGCCTCGTCCTGCGCATAGTCGTAGGCCCCCATGGTGGAGAAATGCATCAGCGAGGTGGCTACGCGGCGCGGGTTGCGGAGGATATGGATGAAGCGCGCTTCCGGAAACAGCCGCAACAGAGGCAGGACGAAATGCGCGTTCTCCGGGGTGCCGTCGATCCAGCGGCGCTTGGGTTGCCACCAACCCCGGCGCAGCTTGACGTTCTCGTTCAACCGCGAGGGATCCCTGGCGCCGGTTTCGTCGCTGTGGCGAAGGATGCGTCGGCGGGCATCTTGCACCATCTGATGGCAGGTACCGGCGAAGTAACTGCGGAAGTCGCGCGCCGTGTACTTGCTCAAGCCAACGAACGAGTATTCGCCGGACGAGGTGCCGAGTTCATAGAGATTGTCTACGTCGACAGCCAGCTTGTAGAGGAAATGGGTTTCCTCCAGCGGGAAGATGTTGGGGTGCTGGCCCAAGGCCCAAGTCAACGCACTGGTGGCCGAGCGATACGAGCCGATGACGAAGATTGGCCGAACTTGCCTGGGCCTTTGCAGCATGAATCCACCATCCGGATAACAAGTTTTTGCGGAGGGTGGTAACGCGACTGTCTTGAACAGGTTGACACGCCCGTCACAACGCCACCGGCAGAGCGCTATGTTGCCGAATAGTGACAGGCCGTAGGGCGCTTCGCAATGACTTGCGAAGCGCTGAAAGATACGAATCAGTCCAGCGCAGCTTCCAGTTCCGGGATCAACTTGAACAGATCCCCCACCAGCCCGAAATCCGCCACTTCGAAGATCGGTGCTTCTCCATCCTTGTTGATGGCGACGATGGTGCCGGCGTCCTTGATGCCGGTGAGGTGCTGGATCGCGCCAGAGATTCCAATCGCCATGTACAGCTCGGGTGCGATGATCTTGCCGGTCTGGCCCACCTGCAGGTCGCTGGGCACGTAGCCGGCGTCCACCGCTGCGCGCGAAGCACCCACGGCGGCACCGATCCTGTCCGCGAATTTGTAGATGATCTCGAAGTTTTCCTTCGAACCCACGCCACGGCCGCCGGAGACGACCTTGTTCGCGCCCTGCAGGTCGGGACGATCGCTCTTGCCCGACTGCAGGCCGATGTAGCGGGTGTGGCCGGGCAGGGTCACGTCCAGCGCAAGCGCTTCGACCGGTGCGTTGTTCGTGCCGCTGGCGGCGACTGGCCAGGAGGCGGTGCGGATGGTGGCGGCCACAGCGTGCGAAGGATCGGCTTCCACGGTGACGATGGCGTTGCCGGCGTAGATCGGGCGCTTAAAGCTGTGGCTGCCTTCCACGCTCATCACGTCGCTGACCTGGGCGACGCCGAGCAGGGCGGCAACACGCGGGGCGACGTCCTTGCCGAAGGTGGTGGAGGGGGCGAACACGTGGCTGTAGCCGGCGGCGACCTTGGCGATCTGCGGCGCCAGCACGGCGGCCAGCGGGTGGGCGTTCTCGACGCGCTCGACGGTGAGCACGCGGTTCACGCCGTCGATCTTCGCGGCCTCGGCGGCGAGCGTGGCGACGTTGTCGGCCAGCACCAGCACGTCGATGGCTGCGGGCTTCACCGCGGCAGCGGCGCTCACGGCGCGGGCGGTGGAGGAGTTCAGCTTGCCGTCCAGATGTTCGGCGATGACGAGGATCTTGCTCATGGCATGGTTCCTTGTGTCCTGCTTTTCGGTAGGAGCACTGCAGGAGCGGCTTCAGCCGCGATTCCTTTCAGCCGTTCGCGGCTGAAGCCGCTCCTACGGGTGATGTGGGGGTTACAGCAAACCCTTCTGCTTCAGCGCCGCGACCAGTTCGGCCGCGTCCTTCACCATCACACCCTTGCTGCGCTTGGCCGGCGCGGCGTAGTGGGTGGTCTTCAGGTGGTCGCCGTTGTCGACGCCCAGCGAGGCCAGCTCGACCACGTCGATGGGCTTGCTCTTGGCCTTCATGATGTCCGGCAGCTTGATGAAGCGTGGCTCGTTGAGGCGCAGATCGGTGGTGACGACGGCGGGCAAGTCGACCTCGATGGTTTCGAGGCCAGCGTCCACTTCGCGCGTCACCGTGGCCTTGCCATCGGCAATTTCCAGTTTGCTGGCGAAGGTGGCCTGCGGGCGATCCCACAGCGCAGCCAGCATCTGGCCGGTCTGGTTGGCGTCGTCGTCGATCGCCTGCTTGCCCAAGATCACCAGGCCGGGCTGTTCCTTCTCCACCAGCTTCTGCAGCACGCGGGCGGCGGTAAGCGGCTGCACCGCGTCGGCGGTGGTGACGTGGATGGCGCGGTTCGCGCCCATCGCCAAGCCGTTGCGCAGATGCGCGGTGAGGTCGGCCGGGCCGATGCCCACCACCACCACTTCCTCGGCGATGCCTTTCTCGCGCAGACGCAGGGCCTCTTCCAATGCGATATCGTCGAACGGGTTGGCGGAAAGCTTCACGCCATCGGTCACCACGCCGGTGCCGTCGGGCTTCACCTGGATGCGCACGTTGTAGTCCACGACGCGCTTGTAGCCGACCAGTATCTTCATGGGGGTTCCTCAACCGGGCGCCCGACGGGCGCGGGGAAAGTGACGCAATCCGGCATTGTAACCCGTCCCGCCTAGCCGTGCGGACGCGTATGGAGGGTGCCGTCGCTTACCGATCCGACATGCGCGCAGTATCGACAGGCAGCACGCGACGCAGCGCCTCGCGGGCGGCATCGAAGGAAAAGTGTTCGCGCACGTTGGCCAAGCCGCCATTCGACAGCCTGAGCCATAGCGCCTCGTCCTCATGCAGATGCACCACGGCGGCGGCAAAGGCGGCGGCATCGTCGGCCAGCAGCACATTCGTGCCGTCCTCAAGCTGCATGCCTTCCGCCGCGAGCGTGGTGGCGATCACTGGCACGCCGTAGCTCATCGCCATGTTGATCTTGCCTTTCACGCCGGCGCCGAAGCGCAGCGGGGCCAGTGAGGCGAGGCAGCTGTCCAGCCATGGCGCAAGGTCGGGCACGCGGCCGTGGAATTCGAGGCCGGGTGAGGCCAGTTCACTGCGCACCGTGTCGGGCGCGTCCCCCAATACATGCAGGTGCATGTCGGGCATGGATTCGCGTATCCGCGGCAGGATTTCGCTAGCGATCCAGTGGATCGCGTCGCTGTTCGGCGGGTGGCCGTAGCCGCCGATGAAGACCAGGTCACGGCGCTCGTCGTATGGGCGACGGCGGCCGTGTACTTCGTGGATGTTGGAAAGGAGTTCCACCCGGGCGTTGGGCAGCAATCCCTTCAGCAGTGCCTGTTCGTGCGGGCTGACCACGAAGCTGATGTCGGCCTGCGCGATCAGGGCCAGTTCACTGCGGCGCGAGCTTTCGGCCTGTTGTCGCATGGCGCCGCTGTCGGCTACTTTCGCGGCGCGCTGTTCGCGCAGAAAGTGGAGATCCACGGTGTCGAACAACAGCTTCGCCTGCGGCGCGTGGCGACGCACCAACGCTGCGTACTGGCCGGCCACGGTATGCCGGCACAGCATCACGGCACGCAGCTCGTGGCCGTGGCGGTGCAACCAGTCGGGCAGGTTGGCGACTTCCGGTTTGCACAACACTTCGCAACCCAGTGCGCCCAGTGTGGTGATTTCACTGGCACTGGCGCGGCCGTCATCGGGGCAGAAAACCATGCTCCACCCCTGAGCGTCGAGGATGCGCAGGATCTGGATGAGTCGAAGCGAGCCGGAGTCGCGACTGGGGTCGGGTGTCATCGCGTCCACCACCAGCACGCGACCGCGCCGGCGCCAGTGGATCGCGCGTTCGAGTGGTGTGCCTGAGGGCGGTTGGGCGGTGAGTTCGGCCGTCCATTTGTCGGCGAACTTCGCCTGGTTGGGCCGCTGGTGGCGCTTCATGCCGCGGTCGAGGTCGGTGCCGGCGCTGATGCCCTCGCAGTGGATCACCGTGCTGCTGGGCTCGTAGTACACGTGCAGGCCGAGCCGGCGCACTGCGAACGCGAGGTCGGCGTCTTCGTAGTAGGCCGGCGCGTAGCGCGTGTCGAAGCCGCCGGCGCGGTCGAACACTTCACGGCGGATCAGCAGCGAGGCGCCGGAGACGTAGTCCACTTCGCGGCGACAACGGAACAGCGGCACGTCGCGTGGTTCGAAACGGCCGGTGGTCCAGCAGCTGCCGTCGGCAAACACCAGGCCGCCAGCTTCCTGCAGGCGGCCGTCCGGATAGACCAGCCGGCTGCCAGCGATGCCGCAGTCGGCGCGCTCGGCGAAGCAGTCGAGCAGTGCGTCCAGCCAGCCGGGCGTGACCTGGGTGTCGTTGTTGAGGAACAGCAGGAATTCGCCGCGGGCCGCGGCGGCGCCGGCGTTGCAGCTGCCGATGAAGCCGAGGTTGGCGGCGTTGCGCAGCAGGCGCAGGCCGCCGACCTGCACCAGTGTGGCGGCGCTGGCATCCGGTGAGGCGTCGTCCACCACGATCACCTCGAACGGTGCGTGCGCACCGTGTTTCGCCAGTGAGCGCAGGCAGGCGAGGGTATGGGCGAGCTCACCGTGGACCGGAATGATCACCGACACCTGCGGCTCATCACCGACCGGCAGTGCGAACGGCGCGAACGGTTCGTCCAGCGGCAGCAGCGCCAAAGCCTCGTCCAGCTCGGGTCGCGACTGGAATTCCTGCCGCATGCGCGCCAGCGTGCCGGGCCAGCCGCGCAGCGCAAGGCTGCCGCGCGTACGCTGCCACAGGTAGCCGAGGCGCTTGAGTCGCCAGTGCAGATTGCCGATCAGCGGACTGCCCTCAACCACTCACAGATTCTGGTAATTCGGCCCCGAACCACCCTCGGGCGTCACCCAGGTGATGATCTCGTACGGGTCCTTGATGTCGCAGGTCTTGCAGTGCACGCAGTTGGCGGCATTGATCTGCAGGCGCTTGCCGTGCGGGGCGGTTTCGTCGGCCACCATCTCGTAGACATTCGCTGGGCAGAAGCGGGTGCAGGGGTTGTCGTACTCCTCCACGCAGCGGGTGGCGCAGATGTCGGTGTCGGCCACGTGCAGGTGGATGGGCTGGTCCTCGTCGTGCTCGGTGGCGGCGAAGTAGACGCCGGCGAGGCGGTCGCGCGGCGGCAGTTCGCGCTGCACGTAGTCGCGCTTCGGTTCTTCCTGCTGGCCGAGCTTGTGCAGGCTGGACCAGTCGGGCTTGTTCTTCAGCGTCCACGGCGAGCGGCCGCCGGTGACGGTTTCCCAGGCGGCATTCAACATGCCGAACCACAGGCCCTTCTTGAAGGCGGGCTTGATGTTGCGCACCTGCTTCAGCTCGGCCATCGCTTCGGAGCCGCGCAGCTTGGCGTCGAAGCCTTCGGCCTTGAGTCCGTTGGTGGCGAGATGCTCGGCGGCGAGCATGCCGCTGCGGATCGCCTGATGCGTGCCCTTGATCTTGGGCACGTTGAGCAGGCCGGCTGTGTCGCCGATCAGCAGCGCGCCGGGCATCTCGCACTTCGGCAGCGACTGATAACCACCGGTGACGATGGCGCGCGCGCCGGCGGAGAGGATGCTGCCGCCTTCCAGCAGCGGCTTCACGTGCGGGTGGTTCTTCCACTGCTGGAAGGCCTCCCAGGGCTGGTAGTTCGGGTCGCTGTAGTCGAGGCCGCTGACGTAGCCCAGCGCGATGCGATCCTGGTCCAGGTGATACAGGAAGCTGCCGCCGTAGGTACGGCTGTCGGCGGGCCAGCCGAAGCTGTGCACGATCTTGCCCGGCGTGGCGCGGCCGGCGGGCACTTGCCAGAGTTCCTTGATGCCGATGGAGTAGCCCTGCGGGTCGCTGTCCGCGTCCAGCTTGAAGCGCTTGATGAGCTGCTTGGTGAGGCTGCCGCGCGCGCCTTCGGCGAGCACGGTGACCTTCGCCTTGATGTCGATGCCCTGGGTGTAGCCCGGCTTGTGCGAACCGTCTTTCGCTACGCCCATGTCGCCGATGCGCACGCCGGCGACCGAGCCGTCCTCGTTGTAGACGACATCGGCGGCGGCGAAGCCGGGAAACACGTCCACGCCCAGCGCCTCGGCCTGCGGCGCCAGCCAGGCGCACAGCGCGCCCAGCGAGACGATGAAGTTGCCGTGGTTGTGCATGCCCGGCGGCACCGGCAGCTTGCGGCCGCCGGTCTTGCTGAGCAGCCAGAACTCGTCCTCACCGGCCGGCACGCAGATCGGCGGCGGGGCGTCGCGCCAGCCGGGCAGCAGGGCGTCCAGCGGGCCGGGTTCGATCACGGCGCCGGATAGGATTTGCGCGCCGATGGTCGAGGCCTTCTCGATCACGCACACCGTGGTGTCGGGCTGGAGCTGCTTCAGCCGGATCGCGAACGACAGCCCGGCCGGACCCGCGCCGACCACGACGACGTCGTATTCCATGGTTTCGCGTTCGCTCATCGCATTCCCCGGGGTATTGGCTGCACGGCTTGAGCGTGCGTCACGGTATGGGTCAGGTCCGCCATTGTCCGAAATGGCGCGTGGCGCGGCAACGCGCGCTGCGCGACGCCGGTCAGAAGTCCAGTTGCTCCGACGCGATATGCAAGGCGGCCGCCACGCGGGCCAGCGTGGTCTTGCGCGGGTGTTTGGCGGCTTCCGTCTGCGCATAGGCCGCCTGCGAGATGCCCATGCGCGCAGCCACTTCGGCCTGGGTCAGGCGCAGATGTTCGCGCCATGCCTTCATCGGACTGGCGCCGTCCACCGTGGCGCTCACCACCTCGTGGGGGATCAGGCCGTCGGCGCCGGCGAAGCGCTGCATGAACTCGGCGTAGGGCACCACGACATACGCGGGGGTGCCGTCGGGGCCCTTGATGGTCTGGATGTCAGTAAGTGCGTTCGTCACGTTTGCCTACCTCCTCGATGCGCACCAGCTTGATCGAGCCTGCGAAGTCGAAAAGCACCCGATAGTTGCCCACACGCAGCCGATAGCCGCATGGGTGGTTCACCAGCGCCTTGACGCCCGTGCAGAGGGGAAACTGCGGCAGTTTCGCCTGCACGGCGTCGCGAATGTCCACCTGCGCAGGTTGCGGAAGTTTGCGCAATTGCCTGGCAGCCTTGGGCGTCCATTCGATGCGGTTCATGGCTCGATTATAAGACTTCAATAAGTTTCATCAAGCATCGTTGGGGTAGATGGAGCACGTTATCGGGGGAGCGCGAAAGCGAGGCCTCGGCTGTCTGTACGAGGTTTTCTGCGGCGCCACCGCTTGCATTCGCTTCATCGAGCGCGGCGATAATCGGAGCAACTCGCCTCAAGGAATGCCGATGAGTTCGCTGCCGCCGATCACCGACCTGGACCTGCGCCGCGCCACCGTGTGCCAGCTGCTGCATTGGTTGGCCACCGGGCGCACCAACCCGCAGGCGCTGGCCGAGGCGACCCAGGAGGCGATCGAGCGCATCAATCCGCAGCTGAACGCCTACGTGGGCCTGAGCCCCGGTCTGTTGCAGGAGCAGGCGCGCACGGCCGAACACCGGCGCCGCGACGGCGTGATCGGGCGACTCGACGGCATCCCGGTGGCGATCAAGGACAACCTCGACATCGCCGGCTGGCCCACCCGCGCCGGCCTGCCCGGGCGCGATCAGCCGGCGACAGACGACGCGCACGTGGTGGCGCGGTTGCGCGCTTCGGGCGCGGTGCTGGTCGGCAAGACCAACATGGATGAGGGCGCGCTAGGCGCGGCCACCGAGAATCCGCATTTCGGCCCCACCCACAATCCGTGGAAGCATGGCTGGAGCGCGGGCGGCTCCTCGGGCGGCGCGGCGGCCGCGGTGGCCGCGGGCCTGGCCGCGGCGGCGGTGGGTTCGGACAGCCTGGGCTCGATCCGCATCCCTGCCAGCTACTGCGGCGTGTACGCGCTCAAGCCCACCCACGGCGAGATTTCCGCCCGCGGCCTGGTGCCGGCGGCGCGGCGGCTGGACGCGGTGGGCCTGATCGCGCGCAGCGCGGCCGATCTCACTGTGCTGCTGCAGGTGCTGGCCGGCTACGACGCCGATGATGCGCGCTCGCGCCGCCGCCGCGTGGCTCTGGCGCTGCCGGACTGGGAACCGGGCAAGCTGCGCACCGGCTTGTTGCCGGATCTGGCCGCGGTGGGCGTGCAGGCCGAGGTGGCGGCGGTGTTCGAGTCGTCCGTGGCGAAGCTCGCCCACGCGCTGGGCGAGCGCCGCACGGTGGACTTCGCCGACTGGGATTTCGCGCGCACCCGCCGCGCCGGCCTGCTGCTGATGGAGGCCGAGATGCTGGGCACCTACGCCGAGGATCTGGCCGATGCCGCGCACCCGGTCTCGTCGCGCTTCCGCGAGATGCTGGGCTACGCCGCGCGCAAGAGCGCGGCGGACTACGCGAAGGCCGACCGCGTGCTGGACGCGGCCACGCTGAAGATGCGCCGGCTGTTCGCGCAGATCGACGTGCTGGTGCTGCCCACCACGCCTTGCGGCGCCTTCCCGCTGGGCGGCACGGAGCCGGACAACCACGCCGACCTCACCAGTTTCGCCAGCCTCGCCGGCTGCCCCGCCGTGAGCATCCCGATGGGCACGCTGTCGAACGGCCTGCCGGTGGGTCTGCAACTGGTGGGTGGGCGCGGTTCGGATCTGCGTCTGCTGGAACTGGCCGCGGTGTGCGCGGCCACGCTGGATGCCGATCCGGTTTATCCCGCGATCGTTTGACACTCGAGTCCGCGTTTTGTAGGAGCGCACCCTGTGCGCGAATGCTTTGATGTCAATCGGAGCAAAAGCATTCGCGCACAGGATGCGCTTTGGCACCATATGCCATCCCGTGCGCTTTCCCATCGGCCTGGTTGTTTGGGCAATCGGCGGCGCTCGCGTAGCATGCCCGTTCGGCTCGGCCTGCAGCGGGCCGTACCTCGCTACTGAAACCGACACCCCATGAACGCACGCCTTGCCCCCCGCACCGACCACCTCGACGAACTGGAAGCCGAGAGCATCCACATCTTCCGCGAGGTCGCGGCCAGTTTCCGCAAGCCGGTGATGCTGTATTCCATTGGCAAGGATTCCTCGGTGCTGCTGCACCTGTTGCGCAAGGCGTTCTACCCGGCGAAGCCGCCGCTGCCGTTGCTGCACGTGGACACCACCTGGAAGTTCCGCGAGATGATCGCGTTCCGCGACCAGGTGGCGGCGCAGGGCGACGTCGAGGTGCTGGTGCACATCAACCAGGACGGCGTGCGCCAGGGCATCTCGCCGCTCGTCCACGGCGCCACCGTGCATACCGACGTGATGAAGACCCAGGCGCTGAAGCAGGCGCTGGACCAGTACAAGTTCGACGCGGCGATCGGCGGCGCCCGCCGCGACGAGGAGAAGTCGCGCGCCAAGGAGCGCGTGTTCTCGTTCCGCAACGCGCAGCACCGCTGGGACCCCAAGCACCAGCGCCCGGAGTTCTGGCACACGTACAACACCCAGATCCGTCAGGGCGAGAGCGTGCGCGTGTTTCCCATCTCCAACTGGACCGAGATGGACGTGTGGCAGTACATCCGCCGCGAAGCCATTCCGGTGGTGCCGCTGTATTTCGCCAAGCCGCGCCCGGTGGTGGCGCGCGACAGTGCGCTGATCATGGTGGACGACGAGCGCTTCGTGTTGCGCGAAGGCGAAAAGGTCGAGACGCGCATGGTGCGTTTCCGCACCCTGGGCTGCTACCCGCTCACCGGTGCGGTGGAGTCCGGCGCCGCCACGCTGGACGAGATCATCCAGGAGATGGCCGATTCCAGGAGTTCCGAGCGGCAGGGGCGGGTGATCGACCACGATCCCACGGCCTCGATGGAGCGCAAGAAGCAGGAGGGTTATTTCTGATGGGTGCCGCCAACGCCAACAGCACCGGCCAGGGCCTGCTGCGCTTCATCACCTGCGGCAGCGTGGACGACGGCAAGAGCACCCTGCTCGGCCGCCTGCTGTACGACGCCGGCATGCTGCCGGACGACCAGCTCGCCGCGCTGGCGCGCGACAGCCGCAAGCTGCACGCCGACGCGGGCGATGCGTTGGACTTCGCCCTGCTTACCGATGGCCTCGATGCCGAGCGCGAGCAGGGCATCACCATCGACGTGGCCTACCGCTATTTCCACACCGCGCGGCGCAGCTTCATCGTGGCCGACTGCCCCGGCCACGAGCAGTACACCCGCAACATGGCCACCGGCGCCTCGAACGCCGAACTGGCCGTGGTGTTGGTGGACGCGCGCAAGGGCTTGCTGCCGCAGACCCGCCGCCACACCTACATATGCAGCCTGCTCGGCATCCGCCAGGTGGTGCTGGCGGTGAACAAGATGGATCTGGTGGGCTGCAGCGAACAGGTCTACCGCGAGATCACCGAGGCCTACCGCCAGCTGGCGCAGACGCTGGGCATCGCCCGGGTCGACTGCCTGCCGGTGATCGCGCCGGGTGGCGACAACGTGGGCACGCGTTCCACGCGGATGCCGTGGTACTCGGGCCCGACCCTGCTCGATCTGCTGGAAGCGGCCGACGCCACGCCCGCGCGGGCGGCGGATTTCCGCATGCCGGTGCAATGGGTGAACCGGCCCGACCAGGGTTTCCGGGGCTACGCCGGCACGATCTGCGGCGGCCGTGTGACGAAGGGCGACGAGGTGGTGGTGCAGCCCGGCGTGACGCGCGCACGCATCGAACGCATCGTCACCGCCGACGGCGACCTCGACAGCGCCGGCGAAGGCCAGGCGGTGACGTTGTGCCTGGATCGCGAACTGGACGCCAGCCGTGGCGACGTGGTCGCCGACGCGTTGCGCCCCGCGCCGGTGGCCGACCAGTTCGCCTGCCACATCGTATGGCTGGGCGACAACGCGCTGCTGCCGAACCGCACCTACTGGCTGAAGATCGGTACGCGCACGGTCAACGCGCGGGTGATGGCGATCAAGCACAAGGTGGACGTCAACACCCAGGCCAAGCTGGCCGCCCGCCACCTCTCGCTCAACGAGGTCGGCTATTGCACGGTGGGCCTGGACGAGGACATCGCGTTCGAGCCCTACGCCGTCAACCGCACCCTGGGCGGCTTCATCCTGATCGACCGCCAGAGCAACGCCACGGTGGCCTGCGGCATGCTGGACTTCGCGCTGACGCGTTCGGCCAACGTGCATTGGCAGCATGTGGACGTGGACAAGACGGTGCGTGGCGCCGGCATGGGCCAGCGTCCGCTGTGCCTGTGGTTCACCGGCTTGTCCGGCGCCGGCAAGTCCACCATCGCGAACCTGGTGGAGAAACGCCTGCATGCGCTGGGCCACCACACCTACCTGCTGGACGGCGACAACGTGCGCCACGGCATCAACAAGGACCTCGGCTTCACCCCCGAGGACCGCGTGGAGAACATCCGCCGCATCGGCGAGGTGGCGCACCTGATGGTGGACGCGGGACTGATCGTGATGGTCAGCGCGATCTCGCCCTACCGCAGCGAGCGGCGTTCGGTGCGCGAGCTGTTCGACGCAGGCGAATTCGTCGAGGTGTTCGTGGACACGCCGCTGGCCGAGTGCGAACAGCGCGATCCCAAGGGCCTGTACCGCAAGGCACGCGCCGGCGAGATCCGCAACTTCACCGGCATCGACGCGCCGTACGAAGCCCCCGAGGCGCCCGAGGTGCACCTGCAGACCTCCGGCCTCCGCGCCGAGCAGCTCGCCGAGCAGCTCGCGACCCAGTTGCTGGAACACATCGGCTTGCCGGCGCACGGCGATGGTTACGCCATCTGAACTTGCCGGGGGACTCCATTTCCTGCTCGCCGCAGGTCGGGCCTCAGGTCGGGCCGTAGGTCGGGCTTCAGCCCGACACGTCCGGAAAGTCGGGATGAATCCCGACCCACGGACGCCGTCGAATGCCTCGCTCCGGATACTGCATGGTTCGGACGGCCGGTCCGGGCGATGAACAACTGGCATGACCTCCGACTTCCCGATGCGGACGTGGCGCTGTGGCCACAGTGGCTGGACACGGCCGAGGCGGACGCGCTGTTCGCCAAGCTGCGTCAGGCGATCGCCTGGGAAACCCATCGCATCCGCCTGTTCGGCCGCGAGCTCGATTCGCCGCGATTGAGCTGCTGGATCGGCGATCCCGGCGCCGCCTACACCTATTCGCGCAGCCGCTTCGAGCCCCGGCCATGGCCATCCGCGCTGGCCGCCGTGCGCGAGCGCGTCGAGCAGGATTGCGGCACGCACTTCAACAGCGTGCTGGCGAACCTGTATCGCGACGGCCGCGACTCGATGGGCTGGCACAGCGACGACGAGCCCGAACTGGGGACACAGCCGGTGATCGCCTCGCTGAGCCTGGGCGCCGAGCGGCGTTTCCGCTTCCGTCGCCGCCGTGCCCGCGGCGAACCGGCGCAGCCCGGCGACACCGTCGAGCTGGTGTTGCCGCGCGGCAGCCTGCTGCGCATGGCTGGCGCCACCCAGCAGCTGTACCGGCACGACTTGCCGCGCATGCGCGGCATCGATACGCCGCGCATCAATCTGACTTTTCGCCGGGTCGATACGTCGGCGCACTGAATCCGCGGCTTGGAATGCCGCGCGCGGGCAGGGGATAATGGCCGTCTCCCATCCCCGCAAGGCGCCACCGCGATGACCGAGAAGACCGTACTCAACGCCACCCATCGCGCGCTGGGCGCACGCATGGTCGACTTCGGCGGCTGGGACATGCCGATCAACTACGGCTCGCAGATCGAGGAGCACCACGCGGTGCGCCGCGACGCCGGCATGTTCGATGTCTCGCACATGACCGTGGTCGACCTGCACGGCGCGCGCACGAAGGACTTCCTGCGCCACCTGCTGGCCAACAGCGTGGACAAGCTGAAGGTGCACGGCAAGGCGCTGTACTCGTGCATGCTCAACGAGCAGGGCGGGGTGATCGACGACCTGATCGTGTACTTCCTCGGCGACGAGTTCTACCGGCTGGTGGTGAACGCTGCCACCCGCGCCAAGGACCTGGCGTGGATCGAAAAGCAGGCCGCTGCCTTCGACGTGGAAGTGCGTGAACGCCCCGAGTTCGCGATGATCGCGGTGCAGGGGCCGAACGCCCGCGCGAAGGTGCTGGGCCTGCTGCACGAGGTGGACCGCGTGCGCATCGAGAAGCTGGGCAAGTTCGCCGCTGCCGCCGCGCAGGGCCCGCACGGCATGCCGCTGTTCGTGGCGCGCACCGGCTACACCGGCGAGGACGGCTTCGAGATCATCGTGCCGGCCGAGCACGCGGTGGCGTTGTGGGAAGCGCTGGCCGCCGCCGGCGTGGCGCCGGCCGGCCTCGGTGCACGCGACACGCTGCGCCTGGAAGCCGGCATGAACCTCTACGGCCAGGACATGGACGAGACCGTCTCGCCGTGGGAGGCGAACCTCGGCTGGACCATCGCGCTGGACGAAGGCCGCGACTTCATCGGCCGCGCCGCGCTGGAAAAACAGAAGGCCGCGGGCGTGCCGCGCGTGATGGTGGGCCTGGTGCTGGACGAGAAGGGCGTGCTGCGCCACGGCCAGACCGTGCTCACCGCGAACGGCGAGGGCGAAATCCTCTCCGGCAGCTTCGCACCCACGCTGGAGAAGGCGGTGGCGTTCGCGCGCATCCCCGCCGGCGAGCCCGGCGCGATCCGCGTCGACATCCGCGGCCGCGAGCTGCCGGTGCGCCTGGTGAAGTACCCGTTCGTGCGCGACGGCAAGCCCTGCGACGGCATCTGAGCCGCCCCTTTCCTGCCCATCTCTTGCGGCTAGAATGGCCGCCTGTCCCCTGACCCGAAACTGGACCCGACCATGAGCGAGATCCCCGGCGACCTGAAGTTCAACAAATCCCACGAATGGGCCCGCGTCGAGGACGGCGGCCTGGTGCGCGTGGGCATCTCCGACCACGCCCAGGGCCAGCTCGGCGACCTGGTTTACGTCGAACTGCCGGAAATCGGCGCCAGCGTCACCGCCGGCAACGCCGCCGCGGTGGTGGAATCGGTGAAGGCCGCCTCGGACATCTACTCGCCGGTGTCCGGCGAGGTGGTGGAGGTCAACGAGGCGCTCAACGACAAGCCCGAAACGATCAACGAGGACGCCTACGGCGAGGGCTGGATCTTCGCCGTGCGCATCAGCGACCGCGCCGAGCTGGACCAGTTGCTCGACGCCAGCGCCTACGAGGAACTGATCGAGAACGAGGACCACTGAGCCTCCGCGTTCCGCGTGGATCGACGACGGCCGCCTTGCGCGGCCGTCGTCGTTTCCGGCATCCGCAACGTGTCGCGCCGGCGTCGCAAATGGACGGCCGTTTGCGGAAGCGATGCGGGCCGCCGGAAGCGCCGGAAGCGGGACGATGGTCGTGTCCGACGTGCTCGTCGGCGTCGCCGGAGCGGACGGGTCCGGTCGTTGCCGTCGCCGCGGCGAGGTGTCGAAGTCGGCTGTTCGCTGCCCGCGACGGCGGCAATTCGTTCCGGCGACGACCGTTTCGCGAAGAATCCGGTCGCGTCCCGTTCATCTCCCCGGAACGCCGTCATCCGGTGTGCGAGGCGCGGATCGGTGCGCGGAGGCGATGGCGTTACGCGTTCCCTGCGCGATGCATGCGGCAAGCGGAAAAGCCCTTGTTTCAAGTGCTTTTCAACATGCGGCGAAAAATCCATCGCAATATCGTTTGGATGGATGGATGTCCAAACGTGAATTGCCGCGATGCCGGAATGATGGTGCTGCCTGCGCCGGCGGCATCCGCCCCTCGGCGAAACGGATTGATTTGCCGAACAAAATCCATTGACAGCTGAAATCTTACGGAATAGCTTTCGCCCAAGTTCACGGGGAACGGCAACATGGCATCACCGAAATTCATCACGCCTTACATAGAGCACGGTGAGAAGGCGAACGCGGTACGCAAGATCACCGTTTCGATTCCGCTCCATGTATTGCGTACGCTGTCCGACCTGCGCACCGAACGTCAGGTGAAGAATTTGAGGCACGCCACCAACAGCGATTTGCTGGTCGAGGCGTTCCTCCACGCTTTTACTGGGCAACCACTGCCAACCGATGAGGAGCTGAGACGAACCATGGCCACTGCCAAGAAATCCGCTGCGAAGAAGCCGGCTGCCAAGAAGGCCGCCAAGAAGACCACTGCCAAGAAGACCGCCGCCAAGAAGCCGGCCGTCAAGAAGGCTGCCGCGAAGAAGACCGCCCGCAAGCCGGCGGTGAAGAAGGCCGCCGCCAAGAAGAAGCCGGCGGCTGCGAAGAAGACCACCGCGAAGAAGGTCGCCAAGAAGCCGGCGGCGAAGAAAGCCGCTGCCAAGAAGCCTGCCGCCGCCAAGGTGGTGAAGGCCGTCAAGACCAGCAAGACCAGCAAGACCGCCAAGAAGTAAGCACTACAACAACAGGCATCATCGATTTGTCTCCCCGCGGTGCCCAGCGCGGGGAGATCGATTCGGAAACTTCGTCCCGGCCCTGCCGGGACGTTTCGTTTATAGGAGTGCGGCCATGGATGGCCGCCCGTTTGACTTCCGCGATCAGGGACGATCGCAAGGTTTGAGAGGTGCGGCCATGGCGGCCGCCCGCTCGACTCCTGCGACCAGAGGCAGTTGCAAGGATAGGCGCCACAAGCTGTCGAGCCGTTCCATGCCGCCCCGCCAGCACGACCCCGGCCACGCCACCGCGGAATGCATCACGGCTTGCGACGAAAGTCCGTGCGATTTGCCCACCCGGCGCAATGCGGTTACCTTTCCCACATCCGCGCCGCGGCGTAGTCAGGGGACTCGCCGCTCCTGGATGCACAGGGGGAAAAAGCGCGGGTATCTGTCGACACTCGGTGAGAGACCATGGATACCCGATATACACACATCGCGCGCCGCCGCGTGCGCGGGGCCGTCCGGCCCGTTGCCATCGCCATCATTGCCATCGTCGCCGCGCTTGCCGCCGCGGCATGGCTGCTGATCGTCCGCCCCTACCAGCAGCAGATGCAGCTGGACAACGGCGGCGTGCCCGCCGTGACAGCGGTCGGGAAGACGCCGGCCGAAGCCGCGCCCGCCAACGTGCAGGCGATGGACGTCAACCAGCTGCTGACCGAGGCCAGCAAGGCCCTGAAGGATCAACGCTACCTGGCGCCGGCGGGCAACAACGCGTTCGAGTTCTACCTGCGCGTGCTGGCCAAGCAGCCGGGCAACCCGGTGGCGACCAGCGCCCTGCGCGAGACCTTCCCGTATGCCGCATCGGACGCCGAGCAGGCAGTCAACTCGCGCGACTTCAACGAGGCGCAGCGCCAGATCGACCTGCTGGCCAAGGCCGATCCGGCGAACTACACGCTGACCATCCTGCGTTCCAAGCTCGATGCGCAGCGCAAGCTGGCCAGCCAGCAGCAACAGCAGGCGGAGGACCAGCAGAAGGCGGCGCAACTCGCCGTGCAGAAGGCCGCCACCGAGAAGCAGGAAGCCGCGAAGCAGGCCGAACAGCAGCAGGCGCAGCTGGCCGCCGAGCAGGCCAAGGCGAAACAGCAGCATACCGAGCAGCAGCAGACCGCAGCGCAGGAGACAGCGCAACCCGCTCCGACCGCGGTCGCCGCTGCCGAGAGCAGCGACGCGGTGCTGCTGAAGGGCGCGAACCCGAACTATCCCACTGCGGCCCTGCGCGCGGGCCAGAGCGGCTGGGTGGTGGTCGGTTTCACGGTCACGCCGGAGGGCCGCACCTCGGACGTGCACGTGGTCGATGCGCAGCCGCGCCATGTGTTCGATCGCGCCGCGATGGAGGCGGTGAGCCGCTACCGCTTCAAGCCGGCGACGCATGGTGGCACGGCGGTGGCGAGCACCAAGCAGCAGAAGATCGAGTTCAGCACCGGACGCTGATCGACCCGCAGCTGATGCAGACGAAGACGGCGCATGCATCGCATGCGCCGTCTTCGCGTTGGCCGGAGCGGTGACGACCGGTTCAGCGGTGGCGGCGCGATCGCGCCTTGCGCGCAGGTTTGGCCTTGGCCGGTGCCGCCTTGGCGGGTTCGGGACTTTCCACCCCGGCCCAGTCCAGGTGGGGCAGGCCGAGCAGGCTGTCGAACACCATCGGCATCAGCCCGCTGGGCATCGCGCCGGCGGAGTTCCACAAGGTGACCACGCCGGCGTGGTACTTCGGGAAGAAGCCGATCATGGTGCGGTAACCGGCCACCGCGCCGGCGTGGAAGATCAGCGTTTCGCCGCCGTAGGTGTAGACGCGCCAGCCCAGCGCGTAATGCGCGGCGCTGAGCCGCGCACGCCGCCACGGCGTGGCGCGCAGTTCGGTCGGCGTGTTCACGGCAGGCGCGTGCAGCACGTCGAGCAGGCTGGTGGGCAGCACGTCCTGGCGACCGCCCATCTGCGCGATCAGCCATTGCTCCATGTCGCGGATGCTGGCGTTGACGCCGGCGGCCGGCGCCACGCGGTAGTAGGTCTCGTTGGGCTGGAATGGAATCCAGCCGTGGTTCCGGCCGGGGCGGTGCGGGTGCGCCCAGCTCTTGCTGGATTCCAGCGTGGAGCGACCGTAGCTGGCGGTCTGCATGCCCAGCGGATGGAACAGCCGCTGGTCGACGAGGCGGTCGAAGAAGTTGCCGGTGCGCGCGAACAGCACGTCGCCGATCATGCTGAAGGCCACGTTCTGGTAGCCGTAGCACTGGCCCGCGGGGCAGGTGATGTCCACCTCGTCCAGCTTGCGCACCAGCTCCTGGTACGACTCGTCGCCTTCGAGCAGGTTGTCGTAGGTGTTGTGCGGCAGGCCCAGCCGCTGGCCGAGGATGTCGGCCACGGTGGCCTGGTCGGCGGACTGCATGTCCTTGAGCTTGAAGTAGGGCAGCACGTCGACCAGCTTCATGTCCCAGCGCAGCTTGCCGCTGTCCACCAGCAGGCCGGTGACCGCAGTGGCGAAGGCCTTGGAGAGCGAGGCCAGCCGGAACACGGTGGTGGGCGTCACCGGCGTCTGGCTGGCGGCGTCGGCGTAACCCAGGGTGTGCTCGAACACCACCTTGTCGTCGATCACCACCGCCGTGGCGAGGCCGGCGGCACCATGGCGCGCGTCGAGTTCGTCCAGCCAGCGTTGGTAGTCGGCGAGCGTGGCCTTGACGCGTTCGGCCGGCAGTTCGGCCGTGGCGATGTGCGCGCTGGCTGGCGGCAGGTTGCCGCCGTCGTCGGCCGGCGCCGCGTGGAGGCCGGTGCAGGCCAGCGCGAGTGCGCAGGCAAGGGTGGGGCGCAGATGTCGATGCCGCATGTTCTTCGCAGATCGGGCCGGCGCGAATCGGCGCCGGTGGTGGAGGGCGTGCCAAGGGTGGGAGGCGTCGCCGGGGAAGTCGTCCTTCGATTCTCCGGCACTTTGCGCATGCCGACAACGTGCGCTGCCTTGAGGCCCATCGGGATCCGGCCAAGTGCGGCGATTCCGGCTGGCGGGTTTGGCGACACCGGGCGGGTTGCCGCGAACGCGTGCTAGCCTTTCCGCATCCTGGCTTGCCCCCGCTGCTGGATGTTCCCGTGAGCTCGATCCGTGCCGTTGCGACAGACGATGGCGCCAAGCCGCTGTGGTCCGCGCTGGCGTTCTTCTTCGTGATGACGTCGTACTACATCATCCGGCCGGTGCGCGACCAGTTGATCGGCGCGGTGGGATCGCAATCGCTGCCCTTGTTCTACGGCGCGGTGTTCGTGGCGATGCTGTTGCTGACGCCGCTGTTCGGCGAATTGGTAGCGCGGTTTCCGCGGCGGCGGCTGCTGGGCTGGAGCTACAGCTTCTTCATCGTCTCCCTGCTGGCCTTCGTGCCGGCGTTCGTAGCACAGGATCGCATCGGTGCGCGCGAGTTGGGCGTGGTGTTCTTCGTCTGGGGCAGCGTGTTCAACCTGTTCGTGGTGTCGCTGTTCTGGAGCGTCATGGCCGACATCTTCAGCAGCGGCCGGGCGCGCCGGGTGTTCTCGCTGATCGCCATGGGTGGCATGGCCGGGGCGATCTTCGGCCCGCTGGTGACCAAGCTGCTGGTGCAGCTGATCGGCGTGGCGCCGCTGCTGCTGGTCTCGGCGCTGGCGCTGGGCGGCGCGTTGGCGCTGTTGCTGCACGTGTCCGCGCAGCACGAACTGGCGCGGCCGGGGCAGCGGGCCGGCGCGGCGATCGGTGGCTCGCTGTGGGCCGGCGCCAAGGAGGTGTGGACGCGGCCGTTCCTGCGCTACATGGCGCTCTTGATGCTGTTTGGCGACGGCATCGGCACGCTGGCCTACGCACTGGTGGCCGATTACGCGAAGCTGCACTTCGCCGGCGCGGTGGCGCGCACTGCGTTCTACAACGATCTCGACCTCGCCACCAACACGCTCGGCGCGCTGCTGCAGCTCACGCTGACCCGCTGGCTGTTGATCCGCCGTGGCGCAGGCTGGGCGCTGGTGCTGCCCGCACTGGTGAACGTGGCGTTGCTGCTGATGGTGGCGATCGGCGGCCACGGTGCCGTGGTGATCTCCGGCTACGCCGTGTCGCTGCTGGCGATCATGATGGCGACCACACGCGGCTTCGCCTACGGCATGACCAAGCCCGCGGTGGATGCGTTGTACACGCGGGTGCCGCGCGAGACGCGCTACAAGGGCAAGAACTTCGTGGAGACCGCGGTGTGGCGTTTCGGCGACCTGGCGGTGACCAGCGCGGTGAGCGGCCTGCGCATGCTGGGCGTGGGCGTCACCGGCTTGGCGCTTGCGGGCACAGGGGTGGCGGTGCTGGCGACCTGGGTGTCGCGCCGGGCTGGCTGGTCGCCCGACCTGGCGCCGGACGAACCGGCGACGCGGAGCAAGGCCACGGCATCGGCCTGAGCGTGCGTGCCGCTGCGCCGTCCCGCGGACGCGATTCAGCCGGTGATGTAGCGCTCCAGATGCTCGATCTGCTCGGCCTGGGCGTCGATCACCGCCTTCACCAAGTCGCCGATCGAGATGACGCCCACCACCTTGCTGCCTTCGAGCACCGGCAGGTGGCGCACGCGGCTGTCGGTGCACAGGCGCATGCAATCGAGCACGTCGGTCTGCGGTCCCACGGTGAGCGGATCGGCGCGCATGATGTCGGCCACCGCGGTCTGCGCCGAGGAGCGGCCCTGCAGGATCACCTTGCGCGCGTAGTCGCGCTCGGACACCACGCCCACCAGCTGTTCGCCGCGCATCACCAGCAGGGCGCCGATGCGGTGTTCGGCCATCAGCTTGATCGCCTCCAGCACGGGGGCGCCCGGCGCGATGGTGTAGATGCTGCCACCCTTGCCTTCCAGCAGATGCCTGACCTGACGCATGTCCGGACTCCGGTTGAACCCGCGGATGGGGCGGAACCAGTCTAGCGCCGCCGCCAGCGGCGGGTGTAGCCATGCCGTGAAACGCCTTTTTGAAAAGTGCGGCCAAGGATGGCCGCCCATTTGATTTTCGCGATCAGGGATGATCGCAGAAGTAGCCCAAAGTGCGGCCAGGGATGGCCGCCCGTTTGATTCTCGCGATCAAGGACGATCGCAAAGGCCAAGCCAAAGTGCGGCCAAGGATGGCCGCCCGTTTGACTTCCGCGATCAAGGACGATCGCAAAGGTCACCGCCCCTCGATGTAGGACGGCCCGCCGAGTTGGCGCATCTGCCGCTCGATCCAGTCCGCACGGCGCAGCACATAGGCGCTGGGGCGGTCGGCGTGCAGGCGCCGCGGGCTGGGCAGCACCGCGGCCAGCCGCGCGGCCTGCGCCGGCGTGAGGCGCGCGGGCGGCACGTGGAAATAGACCTCGCTGGCCGCGTCCACGCCGTAGATGCCGTCGCCCAGCTCGGCGATGTTCATGTACACCTCGAGGATGCGCCGCTTCGGCCAGGTCAGCTCGATCAGCACGGTGAAGTACGCCTCCAGTCCCTTGCGCACGAAGCTGCGGCCGTTCCACAGGAACAGATTCTTCGCGGTCTGCTGGCTGATCGTGCTGGCGCCGCGCAGGCGCGCGCCGTCGTCGGCCGCGTCGATCGCCTCATGGATGGAGTCGAAGTCGAAGCCGTGATGGAACGGGAATTTCTGGTCCTCGCCGGCCACCATCGCCAGCGGCACCCACGGCGACACCCGCGACCACGGCACCCAGTGCTGGCGCAGGCGGAAGTCGTGCTCGCCGTGCAGCCAGGCGCCGACGTGCCGCTCCAGCATCACCGCCGAGGTCACCGGCGGCACGAAGCGCAGCACCAGCACCGCGAACCAGGTGAGCACAACCCAAGCCAGCGCGGCGAACGCGATCCAGCGCAGCAGGCGACGAAAGGATGGGCGACGGAACATGGCGGACGGCTGGCGGAAATCCGCGGCAGTATAGAGGCGGCCATTGCGCGGGCGGGGTTCGCCCCCATCTGGCGACGATAATCTTGCGAGGTGATTCGTGGAAACCGTACTGGTCGAAGATGTGCTGCACCGCTTCCTGCTCGAACGCGCCGGCGTGCGTGGCGCGCTGGTGCGGCTGGGGCCGGCATGGCGCGAGGTGGCCGGCCGTGCCGACTATCCCGGCGAGGTGCGCGAGCTGCTCGGCGAGGCGCTGGCGGCCAGCGCGCTGCTGACCGCCAACATCAAGCTCGACGGCGAGCTGTCGGTGCAGCTGAAGAGCATGGGTGCCCTGCGCCTGCTGTTCGCCGAATGCACTGACCAGGGGCGCCTGCGCGGCCTGGCGCGCTGGGAGCCGCCGCTGCCGCAGCCGTTGTCGCTCGAAGCGCTGCCGCAGGCGGTGATGGCGATCACCATCGGCAACGTGGAGCGCGGCCGGCGCTACCAGGGCCTGGTGGAGCTGCGCGCGGCGGACCTGGCCGGCGTGCTGGAAAACTATTTCGCCCAGTCCGAGCAGTTGCCCGCGCGGCTGGTGCTGGCCGCCGACGGCGAGCACGCGGTGGGCCTGATGCTGCAGAAGCTGCCCGACGAGGGCGGTCGCGCCGCGGCGCAGGACGAGGATGCGTGGACGCGGGTGATGCATCTCACCACCACGCTGGGCGCAGCCGAAATGCTGGCCACGGCTCCGGAGCAGCTGCTGTACCGCCTGTACCACGAGGAATCCGTGCGCCTGTTCGAGCCGCGGCCGCTGGCGTTCGGCTGCAGCTGCAGCCGCGAGCGGGTGGCGGCGATGCTGCGTTCGCTGGGCCGCGACGAGGTGGAGGCGACGCTGGACGCGCAGGACGGCCAGATCGAGGTGAACTGCGAGTTCTGCGCGCAGCGCTACCAGTTCGACCGCGTCGACGCGGAGCACCTGTTGCGCGATGCCGGCGGGGCGGGCATCACCGGCACGGCGTAGGAGCGGCTTCAGCCGCGATTCGCACTTCATTCCAAAAGCATCGCGGCTGAAGCCGCTCCTACGCCGTGCCTACGGCAACCGATGCTCCGGGCGCAGCCAGTATTCGGCGGTCTGCGCCTGCGCGAACAGGAAGCCCTGGCCGTAGCGGCAACCCACGTCGAGCAGGGCCTGCCGCTGCGCGGCCTCCTCGATGCCCTCGGCGATCACCTGCATGCCCAGCGAGTCGGCCAGTACCTGGATCGCGCGGATCACCGCCGTGCCCTGGTCCTTGCGTTCGTCGCCGAGCTCGGTGACGAAGGATCGGTCGATCTTCAGCGTGTCGAACGGATACTGGTGCAGGTAGCTCAGCGAGGAGTAGCCGGTGCCGAAGTCGTCCAGCGCGATGCCCACGCCCTGGTGGCGCAGGTTCTGCAGCATCTGCTTCACCTGGGTGGGATTGTCGAGCAGGGTGCGCTCGATCACCTCGATGCGGATGCTGGACGGCGGCACGCGATGCCGTTCCAGCAGCGCCAGCAGGCGGGTGTCGAAGTCGGCGTAGCGGAAATGCAGGCCGGAGACGTTGATGCTGATGGTGCCCTTGGTGCCGACCAGCTGCGTGACCTGGGCGCAGGCCTGTTCGAAGATCATCCAGTCGATCGCTTCGGCGCAGCCGGTCTCCTCGGCGATCAGCAGGAAATCCTGCGGCAGCAGCAGGCCGCGCTCGGGGTGGTTCCAGCGCAGCAGCGCCTCGTAGCCGGCGACGCGGCCATCGGCCAGCGCGACGATCGGCTGGTAGAACGGCACGAACTCGCGGCGGGTCAGCGCATGGCGCAGGTCGCTTTCCATGCGCAGCAGCGACAGCGCCTCGCGGCGCAGGCGGTCGTCGAACAGCGAGGCACGATGGCGGCCGCCGTCCTTGGCGTGGTACATCGCCGAATCGGCGTCGCGCAGCAGCTCCTCGGGCTGGCGGTAGTGCACGCTGGCCATCGCGATGCCGATCGAGGCGGAAGTGAAGATCTCGCGCGCACCCAGCCGGAACGGTGTTTGCAACTCGTTCAGCACGTGCTCGGCGATGCGCCGCGCGGCGTCGGCATCGGACACGTGCTCCAGCAGCACGGCGAACTCGTCGCCGCCGAGGCGCGCCACCACGTCGCGGGTCTTCAGGCAGGCGCGGATGCGGCCGCCGACCTGGAACAGCAGATCGTCGCCGACCAGGTGGCCGACCGAGTCGTTGATCACCTTGAAGCGGTCGAGGTCGATGAACAGCACGGCGAATTGTTCTTCCGGATGCGCCTGGTAGCGCTGCATCGCCTGTTCCAGCCGCTGCAGCAGCAGGGTGCGGTTGGGCAACCCGGTGAGCGAATCGTGCAGGGTCTCGTATTTCAGCCGGCGCTCAATGCGTTCGCGCTCGGCGATCTGCTCGCGCAGGTCGCGGTTGGCCAGGCCCAGCGCGCGGGTGCGCTCCACCACGCGGCGTTCGAGGCTGGCGTAGGCTTGTTTCAGCGTGGCGTCGGCATGCTTGCGCTGCAGCGCGTTGGCGACGTGATAGCTGACGAAGGTGAGCAGTTCCTGGTCGCGTTCGGTATAGGTGTGTTCGGGCGAGTAGCTCTGCACCGCGAGCACGCCGCGCACCTGGTCGCCCCAGATCAGCGGCACGCCGAGCCAGCACACCGAGCGCGAACCGAAACGGGTGATCTCGCCGCTGGCGCACAGGCGGTCGATCGTCGCCGCGTCGGCCAGCAGCGGCCGGCCGGTGCGTTGCACGTATTCGGTGGCGCCGGTGCCGTGGCTGCGCGCCGGGCGGTCGCTGTCCACCTCGTCCACCGAGTAGGGGAAGGTGATCAGCTGGTTCTCCTCGTCGCCCAGCGCGATGTAGAAGTTGCGCGCGTACAGCAGGCCGCCGATCACGCGATGCACGGCCGGGTAGAAATCTTCCAGGCTGTCGGTGGTGCTGGCCAGTTCGGCGATGCGGAACAGCGCCGCCTGCAGCCGCTCGCCACGCTGGCGCTGCAGCACCTGCTGGCGCAGCACGCGGTTCGCCTCGCGCAGCGCGGTGGTGCGGTCGGCGACCCGGCGCTCCAGTTCCACGTGGGCGCTGCGCCGTTCGATCGCGGTTTGCACGTGCTGTGCCACGTAGCTCAGCAGGTCGAGGTCGTGCCGGGTGTAGTGCACGCTGCTGCGATAGCTCTGCACCACGATGCAGCCGACGACCTGGCCGGCGCGGAACAGCGGTACGCCGATGCAGTGTTCGCAGCGCGGGCCGTGCAGCTGGAATTGGCCGCCGAGTTCCTGCGCCAGCTCGTCGGCGGCGCCGAACAGCGGGCGCCCATGGCGCAGCAATGTCCAGGTGATGCCGTGCAGCAGTTCGTGCAGCGGGACGTTGCGCGCGGGAGGCGGCGGATCGCTGTCGAGGGTGTCGACGTAGTACGGGAAGCGCACGCTGTCGCCGGCCGGGTCGTACAGCGCGATGTAGAAGTTCTCCGCGTACATCAGGCTGCTGACGATGGTGTGCAGCGAGCGCATCAGCGCGGGCATGTCGTGTTCGGCGCTGGCCTGCTCGGCGATCGCGTAAAGCGCGCGCTGCAGGCGCTCGGCCAGCGCCAGCCGCGAGATCGCCTCGTACAGGCGGCTGGATTCGGCCAGCTGGCGCAGGCGGGTGTCGGCGAGCCGGCCCAGCCAGGCCAGCTTTTCGCGCAGGGCCTCGGCCACCGGTTCGTCGCGGCTCAGCGTGAGTACGTGCTGGCGTTGGGTATCCTCCGCCAGATCGAAGCACCAGCCGGAAGCATGGGCGTCCCGGGTCTCCGGCGCCCGCCAGTGCAACTGGCCGGCGATCCCGAAGTCGGCCAAGATGCGTTCGCAGATTTCCAGCACGCTCGAACTGTCGTGGGCCTTCAGCAGTTGCTCGACCGCCGCAGGCACGCCCGCCGGATCGTCTGCCGGGGCGGGTACGGGCGTGGGGCGTGAGGTGGAAGCTGCATTCATCAATGGGTCGACCCGACAGTCGGGAGGCGGCGTGACGCCTCTTATATCCTGCGAATCGGTACCACCGCCAGCAGGAACCCCGGGGAACGCAGGCCGGTCTATCGAGAAGCCGGTCACAGCACGGCATGGATTACTGTACCGCGGGCTTGTGCCGGTGTTAGTTAAATGTAAAATGCGATATACTTCAGTTCCCGCAACCGACTGATATCCACCGTATCGGACCTTCTGCCATGCGTCGCCTGCTTGTTCCATTGCTGCTGTGCCTACTGCCGTTCGCGGCGGCCGGTCAGAGCGTGGACGACGCCAGCGGCAAGCTGGCCGCGCAACTGCTGAAGCAGCCGCCGGCGCAGATGGCCGAAGTGCAGCCGGGCCTCGTGGTGCCGCTGTGGCGCGGTACGGATGGCCGCCTGTTCGTGCTCAAGGCGGACAACCGCAACGGCGTGCAGGCGCAGCGCAACACACCACTCTCGTTTCATGCGGTCGACGCGTCGAGCGTGACCAGCGCCGGCCTGCAGTACGGCCTGACGCCCAACTGGCAGGCGCATGCCGATGTCAGCCAGCATTCCTGGATCAACAGTCCGCTGCGCGTGGTCGGCAGCGAGGTGGGCGCCACCTACCAGGACGGGCGCTACAGCCTCGGCCTGAGCGTGGGCACCAACAGCACGCCGAACAGCCCCAGCCTGCCGCGCGTGCTGCCCGGCGTCGCGCCGGGCGTCGACGGGCTTTCCGGCTTCGACAGCAGCTCCCAGCTCAATGCGCACGGCCGTCTCGCGCTGGGCAGCAAGAGCGGCATCGACGTGGGGGCCAGTGTCGGCCGCATCCATCTGCTGCCGGGCAACCTGCTGGGCATCAGCACGCTGGACCAGAAAGCGATCAGCTTCGGCGTCGACCACGGTCCGGTCAGCGGCAGCATCGTCGGCCGCACCATGCAACCGCTGGCTGGCGTGCCGGGCAACGGCTACGCCCCCGACCGTCGCTGGAACAGCATCGACCTCGGCGTGACCTGGCGTCTGCCGTGGCAGGGCTCGCTGAGCGTCGGCGCGCAGAACCTGTGGTCCTCGGGCACGCCGGCGAACACGCCGATGGGTCCCGAGCCGGACCAGTCGCGCACGCCTTACGTGCAGTATCACCAGGATCTCTGATCCGGCTTGCGGCGGAATTACCCTGACGAGAACGCCGTCGCCCAGCGACGGCGTTCTCGTTTGACGCGCCGCACGGCCGTCAGCGGATCGATTGCGCCGCCAGCGCCACTCGCAGCGGCTCCAGTTGTCGCGCGTAGCTGCGCCACTGGCCTAGGCCCCGCGTGTGGATCGATTCGCGCACCTGCGCGCTGCTGGGCGTGGCAACCGGGGCAGCATTGCGCTCGGGCCTGAAGCAGGCTTCCTCGGCAGCCAATCCGCAGTGGGCCAGGACATGGCGCACCGTCGCCTCGGTGTCCTGCACGAGTGCGTCGTACGGTACGTCGAGCAGGGCGCCCGGCAGCGCGGCGTGCCAGTGCCGCACCAGTCGCGCGTATTGCCCGTGGTAGTGCGCAAGCGCGTCCAGCTCGTAGCTGTACGGGGAGATGTTGCCGAACATCGCCTTGTAGTTGGAAAAGCAGGTATCCATAGGG
>Ga0209026_1000155_pt1 | contig 108684 bp, 106 predicted proteins | sample AraplaCL_Col_mCL_FD_184262 | JGI IMG/M metagenome (GOLD analysis project Ga0209026, IMG submission 184262) | Arabidopsis root microbial communities from the University of North Carolina, USA - plate scrape CL_Col_mCL (SPAdes) (version 2) | ecosystem: Host-associated > Plants > Roots >...
TTTAGCCGTTCCTGCAAGACGTGCAGACGCTTTCCCCAGACAGCAGTGGGCTTTCGCCGGAATGACGACGGGGCTATTGGCGATCGCACACAAAAATGGCGAGCCCGCTGATTTTGCTCAACATATCCGGCAAAAAGCGTGGGGATATATCAGGGTTTGCACCCCAACCTACGGGTTTTGCGAGGGTCGGTTATCCGAGCTTGCGCATCTGCTCGCGCAAGGCGACCAGTTGCGTATTCCAGTCGGTGATGCGCTGGCGTTCCTGCGCCACCACTTCGGCCGGTGCGTTGGCGACGAAGTTGGCGTTGCCCAGCTTGTTCTCGCACTTCTTGATTTCGCCTTCGATCTTGGCGATCTCCTTGCCCAGACGTGTTTTCTCCGCGCCCAGATCGATCAGGCCGGCCAGCGGAATCAGCACGCGCAACGAGCCGACCACGGCTGCCGCGGCGGCGGGTTCGTCTGCGCCTGGCTCGATCCACTGCGGTGCTTCCACGCGCGCGAGAAAGCTGATCTGCGCCGCGAACTTGGCCGCGCGGGCGCGATCGCTGGCATCGCCATCGGCCAGCAGCAGCGGGATGACCTTGCCGGGCGCGATGTTCATTTCCGCACGAATGCGGCGGATGCCGCTCAGCACGTTCTTGAACCACTCGATTTCGGCGGTGGCCGCTTCGTCAGCGGCCATCTCGCCGGCGTTTGGCCACGAGCGTGCCAGGATGCTTTCAGCCTGGATGCCGAGCTTCGGCGCCACCGACTGCCAGATCTCCTCGGTGATGAACGGAATGATCGGATGCAGCGCGCGCAGCACTGTTTCCAGCACCACCAGCAGCGTGTGGCGAGTCGACGCCGCAGCGTTGGCGTCATCGCCGTTCAAGGCCGGCTTGGACAGTTCCAGGAACCAGTCGCAGTATTCGTTCCACACGAACTCGTACAGCGCCTGCGCAAGCAGGTCGAAACGATAAGTGACGAAGTGCTGCTCCACTTCGCTGAGCGTCTGCTTCAGCCGCGTGAGGATCCAGCGCTCAGCTTCGGTTGCTGCGCGAGTCCCGGGTCCCGGGTCCCGAGTCCCGCTTTCTTCCACATTCATCAACACAAACCGCGCCGCGTTCCACAACTTGTTGCAGAACGCCTTGTAGCCTTCCGCGCGCTTGATGTCGAAGTTGATGGTGCGGCTATAGCTGGCCAGCGCGGCGAAGGTGAAGCGCAGCGCGTCGGTGCCGATGGCGGGAATGCCGTGCGGATAATCCTTGCGGATGCGCTTTTCCACTTTCTCGCGTACCTGCGGAATCAGCAGCGCGCGGGTGGATTTCTCCACCAGCGGCTCCAGCTCGATGCCATCGATCAGGTCCAGCGGGTCCAGCGTATTGCCCTTGGACTTGGACATCTTCTGGCCTTCCGCATCGCGCACGATTGCGTTGATGTACACCTCGCGGAACGGCACCTTGCCGGTGAAGTACACGGTGGCCATCACCATGCGCGCCACCCAGAAGAAGATGATGTCAAAGCCGGTGACCAGCACCGCGCTGGGCAGGAAGATCTTGTCCTGCTCCCAGTGGGCGACCACGTCGCCGCGCTCGTTTTTCACCGGACCTTCGAACGGCCAGCCGAGCGTGGAGAACGGCCACAGCGCGGAGCTGAACCAGGTGTCGAGCACGTCTTCGTCCTGCTTCAACGCGCCGACCGGTTCGACTGCGGCATGCTTGCGCGCATCGGCTTCGTCTTCGCCGACGAAGATGTTGCCGGCTTCGTCGTACCATGCCGGAATGCGATGGCCCCACCACAGCTGGCGGCTGATGCACCAGTCCTGGATGTTTTCCAGCCACTGCGCATAGGTAGTGGTCCAGTTTTCCGGCACGAACTTGATCTCGCCCGAGCGCACGGCGTTGAGCGCCGGTTCGGTGATCGCCTTGCGGCCCTTGTCGCTGGTGAGGTCGACGAACCATTGATCGGTGAGCATCGGTTCGATCACCGCATCGGAGCGTTGGCTGACCGGCACCTGCAGTTTGTGCGGTTTCGTTTCGACCAGCAGACCCGCAGCTTCGAGATCGGCAAGCACGGCCTTGCGCGCTTCGTAACGATCCATGCCCTGGTACTTCGCAGGCGCGTTGGCGTTGATCTTTGCATCCAGCGTGAAGATCTCGATCGGCGCCAGCTTGTGGCGCTGCCCGATGGCATAGTCATTGAAATCATGCGCCGGCGTGATCTTCACGCAGCCGGTGCCGAATTCGCGGTCGACGTAATCGTCGGCGATCACCGGAATCTGCCGGCCCGCGAGCGGCAGCGTGAGCGTCTTGCCGATCAGGTGCTGATAGCGCTCGTCATCCGGATGCACGGCCACGGCGACGTCGCCCAGCATGGTTTCCGGACGGGTGGTGGCGACGACCAGGCTTTCATCGCTGCCGGTGACGGGGTAGCGGATCGACCACATGTGGCCGTCGCGCTCGACATTGTTCACTTCCAGGTCCGACACCGCCGTGCCCAGCACCGGATCCCAGTTCACCAGGCGGTTGCCGCGATAGATCAGGCCGTCGCGGTACCACTGAACGAACACCTTGCGCACGGCGGCGGACAGGCCCTCGTCCATGGTGAAGCGCTCGCGCGACCAGTCGGCGGCCACGCCCAGGCGGCGCATCTGGTGGGTGATGGTGGAGCCCGATTCCTCCTTCCACTGCCACACGCGTTCCACGAACGGTTCGCGGCCGAGGTCGTGGCGGCTCTTGCTTTCCACTGCGAGCTGGTTCTCCACGATCTTCTGCGTGGCGATGCCGGCGTGGTCGGTACCGACCTGCCACAGCGTGCGCAGGCCGCGCATGCGCTGGTAGCGGATCAGCATGTCCATCACGGTCTGCTGGAACGCATGGCCCATGTGCAGGGTGCCGGTGACGTTCGGCGGCGGCAGCAGGATGCAGTACGGCTCGCCGTGGCCGGACGGATGGAACACACCGCTTTGCTCCCAGCGGGCATACCACTTCGACTCGATCGGGCGGGGCTCGAAACTCTTTTCCATCGGGGACTCGCATTGGCGCGCCGGACGGCGGCGCGTGGGTACAGGCACAGAAACGGCCATTGTAAAGGGCGGGTGCGGGTGTGCCAAAGCGCCGGTCTTCGCTTGCCTTGCTTGGGGGCAGGCAGCGGCAAAGGCGCTATAGTGTCCGGCTGATTTCAGCCGTATCACACGGGTCCGGTCGCATGGAAGTACGCAACGAGGTCGATATCGCTGCCGCGGGCCAGCCCAAACCGGCCACCCTGGCGCATCGCCCCAAGGTGGTGGTCTGCATGACCAACCACAACCGCCCCGATTGCGCGCGCATCAACCAGGAAATCATCAAGCTCAACTACGCCCAGCCGTGGCCGATCGTGCACGCCTGCTCCGATCCGGCCTATCAGCCGCATATGGAAGACGTGCTGGTGCGCTGCCAGCCGCGCTCGTTCATCGAAGGGGCGTTGAATCTGCTCAGGCAGTCCTGCCGCGCGGCGGTGGAGATCTACCACCCCGAATACCTGCTGCACGTGGAGGCCGACACCTGGGTGTTCGACCAGCGCGTTATCCAACGCTATGTCGACGCGCTCGATCGCCAGCCCGACGCGTTTCTCGCCGCGTCGACCTGGAGCACCGACCAACGCGTGCAATGGCGCCGCCTGCGGCATCCGTTCGCCAAGCTGAAGCTGGGCGCGGCCCGCGTGCTCAACGCGCTGGGCAGCGATTTCGGGGTCAAGCGCAAGCAGACCTTGTCGTCGCAGTTCTTTATCGCGCGCAACGATGCGCGCTTCTTCAGCATGCTCGACGGCATCCAGCCGACGCTCGAGAACACGCTGGAATACGATTTCCATCAGGCCTTCGTGCAGGCGTTCGGCAAGCGCGCGGTGGTCCACATCAAGGAACGCGAGCCGGTGCATCCGGGCTATCGCCACTGGTGTCCGCCGCTGACCTTGCACGCGCAGCATTGGCCAGAACAGCTGCCGCGGCCTGCGGATGGCGTGCCAAGCGAAGGCGTTACCGGTCAGTACGACATTCCGGGCAAGAAGGAAGTGTTGGCGGCGTACGGCTTCAGGCAGATCGGCCCGGCGATGCGCAAGCTGCTGGAAGCCGGCGATACCAGTTATTACAACCCTGAAGCGAAGCGATATTAACGGCTGGGATTGTCATCCCGGCCTACGCGGCTCAGCGAAACACGAACGTGGTCACCGAATACGGCGGCAACGCGTAGCTGACGCCATGGCTTACCGCCAGGCTCGCCTTGAGCTGCGGCCCCTGGAACGGCGCATTGTTATCGGTCTGCCACACGTCGACGGTCGATGCCGTGCTGCCCGTGGCCTGCAGCACGGCAGTTTGCGCGGCGGAGGGATCCTTGTTGATCATCACTACGTTCTGGCCGTTGCTCGATGCGAACACCTCGACGTTGGCGAGCGTGGTGGAGGCGGACACCGCGATGCTGCCGAACGGGCGAAACAGATCGCCGCCGCTGAACATGCGCAAGCCGTGGTAGATCGGCATGGGCGCGTCGACCTGCTGGCCATAGTGCGTGGCGTCGCTTTGCTTCTCGAAGGTGAGGCCGAGCGCGCCGTTCTGGTCAGAGTACTGATGGCCGCGGCCACCGGCGCGCATGATGTGTCCGGCTACCGACGCCGACCACACGGTGACGATGCCCTGGTAGAAGCGGTCATCGCCATCCCATCCGGAATAACCGTCAGCGGTACGCCACGACCAGTTGTATTCGCCCACCTGGATCTCGATCGCCGCCGCGCGTGCGGGCACGGTGGTATGGATCATCTGCCGAACTTGCGTGATCTCGTTTTCCCAGTTCGCGGTTTGCGCGAGCGCCGTAGCGTTGTCGAGATAGCTGCCGCCCATCGCGTAATGGTGGTAGTCGATCACGTCCACCTTCGAGCCGGCGCAATTGAGAAAGGCCTGCAGATCGTTCTGGTCGTAGTGCGACCACGCCGGCCCCGCGACCTTGATGGTGGGATCGACGCCTTTCATCTTGTCCACGGTGGCTTTGAACAGCGTGCAGTACGCGCTCATGCTCAGGTGATCGTTGTCCGGCTCGTTGCCGATCACCCAATAGGCCACGCGATTGGCGGGATTGAAATGCTGCACCAGGGCAGCCGCGTCATCGGGTGTGAAGTCGTTGTTGCTCGCGCCTGCCACCACGATCATCGGTCGAGCGCCGAGACTCTTGATGGCGTTGATCCATTGATCGCCGGAAACGTTCGTCGGCCCGTAAGCGGCGCCCGAAATGATGCTGCCACCGTTCCACTGCAGCGGCACGCGATACAGGCCCAGGCCAAGACTGGAAAGATTGGCACGCTGCGTGGCGCTGGCGACGATCGAGCCACCGTTCTGGCCGTAGGTGGAAATCGAACTGGAGAAAGGGGATGGCGCCAGCGATGGCGCCAGCGGCGCGCTGAAGTCGACAAACGTATTGGCGGTAGCCGCCAAGGCGTTGATGGCGATGCAGAGGGATGCGGCGAGCACGAGCTTGCAGACGGACATGATGCGCATACTTTCTTCATCCTTACGAAAGCGGGGTGTCGCCGATGGAGCGAACGCCGCGCACTATGACGCAAGCGCCAAGGCCAGAACGCGATGATCTTCGCACCGCGCTCGGCAGGTACCGATGCGCGGACCCCGCCATCGCCGTGTCTCGTTGAAAAATGCGCAACCGTGTGCGGAATGCGAGAATAGGCCAATGAACCTGCTCGCCCTGGAAACCGCCACCGAAGCCTGCTCCGTCGCCCTGGTGCATGGCGAAACCATCATCGCCCGCACCGAACTTGCCCCGCGCCGCCATGCCGAACGCGTGCTGCCGCTGGCCGACGAGCTGCTGGCCGAAGCGGGCATCGGCAAGCATGCGCTGGACGCCATCGCCGTGGGCCGCGGCCCTGGCGCGTTCACCGGCGTGCGGCTGGCGATATCGCTGGCGCAAGGCATGGCGATGGCGCTGGACCGTCCAGTGGTCACCGTTTCTTCACTGGCCGCGCTGGCACTGGAAGCGCCGGAGGACGACGCGGCGATTCTCGCGGTGATCGATGCGCGCATGGGTGAAATCTACGCCGCCAGCTATCGGCGCGACGAAGAAAGCGGCTTGATCGCGCTGGACGAAGAGCGCGTGTGCACGGCCGAATCGCTACAACTGCCGCAGGCCGAAGCGTGGCATGTGGTCGGCTCCGGCTGGGCGACCTATCGCGATGCGTTGCGCAGCCAACTGGGGGCAGAGCCGCGTTCGAGCGATGGCATGTGCTACCCGCAGGCGCGCCACGTGGCGACCTTGGCCGTGCGCGAATTCAAGGCAGGCCGTGCCGTGGCGCCGGAGCATGCATGGCCGGTGTACCTGCGCGACAAGGTCGCGTTGACGCTGGCGGAGCAGGGGAAGGGGCGGGAATCGTGAATCGGGAATCGGGAATCGTGAATCGTGAATCGTGAATCGTGAATCGTGAATCGTGAATCGTGAATCGTGAATCGTAAGAGCGAATCCGCGATAAGCTGCCCGATCTCGCTCTTACGATTCACGATTTGCGATTCTCGATTTACGGCGCTCCTCACAACTGCCCGATCACCACCTGCACCAGCAGGCTGCTCACCGACACCGCCGCCCACACACCCAGGCCCAGCAGGATCGGCCGCACGCCGGTGGAGGCCATCTTGCGCAGATTCGCCGACAGGCCGATCGCGGTGAGCGCCACGATGATCATGAATTCCGCCGCCAGGTGAATCGCCGGCTGGATCGCGCTGGGCACCAGGCCCGCCGTGCGCACCGCCGAGGCCACCAGAAACCACAGGATGAACCACGGAAAGATCCGGCGCAGGCTGAAATCGCTGGCGACGCCCGTGTGCTTTGCCGCGCGCTTTTCACGCACCGCCACCGCGATCGCCAGCACCAGGCAGATCGGGATGATCAGCGTGGCGCGCGTCAGCTTCACGATCGTCGCGTAATCGCCCGCCGCCGTGCTGTAGCTGTAGCCGGCGGCGACCACTGAAGAGGTATCGTTGATCGCGGTGCCGGCCCACAGGCCGAAACCCAGGTCGGACAGATGCAGCGCGTGTCCCAGCAGGGGAAACAGCAGCACCGCGACGATGTTGAACAGGAAGATGGTGGAGATGGCGAAGGCGGTGTCGTGATCGTCCGGCTTGATGATCGGCGTCACCGCGGCGATCGCCGAGCCGCCGCAGATCGCCGTGCCCACGCCGATCAGCACCTTGAGCTTGTCGTGCACTTTCAGCACGCGGCCCAGCAGCAGCGCCGTGCCGAAGGCCACCGTGATGGTCACCAGCGTGACGGCCAGCGACTGCAATCCCGTCTGCGCCACCTGGGTCAGGCTCAGGCCGAAGCCCAGCGCGATGATCGACCACTGCAGGATCTGCTTGCTGGCGAACTGGATGCCGGGGTTGAACGCTTCGCCCGGCGCGAGCAGGTTGCGCACGGCGATGCCGATGACAATGCCGAACACCGGCCCGCCGATCAGCGGCACCTGGTGCCCCAGCCACCAGGCCGCCAGCGCGATCGCGACCGACAGCAACAGGCCGGAGGCGCGAAGCTGCAGGGCGGGGGAGGCGGAGGGAAGGCTTATGGCGTTCATGGCGCAAGGTCCTTGGGGATGCGCCTATTTTCCATTTCGTCATGTATTAGGAAAATTTGAAATATCTAATCGGTGCTATAAGATCGGCTTATGTTCAACGTCAGCCTCCGTCAGCTGGATGTATTCGTACAGATCGCCCTGCACGGCAGCGTGCGCGCTGCGGCGGAGCGGCTGCACCTGACCCAGCCGGCGGCCAGCATGGCGTTGGCGGAGATGGAGCGGCAGCTCGACGCACCGGTATTCGATCGCGAGCGCGGCCGGCTGCGGCTCAACGCGCGCGGGCGCGAACTGCTGCCGCTGGCGCAGGAACTGCTGGAACGCCATGCGGAGTTCGGCCGCCGCGCCAGCGGCAAGACCGAAGCGCTGGCTGGCGAACTGCGCATCGGCGCGAGCAACACCGTCGGCAATTACCGCGTGGGCGAACTGCTGGGCGGCTTCGTGCGCGCGCATCCTCAGGTGGCGATCCGCCTGCGCGTGGCCAATACCGACGACATCGCCGCGGCGGTGCTCGATCACAGCCTCGACGTCGGCTGCGTGGAGGGACCGGTCACCCACCCGTTGCTGGAAGCACGCCCCTGGTGCGACGACATGCTGCTGGTGTGTGCGCCGCCCGATCACCCGCTGGCAAGAAAACGCGCGTTGAAACCCGACCATTTTGCGGGCGCGCGCTGGGTGTTGCGTGAACCGGGTTCGGCCACGCGCGTCACGACCGAGCGCGCATTGGCGCAGCTTCCGCCTGGCGAAACAGTGATGGAGCTGGATCAGATCGAAGCGATCAAGCAGGCCGTCGCCGCCGGTCTGGGCATCGCCTGCCTGCCGCAAGTGGCCGTGACCGATGCGCTGGCGACCGGAAGGCTGGTCGCGCTGAAGACGCCGTTCCTGGATTTGCAGCGCAAGCTTTCGCTGCTCCTGCACCGCGAAAAATACCGCGGCGCCGCGTTGGAGGCATTTCTGCAATCGTTGTAGCTTGAGCGCGTGGCGCGCCCCGGTAAGCGCAAGCAGCGCGCCCGATGCGGATGAAAAAAAGCCGGTGCATGCGCACCGGCTCCGCTTCTTCCTTGAAGTTTCTTCTTCTTCCGTGCTCGGGCTTGATCACCAACCGACCGACAAGCCCGCACCCATCGACACATCACCCGCCGAGGCCGAACCGCCGAACGAGAGGTTCATGTTCGGCTTGAGCTGGCGGGAATAACCCACCGCGATCGCCGACTGGCCGCCTTGCGTACCCACGCCCACGCCCATGCGGTTTTTCGTTTCCAGGCCCTGTGCGCTGAACGCCATCTGCCCGTAGGCCGCGCTCATCGCACCCATGCGGTTGATGCGCCGGTCGACCTGCTGGAACTTCTGGTTGGCCCAGTCCTTCACGCCATTGACCGCATCCTGCACCTGGCCCCAGTTGGCCGCGTCGGTGCGCTGCGTACCGGCCGCGACGTTGGTGATCTGGCGTTCGTTGCCTTCCGAACCCACCGACACCGTGTTGTCGCGATCGGCCACCGAGCCCGCGCCCAGCGCCACCGAGTTGTTGCCCGAGGCGTTGGCGCCCGCGCCGACCGCCGAACTGTTGTCGCCGGACGCCACCGCGCCGTTGCCGATCGCCGAGCTGTTGGCGCCGGATGCCTCGGCGCCCGATCCCACCACCAGGCTGTTGTCGCCGGTGCCGGGACCCGGACCGTAGCCCGGCGTGCCGCCGTTGCCGGGATCCGGTGCCGGCGGCGGGTTGGCCGCGCCCTGCTCGATCACGCTGACGCGATCGTTCAGATTACCGACCTGGCCGGTGAGCCAGTCGATCTGGCCCTGGAAGTTCTGCTGCATGCTGTACAACTGGCCGCCGTTCACCGCCTGCATGCTGCCGGCCGCGATCAGGCCCGGGCCGACGTTGTTGAGCACGGTGCCCGAGGCGCCCCCCAGCGTGGCGGAGGCGAGGGTTTCATCGTCGTAGCGCAGCGCCAGCAACGGCGCCAGCGAATCACCCGGGTCGTAGCCCAGCGCCGACTTCAACTGGCCCAGCGAGACCGCGTCCGTGTTGCCCACGCCATTGGCCACACCGGTCAGCACGCGCGCACCGGAGGTGCCGCTGAAGTCCACCGCGGCGCCGTCGGTATTGGCGCCCACGCTGAGGTTGGCGCCGGCCGCGGCCTGTTGTACCAGGCCCACGCTGCCGTTGTTCAACTGCTCGGTCAGGTTGGTGATCGAGGTCTGGTTGCTGCTGGTACGGATGTCGAGGTTGGCCAGTGCGCCATCCACCGAATGGGCGATGACGGTGCCGCCATTGCCGTCGTCAAGCGCATAGCTGGGCGCGGAAACCGTGCCATCGGCGTTCACCGTGGCGCCGCCGCCCAGGGCGGACGCTACGCTGCCGGCCGTGCCGAACAGCTGCGATCCGTTCACCGCATCGGCGCTGCTTGCATTGACCGCGCCGTTGGCGACGCCGGTCAGCGTGCGCGCGCCGGCGGTGCCGGTGAAGTCCACCGCCGCGCCGTCGGTCTGGGCGCCGACGGTGAGGTTCGCACCGGCGGCCGACTGCTGTACCAGTCCGAGCGTGCCGCTGCCGATCTGGTCGGCGAGATCGGAGATATCGCTGCTGTTCTGCGTGACGCGGCCGTCGACGTTGGTGATGGCATCGCCGACGTTGTGGACCGTGCTGCCGCCCACCGAATACGACGGCGCGGAGATCGTGCCATCGGCATTCACCGCGGCGCCGCCGCCCAGCGCGTTGGCCACGCTATCGGCGGTGCCGAACAACTGCGAGCCGTTCACCGCATCGGTGCTGGTGCTGCTGACCGCGCCGGCGGCGACATTGGTGAGCTTGACCGTGGCGGTCGCGCCCGTGCCGCCCAGGGTGACCTGATTCCTGGTGGCGGGATCGTCGTACTGCACGCCGCCGGCGGCCACGTCGCCGAGCTGCTGCTGCAGGTTGGTGATGCTGGTGGCGTTGTTGGTGATGTTGGTGTTGGCCGTGGACAGCGCGCCATCCAGCGCGCCGAGCGCGCCGCCGATGGTGGTCTGCGTGCCGCCGTTGCTCAGCGTGTAGCTGGGACCGGTGACCGCGCCGGTGGTGGCGTCGATCGCGGCGCCGCCGCCCAGGGCCGAGACGACCGGCGCAAGCTGGCTGACGTTCACCGCATCGGTGGACTGCGTACCGGCGGCCATGTTCATGACCCGACGCTCCGAGCCCACCGCACCCACGGAGATGGAGTTGTCGGCCGTGGTCACCGAGTTCTGCCCCAACGCGACCGCATTCTGGTTGGCTGCGCTGGCGTTGAAGCCCAGCGCGACGGAACCGGATCCGGCCGCGTTCGACTGTTCGCCGATGGCGACAGCGTGCAGGCCTGAGGCGTGCGCCGCCGTGGCGGCGACGCCGCTGCCGCCGATAGCGACCGCGCCGTTGCCGGTGGCGTTCGCAAACTGGCCCACAGCCGTCGAGGCGACACCGGAGGACGTGGCACTGTTGCCCACCGCGACAGTCCCGGTGTTGGCTGCATGCGTAGACGTACCTAGCGCCAACGCGTTGGCGGCATTTGCCACCGAGCCGGCACCCAACGCAATCGTGCCCCCGACAGTAGCGGTAGCCGCATCGCCGATGGCGATCGTGCCGCTGCCGTTGGCATTGGCATTGGCGCCAAGAGCAACAGCCTTCCCGCCACTGCTATTGCTGGTTTGATTATCGGCCTTCGCATTGTTGCCGATGGCGATATCCCAGGCATTGCCCGCGGTGGCTTGGGTGATCGCGCCGTTTTGCGTATTCGTCGGAGAAATGGCGATGCCGGTACTGCTGCCATTGAATCCTCCGCCCAGGATGCCGATGGCATCGGTGCCAATGTTCATCGTCCCGCCGACATTGGCCGTGCACACGCCGGAGCCACTGACCGTGCCGGCCTGGCCGTTGGCGGTGGTGCAGGCGCTGCCCGCGGGTTCGGCGCTGTTCTGCGCGAAGGCGGTATGGAACGCGGTCGCGCCCAGCAGCATGGCGGTCGCCATGGCCAGCGCCTTCTTGCGGCTGCTGGACTTCTTGCGTCCCTTGGCCAGTTCGGACGCCGCTACGAACGATCGGGTGCTGGCATTCCAGACAAGCGTGTAGATCGTATTCATTTAAAAATTCCTCGTGCTCAGGTCGATGGGGATGCCTCGGGGCATCGCGAATGGCCGGGGTCGAGGTGACACCAGTGGCCGGTGTCGAACACATCAGGACAGAAGCTTGCGGATGCTCGTAAGCCCATGACGGCTTCGTCCGTTCGACGTCCGTCATTTCAAAGACTGGGCGGGGGAAGGGATATGCAACTAATCCGAATTGGAATTAGTACGATTTTTTTCGTTTAAGAGGCGTACGAAGTTTCAAGTAAATTCTTAATCCGCAAGGCGCGGCAGGCTGACCTTGCGCGTCAGTACGCAGGGGGCATGGAAATGATCTGAAAGGGCGGGGCCGTGGACGCTTCATGCCAGGAATAATGGATAGCCGGCCACTGCCGGCCATCGCGGTGCGCGAGAGCCGGCGCGGAAATCCTTAGGGCGAGCCGGGCATGATCGTGATGTGGCCGCGAAACGGCACGCTGCCGCTGGCCGGCAGTTCGCTGCGCATCACCGTCAGGCCGGTGGCGACCAGCTTGCCGGTCAATTGCCTGATCTGCTGGTGATCCCAATCGGGAATGCCCGAACCGTTGGTGAAGCGGATGATGCTGCCGGGACGCAGGCGCGATTCCTGCGGTACCCAGCTATCGCCTTCCTTCCTGGCCATCACCACGTTGTGCGTATGGCCATCGGCGGCAAGCTCGGTCAATTGCAGCGCATAGGCGCCGACCGGTCGGTGGTCATGCAGGCCCAGGCCGAAGAAAAATTGCCGGCCGAATGATTCGGGCACCGAATCGGCGTCCTCGTCGGCGATGTGCAGGGTGAACAGGCTGGGCTCGGCACAGGTGACGGTAAAGGTTTCTTCCTTGGGCGGGAGATTGGTGGGGCCGAACGGATCGAGCTGCTCCACCGGGATGCTGCCCCAGTCGTAAACCTGCGCAACGTGGACGTCGCACGCCGGATGCTTCGAACTGTTCTTTGCGTGAGGACGTTCTGCTGCGTGCAACGATGCCGCGCTGCCGGCGAGCATGAGCGTAAAGCAGATCTTGCTTACGTTTTTCATACGCTTCTCCGTGGCTTAAGGACAATGGCGTGGAGGACTCCACCCGAGAAACCTGTTGCCTTTGCGTTGATGCGTGAGCGGATGTGCTGCGTGCGTCGTGCTGAGGGCCAACGTGACTTGACTGTCTCTCTGACGCTACGTCATAGCTACGTGAAGGCTTGTTGAAACGGTGTGAAGGCCCGGCGGCGACATGGAGGCGCTGGGAGTTTGCATTCCAACGACGAGAACGGCTGCATCAGGTAGCCGTGGATCGCTGGATATGAGGCGCTCAGCCACATGATTGCCAGCGTTTTTGACAAGCTTTTCGCGATTGTCGTAGTAGCTACAGAGCGGCTTTGTGCCAGCTGTGACGGCTGTGTGGTTGGAATCGGCTCGTTTCCATCTGAAGGTTGCCGATAGGCCCCAGCGCATCGTTGCCATGGTCTGTGGCGCCCACGTGGTGCTTATTCGATGGTTGAGCGCGAGTGCAACCATTCAGCCTGGGACGATGCCCGGTCTGCGGACGCGGACGTGGCCGGCAGGTGCCCGCGCTCGGCCGTGCGCGCCGAGCCATACGCCATCACCAGGGCGCATGCATATGGCACCGACTGGATAGCAAGCATGGCGAGCCATGCCCATGCCTGGATAGCCATGTGCTGAGCGTTCAACCATACGGCGACCAGCAGCAACCAGAACAGTCCCAGCATGGCCGATTCCTCACCGGCCTCGCTGGCCGCCACGGCCAGACACGGCTTGGGGGTCTGCTTCGGTGTGCGCAAGAACGGCTTGTTCGACGTAGCTAGCCCATGCAGAACGGCCTTGGCAACGGTGTGCTGCAGAGCCAGTCCGGCCAGGATGGCCGCCAGTGCTTCCTTGAAATCGGCCTTGGCCAGGCGCCGATACAGATGCACGGTTTTCGTGCTCCTGAGCGTGACCAGAAGCACCGGCGGTACCGAGAACCACAGCGGTAGCGGAGCAAGCTTTCCAGGCAACAGGCTGATACCGACCGACCAGCACAAGACGAATCCGTGGCACGGCAGGGCGCAGCCTTCCCACAGCCAAGGCAGCCATCCGGCCAGAAAGTGATAGCGCTGGGCAACATTCAAACCGGAACCGCGGATGCGGTAGAGGTGGGCGCCATGGCGCTTGAGTATCTGCACGGCGCCATAGACCCAGCGGTGGCGCTGTTTTTTATAGTCTGTGAAAGTGTCCGGCGTCAGTCCCTGGCCGTGGCTGGTGCTGACATAGGCGGTGCTGAAACCGTGTTCGATGATCCGCAGGCCCAGTTCGGCGTCCTCGCAGATGCACCATGCTGCCCAGCGCAGCGTGTCCAGCACGGTACGCCGGATCATGGTCATGGTGCCGTGCTGGATGATCGCGTTGTGCTCATTGCGCACGACCATGCCGATCTGGAAAAAGCCGCGATACTCCGCGTTGCAGCAGTACTTGAAAATGCTAGCCGCATGATCGCGGTAGTCCTGCGGCGCCTGCACGAGGCCAATCGCCGGATCGGCGAACAACGGCGCAAGGTGCTTCAGCCACTGTTTCCGCACCTGGTAATCCGAATCGATCACGGCGATCAACTCGGCATCGCTGGCGGTGCGTTCAAGCAGGTAGTTGAGTGCACCCGCCTTGAAGCCGGTCAATGGCGCGACATGAAAGAAACGAAAGCGCGGGCCTAGCGCGCGGCAGTGGTCACGTACCGGCTTCCATACCGCCGCATCAGGCGTATTGTTGTCGATCACCAGCACTTCAAATGACGGATAGTCGAGGGCGGCGAGTGCATCCAGCGTTGCCCGCACCATGTCCGGTGGTTCGTTGTAGCAAGGGATATGGATGGAAACCTTGGGGCGATATGCCGCGTTCACCGTACAGGCATGAAACACCCGCTTGCGCCTGGATACCTGCAGCGCCTCGATCCACTCGCGGGTCTCGGTGGCCGCGCACAGCAGCAGCGCCACTGTCCAGAGCAGACCCAGCGCTTGCGCAAAGCCGGTGATGCTTCCTGCCCAGGCCATGGCCGTGGGAAATGAGGCAAGCCACGTGTCCGTAGACATGCTGCGCATCCTCTCGTAATGGCTCGCCGCAGCTTCCTGCTGCGCGCTTGGCAGCCATGCGGCGTCCGAGCCTATCCCGCCGGCATTGCTACGTCCCTGCCGGTCAAGGGCGCGTGAAGGCCGGCGCGAGGCGATTGCCGCCCCGGGGCCGGCGACAGCTTTGGGAATGACCTCGGCTCAGCTGCAGGCGTTGCCGGTGATAGCCTGCAAAAGCGCTTCGGCTTCTTCATGCGTGCAGGCGCGGATCAGGCGTGGCGCGAAGCTGCGCAGCTTCGCGTGGTCGAGCGCGGCGAGGCGGTCGCGCACGTGCAGGATGCGGCTGGGGTGCATGCTGAATTCGCACAAGCCCAGCGCCAGCAGCAGGGCGGTGAAGTTCTCGTCGCCGCCGATTTCGCCGCACAGGCTGACCGGCTTGCCGGCGCGGCGGCCGGCTGAAATCACGTGCGAGATCAGCCGCAGCAATGCGGGCTGCAGCGGGTTGTAGATGTTTTCCAGCGCATCGTTGCCGCGATCGGCGGCGAGCACGTATTGCGCCAGGTCGTTGGTGCCGATGGCGAGGAAGTCGGCGTGTTCCAGCAGCGCGCGCACGTTGATGGCGGCGGCGGGCACTTCGATCATCGCGCCGAGCGGAAGTTTTTCCGGCAGGTCGATGTTCTCGCGCTTGAGTTCCTGCCGCGCCAGCTTGAACAGCGTGCGCACGGCGATCAGTTCATCCGGCTGCGTCACCATCGGCACCAGCACGCGCACCGGGCCGTAGCAGGCAGCGCGCAGGATGGCGCGGATCTGCGTGGTGAACACCGCCGGATGGCGCAGCGACAGGCGCACGCCGCGCACGCCGAGCGCAGGATTTTCTTCGCCGCGAATCACCAGGCCGGCGGCATCGGCCTTGTCGGCGCCCAGGTCGAGCGTGCGGATGGTGACCGGTGCGCCGCCCATGCCGAGCACCACGTCGCGATAGGCGTTGAACTGCTCGTCTTCCGACGGCAAGCCCTTGTGGCGCAGGAACAGGAACTCCGTGCGGTACAGGCCAACGCCATCGGCGCCGCGCGCGCGGGCGAGCGCGACGTCGCTGGGCGATTCGGCGTTCGCCAGCAAGCGAACGTGCATGCCGTCGCGCGTGAGCGTAGGCGCGTTCGCCAGGCTGGCGAGCCTGCGTCCTTCCTGGATCGCTTCGCGCTGCCACGCGCGGTAGCGAGCCAGATCCTGCGCGGTCGGGTGTACCACCGCCTCGCCGTGTTCGGTGTCGAGCAGGATCAGATCGTCATCATGGATGGTGGACAGCGCATCGCGCGTACCGACCAGCATCGGCAGGTTGAGGCTGCGCGCAAGAATCGCGCTGTGCGAATACGGACTGCCGGAACTGGTGATCACGCCGAGCAGGCCGTTGCCGGCCAGATGCGCCATGTCGGCCGGTGCGATCGTGTCGGCCACCAGGATCTCGCCGACGCGCGCGGCGAGCTTGCGTTCTTCCACGCTGGTCTGGCGTTGCAAGGCGGAGATGACGCGGCCGATCACCTGGTCGACGTCTTCCATGCGGCTGCGCAAGTACGGATCGTCCATCGCGGCGAACACGCCGGCGAGGCGATCGCGTTGTTTCTTGAGCGCGGCGCCGGCGCGGTAGCGGCCAATGGTGATCATCTCGTCCAGGCCGCGCAGCAGTTCGGCATCGTCCAGCAACAGGCTGTGCGCGTCGATGAATTCGTTGACTTCGCGCGCCAGCGCACCGTGCAGCTTGCCGCGCAACTCGTGCAGTTCCTGCCGCGCGGTGTCCAGCGCGTTGTGCAGGTGCTCGAGTTCGGAGGGGACTTCTTCCTCGGTGAGCGGTCGCGTGTCGACCAGGTAGCGGCTGGGTTGCACGAGGCGCGCGCGGCCGAGCGTCATGCCGCGCGAGGCCATGGTGCCGGCGAGGATCTGCCTCATGGCCGCCCCCTGTGGGAGTCGGCGTGAATCGTGAATCGTGAATCGTCAATCGTGGTCGCGATGGCGAGCGCATCGCGCGCCTTCGCTTCTGCGATTGACGATTGACGATTGACGATTCCCGGCATTGCTACGCCCCTTCATCGAATTTGCGGTCGAACAGGTCGATCACCGCGCTGAGCGCGGCCGATTCGTCCGGACCATCCGCACGAACGGTCAGCGGCGTGCCGATGCCCGCGGCCAGCATCATCACGCCCATGATGCTTTGCGCATTCACTTCGCGTCCCTTGCTGATCAACCACACGGTGGATTTGAAACTTTGCACGAGCTGCACCAGTTTCGCCGATGCGCGGGCATGCAGGCCCAGTTTGTTGGAGACGACGATTTCTTTTTCAAGCATGGTCGATGAAGATTCCTCCGCGACCGCCGCTGGCCGCGATTTCCGCAAGTTCGTCCAGCGGCTTGTCGGCGTAGTTGAGTACGCGCAGCAGCATAGGCAGGTTCAGTCCCGAAACACAGCGTAGCTTGACTCCCACCGCACTCAGCGACAGCCCGATGTTGCAGGGCGTCGCGCCATACAGGTCGGCCAGCACCAGCACGCCCTCGCCTTGATCCAGTTCGCGCGCATGCTTGGCGGTCAGCGTGCGCATCACATCCGGATCGGCCCGTGCGGGCACTTCCACGGTGGCCACCCTGAGCGGCAGTTTCGGCAGCACGTGACGTGCGGCTTTCACCAGCGCCTGGCCGACCGACTCATGGGTCATCAGGAGTACGCCGACGGTCATGGCTGTTTGTCCGGGCGTGAATCGTCAATCGTGAAACGTGAATCGTGAATGGCCGTACCGCTATGCAGCCGGTTTTTCGGAAGCGGTTGCTTTTTTCGATTTACGATTCCCGATTTGCGATTTACGCACCTGGCGGATATAGATAACGTCATCATCACTCAAGTTCCCGATGAAATGTCAGCACGCCTTCGCGACTCAAGCGATAGTGCGCGGCGAGTTTCTCGACCAGGTACACCGAACGGTGGCGACCGCCGGTGCAGCCGATGGAAATGGTCACGTAGCTGCGATCGTCGGCTTCGAAGCGCGGCAGCCACGCATCCAGCCAGCGCGAAGTGTCGGCGAAGTATTCGCCCACGATCGGCTGGCGCTCCAGGAACTCGCGCACCGGGCCATCCTTGCCCGACAGCGGGCGCAACGTGGGCTCCCAATGCGGGTTGGGCAGGCAGCGCGCGTCGAACACGAAATCCGAATCCAGCGGCAGCCCGCGGCGGAACGCGAACGACTGGAACATCAGCGTGAGTCCCGCGGTGGTTTGCGCGTAACCGGTGGCGATCAGGCGGCGCAGCTGATGTACGTTCAAGTCGCTGGAATCGATCACGCGTTCGGCGATCGCCATCAGCGGGCGCAGCAGGCGGCGTTCCTCGGCGATGGCGTCGGCCAGCGACCGGCCGCGCACGGCCAGCGGATGCCGGCGGCGCGTTTCGGAGAAACGCTTGGTCAGCACCGCGTCGCTGCAATCGAGGAAGATCAGGTGCACCTGCACGGTGGCGGCCAGTTCGGAGAGCACCTGCGGCATGTGCTGGAAATCTTCGTCGCGGCTGCGCACGTCCACACCCACGGCGATGCGCCGGCGGCGGCTGTCGCCACGTGTGGCCGCTTCGACCAGCTCCGGCAGCAGCACGCTGGGCAGGTTGTCGACGCAGTAGAACTCCAGGTCTTCCAGCGCACGCAAGGCGACCGTCTTGCCGCCGCCGGACATGCCCGTGAGCACCACCAGGTGGATGGCGTTCGGGTCGTCGTTGGGAATCAATCGTTCGTACTGACTCATGCGTTCACCAGGGAGGTAGCCGGCGCATCTGGTGGGCTTGCCGGTCCATGAAGCTTTGCGCCGGATCGATGCCCTTGCTCTTCAACATATGGCTGCGCACCGCCGCTTCCACCAGTACCGCCAGGTTGCGGCCGGGCGCGACGGGCAGGGTGATCATCGGCACCTGCACGTCGAAGATTTCGCGATGGCCGACGTCGCCGGTGAGGCGTGTGAGCGCATCGACATTGTCGCCGTCGCGCAATGGTTTGAGATTGATGACCAGGCGCAGATACTTCGATTGCTTCACCGAGGTATGGCCGAACATCTCGCGCACGTTGAGCACGCCCAGGCCGCGCACTTCCAGGAGATCCTGCAGCAGCTCCGGGCAGGCGCCGTCGATCACGTCCGGCGCGATCAACGTGAATTCGGGTGCATCGTCGGCCACCAGGCGATGGCCGCGGCTGATCAGTTCCAGCGCCAGCTCGCTTTTGCCGGAGCCGGCCTCGCCGGTGATCAGCACGCCGATGGAGAACACTTCCAGCAGCACGCCATGCAAGGTAAGGCGCGGCGCCATGCTGCGCGCCAGGTGGTACTGCATCCAGGTGAGCAGCTCATGGCCGCGCTTGGCGCTGATCCACAGCGGCGTATCGGTTTCCTCGGCCACCTCGCGCAGGTCGGCGGGAATGGCCTGGTCCTTGGTCACGATGAAGGCGACCGGATGCGTCGCCGCAGCCTTGTGGATCACTTCCCAGCGCTGGCGCGAATCGAGGCTGTCGAGATAGCTCAGCTCCTCGGTGCCGACGATCTGGATCTTGTTCGGATAGATGACGTTGAGATAGCCCACCAGCGATGGGCGGCGGGCTGGTGTGGAACCGTATTCGAGCACGCGGGTTTCGCCGCGCATGCCGGCCACCCAGCGCAAGGCCATGCGTTCGTGGATATCGTCGAAGAGTTGTCGTGCAGTGAGGCGTTCCAAGGACAGTCCCTTTACCGCGTGGCTGCCTGGTGGGAGGCGGCGGCAGGGGACATTGTGCCAGTTTTTGCAATCTCCTCTCCCGGCGGCGTAGGTTGGGGTGCAAACCTCAACTGCGTCATGCTCATGGGAGCGAGGTGTTGGGGTTGGCACCCCAACCTGCGGGGCTCGGTGGCGGAAGTGGCCCCTCGCCCCGACCCTCTCCCCGAAGGGGAGAGGGCGGCACCGCGCATCAACCGTACTGGCGGATTTCTCTTACTTCTCGCTGATGCTTGTCGCACAGCTTTTCGCGATAGCGGCGAAGCTGGTCGACGAGCTTGTCGAACAGGATGTCGATCGAGGCGTACATGTCGTTCTCGGTGGCTTCTGCGTGCAGGGTATTGCCCGCGACCTTGAGCGTGCCTTCGGCGCATTGCTGCAGCTTGTCCACCGAAAGCACCACGTTCAGGCTGACTATGCGGTCATCGAGGCGGGTCAATCGGTCAAGCTTGGCTTCGGCACGGGTGCGCAAAGCCGGGGTCACTTCGATCCGTTGGCCACTGAGTTGGAATTGCATGGTACGCCTCCTTCTAGAGCTGGCCGCCAATGGCGGCGTTGATCGATGCGCGGATCGATAGCGAGCGATCGTTGCACCGTGAAGCTAGACCTTGATTGCAATATGGGATTGTTCTACCGCCGTGCAAGTTCCCGGTGTGTGACCCGGTTGCGTGATTCAGCTGCTGCGCTGTCGCTCGCTCGAGCTTGGAATGCGCAGGATCTCCCGGTATTTCGCCACCGTGCGGCGTGCTACCTGAATGCCCTTGTTGTGCAGCTCCTCGGCAAGCGCCTGGTCGGACAGCGGTTTGCGTGGATCTTCGTGGTCGACCAGCTTGCGCAGCATGGCCTGGATGGCGGTGGCGGACGCGGTGCCGCCGTCTTCGGTGGAAACGCCGCTGGAGAAGAAATACTTCAACTCGTACGTGCCGCGCGGCGTGTGGATGTACTTGCGGGTGGTTACACGTGAAATCGTCGATTCGTGCATGCCCACTTCCTCGGCCACTTCGCGCAGCACCAGCGGCTGCATCGCTTCCGGACCGTAGTCCAGGAACGCGCTCTGCCGGCGCACGATCGCTTCGGCCACTTTCAACAGTGTCTCGGCGCGCGATTCCAGGCTCTTGATCAGCCAGCGCGCTTCCTGCAGTTGGCCGCGCATCCAGCTGGCATCTTCGCCACGCGCCTGTGCGATCAGGCTGCAATAGTGCTGGTTGAGGCTGAGCTTGGGCTGGCTGTCCGGATTGATCAGCACGCGCCAGCGTGTGCCGTCCTTGCGCGCGTAGACATCCGGCGCCACGTATTCCACCGGCGTGGTATCCATCGCCGCACCCGGGCGCGGATCCAGACTGCGGATGAGAATGGCCGCGGCGGTGACTTCTTCCTCGGTGGCGTGCAGGCGGCGGGCCAGCTTGGCCATGTCGTTGCGCGCCAGGAGTTCCAGTTCCTGCTGCACGATCTGCAAGGCAAGCTCGCGATGCGGCGTGCCCGGATCGAACTGTTCAAGCTGCGCGCGCAGGCAGTCGGGCAGATCGATGCTGGCCACGCCGGCCGGATCGAAACGCTGCAGCTGGCGGCGCACCGCTTCCACTTCTTCGGCGGTGGCCTTCAGATGGGGCGGCAACGCGGCGAGCACCGCGTCGATGCCTTCGCCGAGGTAACCATCGGTATTGAGCGCGTCGATCAGCACGGTGGCGATCGCCTTGGCGCGCGGCTCCATCGGCGTGAGGTTGAGCTGCCACAGCAGGTGTTCCTGCAAGGATTCGGGCGCCGCGTTCTGCGGCTCCATGCCATCTTCGTCGCGGTTGCTGGAACTGCCGTTGCCGCTGCCGTTGCTGGCGGAGAAATCGATCGGCTCGTCGGAGCTGATTTCCGGCTCGGTCCACTCCGGCGCTTCGTCGTTGGTGTCGCTGGTGGAGGTGGCGCTACCGTTGAGGGAGTTCAGCGATTCGAATTCGTTGTCGTACTCGCCGTCGGTTTCGGCTTCGTCCTGCTCCAGCGAGGCGTCTTCGGCAAATTCCAGCAACGGGTTGCTCTCGGCGAGCTGGCGCAACTCGGCCGCCAGCTCCAGTTGCGACAATTGCAAAAGGCGGATGGCCTGTTGCAACTGCGGCGTAAGAGCCAGCTGTTGATTGAGACGGAACTGAAGCCCTGGTTTCATGCCTGCCAAACGGGTTTAGCGTAAGTCCATCCTAACCCTTCGCGCGAAGCCCGGCCAATAGTCGCCGGGGCGGGAGCCGCGGCGCCGTCACTCGAATGTGAAACGGCGCAGGTTCGGCTTGTGCGGGTGAAAAAGTTGGAGTATTACAACGTGCTTGGTCAGAGACGGAATTCACGCCCCAGGTACACCTCGCGTACCCGCTCGTCGGCCAGGATATGCGCCGGCGTACCGCGCGAGAGCACCTCGCCCTCGTTCATGATGTAGGCGCGATCGCAGATGCCCAGCGTCTCGCGCACGTTGTGGTCGGTGATCAGCACGCCGATGCCGCGCTCCTTCAGGTGCCGCACGATGCGCTGGATCTCGCCCACCGAAATCGGGTCCACGCCGGCGAACGGTTCGTCCAGCAGCATGTAGCGCGGCTGTGCGGCGAGGGCGCGTGCGATTTCCACACGGCGGCGCTCGCCGCCGGACAGACTGATGCCTTTCTGGCCGGCGATGTGCGCGATCTTCAGTTCATCCAGCAGGCTTTCCAGCTCGGCGTCGCGCTTGCGCTGGTCCAGCCCGGTGCGCAGCTCCAGCACGGCCATGATGTTGTCGGCCACGCTCAGGCGGCGGAACACGGACGCTTCCTGCGGCAGGTAGCCGATGCCGAGCTTGGCGCGCGCGTGCATGGGCAACCCGGTGATGTCCTGTTTGTCGAGCTTGATCGCCCCGGCGTCGGCCTCGATCAGGCCCACGATCATGTAGAAGCAGGTGGTTTTGCCGGCGCCGTTGGGGCCGAGCAGGCCCACCACTTCGCCCTGGCGGATCGAGAACGCGAAGTCGCGCACGACCTGGCGCGCCCGAAAACTTTTTTGCAGACCTTCTGCGGAAAGCATGTAACGGTTATTCCTTCGGTGCGCTGCTGGCGGAGGCCGGCGCGTTGGATGACGGCTTGGCGGGCGCAGGCGCGGCGGCCGGCGCGCCATGCTTCGGCGGCGGCAGCGGTTTCTGCTTGGGCAGGAAGGTCATGGTGACCGGGCCCGCGCCGCCGCTTTCGCCGACCATGTAGCCGGTCTGCGTGTTGTAGGTGAGCTTGGCGCCGCGCGCGTCGCCCTTGTTCTGCTGGTGCACGTAGGCATTGCCGGTGAGGATCGCTACGCCGTTGACGTTGTCGTAGTAGAGCTGATCCGCATCGCCGGTCATCTGATTGCCGTTGTCGTCGATCTGCTCGATGTGCGGACGCTTTTGCGGCGTACCGGTCACGACGATGTGATCGACCGAGGTGTCTTCCTTGGCGGTGTAGATCTTGGCGACGTCGCCGGTGAGCTTCATCGTGCCCTGGGTGATCAGCACGTTGCCCTTGAAGGTGCTGATCGTGTTGGGCTGGTTGTAGCCGTCGAAGCTGTCGGCATGCACCACGTGGATCGGTTGGTTGCGGTCATCCTGCTTTGCGAGTGCCGGTTGCAGTAGCAGCAGCCCCGCGGCCAGCAGGCTGAGTCGTAGCGTTTTTCTGGCGCGGATACAGGATGCCGTGCACGTCATGGAGCAGCTCCAAATGGTTGTCGTTGAGGCTGGCACGCATGCCAACGCCGTTCATTACGCTTTGTCCCTGCGTCAGGGTGGCCGGCGCCGCGGTCTCCATGCGGTTTTCCTTCGGCCAGCCGGTGACATTCGAGGTGTGCAATGTTGCCATGGGACCTTGCGCGTAGGCAGGCCGGTACATGTAGACGTCGCCGTCCAGGCGCATCTCGGTGCCGCTTTTGTTGACCCAGCCGAACGGCGCGTTGCCTTGCCAGTTCGGTACGCCCGGCTTTTTCGCGGTGATCTCGAACACCGGCTTGTTGATGTAGAGCGAATCGTCGCCGCCACGGCGGTCCATGCGCGGCGCGGTCATGGTGAAGTTGAGCTGGCCGTCGACGTCGTAGCTCCACACCTGCGAGTTGTAGAGCACGTAGTCGGCCACCGGCGGGCCGACGAACTCGTTGCTCGGCGGCGCGCCCACCACCCAGCTGCGCAGCATCCAGCTGGCCGGCGCGGCGATGGCCAGCAGCACGATGGCGACGTTGAGGCGGTTGTCGCGCAGATATTCGCGAACGCTCACCGCCAATGCTCCTGTTCCGCCGCGCTCTTGCCCTGCGCGTGCAGGATCAGGTCGCAGGCTTCGCGCACCGCGCCCCTGCCGCCGCCCAGGCGGGTCTGCCAGTGCGCGCGTGCGGCCACCCAGGGGTGCGCGTTGTTCACCGCGATGGCCAGCCCGGCCAGGCCCATGGCGGGGAGGTCCGGCAGGTCGTCGCCGACGAAGGCGGCCTGTTCGGGTTGCAGGTTCAAGGCTTCCAGCATCTGGCGCAGGCATTCGCGCTTGTCGTTCTGGCCTTGATAGACATGCGCGATGTTCAGTTCTTCCGCGCGCAGGGCGACCGGATGGCTGATGCGCGCGCTGACGATGGCTACCTGGATGCCGTGCGCCTGCAGGCGCTTCAGGCCCAGGCCGTCGTGCACGTGGAACACCTTGGTTTCGTGGCCGCTTTCGCTGTACCACAGGCGGCCGTCGGTGAGCGTGCCGTCCACATCGAACGCGGCCAGGCGAATCTTGGCGGCGCGTGCGAGTACGTCGGCCGGCAGGTTGGAAAGATAGTCCATGCAGCAGTTCCGTAAGAGTCTGTTTGATGTCTCAGCGTGGCTCGCGTCGTCCCTGAGTAGCCGTCAGGTAGCCGCGCGTGGCGCAGTGCCAGACTGGCCGTCTGGTCAAGCCGCGCGCGGCCGCATGGCGGCTGCTCAGGAGGCGAGGCGGGCTGGGCTGAGACATTAAACAGACTCTCCTAGACCACGCGTGCGCGCAGCAGGTCGTGGATGTTCAAGGCGCCGACCACGCGTTGCGTGTGATCGACCACCAGCAGGGCGTGAATCTGGTACTTCTCCATCAGCTGCGCCGCTTCGATCGCCAGCTTGTCCGCGCCGATCACCTTGGGGCCGCGCGTCATCAGGTCGCTGACGCGCGCATTGCGCAGGTCCACGCCGTCGTCGTCCAGCGCGCGGCGCAGGTCGCCGTCGGTGAACACGCCCAGCAGGCGCTGGTCGGGATCGACCACGGCGGTCATGCCTAGGTGCTTGCGGGTCATTTCCATCAGGGCTTCGGTCAGCGACGCATCGGGGTGGATCATCGGCACGCCCGGGCCGGTGTGCATCACGTCGCTGATATGCAGCAACAGACGCCGCCCCAGGCTGCCTGCCGGATGGGAACGCGCGAAGTCCTCGGAGGTAAACCCACGCGCTTCCAAGAGCGCGATGGCCAGCGCATCGCCCATCACCAGCGCGGCGGTGGTGCTGGCGGTCGGCGCCAGGCCGAGCGGGCAGGCTTCGGCGGAAATGCCCACGTCCAGGTGCACGTCGGCCTGGCCGGCGAGCGAGGAGTTGGGATTGCCGGTCAGGGCGATCAGCGGAATGCCCTGGCGCTTGATCACCGGCAGGATGAACAGGATCTCGTCCGTTTCGCCGGAATTGGACAGCGCCAGCACCACGTCCTGCGGCAGGATCATGCCCAGATCGCCGTGGCTGGCTTCGCCCGGATGCACGAAGAACGCGGGCGTACCGGTGGAAGCCAGGGTGGCGGCGATCTTGCGTCCCACATGGCCGGACTTGCCCATGCCGGTGACCACCACGCGTCCGCTGCAGGCCAGGATCAACCGGCAGGCATCGACGAAGCTCTGGTCGATGCGCGGCTCCAGCGCCCGGATCGCGGCCGCCTCGGTGGCGATGACGGTGCGCGCGCTGCGCACGATGGCGGCGGCATCCACGCGGGTGGATTTGGCTTTGGTGATGGATGCGTTCATGCGTCGTCAGGCGTCCTGTAGGGCGTGCTGGGCAGGGGGCGAAACGCTCGTGTCGTTTCTGCGACAGCGGATTTCCATTAACATGGCATATTCGCATTCTATCTTGATGCCTGTCGCCCATGGCTCGCCCTGTACCAGCTGGCAGCCGGCGTTCAGTATCTAGCACTTGGAAAACCGATGGACGCAGCCAGCATCCAGGCAATGATCGAAACGGGCCTGCCCGGCGCAAAGGCGAGCGTGCAGGGGGACGACGGGGTGCACTTCGAGGCGGAAGTGGTGGCCGCGCAATTCGCCGGCAAGCTGCCGTTGGCGCGCCATCGCCTGGTCTACGCCACCCTGGGCGACCTCATGGGGGGCGCGATCCATGCGCTCGCACTCAAGACTCTCACGCCGGAAGAAGCCGCCGCGCGCCGTTGACGCTGCCGCAGCTGCTTTGGTTTTTCTCTAGGAATTCCCGATGGCCAAAATTTTGATCAGCGGCGGTGAGCCGCTACGCGGTGAAGTGGGCATTTCCGGCGCCAAGAACGCCGTGCTGCCGATCCTCGCCTCCTGCCTGCTGGCCGATGAGCCGGTCACCATCAGCAACGTGCCGCACCTGCACGACGTCACCACCACCATGGAACTGCTCGGTCAGATGGGCGTGCAACTGGTGCTGGACGACCGCATGAAGATCCAGGTGGACCCGCGCTCCGCCGATCGCTATTTCGCCCCGTACGAGCTGGTGAAGACCATGCGCGCCTCGATCCTGGTGCTGGGGCCGCTGGTGGCGCGCTTCGGCCAGGCGGAAGTCTCGCTGCCCGGCGGCTGCCAGATCGGTTCGCGCCCGGTGGACCAGCACATCCGCGGCCTGCAGGCGCTGGGTGCGGAGATCGACGTCGAGAACGGCTACATCAAGGCCCGCGCCAAGCGCCTGCGGGGCGCGCGGATCATGATGGACATGGTCACCGTCACCGGCACCGAGAACGTGATGATGGCGGCCGTGCTGGCCGACGGCACCAGCGTCATCGAAAACGCCGCGCAGGAACCGGAGGTGGTGGACCTGGCCCATTGCCTCAACGCGCTGGGCGCGCAGATCGAAGGCGCGGGTACGTCCACCCTGGTCATCCATGGCGTGGAGCGCCTGCATGGCGGCCACTACGAAGTGCTGCCCGACCGCATCGAAACCGGCACCTTCCTGGTCGGCGCGGCGATGACCGGCGGCAAGGTGCGCGCCCGCAACGCGCGCGCCAACACGCTCGATGCCGTGCTGGCGAAACTCGAGGAAGCCGGCGCGCACATCAACACCGGTCCGGACTGGATCGAGCTGGACATGCAGGGCCGCCGTCCGAAGGCGGTGAACATCACCACGGCACCGTACCCGGCCTTTCCTACCGACATGCAGGCGCAGTTCACCGCGCTCAACTGCGTGGCCGAGGGTGTGGGCGTGATCACCGAAACCGTGTTCGAAAACCGCTTCATGCACGCGCACGAGCTGCAGCGCCTGGGCGCGGACATCCGCCTGGAAGGCAACACCGCGATCATCCGCGGCGTGGACAAGATGAGCGGCGCGCCGATCATGGCCACCGACCTGCGCGCCTCGGCCTGCCTGGTGCTGGCCGGCCTGGTCGCGCAAGGCGACACCACGGTCGATCGCGTGTATCACATCGACCGTGGCTACGAGAACATCGAAGAGAAACTCAGCACGCTGGGTGCGCGGATTCGTCGCTTGCCGACGTGAAGGTATGGGAATCGTAAATCGTCAATCGGGAATCGGGAATCGTAAGAGCGGAGTCCGACAAGCCTGCAGGGGGCCGCTCTTTACCATTTACGATTGACGATTCCCGATTTACGGCTCCTTGTAGCGCACCAGCTGCAGCGTCAAATCCCCACCGTCGCTCTGCGCCAGCTTCACCGGCAACGGATATTGCTTCGGCACATACCACGCATCGAAATGCTTGTCCGAGTCGGTGCGCGTCACGCGCTGCGCCTGGAAGCTGCCGGCCGGCACGTTCACCGCTTCGCTGCCTTGCACCTTGAACTGCTGCTGCTCCACGCGCTGCTTCACGCCTACCGGCAAGGTGATGGTCTGGTTGCCGCTGCGCAACGCCAGCCCTAATGCATACGACATGGTGTTGCGGTCGACCAGGCCGGGCACGGCGGCGTAATTCGTGACGCCCTTGCCCTCATCCACGCTCACCTGCTTGGTATCCCAGTTCACCTGCATCGTGCGCTGCTTGGTCTTCAGCGCGACGACCTTGGACGTATAGGTTTCGGTTTCCGGCGCGTCGTTGTTCCAGCGAAAGCGCGTGACGTCGTTGGAATTGGCGCCCAGCATCGCGGCGAGCCCGGAGGTGCCGTGGATCTGGTTGCTGTATTCGTATTCGCCGTGGCCGAGCGACTTCAGCGTAATCGTCGCTTCACCCATCGCTTCGCCCTGGCGCGAAACCTGGTAGGTGGCGGTAAACGGCGTCGGTTGGGCGGCGAACGCGGCGCTGGTGGAGACGGCCAGCGCGAGGCCGGCGAGAAGGGAGCGGGGAAGATTTAGTGTGCGCATAGGGCCGGAGTTTACGCGCCCAGCCTGAACGCGTAATCAGCGGACCAGTTCGCCTTCGTGCCAGCGCAAGGGTTTGCGAAGCGGTTCGTCATCGAGCGTGACGCCTTGCGCGCCGAGCGCGAGCCTGCCGGCGGCGATCAAGGCGACCACGGCCGGCAGCAGTTGATGCTCGAGCGGAAGCAGGCGCGCGGCTAGCGTGTTCTCGTCATCACCCTCGTCGATCGACAGCGTGGCTTGCGCAATCACCGGGCCGCCGTCGAGCTCGGCCGTGACGTAATGCACGCTGGCGCCGTGTTCGACGTCACCGGCCTTCAGCGCGCGGCGGTGCGTGTGCAGGCCGCGGTATTTGGGCAACAGCGATGGGTGGATGTTGATCATCCGTCCGGCCCAGGGTTTCAGCGCATCGCCGTCGATGATGCGCATGAAGCCGGCGAGCACGAGCAGGTCGGGCTTGCTGGCGCCGATGCGGTCGAACAGGGCGAAATCGTAGGCGCGGCGATCGGTGTAGTCGCGCGGATCGAGCACCGTGGTCGGTATGCCTGCGCGTTGTGCGAGTTGCAGCACGGGTGCTTCGGCCTTGTCGCTGGCGACCAGTACGAATTCCGCCGGCAGCTCGCCGCGTTCGCGCGCAGCCAGCAGCGCGGCGAAGTTGCTGCCGCGGCCGGAGGCTAGTATTGCGATGCGAAGAGGTGCTGGCATGGGGTTCGGTTTCTACCCCGTCTCCCCGGAAGGGGAGAGGGAGCAGCGCGCTCAGCCGATATGCACGCGCTCGTCGCCGTGCGCCTTCACTACTTCGCCAATCACCCAGCTCTTCAAACCATGCTTGGCAAGCAAGTTGGACGCTGCATCCACCGCATCGCGCGGCAGCAGCACGGTAAAGCCCACGCCGCAGTTGAAGGTGCGCCACATTTCTTCGCGGGCGACGTTACCTTCGCGCATCAGCCAGTCGAACACCGGCGGCAGCACGATGGCGCTGGCATCCATCTGCAGGCCGAGACCATCGGGCACCACGCGGATGATGTTTTCCTTCAGGCCGCCACCGGTGATGTGTGCCATGCCGTGCACCGGTGCCGATTTCAAGAGTTCCAGCATCGGCTTGACGTAGATCGTGGTCGGCGCCATCAGCGCATCGGCCAGCTTCACGCCGCCCAGATCGAGATCCAGCGGATGGCCGGCGCGCTCGACGATCTTGCGGATCAGCGAATAACCGTTCGAATGCGGACCGGAGGAAGCGACCGCGAGGATCACGTCGCCGGCGACGACGTCATCGCCGCTGAGCAGCGCATCCTTTTCCACCGCGCCGACGGTAAAACCGGCCAGGTCGTATTCGCCCGGCGGATACATGTCCGGCATTTCCGCGGTTTCGCCGCCGATCAGCGCGCAACCGGCCAATTCGCAACCCTTGGCGATGCCGCCGACCACGGCCACGGTGGTGTCCACGTCAAGCTTGCCGGTGGCGAAGTAGTCGAGGAAGAACAGCGGCTCTGCGCCTTGCACCAGCACGTCGTTCACGCACATGCCGACCAGGTCGATGCCGATGGTGTCGTGACGGTTCAGCTGCTGCGCCAGCTTGAGCTTGGTGCCCACGCCATCGGTACCCGACACCAGCACCGGCTCCTTGTAGCGCGTGCCGAGATTGAACAGGCCGCCGAAGCCGCCGAGTCCGCCCATCACCTCCGGGCGGAAGGTGCGCTTCACCAGCGGCTTGATGCGTTCGACCACGGCATTGCCGGCATCGATATCCACGCCTGCGGCGCGGTAGGTAAGGGCGTCGGACATGGCCAACCTGACGTCGAAGAAACGTCCAATGATAGACGTTAAGGGTGGGATTGGGCAGACTTCCGACGATCTCTGCCCACGGTGACCGAACGCTCATGCGCCTGCCACGCCTGCCAATCGCCCTCCTGCTGCTTGGCCTCGTCCTGGGGCTCGTCCCGGCGGTGCAGGCGCAGACCACCTCGCCATCGCCGTATACCGTGGTGGTGCCGGTGCCGGACACCAGCGCGACCCAGCGCAACCAGGCGTTCCAGGCGGCCCTCGGGCAGGTGCTGGTGCGTGTCTCCGGCGGCCAGGACCTGACCAGCAAGAACGGTTATCCGGAGGCCATGCAGAATGCCGCCGGCATCGTGAAGCAATTCCAGTACCAGGGCGATGGCGGCAACCCGCCCACGTTCACGCTGACGGTCACCTTCGACCAGGGCGCGGTGCAGCGGCTGGTCACGCAGCTGGGCGCCACCACCGCGGGCGTCAAGCCGCCGCTTTTGCTGATCGTGAAGGGCAGCGACGGCCACCTGCTCAACAAGGATGAGCTGGGCGCGCTCATCGGCGCGGTTGGCAAGCGGGGCTACCAGGTGAGCTACGCCGATCCGGCCCAGCTTCCGGACCTGGGCAAGCTGGCCGCCGCCGATCCGGCGGCCTTGTCCGCGATCAGCCGCATCTACCACACCGGCCTGGTGCTGATCGGCGAGCTGCACGGCAACAGCGGCGACTGGACGCTGATCAGCGGCGGCCAATCGCAGCATTGGAACGCCCAGGGCGACAACCCGGACGCCCTGTTCGCCGACGCCGGCAAGGGCGCCGCCGATCGCCTCGGCCAAGCGCTGAACGTGATCGCCACCAGCGACGTCAACGGCAAGCTGTGGGTGAGCGGCCTGCACTCGGCCATGGATTACGCCAACCTGCTGGCGACGCTGCGCGCCGATCCTTCCGTGCGCAGCATCTACACGATCGGCGCGCAGGACGATGGCGTGCTGCTGGCGGTGAAAGCCGGCATGCCGCTGGACAATCTGGTTACCAATCTCTCGGCCGGCGGCCGCGTGATGGACGGCGGCTCTCACGATGGTGCGGATGCCAGCCTGCGCTGGCTGCACTGACGGCAGGAGCGCCGCGATGCGTCCGGCGTCGCACTCTCCCTGGCGGCATCTGCCCAACGCCATTTCCATGCTGCGGGTGTTGCTGGTGGCGCCGATCGGTTGGCTGCTGTGGCAGGAGCAATGGCCGTCCGCATTGGGCCTGGTGGCGGTGGCGGGCGTGTCCGACGGGCTGGACGGTTTTCTCGCGCGCCACTACCACTGGCAGAGCCGGCTTGGCGGCATGCTCGATGCGATCGCCGACAAACTGCTGCTGATCAGCTGCTTCGTGATCCTCGCCTGGCGGCAGGAAGCGCCGCTGTGGCTGGCCTCCATCGTCTGTAGCCGCGATGCCGTCATCGCCGCCGGCGCATTGGCCTGGCGCGTGCTGATCGGGCCGATCGAACCGCAACCGAGCCTGTTGTCGAAGGCCTGCACGCTGGCGCAGATCATTTATCTCTTGATGGTGTTGCTGGCATTGGCGCGCTGGCCCGCGTTGCGTTCGTATGCGCTCGGCGGGCTGGTGGCGGTGTTGTGCGTGGCGAGCGGCGCGCATTACGTGTGGTACTGGTCCCGTCGTGCATGGAACGCGCGTAGATGACATGCCATGGCGGCGCCGGGTTTCGCCGGCGCTCCACCCAGCCTACCGGACGCATCCCTGCGGGTAGAATGCATCGGCGTACCTTCAGAACGAGTCTTTCGTGTCCATAAGCCAAGAGACGTCCCGCCGCTGGCAGATGCTGGCGATCATCGTAGCCATCGGCTTGCTGATCTGGCTGCTTGCGCCCGTGCTGATGCCGTTCGCGATCGCCGCCATGCTGGCCTATCTCAGCGATCCGCTGGCCGATCGGCTGGAACGCTTGGGGCTGGGACGCACGCTGGCGGTGAGCATCGTGTTCGTGGTGCTGATCCTGGTGATCTGCGCGGTGCTGCTATTGCTGGTGCCGCTGATCGCGCGGCAGATCGAAAACCTGGTGCAGAACTTCCCCACCTACGTGGAATGGGGCAGGGACAAGGCGGTGCCGTGGCTGCAGACCAAGCTGCACCTGGATCCGAAAGCCTTCGACACCGATCGCCTGGTCGAACAGATCAAGGAACACATCGGCTCCATCGGCTCGGTGCTGGGCACGCTGTCCCGCTCCGGCCTGGGCGTGGTCGCGTGGCTGACCAACGTGGTGCTGATCCCGGTGGTGTGGTTCTACCTCTTGCGCGATTGGGATCGCATGGTGGCGTGGATCGATCGCATGCTGCCGCGTTCGGTCGAGCCCACCGTGGCGCACCTGGCGCACGAATCGGACGTGGTGCTCGGCGCCTTCGTGCGCGGGCAATTGCTGGTGATGCTGGCGCTGGCGATCTATTACGGCGTGGCGTTGACGCTGGTCGGCATCACGGTCGGTCCGCTGATTGGCATGGTGGCCGGTTTGCTGAGCTTCGTGCCATATCTGGGTTTCATCACCGGTTTCGGCGCGGCGATCATCGCCTCGCTGGTGCAGCACGGCGATTGGCCGCACCTGCTGATGGTGGTGGGCGTATTCGTGGTCGGGCAGTTGCTCGAAGGCTACGTGCTGGTGCCGCGGCTGGTCGGCGAGAAGATCGGCCTGCATCCGGTGGCGGTGATCTTCGCCGTGCTGGCGGGTGGTTATCTGTTCGGTTTTCTTGGCGTGCTGCTGGCGTTGCCGGCGGCATCGGTGATCCTGGTGCTGCTGCGCTATCTCGCGCAGCGTTATCGGCAAAGCGATCTGTATACCGAAATGGGCGAACCCGACAGCGTCATTGCCGAAGTGGACGTGGCGGTGAGCGGCGCTGCCTCAGTACACGTTTCCGGCAACACCGACGAGCCATGACGACGCAACTTCCGCTGGGCCTGCGCTGGCCTCGTCGCCAGCGCTTCGAGCATTTCCACGCCGGCGCCAACGCCGCGGCATTGGCTGCGGTGCAAGCGCTGGCCGTGCAGCCCGGCGCGCCCTGGGTGTATTTGAGCGGCGCCACTGGCAGCGGCAAAAGCCACTTGTTGATGGCCGCCTGCCATGCCGCGCACGAAGCCGGCCGCACCGTGCAATACCTGCCCTTGAAGACACTGCACGAGCACTTCATGGCGCTGCGGGGCGTGGCCGGCAGCCAGCTCATCGCGCTCGATGACATCGACGTCCTGGCCGGCGAACGCGACGCCGAACACGCCTTGTTCGATCTCTACAATCGCGCCCGCGCCGAAGGCACCGCGCTGGTTTTCACTGCGCAGAACGTGCCGGCGCAGCTCAACCTGGGCCTGCCGGATCTGCGCTCCCGGCTTGGCGCGTGCACGCAATTCACACTCAAACCGCTGGAAGATGGCGAGCGCCGCGAAGTGCTCAAGCAGCAGGCCGCGCTGCGCGGCATCGAGTTGGACGATGGCCTGCTCGACTGGCTGTTTGCTCGCTATGCGCGCGACCTGGGTGCACTGCTCGATCTGCTCGATCGCTTGGATCAGGCGTCTCTGGCGGCGCAGCGGCGCATTACAGTGCCCTTTCTGCGCGGGTTCTTGCGCGGTTGGAACGAGGCAGGTTGAAGCTCGTTCCGGTGCTCCAGAAAATAGCGGCGAGCCAGGCATGCGCCTGGCTCGCCGTTGCTGTGCCAGAGCCCGTTTGCCCACCATGCCGCGTCATCGCCCAAGTCGTGTGCCGGCGTTCAAACAATTCTCGGCGCGGGTATGTGGGATAGAGATCAGGGCACCCCTAGAGCAGGCTCGCCGGCAAGGCGACATAGATAGGCACGTTGGGGCCGGTCAGGATGTAAACCGGATTGGCGTTGGAGCAGGTCAGGGCGGCAACGCTGGGCAGCAGATCGGTGTTGGCGATGAAATAACCGCCCGCGCCGGTTCCGCTAATGAGTTTGAAGAAGGCGGCCGATGGTGAGATGCCAGCTATGCCCACACTGACCGGTGCGCCGGTGAGTTGGAACGTGCTGGTTGATTTATCGGTCCAGGTAAGCGTGCCGATGCCTGGCGCCGGGCTGGTGTTGAGGCTAAGACAGCCGCCGTTGGCGAGGCTCGAATTCCACGTTGCGTACGCCGGAACCGGCGCGCTGAGCAAATTGGTGACGTAAACGCATCCGGTGAAAATGGCCTGGAAATTGAACGTCTGGTTAGTAGGCGTCGTGGTAAGGCCGGGTGCGAAGGTGAAGGCGTCGGTACCTGCGCATGTTCCTATCTGGAAGGTTTGCGCAGAAGCCGGTCGGACACTGAACGTGCAAAGCAGGAGGAGAAAAACACCGAGCAACGCTTTGAGTGACGTCGTACGCATGATGCGAACTCCTGTCGAAGTCGTTTGAGAGATGGCGCAGAGTTTCCCCTTTGGCTCCGCGCGTGCCGAGCCACATGGATAATGCGTGGTTGCTTGCGATAACGACCAGCTGTCAGCAGATAACCGCCGAGTTGCCTGCGGTCATCGGGAAAAAGCAAAGCATTTTTTGCGTGACTGCGCGATCAAGGTAATATTTAGCGCGGATAACGGTATCCGGTTGGGTTCTGCATGATGTTTGCTTCGCGCAATGCTTGACCGGTGTTACCTCAAGGCGAGCGAGGATTGCCATGATTATGACCGACATCACCTTCTCGCAAGCCGAAAAGGAAGTGATCGTCCGCAAGATCAAGCTGTATTTCTCCGAAGAACTGCAACAGCAGATCGGCAGCTTCGATGCGGAATTCCTGCTCGATTTTTTCGCCAAGGAAATCGGTGCGTATTTCTACAATCGCGGCTTGTACGATGCGCAGGCGATCCTGTCCAAGAAGCTGGATGACATCCAGGATGCGATCTACCAGCTCGAGCGGCCGACCGAGTTTCAGCGATAAGACGCACGAGGAGAGGTTTATGATCGATCATCTCAACGTTCCCGTCAGTGATTTCGAGAAGAGCAAGGCTTTCTACAGCAAGGCGCTGGCGCCAATCGGTTATGCCTTGCTGATGGAATTTCCCGCTTCGGCGACCCGGCACAGCGATGTTGCGGGATTCGGCGAACCGTCCAAGCCGGATTTCTGGATCGTCAGAGGCGCGCCCAGCGGGCAATCCGTCCACGTCGCCTTTCGCGTGAACACTCGCGCGCTGGTCGATGCGTTCCATCGCGCGGCCATCGCGGCCGGCGGACGCGACAATGGCGCGCCAGGTCTTCGTCCGCATTACCACCACGATTATTACGGCGCGTTCGTGCTCGATCCGGATGGCCACAACATCGAAGCCGTGTGCCATGTGCCGGAATAACCGCATGTCCGCCGTGTTCAATACGTCCCCCCTTCAATGAATACAGAGGCAGGCATGTCCCAGCGAATGCTTTCAGGCGAGTGCCTGTGCGGCGCCGTCCGGTACGAAGTGGAGGACGCGTTTCACTACGCGCTCAATTGCCATTGCTCGCGCTGCCGCAAGGCGACCGGCTCCGCGTTCAAACCCTTGGGCGGCATCGAGCGGGACCGGCTACGTGTGGTCAAAGGCGCGGAAGGCCTGATGATCTTCGGCGATGAAAGCGGACACGACGCGCATTGCAGGCACTGCGGTTCGCTGTTGTATTCGCTGGTGCGCGAGGGACGGTACGTCCACGTCGCCTTGGGAACGTTGGTGGATGACCCATCGATCCGGCCGAGTGCGCACATCTTCGTCGGCTCGAAGGCGCCGTGGTTCACGATCACCGATGAACTGCCGCAGTATGAGGAGCTCGATTGATGGGAGGATGAAATCGCGTAGGTTGGGGTGCAAACCCCAACATCGGCATGTCGATTGGTGGAAATGTTGGGGTTTGCGCCCCAACCTGCGTCAGGCTCGCAGCAACGCCGGCGTGGCCTGTGCGCCGATCGCTTCCACCATCGCCTTCACCACATGCAGGTTGCCGGCGATGACGTTGCCGCTTTCCGGAATCCCTTCGCGGCCGGCAAAATCGCAATACTGGCCGCCCGCTTCGCGCACCAGCAGTACGCCGGCGGCCATGTCCCACGGCTTCAACCCGATCTCGAAGAAGCCGTCATAGCGCCCCGCGGCGGTATAGGCCAGGTCGAGCGCGGCGGAGCCGGAGCGGCGGATGTCTTCGGCTTGTGCGAGCAGCGAGCGCGTCATTGCCAGTTGCGATTCAAGATGCGCGCGCTGGCGATAGGGAAAGCCGGTGCCGATCATCGCGCCGGCGAGGCCTTCGCGCTTGCTGACGCGGATGCGCCGATCGTTGAGATAGGCGCCATCCCCCTTGCTGGCGGTGAACAGCTCGTCGCGCAGCGGATCGAACACCACCGCATACACCGGTTCGCCCTTGTCGAGCAGGGCGATGGACACGCTGAAATGCGGAATGCCGCGCAGATAGTTGTGCGTGCCATCGAGCGGATCGATCACCCATACCTGCTGGCTCTTGCCGATCGCGCCGCCTTCTTCGGCGAGGATGGCGTGGGTGGGATAGGCGCGGCGCAGTTCCTTGACGATCTCGGCCTCGGCCAGGCGGTCGACTTCGGAAGCAAAGTCCATGCGCTGCTTTTCGACGACATTGAGGCCATCGATGCGGTTCATGTAACGCAGGATCACGTTACCGGCGGAGCGCGCGGCGCGTACCGCGACGTTGACGGCGGGTCTGGTCATGGCTTTGGCTTGGCAAAAGAACGGGTTAGCGACCGGCGATCATAGCAGAGCGGCCACGCACGGGCGAGCGGAGACGAGTCCGATCCGCCCTGGGCGCGTGTTCCTCGACTATCCTTGCCAGCCCGAAAACGCCTGATGTCCCGCCGCATGACCGCTGCCGATTTTTCCAGCCTGATCCGCTTCGTCCTGGTCCGCACCTCCCATCCGGGAAACATCGGCAGCGCGGCGCGGGCCATGCGCACCATGGGCTTCACCCGCATGGACCTGGTCGCGCCACACCGCTTTCCGGATCGCGAGGCCTCGGCCATGGCGGCCGGCGCGGACGAGCTGCTGGCAGCGGCGGGCGTGCATGCGGGCCTGGTGGATGCGCTGGCCGGCGCTACCCTGGCGCTTGGTCTTTCCGCGCGTCGCCGCGGCGTGAACCTGCCGGAGCTGACGCCGCGCGAAGCCGTCGCGCAAGCGCTCGCCGCCGCCGCGCGCGGCGAGCAGGTGGCCCTGGTGTTCGGCAATGAGCGCACCGGCCTGGAGAACGAAGAACTCGCGCGCTGCCATGCGATGGTACGCATTCCCAGCGTGGACGATTTCAGCTCGCTCAATCTTGCGCAGGCGGTGCAGGTGATGGCGTATGAATTACGCGTGGCCGCGCTGGGCGAGAACATCCCCGCGCCACCGCCGCTGCATGACGAGCCGCCCGCCGATGCGGCGCAGATGGAACGCTTCTACGAGCACCTGGCGCAGACGCTGGACGACATCGATTTCCACAAGGGCCGCTCGCCGACCATGATCATGCTGCGCCTGCGCAAGCTGTTTCAGCGCGCGCAGATGGATGAGCGCGAGTTGCGCATGTTGCATGGGATCCTGGCCGATGCGCAGCGCATGGCGAAGCTGGCCGGCGAGAAAAAAACGTAGGTTGGGGTGCAAACCACAACGTCCCGCACGCACATGCATGGCGATGTCGGGGTTTGCACCCCAACCTACTGTTCGTCGTCGCCCAGTTCGATGCGCGGCGCCGGCGTCACCAGCAGCTTGTCGATGCGCGCGCCGTCCAGGTCCACCACTTCGAAGCGGATACCGCGCCAGGCGAACACTTCGCCGGTGACGGGAATATGCCCCAGCGCCGCCATCACCATGCCGGCGGCGGTGCGGAAATCGTGTTCGTCTTCGCCGGGCAGTTGCTCCACGTGCAAGAGCTCGCGCAGGTCGTCGGTGGAGATCGCGCCGTCGATCAGCCAGCTGCCGTCTTCCCGCTGCACGATCGGCGAATTTTCTTCGCCGCCGCCGCCATGGCCGAGCTGGCTGGCGCCGACCACCGCGGCGAGCAGGTCGTTGAGCGTGACGATGCCGTCGATGTCGCCGTATTCGTCCACCACCAGCGCCAACGGCGTTTCGGCGTCGCGGAATTCTTCCAGCAGGTCCAGCGCGCGCGCGGTGGCCGGTACGTACAGCGGCTTGGCCAGGGTGCGGAACAGTTCCGGCTTGCCCACGGTGATGCCGCCGAGCAGATTCTTCACTTCCATCACGCCGACCACGTCGCTTTCGTCGCCGCGGTAGACCGGATAACGCGAGTAGGAGGTCTGCCGCAGCACTTCGAGGTTTTCCTCCAGCGGCGCATCCATGTCCAGCCAGGCGATGCGCATGCGCGGGGTCATCACGCTGTCCACCGTGCGATCGCCCAGGCGCAGCACGCGGTTGACCATGGCCTGTTCGTCGGCGTCGAGCACACCTTGTTCGGTGCTCTCGGCCACCAGCAGGCGGATTTCCTCTTCGGTGGCGGCGCTGTCGCCGCGATGCTTCACGCGCAGCAGTCGCAGCAGCACGCCGCTGGAACGGTTGAGCGTCCATACGAACGGCGCGGTGGCGCGCGAAAGGATCAGCATCGGCATGGCGACGATGCTCGACACCTTTTCCGGCGCCGACAGCGCCAGGCGCTTGGGCACCAGTTCGCCGACCACGATCTGGATGAACGAGATCACCACGAAGCCCAGCACGATGCCGATCACCCGCGTGTAGGGCGCCAGCCACGCAATGCTGCCGTCATGCAGCATGTTGGCGATCTGCGTGCCGATGGCGTCGCCGGCCACCGCACCGGTGATCAGCATCACCAGGGTGATGCCCACCTGCACGGTGGACAGGAAATGTTCCGGCGCCTCGGCGTGCCGCAGGGCAATGGCAGCGCGACGGCTGGTGCGGGCCATCTGCTTGAGACGGCTCTTGCGCGAGGCCACCAGCGCCATTTCCGAAAGCGCAAAGAAACCGTTGAAGAGGGCGAGGAGCAGGACGAGCGCGATTGTGGTCAGCATCGCGACAGGGCATCGGGTGCGGGCATGCCGGCAGTGTAAGGCACGGCGGCCCGCGTTAGCAGCCGCCAACGATGTCGCCGAAGCCGGCGAAGGCAGGTGCATGGCGGATCGGGCAGGACAGATGTCGGTAAACGCCTTCTTCGCGTGCCGTCCGGCCACGTCCCGCACGGGGCCGGATGATGCGGTGCGACTGTGCTGTCCTGTAACATTTGCGAAATATTTACCCTTTTCTCTTCCCAGGGCTGCCCTGCATGTTTTCTCTCCAGACGATCTTCGGCAAAGGCGACAAGTTCTACGGCCTGCTGGAACAGAGCGCCGAGGCTGCCCGCGAAAGCGCCAAAGCCCTGCACGAACTGGTCAGCCAGGCCGACCACGCGCCGGTGATGGCCGCCTTCGCCGCCGCCCGTTCGCGCGAGAAGGCGCTGGCCGGCCAGATCAGTGAGGAACTCGTGAACACCTTTGTCACCGCGCTCGATCGCGAGGACATCGAGGCGCTCAACTCCGCGCTGTACAAGATTCCCAAGAGCGTGGAGAAGTTCGCCGAACGCTACGAGATCGTCGCCGGCCGCCTGGACGGCGTCGATTTCGCCCAGCGCGCGCTGGTGCTGACGCGCGCCACCGACGTGATCGCGGAGATGATCGGCGAACTGCGCCGCGGCCTGCGCATCGATCCGGTAAAGAAGCTGCAGGATCGCCTGCAGACGCTGGAATCGGAAGGCGACCGCATGCTGCTCGCGCCGTATCGCACGCTGTATCTGGAAGGCAACGATGCGATGCGCGCGATGCTGGCGAAAGATCTGTTCGAGCTGATCGAGAAGGCCATCGACAAGTGCCGCGACGTCGGCAACATCGTCTATTCCATCGTCCTGAAAAATTCCTGACGGGCCGGGAGCGCACGCATGAGCCTGGGCCTCGTCGTTGCGGTCGTGCTGATCGCGCTGGTCTTCACTTACATCAACGGGTTTCACGACACCGCCAACTCCATCGCCACGGTGGTGGCCACCAAGGTGCTGTCGCCCGGCCAGGCGGTATTGCTGGCGGCGGTGACCAACCTGGTCGGCGCCATGTGGGGTACCGCGGTGGCTGCCACCATCGCCGCGGGCATCGTCAACACCGGCGTGGTGCAGGCGGGGCCGGAACTTTTGATCTGCGCGCTGCTGGCGGCGATCGTGTGGAACCTCATCACCTGGTGGCTGGGCCTGCCGTCCAGTTCCAGCCATGCGCTGGTGGGCGCGCTGGTCGGTGCGGCGATTGCCGAATCCGGCGGGCGTTTCGCCGCGGTGATCTGGGCCCAGGGCGGCGCGCACTGGTGGGAAGGCAAGGGCGTGCTGCCGAAGGTGGTGGTGCCGATGGTGGTGTCGCCGCTGATGGGCTTCGTGCTCGGCTTCGTGCTGATGGGCGCCTTGTACGGCCTGCTGGCCTGGTTCGCCAGCCGCAAGGGTGTATGGCGTCACCTCGGGCGCACGCCGTTCGTGAACAGCTTTTTCGGCAAGGTGCAGATTCTTTCCGCCAGCGCGATGGGGCTGGCGCACGGCATGAACGACGCGCAGAAGAGCATGGGCATCATCGCGCTGGCATTGGCCAGCGCCACCGCGGCCGGCCAGTTCGATCGGCTGCCGGAGTGGCTGTCGTTCCTGCGCATCCACGCTTCCACCGCGGGCGGTTTCGCCGTGCCGCACTGGGTGGCGGCCGTGTGCGCGCTGACCATGGCCGGCGGTACCGCCGGCGGCGGCTGGCGCATCATCAAGACGCTCGGCCACAAGATGGTGAAGCTGCATCCGATCAACGGTTTCGCGGCCGAAGGTGGCGCGTCGATGGTGATCCTGGCCGCGTCGACGTTCGGCCTGCCGGTGTCGACCACCCACGTGGTGTCCTCGTCGATCATGGGCGTGGGCGCGGCCAAGCGCTTCAACGCCATCCGCTGGTCGGTGGTGGAACGCATGGTATGGGCGTGGATACTCACCCTGCCGGTGACGGCGGTGGTCGCCTACGGCTTCGTCTACCTGGCCCGCCAGTTCGCGTAGGTTGGGGTGCAAACCCCAACATCGTCATGCACATAAGAATCGCGGCGTTGGGGTTTGCACCCCAGCCTACAGGCTGTCTCCTTCGCTGACGATCATCTGCTCCAGCTGATCGCCCAGCGTGCCCAATTCCGTGATCAGCCGCATCAGCTCCTGCCCATTGACCAGCTCGTACGGCCGGTTCTCGCACAAGTGCAGGTAGGGCGAGCCGTCCAGGTCCGCCACCGCCAGAAAGCCCACGCGTTGCTCCCAGTTGAAACGCAGGCAGCGCTTGGGATCGGCGCCCGACAGCGGGCCGATCGGGGTGGAGATGCGCAGGTAGCGGCGACCGTTCTCGTCTTCCAGTTCGGCCAGGTACATGCCCTGGTGACGGCCGTGCGGCAGCGTCATGTCGAAACTGATCACGTACGGATCGTTGCGCCGCAGGGTATGCAGGCTGCCGATCAGCGAACGCACGGCTTCGAAGTGGTGCATGCGATTATCCGAATCGGTGGCGGACCGCTGCTACTCTGCCACGAGCCTGATGAAGATGCATGTCGTCATGAAACCTGAATACATGAAGGTGTTTGAAGCGATCGCGGCGATTCCACCGGGCCGCGTCGCCAGCTACGGCGCCATCGCCGCGCGGGCGGGATTGCCGGGGCGCGCGCGCCTGGTCGGGCGCCTGTTGGGCGAAGTGCCCGACGGCATGAAGCTGCCGTGGTTTCGCGTGCTGCGCTCCAGCGGCCAGATCGCGATGCCGCCCGGCAGCCGCGGCTTTCGCGAGCAGAGTCGCCTGCTGCGCGCCGAGGGTGTGGAAGTGAAGAACGGCCGCGTGCCGCTGGCGCGCTTTGGGCTGGATGCGGACGCGGACCGCGAATTGTGGGGATGGCAACCGGAGCGCCGGGAGTAGAAAACGGGAACGTGCTGCCTGTCTTGGCGGGAGGGTCTTCGCTCGCATCGGCGCGCTTGCGAAAACGACGCAAGCAGTCACATGGCATGACTTGACCCGCAACGACCGCGCCGCAACGCTGTCCCGATTCCCGATTCCCGATTCCCGATTCCCGATTCCCGATTCCCGATTCCCCGGACGATGCCCCGGACGATGCCCCCCACACCTCTCCACATTCTGCAAACCGTCTTCGGTTACGCCCACTTCCGTGGTCACCAGCAGGCCATCGTCGAGCACATGGCCGAAGGCGGCGATGCGCTGGTGCTGATGCCGACCGGTGGCGGCAAGTCGCTGTGCTACCAGATTCCCGCGCTGCTGCGGCAGGGCACCGGCATCGTGGTGTCGCCGTTGATCGCCTTGATGCACGACCAGGTGGACGCACTGCGCGAAGCCGGCGTGGCCGCGGCCTATCTCAATTCCAGCCTCGACGCGCAAGAACAACGCGAGGTGGAGCGCAAGCTGTCGGTCGGTGAATTGAATCTGTTGTACGTGGCGCCGGAACGCCTGCTCACTGGGCGCTTCCTGGAATTGCTCGATCGCACGGAAGTGGCGCTGTTCGCCATCGACGAAGCGCACTGCGTATCGCAATGGGGTCACGACTTCCGCCCCGAATACCGCGAACTGACGCTCCTGCACCAGCGCTATCCGAACGTGCCGCGCATCGCGCTCACGGCCACCGCCGATCCGCGCACGCGCGATGAAATCGTCGAGCGCCTGGTGCTGCAGGACGCGCGCCAGTTCGTGTCCAGTTTCGATCGCCCGAACATTCGCTACACGGTGACGCAACGGCACAATCCGCGCAGCCAGTTGATGGGCTTTCTGGATGGCCATCGCGGTGATGCCGGCATCGTCTACTGCCTGAGCCGGCGCAAGGTGGACGAAACCGCCGCATGGCTCAGCGAGGCCGGCATCGAAGCGCTGCCGTATCACGCAGGCCTCGATGCGGCCACGCGCATGGCCAATCAGCAGCGTTTCCTGCGCGAAGATGGCGTGGTGATGGTGGCGACGGTCGCCTTCGGCATGGGCATCGACAAGCCCGACGTGCGCTTCGTCGCGCATCTGGACCTGCCGCGCAGCATGGAAGGCTATTACCAGGAAACCGGACGCGCAGGCCGCGACGGACTGCCGGCCGAAGCCTGGATGATCTACGGCTTGTCCGATGTGGTCACGATGAGCCAGATGATCGCGCAGTCCGAATCGGGCGATGAACGCAAGCGTATCGAACGTTCGAAACTGGATTCACTGCTGAGCTACGCGGAGGCTACGCAATGCCGGCGCGAGATGTTGCTGGCCGCGTTCGGCGAAACGTTTCGCGGACCCTGCGGCAACTGCGACAACTGCCTGCAGCCGCCCAAGACCTGGAACGCGACCGTGTCCGCGCAGAAAGCCTTGTCGGCGGTGTATCGCAGCGGCCAGCGTTTCGGTGCGGGACACGTCATCGACATCCTGCGCGGCATCGACAACGAACGCATGAGCCAGCTCGGGCACGATCGCCTTAGCACCTTCGGCATCGGCGCCGACATGGACGAAAAGCAATGGCGCTCGGTGTTCCGCCAATTGCTCGCCGCCGGTTTGCTGGCGACGGATGCGGAAGGCTATGGAACCTTGCGTCTCACCGCCAGCAGCCGCGATGTGCTGACCGGCAAGCAGGAAGTGCACATGCGCGAGGAAACGCGTCCCGCGCGGCGCGCATCGCGCCGCCGCGACAGCCAGTTGATCACCGGCGCAAGCCTGGGGATAGAAGCCTACGAGCAATCGATGTGGGATGCGTTGCGTTCGCTGCGTTCGCGTCTGGCCAAGCAGCATGGCGTGCCGGCGTACGTGATTTTCCACGACGCTACCTTGCTGGCCATGTTGCGTGCGATGCCGGCGAATGAAGAAGAGCTTGCCTCGATCAGCGGCGTGGGTGAGGCGAAGCTCAAGCGTTACGGCCGTGATTTTTTGGAAGTGATCAACGCGCAAGAGTGAATAAGTCGCCGTGTACGACTCCTCCAGCAAAGTCGTTCCTGACTAGCGCCATGCCCTCTCCGTGCAACATTCCAACGCCCTCCCTGCTTGCAGGGGAGGGGTGGGGTCAATGCTCCGAACTTAAGGTTGTTCCAGTCGCCAGAAACTTCCCATTCGTCATCCCAGCTTTCGCTGGAATGACGGTTGCTGGAATTCTGGTGAGGTTGCTTCATCCCACCCAGCCCTCCCCTGCTACACGTAGGGGAGGGGGCGAATATCTGCGAGCCAAAACAATGCGTTAGCCATGAAATCCTTGGCGACAGCCGCCAAAAACGCACCCCCAGCCGAAATTCGGACAAGTACTAAACCCAAGCGCAAGGCCGGTCAGTAGTCTTTGCGTTGTGGCGCAGCGCCGATGCCGCTCCTGATGAGCGGGATCCAGCGCCGGGGATACCGCGCCAACGTCGCACATGCCTTCGATCTGGTGGTTGCCGGACAGGGGGAGTTCGCGCCCGAAAAAACGGACGCATGCGACGAGGGTCGGCGGAAAGGTAGCTCCGCAGGAAACACCTTCTCATCTTTCTTCTTGACGAACGTCTACGGGGTAACGGATATGAACACCAACTCTCGCAAGCACACCCGCACGATGCTTCGCCCGCTGGCGGCGCTGTTGATCATGGGCATGGCCGGTAGCGTGTATGCCACTTCCAATCACCTTGAATCGGCCTGCGGCGGTGCCGATGCGGCGGACCGTTCCCGGCATGCATCGCTGCTTTGCACTCCCGCCACCCAGGACCTCGCCGCGACCGCGTCGGTTGCCGCCAGCGGCGTCAGGAATGATCTCCATCCATACCTTGGCTTCGCCGACAGTGATGGCCCGAGTGCCGAAGCGTCGGGCATGTATTCCATGGCGATCGGCGCCGGCGCCAAGGCGAGCGATGACATCTACGGAGCCGGATACGCCCTGGCCGTTGGCGCGAACGCGCAGGCCCAAGGGTGGGGAACGGCGGCTTTCGGTGCCGACAGCCAGGCTAGCGCCCTGGGGGCGATCGCCATGGGCTACGGCGCGCAGGTGCTGGGCGATGCCAGCTCCGACGCCGGCGAGTTCGGCGTGGCGATCGGCTTCGGCGCCAAGGTGGCCGCGGCCTATGGCGACGGCTGGTCCTCCAATGCTACGGCCGGCGTGGCCATCGGACAGGACGCCTGGGCAGCAGGCACGAAATCGGTAGCCCTGGGCGCGGACTCGAAAGCCTTTGAGGACTATACGGTGGCCGTCGGCAGCGAGTCGCAGCGGCGGCGCATCGTGAACATGGATGCGGGCATCGGCGATTTCGATGCGGTCAATGTGCAGCAGCTCAAGGGTGTGGCCGGTGCGCTCGGCGGCGGAGCGGGCTTCGACGGGAGCGGTAACTTCATCGCCCCCACCTACAGCATTCAAGGCGAAAGCCACGCCTCGGTCGGCGCCGCGCTGGGTGCGCTGGATGAAGGCTTGCGAGCCACCAACGAACGCGTGGACGAACTGGCCGATGGCAGCGGCGGCGATGGCCTGGTCTCGCGCGACGAAACCACCGGCCACATCACCGTCGGCAAAGACAGCGACGGCAGCACGGTCGATTTCACCGGTACCGACGGCGCGCGCGTGCTGACCGGTGTCGCTGCCGGCCTGGTCGCGGCGGGCAGCATGGACGCGGTCAACGGCGGGCAGTTGTACGACATGCAGCAGAACCTGCAGAGCCAGCTCGATGGGCTGGACGACCGTATCGGCGCCATTGAACAGGGCATCGGCGACGGACCCATCGGCGACCCGGGCGACGGCAACGGCAGCGATCCGGTATATGGCCCCGGCAGCGGCAGCGGCGAGAACAGCCTGGTGGTGGGCGAGGGCGCGGATGCCTCGGGCAAGGACAGCACCGCGGTGGGTAACCGCGCGGTGGCGTCCGGCAACGGCAGCACCGCCACGGGTGCCGGCGCCGTCGCCTCGGGTCATGGCAGCACCGCCAACGGCGCGGGTTCCACCGCTTCGGGTGCGAACAGCACCGCGCTGGGCGCCAACGCCAGCGCGACCGGCAACAACTCGGTGGCCCTGGGTGCCGGTTCGGTGGCCGATCGCGACAACACCGTATCGGTGGGTTCGGAAGGCCATGAGCGCCAGATCACCCACGTCGCAGCCGGTACCCACCGTACCGACGCGGCCAACTGGGGCCAGGTGCAGGATGCGGTCAACGGCGTGAAGGATTGGGCCAGCCAGAAGTTCCATCAGGTCGACAAGCGCATCCACCGCATGGGCGCGATGGGCGCGGCCAGCACGCAGATGGCGATCAATGCCGCCGGTGCGACCACCAAGGCCGGCCGCCTGTCGATGGGCGTGGGCCTGCAAGGCGGGCAGAAGGCGATTGCGATCGGCTACGGCAAGAGCATCGGCGAACGCATGCGCTTCAGCGTCGGCGGTTCCTTCAGCGGCTCGGAAAGCCAGATCGGTGCGGGCTTCGGTGTGGACTTGTAATCGCCATCGGCGGTGATGAAAAAAGCCGGCACTTCGAGTGCCGGCTGCTTTTTTTTGCACCAACGACACGGACGTTCACTCCGCAAAGACACATCGCATCCCATACTTTCACATGGGGAAAGCTAGCGCTCTCCTCCGTTTACTTGGCACGCCAGCTGTATTGCAACATGGTCAATGAGGCACGCGAAAATTCTGGACGCAGGAGCTTGTCATGGATATCAAGCGTCGAACCCGATACATCGCGCCTGTAAAGCAATACACAGTCCTCGCATCGCCCGGACTCTCGCCAGGTGGTTCGGGCATCCCCAATTCAAGCTGACGTCGCGCACCGAAGAAAATCCGCTTGCCTTTGTTGTGGCCGCGCGAGTCAGACCGGCAGGCGTGTTTGCGTTTGCGGCGAAGTGACGCTTGTCCTGCTGAATTTGCTGCGACCGACACGCTCGTTCGCCCTTGCTGGCAGCGGCCTGGCTGAAGTCACCCGCGCCTGATTCACGGCGTAACTGGGGAACATCATGGCGACATGGCATCGCAGCTTGCTGCTACGTGCATGGCTGGTGATAGGCATACTGTGCGTCGCAGGCTGCCATCGCTCCGAAGACAATCCTGCCGCGCCGGCGCAGAGCGCCGCCACGCCCGCCGCATCCGCTTCCGCGGCATCGCACCGGGCCATCAGGCTGGACGAGACGTCCGTGTCATGCGAGGGCGTCGCCAGCTGGCAGGACGCTTTTTCGACCATCAACGGCGGCGGCCTGGTCACCAACCGCGGCGGGCTGTACGAGTGCACGCCCGGTGCGTCGAGCCCCTGGTGCCGGCAGGCGGTGTACGAGCCGGGCACCGATCAATACTATCCGCCGCCGGACTGGTGGCCGCAGGCGTGGACCTTCAAGGGCACCTGCGGCGGCTCGGGTTTCGAGGGCAATCGCCTTACCGTGGTCATGCCGCCCGAACCTGCCCATCATGCTGCGGCCACCAACGATGCCGCGCGCGACGACAAGCCGCTCAGCGGTGTGTTGCGCTGCCCGCTGGAGCCTGGGCATGACTTGCCGATCCACGCGACGTGGGGCGAAACCGTCACGATCGACAAGTTGCCGCCATGCAACTATCAGTTGATCGTGAACGCTGCCGGCGGCTACCGGCCGCTGAAGACACCGGCCGTGATCGCGGTGACCGAGCCGAAGGGGCAGGAAGTCCATTTCGAAGTTCAATTCGCGCCGCCGTTTCCGATCGAAAAGCTCCGCGCGCTTCCCGGCGTGAGGGTGGAAATATTTGCGCGCGGCCTGATCCAGCCCAGGCAGATGGCGATGGGCGACAACGTTCTGTACGTAGGCTCCAGCGCCATTCCGCAATATGCCGGTGAATACGGCGACATTGCCGGTTTCATCTATGCGCTGCCGCTGGATCCGGCGAGCCATCGGCCCACGGGCGAGCTCTACCTGGTGGCGACCCAGCAGATCGAACCGCATGGCGTGGCCTATCATCACGGCACGCTTTACTACGCCACCACCGGAAAGCTCTATCGCCTGGAGCATGCCGACAGTGCGTACCGAGATCCGCATCCGGTCGCGGTGCTGAATTTTCCGGCCGATGACCTGAAGTTTCCGCTGCCGCTGGAGCGCAACGTCAGCATCTATCGACGCTGGCACCAGAAGCATCCGCTGTACTTCGATCCGGCCAAGCCCGACGAGAACAAGCTCTACACGTCGGTCGGCATTCCCTGCAACATCTGCAGGATGGCTTCCGCCGACGATCGGTACGGAAGCCTGATGGTCTACGACCTGGATACCGGTAGCGGCACCTTGCTGGCGCAGGGCATCCGCAATTCGGTGGGCATGGATTGGAATCCCGCCACCCACGAGCTGTGGTTCAGCGACAACAATCGCCAGACCACCGGGCAGGATCCGGTCACGGCGGTGAGGTATCCCGAAGAGATCAACCGGCTGAGCAGGGAGCGCGAGAATTTCGGCGTGCCCTATGTGTTCGGCCGGACCACCATCGGATACACGCAAGATGAATTCACCAGGAAAACCGATCCCAATGCGCCCACTGGCTTGCTGCCCGGCATCAGCGTGGGTGATCGTCCTCCCGCGACGATCCGCCCCGGCGATTACACGGCGCCGGCACTGGAACTGGCGGCCGGCGCGGCGCCTCTGGGCATCAAGTTCATCGACCACGCGACCTACCCCGGCACGGGCGAAGCGCAAAGCCAGAACCTCCTGATCGCCGCCCATGGCGCGGGCTCCGATAACGATGGCAGCCCCAACATCCGCCTGGCGAGCATCGAGCAAAATCGCGTCACGTCCGTGTGGCCGTTCGTGATGGGCTGGAAACAACCGGACGGTTTGCTCGGGCGTCCGACCGATTTCCTGGCGCTCGCCGACGGCAGCCTGCTGGTGTCCGACGACGTGGGCAACGTCATCTATCGCATCTCCTACGATCCGGCGCAGCTGCCGGATACGTCGGTCAGGTTCCACATGGGCGCGGCCCCCGGCGCACCGGTGCAGGACAGCGTGCCCGGTGGCGTGCTGGTCGATGCGAGCGGGCACCGCTGGCCATTTCAGCTGGCCTGGAATACGTCCTCGACCCTGAAAGGTCTGGCGCCGGGCGCCTATCGCGTGGAGATGGCCGACCTGGGCGATTACACGGCGACGGAGCCGGTGGTCCACGTGGAGCTGGAACCCAACGGTTCCAAGACCGTCGAGCTTGCCTATCGTGCGCGCCCGAGTCTTGAGGCCGCCATCACCATCAAGGCGCCGCCACGTCCGGCGGGCGAGGGCGTGCCCAATCAATGGGTCGTCACGCTCATCACGGATGGCCAGCCGCGATCGATATCGCTGCCGTGGGACGGTCAGACGGTCGAGCATCTTGCCTACGGGGTGCACGAGCTGATCTATCCGTACATGCCGCACGCGATTCCGGTGCCTTCGCGCAGCACGGTGCGCGTGGTGGACGATACGCCGCAGACCGAGCAGACCACCTATCACCCGGTGGAAGACATCGGCAAGACGATGCTGGGCACGGCGCCGGATGTTGCTCCCGGCAGCGGTGGATGCAGCCGTTGCCACACCGACGGCCTGGCCGGGAATCCCGGCATCGCCATGGGCTGGGCCAAGGAAGGCCGGGAAGCCCTGCGCAACAAGATCCTCGACATGAGCGCGCGCATCGAGAACGGGCATTGCGATGGCGTCTGCGCGACGCAGATCGCGGCGTACCTGTTCGACGATGTATGGAAGGAATACATCGAGCCGCAGGAGTCGTTCGGCGCGCGCCAATTGCGCAAGCTGACCCGCGACGAATACGCCAGAAGCGTGAAAGACCTGCTCAATGTCGACGTCGACGTGGATTACCTGCCGCCGGACAGCCCGGACAAATACTTCGTGTATCCGGGCGAGGCCAGCCGCGGCGTCTTCGACAAGAGCCAGGTCCGTGCCTATTACGACGAAGCATTGCGCGTGGCGGCCAAGGTCGATCTGCGCAGCATCGGCTATGTTGCGGGCCGGGACGATGCCGCCTTCATCCGCGACCTGGGCCATCAAGTATTCCGTCGCGCCTTGAGCGACGGCGAGGTGGCCAGATACCTGGCCTTGATGCAGCAGCACGACGATGGCATGGAAGGGCCGCGGCGGCTGGTCGCCGGCCTGCTGGTTTCGCCTTATTTCCTGTATCGCTCGGAGCTGGGGGTAGCGGCGCCGGGCAAGTCCGATACGTATCGCCTGACTCCCGACGAGATGGCCACGGCCTTGTCCTTCGGTTTCCTGGGCACCACGCCCAGCAAGGCCCTGCTGCAGGAAGCCGAGGCCGGCGGCCTGGATACGCCGGAAAAAGTGCAAGCCAAGATCAACGCGATGATCGCCACGGACACCGGCAAGGATCATTTCCTCGAGTTCATCCGCTACTACACGCGAACCACGCTTCCTCCCGACGAGAAAGCCGGCCTGGACGCTTCACTGGCGGCAGCCATGTGGGAAGAACAGGCCCGCTTCGTGCGCGATGTCATCGGGCAACCGACGACGGGAACCGTGCGCACGCTGTTCAATCCCGGCTATACCTACCTCAACAAAGCGCTGGCCGAGCACTACGGCATTGCCGGGGTCGACGGCAATGTCTGGGTGAAAAAGCAGCTGGATACCGCCGATCGCGAACGATGGGGCGGCCTGTTGCAACAGGGTGCCTTCCTGGCCTCGCGCGCGGCCTCGGACGCCAATGTCACCTCCTTGATACGCCGCGGCTTCACCGTGCGTGAAAACCTGCTGTGCCGGAAGTTCGCCACCCAGGAAAACGACAACGAACCGATTACCTATCCCGATCGTCCCATCGGCATGCGCGAGCACTGGAACCTGCGCACCAAGGGCAGCGACGGTTCCGTGCGTACCTGCTGGAGCTGCCACCAGTTCGTCAACGACGTCGGCGCATCGATGGAGCACTATGACCAGACCGCCAAATACCGCGACAAGGAATTCGCGGTGAACCAGGGTTATCACGATCAGCAGGTGGACATCGATGCCAGCGGTCCCCTGATCAGCAACGGCGGCAGCCTGAAATGGATCGACTTTGCCGACGTGCGCGGCATATCGCAGTACCTGCCCAGGGAAAACCAGGCGATGAGATGCCTGGCCGACAGTTACTACCGCTACGTCTATGGCGAATATTCCGGCGTGAACGGCGCCAAGCTGGTGAACGACGTCACCGACACGCTGATGAGTTCGGGCAGGCTGCAGGACATGTTGCGCCAGCTCGGCAGCGCCGACGCGTTGCGCTATCGCAAGGAGCGCACGGCGCCGGCGGCGATCGTCCATCCCGTGCCGCCGGACGCGCCGCCCAACACCAAGCAGGCCACGCTGCACTGGCCGGCAGCCGCCAACCACACCGCCCACTGAGTGCAAGGTTTAAGCAATCACCGGAGTGTCCTGCCATGACCATGTCCGCTAGCCGTCGCCGCTTTCTTCTCGGGCTCGCCGCCGCAGGTGCCGGCATGGGCATGGGCGCCTATCCCTTGCTCAGCCGCTCCGGCATCTGGCAATTGGCGCAGTCGGCGCGGAAGGACCAGGCCAAGCCCAAGCTGGTCTTTTACGTGGTGCCCGATGGCCTGGGCATCGATTCGTTCAATCGAAGAACCGGCGAATGGGACGGGCTGGGCATCTGGCATCCGCACGCCACCGCCGCCGACACCAGCCAATTCGAACTCAACGAAGTCAGCGGCCTGTTGAGCGACTATCGCGCGCAATCGCTGTACATCCGCGGCGCGGTGGTCAACATGGGCGGCGGCACGGGCAGCGCCATCGCGGGACATGCCGCGTGGAACTCGGTGCTGCGCGATGCCCAGATGCGGCATTCCTCCATCGACGTGCTGCTGGGCAATGCGCTGAAAGGACCTGGCGGCTTGCGACTGGTTCACTCCGGTCCGCATACGGCGATCGCCAATCCGTGGTTCGTCACCTGGGACGGCACCAGCATGCAGGCGCCCCAGTCCAATCCGCTGGTGCTGTTCCGGCAGCTGTTCGGCGAGTCGTTGAACGCACGCAACAGCGGTCCGCGCAGTGCGCATGTGTTGGATACCGCCGCGGCGGATCTGCAGGATCTCAAGCGCAGCATCGGCGCCGCCGAAATGCAGAAAGTGCAGACCCACCTGGATGCGGTGGAGCAGGTGGCCAGCGACTTGGGTCCGATTGCGCCGCCGCCGCCCCCGACCTGCAATCCCAGGGAACCGGAGCTTCCCGCCGGCGTGGACATGAATGGTGTGGCGCATCGCGTGGAGGTGCACGAGGCGCACAACCAGGTAGTGGCCACGGCGCTGGGCTGCGGCTTGATGCGCGTGGCCACGGTTCAAGTAGCCGCCTCGGCCGAGCGGCTCAATTTTCCCGACGTCGCCCCCCATCGCAATCCGCACGACCTGGCGCACCTGTCGCTCCTGGGACACGGCGATGCGGATCGCAAGGATTGGCTGGATGGCCGCAGCTGGTACGTCCACCGGTTCAAGCATTTCCTCGATGAGCTGGCGAAGCAGCCCGATCCGGACGTGGAAGGTGACCGGCTGTTCGATCACACCCTGGTGGTGCTGACCAGCGAGATGTCCGATGGCGCCCCCGAGCACCAGTTGGATATGCCCTTGCTGATGCTTGGAGGAAGGCACACGCCGCTCAACACTCACGGCGGGCAAGGCCGCTATCTGGACATCACCTCACAAGGCGACGTCGCCTACTGGAGCGGCAGACCGCCGCGGCAGGTATCGATGCAGCGCATCTGGGCGACGCTGGCGCGCGCCGCGGGTATCGGCGAAGTGCCCTACGAACTCAATACCGACACGGTGGACGGCCTTTTCACCAATCTTGCGGCGCGCAAGCAGTTTGGATGAATCAAGGCCGTGACCGGTCATCCATGATCAGTCACGTCGCGGCTTGGCCGACCCGGCGCGCGGCGCGAGCGGCGCACGCGCGGCTGCGAGGGATCGATGCCGGTAACCCTGAAACCGTTGGTGGCGCGCGCCAGGCGCGCATGCGGCAGGTAGGCGGCCTCGGCGACGTAGCGCCATTGGCTCAGCATCTGCGGCAGGCGAGCGTGGGGACACGCCTCGCGCAATGCATCAAGCGCGGCTTCGGCCGAATCGTGACGGGCCACTTCGCGCGCCTCGATCAGCGATCGCCAGCGGCGTCCATGCTTGACAATGCGGAACAGGCCCCGGCTGGAGGGAAAAACGTACTGCGACACCATCGGGACATTCTCTCAATCCGATGGTGAAAGCATCGCGCGCGCGAATGACGCCAGGATTATTCCCATGCGTCATTTCCATGTCGAAGTGTAGCGACGGTGTGATGGCCGTGCCGTAGCGTTAGAAAGACGTGATCACTTGGCGTAGCAAACCGTGCCCGGCGCACTGGCGATGCTTTCCCCTGATGCAAGCGGTGCCAACATGCCCTCGTGCATGCCTTTGGTCCACCATTGCAAGTCCCCGCCGGTGTAGCGGGCGCCACTGCCGGATAGGGCGACATGCAAGGTGTGCATGTCGCCCTGGAGTTTGATGATGGCGGTATCGGTGTCCGGATAGCTCGCTTGCAAGCGGCGCCCATCGGTGCACGTGTAGTTTATCCATGCATCGCGGGTGGTCGGCGTCGTTGCACAAGCGGCTATCGCGAGCGCTGCCAGCGCGAGGATGCCGAGGCGAGCAGGCATGGCTGGTTGTCCTCATTTTGGTGCGGCTTCAGAGGCTGATCGTGCCTCACCATGCCATGGCGTCGCCCAGGACGTTGGCGTGGCACGCAAGCTTATGCCGGACAGCGCACGGTGCGGTCAAGGACAGCCGGTTCAATGCAAAGCCGATTGCGCCAGCTTTTTGATTTCGTCCGCATCCGTCACGCCGACCAGCCGACCGGTTTCCCTGCCGCCATCGAAGGCGATCAGCGTGCTTTGCTGCACGATGCCCAGCTCGCGCTTCTCCGCGTTCTGGTTGTCGTAGTCCAGCCGCAGGATCAAGAGCTTGTCGAACGCCGGATCCTTGCTCAACGCCTCGATGATCGGTTCCTGCTTGCGGCAGGTCGGGCACCAGCTGGCATAGGCGTCCACCAGCACGGACTGGCCCTTGGCCTGGGCGGCCTTGAGCGCCGCGGTGGTGAACGGCTGAATGGGTTGCGCGATGGCCGGTGCGGTGAAGGCAAGGCTGAGCAGCAACAGCGCGGCGAGCTGGCGAAGCGGAGACATGAGCAAAGTCCTTCTTGATGGGGTTGTTCTGCTATTCGTTGCGAATCGCGCGCGGTTACAGCAGCTGTAACTTCGCCGATGGCCGTGACGAAGAGACGATGAATACCTGAGGAGTTCAACATGCTCGTTCGTCGAATCGTATGGCGTGTTTTCGGTGCGCGGCCATGAGCGGCGCGCTCAGTCCTGTCGTCGCCTACGCAGCCGGCGCGCTGACCATACTTTCGCCGTGCGTGATTCCACTGATTCCGATCGTGTTGGGCAGTGCGGCGCAACGTCATCGCTGGGGGCCGCTGGCGCTGGCGTTGGGCCTGGTGGTGTCATTCACGCTCACGGGTTTCCTTATCGCTACGCTCGGTGCATCGGTCGGCTTGAGCACGGAAACAATTCGCGTGTGGAGCGCGGTGCTGCTGCTGATAGTAGGCGTGGTACTCGTTGTTCCAAGGTTGCAAGGCTTGTTCGAACACGCCGCCGGTCCGCTTGCCAATTGGGCGGGCGAACGCCAAGCGCGGCTGGAACGTTTCGGTTTGGCCGGGCAGGCCGGAATCGGCGTATTGCTTGGCCTGGTATGGAGCCCTTGCGTAGGGCCGACGCTGGGCGCGGCCACCGTGCTCGCCGCGCAAGGCAAGGATCTGGGGCAGGTAGCTATTGTGATGGGAGCGTTTGCGCTCGGCATTGCCAGCGTTTTGCTGGTGATGGCGCTGCTTGCGCAGAACGTGCTGGCGCGCTGGCGCAGCCGGATGATGTCGGCGGGCACGCGCGGCCGGCGCGTGCTCGGCGCACTGATCGTGCTGGTGGGCGTGCTGATCATCACCGGCGCCGATCGCCGCCTGGAAGCGGCGGTGATCGGCGTGTTGCCCGATTGGGTGACGAATCTCACGACTTCGCTGTGAGATGGCTGGCGGGCGATAGTCGCGCACCAGTCGACTTCCATAGGTGGCTCGCTGCGCGTGGCAGCGCGACATGACCGACGCTTGCCGCGAGGTGCTCCCTCCCCTGCGACAGCAGGGGGGGAGCCGTCATTCGCACTGCTGAGACTCAACGCTAATCAGGTACAAGCAGGGGAGGGAGGCGTTTGTCGCGATCATCGAGACAACCGCTTCGCTTGAGCGTCATTTATACAAGTGCCGGTGCCTGGCAACTTTCACGATCTTCAACGCCACTAGGCTTCGGCGTTCGCCGGGTCAACGATGCTTGGGGCCGGTTCGTGAACCTGCACGGGCAGCCTGCGCGCGGGTGCGCCATGGGCCACGTAGTACGGCACGTTCGCACGCGGCAGCGGCTGGCGTCCGCGAATCGCATCGGCGATCTTCTCGGCGATCATGATGGTCGGTGCGTTGAGATTGCCGGTGATCACCTGCGGCATGATCGAGGCATCCACCACGCGCAAGCCCTCGATGCCATGCACGCGGCCCTGGCCGTCGACCACGCACATCTCGCCTTCGCCCATCTGGTTGGAGCATGAAGGGTGATACGCGGTTTCGGCATGCGCGCGCACGAAGGCGTCCAGTTCGCGATCGGTTTTCAGCTCCGCGCTGGGTGAAATCTCGCGGCCGCGATACGGATCCATCGCTTTCTGCTGAAAGATCTCGCGCGTAATGCGGATGCCCGCGCGAAACTCGCGCCAGTCCTGCTCGTGCGCCATGTAGTTGAACAGAATGCTCGGATGCTGCCGCGGATCGCGCGAACGCACTTGGATGCGACCGCGGCTGGGCGAGCGCATCGAGCCGACGTGGGCCTGGAAGCTGTGCACCTTGATCGGGTTGGAACCGTTGTAGTTCACCGCGATCGGCAGGAAGTGGTACTGCAGGTTCGGCCACTCGAAATCCTCGTGCGAGCGGATGAAGCCGCCGGCTTCGAACTCGTTGCTGGCGCCGATGCCGGTGCCGAGAAACAACCATTCCGCGCCGATCTTCGCCTGGTTGTGCAGCTTCAGCGCAGGCGCGAGCGATACTGGCTGCTTGCACTCGTACTGGATATACATTTCCAGGTGGTCCTGCAGATTTGCGCCGACGCCAGGCAGGTGATGTACCAGCGGAATATCCAGCGTACGCAGCAAATCCGCCGGACCGACGCCGGAGCGCTGCAGTATTTGCGGCGAGGCGATCGCGCCGCCGCACAACAGCACCTCGCGCTTCACATGCGCCCGCTGTACTTCGCCGCCGCGCAGCCAGCTGACGCCAATGGCGCGCGTGCCGGCGAACAGGATGCGATCGGTCAAGGCATGCGTGACGATGCTGAGGTTGGCACGCGCACGCGCCTGATCGAGATAGCCGCGCGCGGTACTGGCACGGCGGCCGCGCGGCGTGACAGTGCGATCCATCGGCCCGAAGCCTTCCTGTTGATAGCCGTTGAGATCGTCCGTGCGCGGATAGCCGGCCTGCACGCCGGCTTCGACCATCGCGTGAAACAGCACGTTGTTGCCCGCCTTGGGCGTGGTCACGCTGACCGGGCCGTCGCCGCCGTGATAATCGTTGGCGCCGATGTCGCGCGATTCGGCTTTCTTGAAATACGGCAGGCAGTCGAGGTAGGTCCAGTTTTCCAGGCCGGGCCGTTTGGCCCAGTGATCGTAGTCGAGCGCATTGCCGCGGATGTAGCACATGCCGTTGATCAGCGAGGACCCGCCAAGCCCCTTGCCGCGCCCGCATTCCATGCGGCGGTGGTCCATATGCGGTTCCGGATCGGTGAGATAGGCCCAGTTGTAGCGGCGCCCTTGCAGCGGGTAGGCGAGCGCGGCCGGCATCTGGGTGCGGAAATCCAGGCGGTAGTCCGGCCCTCCCGCTTCAAGCAGCAGCACGGTGACGTCGGCATCTTCCGTGAGTCGCGTAGCGAGCACATTACCGGCCGAGCCGGCGCCGATGATGATGTAGTCATATTCCATGATATCGGCCATGTTGGTTCCTCGTGTGGTGGCTGCGCGGCTGTCGCCCGCCGCGTGGGCACGGGCGACGTTTAGAACACCGAGGCGAACGGCCCCAGTTCCACCTGCACGGACTTGATGCGTGTGTAGTGGGCCAGCGTGCTGATGCCGTTTTCGCGGCCGACGCCGGACTGCTTGTAGCCGCCCACCGGCATTTCCGCCGGCGATTCGCCCCAGGTGTTGATCCAGCAGATGCCGGCCTGCAACTGATGGATCACGCGATGCGCGCGCGCGAGATCGGATGTGACCACGCCGGCGGCCAGGCCGAAATGGGTGTTGTTGGCGCGCGCGATCACTTCGGCTTCCTGCTTCCAGCTCAGGATGCTCATCACCGGTCCGAAGATTTCCTCGCGCACGATGCGCATGTCGTCGCTGCAATCGGCGAACACGGTCGGCGCCACGTACGCGCCGTTGCCGTAGGCGCCATGGGTGACGCGCTTGCCGCCGGTGAGCAGGCGCGCGCCGTCGCGTACGCCTTGTCCGATCAGGCCAAGCACTTTCTCCATATGCGCAAAACTGGCGAGCGGGCCGAAATTGGTGGACGGGTCGGTGGGATCGCCCAGCCGGATGCGCGCCACGCGTTCGAGCACGGCGGCCTGGAAGATGTCGCTGATCGCCGCGTGCACGAACACGCGCGTGCCGTTGGTGCAGACCTGGCCGGAGCTGAAGAAGTTGGCCATCACGGCGATGTCGGCAGCGCGTTCGATATCTGCGTCGGGGAACACGATCAGCGGCGACTTGCCACCCAGTTCCATCGTCACTTCCTTCAACGAGGACAATGCGGCGCTCGCCATCACCTTCTTGCCGGTTTCCACGCCGCCGGTGAAGGAGATCTTCTCGATGCGCGGATGCTCGCTCAGCCATTGGCCGACCGTGCGGCCGGGGCCTTGCAGCACGTTGAACACGCCGGACGGCACACCCGCCTCGGTATAGATCTCGGCCAGGCGCAGCGCGCTCAGCGGCGTCACTTCGCTCGGCTTGAAGATCATCGCGTTGCCGGCGGCCAGCGCGGGCGCGGATTTCCATAGTGCGATCTGGATCGGGTAGTTCCATGCGCCGATGCCCGCGACCACGCCGAGCGGTTCGCGACGGGTGTAAAAGAAGCTCGAATCGCGCAGCGGCACTTGTTCGCCTTCGATCGCGGGCGCAAGGCCAGCGTAATACTCCAGCACGTCGGCGCCGGTGGCGATGTCCACGGTGGAGGTTTCCGCATACGGCTTGCCGGTGTCGTGCGTTTCCAGCAGCGCCAGTTCGTCGTTGCGCGCGCGCAGGATGTCGACGGCGCGGCGCAGGATGCGCGAGCGCTGCATCGCGGTCATCTCGGTCCATTCGCGCTGGCCTTGTTCGGCGCTCGCCACCGCGCGTTCCACATCCGCTTGCGAGGCACGCTGCACCTGGGCCAGCACCTCCCCGTTGGCGGGATTGATCGTCTCGAACACATTGCCGCCGCTGGCGTCGACGCGTGCGCCGTGGATATAGAGTTGCTGGGTTTCGTAGCGGGTCATAAGCGCTCCATGCATGCCGATCGACGCGTCAGTGCGCGCTTTTCGGCAGGTAGTGATCCAGGTATTCGTAAGCGGTGTGCCGCGCGCGGGCGACGTCGAATTCGCCGCCGGCCAGGCTGCCGCGCAGCCACAGGCCATCGATCATCGCGGCCAGTCCGCGTGCGGCCTTTTGCGCTTCTGATGCGGGCAGCACGCGGCGGAAGTAATGCGCGAGGTTGGATTGCAGGCGGCGATCGTTCGCGTGCTGCAGGCGACGCAGTTGCGCGTCGTGCATGCTGGCCGCCCAGAAGGTGAGCCACACGCGCATGGCGGCGGGGTTCACCTGGGTGGAATCGAAGTTGCCGTCGATGATCGCCCTGAGCTTGTCGCGCGGGCTTTCGCCGGCGGCGGCGACGCGCTCGGCCACGGCATCGTGCAACTGGCGCAGGATGCGCCGCATGGCGGCGTTGAGCAGGCCGTCCTTGCCGCCGAAGTAGTGGCTGATGATGCCGGCCGAGAGCCCGGCGCGGCCGGCGATCTCGGCAATGGTGGCATCGGCCAGCCCGACCTGGTCGATGGTCTCGAGAGTGGCGCGGATCAGCTGTTCGCGCCGGATCGGGGGCATGCCGAGCTTGGGCATCTAAAGTCAGTGAGCTGAAGCCGGACGGGCCGGCGGGCAGTCGGGAGCTTAATTTATTTTGATTGAACGTTCAATTATAAAAGGCTAGGCTGCCCAAGGGCCGGTGCAGCCGCCGGCGAGAAGCGGCCCCACACCCCAGCCCTCTCCCGGAGGGGAGGGGGAGAAAGCGCAACCCCAGCAACGGAAGGCAACGCATGGATCACCAACGCCAGCACGGAAAGGCCCACGCAAAGGTGCGCCTCAACCTGCCAGTGTTCTTCGCCTCGGCGATCGCGATCCTGCTGCTGGGCACGCTGGCGGTGATCTATCCGGACGCCGCGGCGCACTGGCTGGGCCGTGCGCATGACACCGTCTCGCGACTGTTCGGCTGGTACTACATGCTGGTGATGGTGGCCTGCCTGGTGTTCGTGCTGTGGCTGGCGGCGTCGCGGCATGGGCGCATCAAGCTGGGCCAGGACGATGAAAGCCCTGCGTTCGGTTATGCATCGTGGACCTCGATGCTGTTTTCGGCGGGCATCGGCATTGCGCTGATCTATTACGGCGCCTATGAACCGCTCGATCATTTCCTGGCGCCGCCGCAGGGCGAAGGCGGCACGCCCGAGGCCGCGCGGCGGGCGATGGCAATCAGCTTTCTGCACTGGGGCCTGCACGGTTGGGCGCTGTATGCGTTGATGGCCGCCGCGCTGGGCTATTTCGCCTATCGCCGCGGATTGCCGCTGGCGTTGCGCTCGGCGTTGCATCCGCTGTTCGGCGAGCGCATCCACGGCTGGATCGGCCACGTGGTGGACGGCGCCGGCATCCTGGCGACGCTGGTGTCAATGGTCACCAATGTGGGCATCGGCGCGCTGCTGTTGAATTCAGGGCTCAATTATCTGTTCGGCGTGCCGGCCACGCCGCACGTGCTGACCGTGCTGGTGATCGTGATGATGGCGGCGGCCACGCTGGTGGTGATGTGCGGCGTGGAAAAGGGCATCGCCAGGCTTTCCGATCTCAACGTGCGCCTGCTGTGCGCCTTGCTGCTGTTCGTGCTGGTGTGCGGTCCCACCTTGCATCTGTTCGACGGCATCACGCAGAACGTGGGCGACTATCTAAGCGCATTCGTCGAAAGCAGTTTCAATCTTTATCTCTACGGCACGGCGCGCAAGTGGCTGGCCGACTGGACGCTGTTCTATTGGGCGTGGTGGATCGCCTGGGCGCCGTTCGTGGGCATGTTCATCGCGCGCATTTCGCGCGGGCGTACCCTGCGCGAGCTGGTATTGGGCGTATTGCTGATACCGCTCGGTTTCACGCTGGCCTGGCTGTCGATTTTCGGCAATACCGCGATCGACCTGGTGCTCAACCACGGCGCCACCGAACTGGGGCAAGTGGCGCAGGCCGATCCGCCGATGGCGCTGTTCAAGCTGCTGGAGTATCTGCCGGTCACGCGCATCGTTGCCGGCATCACCGTGCTGATCGGCTTCGTGCTGTTCCTCACGCCAGTGGATTCGGGCACCTTGATGATCGCCAACCTTTCCATCCGTGGCGGCGGCGCCACCGAAGACGCACCGATCTGGCTGCGCGTGTTCTGGGCCGCCACCACCACTGTCGTGAGCATCGGCCTGCTGTACGCGAGCGGCGGTGATTTCAGCGCGATGCAGATGGCCGTGGTGCTGTGCGGCCTGCCGTTCTCCGTGGTGCTGCTGCTCTACATGCGGGGCCTGTTGATGGCCTTGCGCCGCGACGGCGCGCGATGATGCAGCCGTCGCGGCGTTTCCCGTTCCAGCTCAGTTCGCGCAGCTCAGTTCGTGCCGATGATGCGTCCTGAATCGGCGTCGATCTGCAGCGTAACGCGCGAGCCGGCGCTGTTCCTGGCTTTGGCCGTCCAAACGCCGTGATCGAAGTCCACGTCATGCACATGCGTATAACCCTGCGAAGACAGCATGGCGCGGATATCCTTTTCGTTGATGCGCGACACCTGCTTGTCCGGATAAGCCATGCCGGTGGTGGGGTCCACGCGCAATTTCACATGGGCGCCATCGCCGCTGCGCGCACGCGCGGTCCACACGCCATCGCTGAAGTCGACGTCGTGCACATCGGTATAGCCCTGCTGGGTGAGTTGCGTAACGATCTGCTGCTCGGTCAGCGCCGGATGCTCCTGCGCCATGGCTGCGCCTGCACACCCCAGCGCCAACGCGATGGTCATTGAAACAATCTTCTTCACGGACCTACCCTCGCTGCCTGTGAGTGGAACGAGTGTTGGTCGCCTGCGATCAATCCATGGTGAAGAAAAGATTAGCGGGGTAGGGCGCCGTTCATGCTGTGAGTCCCTCAACGGTTGAGCGCTTGCGCAACGGAGGGCGACAGCGTGCGCATGAAGGCTTCGACCTGCTGCGTGTAACCGGAATCCAGGCCGAGGCGCTCGTTGATCTGTTCATGTGACAGGTCCTGTTCGACCACCGACGCGGCTGTGCCGAACGAGGCGGCTTTTTCCACGAAGTTGTGCGCCTGCGGGCAGGAGTTCTGGCGCTGGCTGGAGCACACGGCGAGAAACGGCACGATGCGCCCATGCAACTGCTGCAGCGGCGAGGCCGCGATCCAATCGCTGCTCTGGCCGCCGAAGGCGCGATCGTAGAGCGGCAGATGGCGATTCTGCATGATCGCCACCACGTTCAGTGCTGCGCTGTCCAGCGAAACGGTACCCAGCCATGGCGCGAGCTGATAACGCTTGCCGATCGACGCATCGACACTGAGCAAGGCCACCAGGTGCGCGCCGGCTGAATGTCCCATCAGGATGAATGCGCCCGGATCGCCGCCCCATTGACCAGCATGCTGTTGCGCGTAGGCCAATGCCAGCGCGACGTCACCGGCCTGCGCCAGCGGCGGGGTCTGCGGCAGCATGCGGTAATCGATCGAGATGACGATGAAGCCGCGCGGCACCCAGCGACCGACCTTGTTCTCGATTACGTTGCGCATGGCCTTGTCGCCGAAGGCCCAAGCGCCGCCATGCACCAGCATGATCACCGGCGCATGGTCCGCGTGTTGCGGGGCATATACGTCGAAACGCTGCTGCGGATCGTCGCCGTAGCGCACATCGCGGATCACCTGGATGTTGGCGGGCAAGCTGGCTCCCGTCTGTTGCGATGGCGCCGCCTGGCGGCGCTGCATCAACGCGGCGCGCCAGGCGCCGCTTTGCGCGTGTGCACCCATGGGCAGTGGTGCGAGTGAAAGCCATGCCATGCAGCCCAATAGAAGCCGCGTTGCGCTCGTCATACGTATCTCCCCGTCACGTTGCCCAGTGTGTCACGCGCTCGCCCGTCGTGCCTGGCGAACCCATTACTTGCCGCATGCCACGGTCTGGCCGCTGGCGTTGGTGCAGGAACCGCTGTGGGTGAAACCCTGGCCTTTGGTGTAGGTGGTCTGCCCATCGTAGGTGACGCCGGTAGCGTTGTTGGTCGCCGTGGTGTCGTGCGTCGTGGAGCCGTTGGCGGTGGTCGTGCTGGCGTCGTAGCTGCCGTGCGGTCCAGTGCCCTGGGTTTGCGAGCGGCCGCTGATCGCGCCGCTCGCATTGCGGGTGTAGGCGCCGCTGGTGCTGAATTGCCCGCCGGCCGCGGTGGTGCCGCTGCCGGCATGACTGGACGAAGCCGATCCGTCGGCGTTGCGGCTAAAGCTGTTGTGCCCGGCATAGCTGGCGCCGTTGGCGCCGTGGAGAATGCGGCCACCCTGATGCTGCACGGTGCCGTTGGAGGCGTTGGTATAGCCTGCGCTGATCGCGCTGCCGCGCGGGCTCTTGCCGGCGCGCACATGTGCGTGGATCTGCGCCCGGACCGGCTGGACGGCGGCCAAGGAGGCGACGCACAGCAGGGCAAGTGAGGTGGTGCGCAGCATCGGAATCGAAAAGCCGGTCATGGCGAACTCCCTGGTGAAGGATGGTGGAACCCATCTTCCGGCCGCCGCGGCACGCAGGTGTTTCCAAAGCTCACCATGTGTGAGCGTTTGTTGCGCCGCCTGGGCCCGGAAACAACTGCTTACAAAGGCGCATGCCGGCCGCTTGTGGTCGCTGCATCGGCGGGAGATAGTCGCGCCATGGACACCGCTCACATCCTTGTCGTCGACGACGACCTGCGCCTGCGCGACCTGCTCGAGCGCTACCTCGCCCAGCAGGGCTTCCAGGTGCACGGCGCGCCGCACGCCGCGGCGATGCGCCGCGAACTGGCCGCGCATCACGTCGATCTGATCGTGCTCGACCTGATGCTGCCGGATGCCGACGGCCTGCAGCTTTGCCGCCAGCTGCGCGCCGAAGGCGTGGAGACGCCGATCATCATGCTGACCGCCAAGGGCGACGACGTGGACCGCATCGTCGGGCTGGAGATAGGCGCCGACGACTATTTGGGCAAGCCATGCAACCCGCGCGAACTGGTGGCGCGCATCCGTGCGGTGCTGCGCCGCCGTCCGCGCGCGCCGGTGGGCGCGCCGCAGGCGGAGCAGGCGCCGGTCAGTTTCGGCCGCTTCACCTTCGATCTGGCCACGCGCCAGCTTTACGACGATGGCGCGCCGGTGAAGCTGACCAGCGGGGAGTTCGCCGTGCTGGCCGCGTTGGTCACGCATCCGTTCGTGACCCTGAGCCGCGAGCGGCTGGTGGCGCTGGCGCGCGGGCGCGATCACGAAGCGTTCGAGCGCAGCATCGATGTGATGGTGTCGCGCCTGCGGCGCTACATCGAAGACGATCCCCGTCAGCCGCGTTGGCTGCAGACGGTGTGGGGCGAAGGTTATGTCTTCGTGCTGCATGGAGGGCACGCATGAAACGGGCGCCGACCACGTTCTCGTTGATTCTGGGCTTGATCGTAGTGGCCTTGGCGCTTGCGTTGTCGCTGGCCTCGGCGTTGTCCGCGCGGATCAGCCTCAAGGCCGGCAGCGATACCTACAGCCATCTCATCGTGGCCGCCAGCGTGGCCGCCGACGAGCTGGCCACGCGCAGCGATACAGGCACGGCACGCGCACTCGATACGCTCAGGCAGGAAGGCTTGCGTTTCTCCCGCACGCCTCCGCCGCCGAGCACGGTGCGCATCTCGGCCATGTTGCGCGACATCGGCGACAAGGCGGGGCGATGGCTGGGCGATCCATCCAGGGTGGTCGTGACGCAGACGCCGGATCCGCAAATCTGGGTGCGCAGCGAACGCGATCCGCAGCAATGGATCGTGTTTCATGCGCCGAGCTATCGGCGGCCGGTGATCGTGTCGACCATCCTGATCGCGTTGCTGGCCGGGCTTATCGCGCTGGTCGTCGCCGCGCTAGCGGCGCGGCAATTGACGCGCCCGCTGGAACGGCTTGCCGCGCATGCCGAGGAATTGCTCGCCGGCGGTCCAGTGATCCGGCGGGATTTGCACGGCAGCCCCAAGGAAGTGCGCGAACTGGCGTTGGCGATCGGCAACGCCGGCACGCGTTTGCGTGGCGCCGCGCGTGAGCGCGAACTGATGCTGGCGGGCATCTCGCACGACCTGCGCACGCCGCTGGCGCGCTTGCGCGTGGCGCTGGAACTGGGCGATGCAGGCGATCCACAGCGGCGCGAGGCGATGGTGGCCGACCTGGAAGAACTCGACAGCGCGCTGGAGCAATGCCTGGCCTTCGTGCGCGACGGCCGCGATGAGCCGCGGCGCGATATCGACCTGGTCACCTTCGTTGGCCAGTTGCTGGCGTTGCGCATGAATCCGGAGGACTGGCAGTTGCACAGTCCTTCCGTGCTGCCGGTGAGCGTGCGACCGAGCCTGCTGCGCCGGGCCATCGGCAATTTGATGGACAACGCCGAGCGCTACGGCGCCGCGCCGTTCCGGATCGACCTCGGCACCGATGCGGACGCGGTGCAGATCAGCGTGGCCGATCATGGCCCCGGCGTGGCGCCGGAACTGCTCGAGCAACTGGGACGTCCGTTCGTGCGCGGTGACCAGGCACGCGGTGGAATCGGCACCGGCCTGGGCTTGAGCATCGTGATGCGCGCCGCCGAACTGCATGGCGGCGCGGTGCAATGGCGCAATGCGGCCGATGGCGGCTTCATCGCCAGCATGCGCCTGCCTGCGGCATAAGCCGGAAGACGCCGCGTGCTCAGCGATCGACCAGCGCCATCATGCGCTCGGTGTAACGCGGGCCGGCTACCTTGCCGGGCGCCAGCGCTTCATCCAGCGCCTGCATGTGCGCGGCGTCGAGCGCGATGGCAGCGGCCGCGACGTTTTCCTCCAGGTAGCTGCGCCGCTTGGTGCCAGGAATGGGCACGAAGTTGGAGCCCTTGTGCAGCAGCCAGGCCAGGGCGATCTGCCCAGGCTTGGCGTGCATGTCGCTGGCGATATCGCGCACCACTTGCGCGGCCTGCACGTTGAGATCGTAATTCTCGCCCTTGTAGCGCGGATCGTTGTGCCGGTGATCGTCCTCGGGGTAGTCCTCCGCGCGCTTGACCTCGCCGGTAAGAAAGCCGCGGCCGAGCGGCGAGAACGCCACCAATCCGATCTCCAGTTCGGCGAGCAGCGGAATGATGTCCTGCTCCAGGTTGCGCTCCCATAGCGAGTATTCGCTTTGCAACGCCGAAACCGGATGGATCGCGTGCGCACGGCGAATGGTGGCGGCGCCCGCTTCGGAAAGACCGAAGAACTTCACCTTGCCTTGCTTCACCAGATCGCCGACCGTGCCGGCGACGTCTTCGATCGGCACGCTGCGATCGACACGATGCTGGTAGAGCAGGTCGATATGGTCGGTGCGCAGGCGCTTGAGCGAGGCGTCGACCACCTCGCGGATGTGCTCGGGCCGGCTGTCCGTGCCGACGATCGCATTGTTCTGGATCTTGAAGCCGAACTTGGTCGCGATCGTCACCTTGTCGCGCTTGCCGGCCAGGGCGCGCCCGAGCAAATCCTCGTTCGCATACGGACCGTACACTTCGGCAGTATCGAGAAACGTGCAGCCAAGCTCGATCGCCCGATGCAGGGTGGCGATCGATTCGCCCTCATCGGCCGGACCATAGAACTGGCTCATGCCCATGCAGCCCAGGCCGATGGCGGAAACCTCAAGCCCCTGGCTGCCGAGCGTGCGAGTGGGTAGCGTCATGGCGATATCCTCGATGGTGGTGGCGTTTTTCAGCGTTTTCGACGCGCGCCTACGGCAGCGCCTGCGGATGCCAGTCGGCAGCCCAGGTCGAAGGTTTGGGCCCCATCTGGAAATGCAAGCTGCCGCCTGCCTCGATCTGCGCGTAGGAAATGATCGGCTTGTCCAGCGGCTTGCCGTTGAGCGTCACCGATTGGATATAGACGTTGCGGTCGGAGTTTCCAGCTGCGGTGATCTCGAACCGCTTGCCGTTGGGAAGATTCAACATGACGCGGCTGAACAGCGGACTGCCAATGACGTAGTCGCCCGATGCCGGATTGAGCGGGTAGAAACCCATGGCGGTGAAGATGTACCACGCCGACATCTGTCCGCAATCTTCATTGCCGAGCACGCCGTTGGGTGTATTCGAGTAGGCATCGCGCGCGATCTCGCGCACGCGCGCCTGTGTCTTCCAGGGCTCGCCGGTGAAATCGTACAGATAGCCGTAGTGATGGCTGGGCTCGTTGTCGTGGCGGTTGTGGCCGCCATTGAAATGCGCATCGAGCTTGGCCGCTGCAGCCTGCGGTCCGCCCAGCAGCTTCACCACGCCCGGCACATCGTGCAAGGCGGCGAACAGATACACCCACTGGTCACCTTCGGTCCAACCCTCGTCGGGTGACGCCCAACTGCCGTCCAGGTTCTTCGCCTGCATGAAACCGCGCACCGGATTGAACAGCTTGCGGTAATTGGCGGAGCGCTGCATGAAGAAGTCGTAGTCGTCGCTCTTGCCTGCCGCTTTGGCGACCTGGGCGACGGCGTAGTCGTCATAGGCTTCCTCCTGCGTGCTGGAAGCCGATTCGGAAATCTTGTCGGCCGGGATATAACCGAGCGTCTTCGCATAGGTGAGCCCGGCGCGTGCTTCGTACGGCGTATGCGGTTCGCGGTCGAACCAGCGGCGCGTGGTATCGCCATCGGGCGGCACCGTCGCATCCTTGTGCACGGCCTGATAGGCGAGCTGGTAGTCGAAGCCCTTGAAACCCTTGTTGATCGCTTCGGCCACCAGCGAATCGGCATGCGTGCCGATCATGATGTTGGTGTAGGAAGGATTGGGCCACTTCGGCATCCAGCCGCCTTCGCGATAATCCTGCAGCAGCGCCTGCACCATGCCATCGATACGCTCCGGCGCGAAAATCGTCAGCAGGCTGTTTTCGGCGCGGAACGTATCCCAGATCGAATACGCGGTATATGAAACGCCGTCATGCACGTGGTCATCGAATGCGCTGTAGTAGCGGCCGTGCTCGGAGAACAGCTTGGGATAGAGCAGGGCGTGATACAGGCCGGTGTAGAAGATGTGCCGCTGATCGTCGGTGGCGCCTTCGATCGAGGCGATGCCCAGCTTCTGGTTCCAGGTGGCCTTCAAGGCATCGCGAATAGCTTCGAAATTCCAGCTCGGCATTTCCGCATTAAGATTGGCGCGCGCCTGTTCGATGCTGATGAAAGAGGTGCCTACTTGCGCGTCCACCGTTTCGCCGTGGCTGGTGTCGAAGCTCACCAGCGCGCCGACGTTATCGCCCTTGACTTCCTTTTTATCCGGCCAAGTAAGCACGCCTTCGTACACCTTCGCCGCCGCGAAGGGCTGCTTGAAGCGCACCACGAAATAGTCTTTGAAGTTTTTCAGCGCCAGCGGCCCGAGATGCGCATCCATGCGATCCGGGTTGTAACCGACGATCTCGTTGCGGCTGGCATCAATGCTGACGGACCCCTTGATGCCCGGACGCGTCGCCTCGATCAGTACATTCGCCTTCGCCCCGCGCGGATAGGTAAAACGCAGATATCCCGCATGATCGGTCGCCGTCATCTCGGCCAGAATCTTGTGCGCCGGATCGGCCCCCATCTTCACCGCGTAGTAGTACGGCGTGCTGACTTCGTCCTGGTGCGTAAAGGCAAGCCGGCGCGCTTCCGGCGCGTAATTGGCCGCGCCCATCTCCGGCATCAGCGTGACGTAGCCGTAATCACCCATCCAGATCGCCGGCTGATGCGTGCCGATAAATCCCTGGATATAGGTGTCGTCGTATTCGTAGGAACTCACACTGATGCGATTCTGCCGCGTCTGCGCGGTCCAGTTCGTCATGCCGAACGGCGTGGTGACGAACGGCATGGTGCCGCCGTATTCCGCGCCCTCGCCGCCGGTGCCGATAAAGGTGTTGACCCAGTCGACGGGGGTGGTTGGTTTTTGTGTTTCAGCAGCGAAGGCAGCAGTCGTTGCGGTGCAGAACATGAGCGCCAGGCTGATGCGGCGGCAGGAACGAAACATCGACGGCTCCCTTTTGCTTTTGGCTATCGGGCAGAGGTCATACCCGAAAAAGCGTTTGGATGCGTCAAGTGGCGATGTTGATGACTGTTTGTCGCAACGTGCTGACCACGTTATCTGGCGGGATAGACCGTCAGCTTCAGGCCGAGCGCATGAACAATGCGATCTATGGTTTCGTATTGAGGTTTTGAACCGGGCCGAACCGCCTTATAGAGACTCTCGCGGCTCAGACCGGAGGCCTTGGCGACCTCGGTCATCCCTCGTGCCTTGGCGATGTCACCAAGCGCCGAAAGAAACAGTTCGTTGTCACCTGTTTCCATGACTTCTTTGAGATAGGCAGCCATCACTTTCTCGTTATCGAGGTATTGGGCAGCATCAAAGGCAGTGACCTTGGTAGGCATTGATGTTTCCTCGCACTAGTCCTTGAGGCTTTTCCAAAGCTTCAGGGCCTTTTTGATGTCGCGATCCTGTGACTTCTTGTCGCCGCCAATCAGGAGCAGATACACCATCTTTGCCTCCTTGGCGTAGTAGACGCGATATCCCGGTCCGTAATTGATGCGCATCTCCGAAATGCCATCAAAATGGAAATGCCATCAAAATGTTTGACGTCACCGAAATTGCCGGCAGCGGCCTGCTTGATTCGCGTGATGACTTTGGCCTTGGCTATGTCATCGCGCAGTTTGCCCAGCCAGCTCGCGAATTCCGCCGTCTGGTTGATCGCGTTCATGTGCAGTCTGTAGCCAAGTGATTACAGGTGTCAACCCTGACAATCGAGCAGTAAAACGCGGCGTGCGGCGACCGAAAAAGCAAATGGATCTGAATGAGCATGCTGGAGTGCGAAGGGCGCAAACAACGCACGTTAGCCAAATCGCGTGGGCGAGATCTTCAGCGCTGGGCGCATCGCCAGGAACGAAAAAGCCCACTCACCGAGTGGGCTTTTTCGTTGAATGCAATGGTGGCCGGGGACGGAATCGAACCGCCGACACGGGGATTTTCAATCCCCTGCTCTACCAACTGAGCTACCCGGCCAGGGTGGACAGCCGCGGTGGGCTATCGGTGCTGCGTGGAGCCGCTCATTAAATCGGATGGGGCGGGCGGCGTCAAGACTTAGCTTCGGGTGGTTTGTAGCCTTCGGGCTTTTTCGCTTCGCCGCCGAACAGGAATTTTTCCATTTCGCCGCCGAGAAACTGGCGTGACTTGGGGTCCAGGGGGTTGAGGCGGTATTCGTTGATCAGCATGGTCTGGTGGGCCAGCCATTGCTGCCACGCGGGCTTGGAAATTTCCGCGAAAATGCGCTGGCCCAGCGGGCCGGGCCAGGGGGCGAAATCCAGGCCTTCGGCGTCGATGCCGAGCTTGGCGCAGTGAACGGTACGGCTCATCGGGCTATCTCTTTTCGTTTTATGTCGCGGTGGGTTCGGGCAGCGCCATCAGCAGCGAGCGCACCGGCGCGGGCAGGCCCAGCGCGGGCAGGTCGGTGACGGCGCACCAGCGCAGATCGGCATTATCGGCGATTGCGTGCGCGGGTGCTGCGTGGTCGAACAGCAACGGCTGGATCTCAAGGCGGTAGTGGCTGAAAACGTGCACGAACGGTGTGAGCGGTTGGGCATCGTCGATGCGCGCGTGGCGCTGCGCTTCGCGCCACGCGCCGTCGGTTTCCTCGGCTTCGGGCAGGCTCCACAAGCCCGACCACACACCTTGCGGGCCGCGGCGTTGCAGCAGCAGGCGGCCGTCGGCGTCGCGCAGGATCAGCATGATCGTGCTGCGCGTGGGAATCTTCTTGCCGGGCTTGGCGGTGGGCAGTTGCGCGGTGAGATGGTCGCGATGTGCGACGCACGCGCCTTGCACCGGACACATCGCGCACAGCGGGCGCGTACGCACGCACAGCGTTGCGCCCATGTCCATGATCGCCTGCGTGTAATCGGCCGCGCGTTCGGCGGGCGTGTGCGCATCGGCGTGCAGCCACAGTTGCTTCTCGATCTCGCGCTCGCCGGGATAACCGGCGATGCCGTGATAGCGCGTCAGCACGCGCTTGACGTTGCCATCCAGGATCGGAAAGCGCAGCCCGTAAGCCTGCGCCAGGATCGCGCCCGCGGTGGAGCGGCCGATACCGGGCAGCGCCGCCAGCGCATCGAAGTCGCGCGGCATCTCGCCATTGTGCTGCGCCACGCACACTTGCGCGGCGCGATGCAGGAACCGCGCGCGACGGTAATAGCCAAGTCCCGACCACAGCGCGAGCACGGTATCTTCGTCGGCCGCGGCCAGGTCGCGCAGCGTGGGCAGTTGCGCCACGAAGCGCTGGAAATAAGGGATGACCGTGGCCACCTGCGTCTGCTGCAGCATGATTTCGGACAGCCACACGCGATACGCGTCGCGCGGCTGCTTCCAGGGCAGGTCGTGGCGGCCGTGGTGATCGAACCAGTCGAGCAGGGCGGAAGCGAACGGGGTCACTGCGATCTCGGCGTTGCGGGTTTGGCGGCGGGCGCCGTGCTTTCGCTGGTTGCGGGTACGGCATCGCCGGTCTGCACGCTCAGGCCTTCAATATGCACCTTGCCGACGTCGAGCCTGGCCATGTCGATCTGTCCGCTGCCGGGCGGCGCGGATAGTTTCGGCTCCAGCGGATTGGCCATCTGGTTCCACCATTGCGCCAGCGCCAGCGGCGGCAGGTCCAGATCGATGTGGTTGTCTGCGCCGAGCAAGGTCAAATGCAGCAGCAAGGGTTTGCCCTGCGCGGCGGGCGTGAGCGTGACCGCGGCGTCGTAATCGCCTGCATCGGCCAGGTGGAACTTGCCTTGCAACTGCATCGATGCGTTGGCCGCGCCCGTCCAGCTTGCATGCCCGCTCAGGTGCAAGGTGGTGGCGCTGCGGTCGGACACGTCGATGTCGATGGCGTCCAGCCGCAACGCGCCATCGGCCATGCTGGGCACGCTGGAGAACTGCCACTGCAGCGGCGTGCCGTCGGTTTCCTTGGCAGAAAGTTTTACCGAGAAGGCCTGTCCCGGCGCGAGCCGGCCGGTATCCAGCGATACGTTGCTCAGCCATTCGCTGTTGTTCTGCACCACGCTGCCGTTGCGGATGCGCACACCGGTGGCGATGCGCGGGATTTCATCCGGCATGGCGGCCGATTGCGGCGGCAGATGCATCAGCCAGGCTTGCAGCGCATCCAGGTCCACGCGCGGCGAATTGATCTGCAGGCGCGAGATCACCACCTGCCGGCCGAACAGCGTGCGCCATGGCAACACCAGCCGGCCGTTGGCGGCGAGCAGGATCGGCATGGCGTTGGCGCCGGCGTTGCTCGCAACGAGCGTGATGCCTTCCAGTTGCAAGGCAGGGCGCGGAAACAAGGTGGGGCTGGCCGGGCTCGACAGCGTAAGCCGCAGGCCAGCCTGGTTGGCCTGTTCCTTCAGCATCGCCGTGAAGCGATCGGGCTGCAGCAGCAGGTACAGCGCCACCAATACGACCAGCACGACGCCGGCGGCCAAACTGGCCAGGCTGATCAGCAGCAGTCGCAGCGGGCGCGGGATGGAGCGCAGCATCCTAGGCCCGCGCGAAATCGGCCGGAAGCAGGCCGTCGACGTAGGCTTCGGCATCGAACACGCGCAGGTCGGTGGCGGTTTCGCCCAGCCCGACGAAGCGGATCGGCAAGCCGAATTCACGCGCCAGCGCGAAGATCACGCCGCCCTTGGCGGTGCCATCGAGCTTGGTCACCACCAGGCCGGTCACGCCGACGATCTGGCGGAACTGGCGCACCTGGTTCACCGCGTTCTGGCCGGTGGTGCCGTCGATCACCATCAGCACTTCGTGCGGCGCGTCGGCGTCGAGCTTCTTGAGCACGCGCGCGATCTTGCCCAGTTCGTCCATCAGGCCGCCCTGCGTGTGCAGGCGGCCGGCGGTGTCGGCGATCAAGACGTCGGCGTTGCGCGAGCGCGCGGCCTGCAGCGCGTCGAAGATCACGCTGGCGGCGTCGGCATCCTGGCCTTGCGAAATCACCGGCACCTGGTTGCGCTCGCCCCAGGTCTTGAGCTGCTCCACCGCGGCGGCGCGGAAGGTGTCCCCGGCGGCGAGCAGCACCTGCTTGTGTTCATCGCGCCAGCGGCGCGCCAACTTGCCGATGGTGGTGGTCTTGCCGACGCCGTTGATGCCGACGGTAAGCACCACGAACGGCGTGCGGCCGCCGATGTCGAGCGGTTTCTGCACCGGCATGAGCTGCGCGATCAGCTCCTGCCGCAGCGCCTTGAGCAGGGCGGTGGCGTCGGCGAACTCGCGCTTGTGCATGCGGCGGCGCAGGTTTTCCACCAGCGAGGTGCTGGCTTCGATGCCGACGTCGGCGGTGATCAGGGTGGTTTCCAGTTCGTCCAGCAGGCTGTCGTCCAGCTTGGGATTGCGGGCGAACAGGGTGGTAAGCCCGCGCGCGAAACTGCTGCCGGAGAGGCGTTCGCGCCAGCTGCGCTTGGCGGGTGCTTCGGGGACAGCGGTTTCGGCAGGCGGGGTGGTTTCCGGTGCCGGTGCCTGCTCCGCGGCTTCCGCTTGTGCGGGTGCCTGGGCGGTCGCTTCCTCGTTTTCCCCGGGCCCTTGATCGGTAGGCTTTTTCTTCCAGAACTTGAGCATGAAGGCGTTGCTTCGAAGACAATGCCCAACATGCTAACACCCCGACCCGTACCGTCCGCTGAGGGCGCCCGTGCATGAAGGCCGCGCCCGGGCGAATCCGCATTATCGGCGGCAATCTGCGCAATTCGCGCTTGAACGTACCTGATCTTCCCGGCTTGCGGCCCACGCCGGAACGCGTGCGCGAAACCCTATTCAACTGGCTGGCGCCGACCATTGCCGGCGTGCGGGCGCTGGACCTGTGCGCGGGCACCGGCGCGCTCGGCATCGAGGCCTTGTCGCGCGGCGCCGCGGCCGTGCAGTTCGTAGAGCCGGAACGCGCCGCGGCGGATGCGCTGCGCGGCAACCTCACACGCCTGAAGGCCGAGGGCGGCGAAGTGGCGGCGACGGATGCGGCGCGCTTTCTGCACGCCGCGCCACGGCCGTTCGGGCTGGTGTTTCTCGATCCGCCGTTCGCGCAGCAGTTGTGGACGCCGCTGGCGCAACGGCTGGAGCAGGGCGGCTGGCTGGCGGATGCGGCGCAGGTCTACGTGGAGTCGCCGCGCGGGCTGGCGCTTGCGTTGCCTTCGAATTGGCAGACGTATCGCGAGGGCCACGCCGGCGAGGTGCGCTACGCGCTCTATCGCCGCTTCCGTTAAGCTAGTGCTTTCCCAGCCTGCTCTTCCGTCTACGTGAATCAGCCGCCGGTCAATAAACGCCTCGCCGTCTATCCAGGCACTTTCGACCCGATCACCAACGGCCATGCGGATCTCGTGGCGCGTGCCGCGCCGCTGTTCGAGCGCATCGTGGTGGCCGTGGCCGACAGCCCGAACAAGGGCAAGGGTCCCGGGTTTTCCCTGCAGGAACGCATCACGCTGGCGCGGCTGGCGCTGGCGGACCTGCCCAGCGTGGAAGTGCGCGGTTTCGATTGCCTGCTGGCGCAGCTGGTCAGCGAGCTGGGCGCCGGCGTGATCATCCGCGGCTTGCGCGCCGTGTCGGATTTCGAATACGAATTCCAGCTGGCGAGCATGAACCGCCATCTCATTCCGCAGGCCGAGACGCTATTCTTGACGCCGGCCGAGCAGTACAGCTTCATTTCTTCCTCGCTGGTGCGCGAAATCGGCCGCCTTGGCGGTGACATCACCGGTTTCGTGCATCCCGCGGTCCAACAAGCCATGCGGCAGCGCTGGCAAAAAAAGCAACCCGAAACCGAAGGGGATAACTATGCGTAAACTCACTCTCATCGCTTCCGCCCTGGCGTTGACCGGCTGCCTGGCCCTGTCCGCGTGCAACAACGAGGGACAGGAAGGCCAGCAGCAGACGCAGCAGCAGGCGCAGGTGGCCAAACCCAGCGATCCGAACGACAGCAAGGCCTGGAACGCCTACCTCGGCCAGATCATGCAGAAGAACATGCAGGGCATGTCGGCGCCGCAGCCGTATGCCTACATGATCCCGGCCGGCGACAGCGACGACGCCAAGGACTCGCGCGACCGCCAGCTCAGCAACGTGCAGGACATCGTGGCGCGCGGCGTGCTGCCGGGTAACCTGCTGGCCTTCGGCGGCCCGGATTCGGGCAAGACCGCCGACCTGGTCACCACCGCGTTCAAGGACGCCAAGCCCGGTTCGCTCAAGGGCGTGATCATCGTGGTGATCGGCGACAAGGCCGACGAGCAGCGCGTGAACGACGTGCTCAAGCCCACCGACGCGACCATCCGCTACGTGCAGATGTAAATGCCGCCAGGCCCGCCCGCTCCTTTCCTAGCGAGGGAGCGGGTAGGGTGGGGTGCAAACCCCAGCATCACAAACGTTGGGGCTCGCACCCAACCCACGGCGCCGTTGCTGCTTCGCACAACTGGGCGCCGCCCCATGTAGACTAGCCGGGCATGTCCCTCAAGATCCTCGATACCTGCGTCAACTGCGACGTCTGCGAACCCGTCTGCCCGAACAAGGCGATTTCGCTCGGCGAGGAGTACTACATCATCGATCCGGCCCTGTGCACCGAATGCGTCGGCCATCACGATGAGCCGCAGTGCGTGGTGGTGTGTCCGGTGGAATGCATCATCATCGATCCCGAGCACGCCGAAACGCGCGATCAGCTCGAAGGCAAATACCAACATCTGATGGAGACCAAGGGATGAAGCTTGCGTTGCGTTGGCATGTGCTCTTGATGGGTTTCCTGCTCGGCAGCAGCGGCGCATTCGCGGCCGACAAGCCGCAAACCGCCACGCCGGCCACGCAGCTCGCGCAACGCCCCGGCCACGTCGGCGTCGCCAGCGCGAACACGCTCGCCACGCAGGCGGGCCTGGAAATTCTGGCCAAGGGCGGCAACGCCTTCGACGCGGCGATCGCGGTGGCCTCCACGTTGTCGGTGGTGGAGCCGGAAAGCTCCGGTATCGGCGGCGGCTTCATGGCCACCATGTACCTGGCCGGCGAAAAGCGCAGCGTGTTCATCGATGCGCGCGAAACCGCGCCGGCGGCGGTCAACGCCAAGGATTATCTCAACCCGGACGGCACGCCCAACCGCGATACCGCCTTGAAGGGCCCGCTGTCGGCGGGCATTCCCGGCGAACCTGCAGGCCTGGCGTGGCTGGCCAAGCATTACGGCAAGCTGCCGCTGGCCGCCTCGCTGGCGCCGGCGATCCGCACCGCACGCGACGGCTTCAAGCCGGACAACCGGTTGCTCGGTTCCATCAACGAAGAACAGAAGAACCTGCAACGCTGGCCCGCTTCCACCGAGAAATTCCTGCCTGGCGGCAAGCCTCCGGCAGCCGGCGACATCTGGCGCGATCCGGATCAGGCGCATACGCTCGAGCTGCTGGCCAAATATGGCGAAGCCGGTTTCTACAGCGGTGAAACCGCGCAGAAGCTGGTCAATGCCGTGCATGAAGCCGGCGGCAATTGGGCCTTGAAGGATCTGGCCGCCTATCGCGTCAAGGAGCGCGCGCCGCTTACCGTCGACTATCGTGGCTACAAGATCATCACCGCGCCGCCGCCGTCGTCGGGCGGCGTGGCGATCGCCGAGATTCTCAACATCCTTTCCGGCTTCGACCTGAGCAAGCTCGACCAGGCGCATCGCGTGCACCTGGTGATCGAAGCGATGCGCCGCGCCTTCCGCGACCACAACGATTACCTGGGCGATCCGGATTTCGTGAAGATGCCGCTGGCCATGCTGTTGTCGCCGTATTACGCCGATGGCCTGCGCCAGACGATCCTGCCGGACAAGGCCACGCCTTCCTCGATGCTGGCGCCTTCGGGCGGCCAGGATCCGGGCCAGCACACCACGCATTTCTCGATCATCGATGCCGACGGCAACATGGTGGCGATCACCGCCACGGTGAACTACGTGCTCGGTTCCACTTTCGTCGCCAAGGGTACCGGCGTGCTGCTCAACGATGAAATGGACGACTTCGCGCTGGTGCCGAACAAGCCGAACGTGTATGGCCTGCTGGGCAGCAAGGCGAATGCGCCGGCGCCGGGCAAGCGCATGCTGTCGTCGATGTCGCCGAGCATCGTGATCGGTCCCGATCGTACCGCGGTGATCGGCTCGCCCGGCGGTTCCACCATCATCACCCAGGTGCTGGAAGGCATCCTCGCCTTCATCGACGGCGGCGATGCCCATCAGGTGGTCGCGCACAAGCGCTTCCATCACCAGTACATGCCTGACGTGGTCATGGTCGAGCCGGGTGCGTTCGACGCCGCCACCAGCAGTGCGCTCACCGAGATGGGCCACACGCTCAAGGAGCGCGAGCCGTGGGGCTTCATGAATGTGGTGATCTGGGATCGCCGCAGCAACAAGCTGGATGCGGCGAGCGATCCGCGCAGGGATGATGGCTTGGGCAAGGTGCAGTAAGCATCGCGTCGTCTGGAGCAGGCTGGGATGAGCGAACGCGAATCCCGGCGTTGCCATCTCCATCCATTGCCGGGCTCGTCATGCCGGCTAAGCTTTTTCCGGAACCTGCCATGCAACTGTGGTCCCTCAACGGCAACACCCAAAAACTCGACGGCGGCGCGATGTTCGGCAACGCGCCCAAGGCGATGTGGTCGCGCTGGATCGAACCTGACGCATCCAACCGCATTCCGCTCGCTTGCCGCTGCCTGCTGGCGAAGGATCTGGAAGGCCGCAACGTGCTGTTCGAAACCGGCATCGGCGCGTTCTTCGAGCCATCGTTGCGCGAGCGCTACGGCGTGATGGAGAGCGAGCACGTGCTGTTGCAGTCGCTCGCCGAGCTGGGTCTGTCGCACGAAGACATCGACGTGGTGGTGCTCTCGCATCTGCATTTCGATCATGCCGGCGGCCTGCTTGCGGCGTGGGAGGAAGGCAAGCCGGCGCAACTTCTGTTTCCGCACGCGCAATTTCTGGTCGGCGCCCAGCATTGGCAACGCGCGTTGAAACCACATCCGCGCGATCGCGCCTCGTTCATTCCCGAACTGCAGCAGCTGTTGCAGGAGAGCGGACGGCTGGAACTGGTGGCGGGCGATCATTCGCAAACGCTGGGAAGGGCCGTGCGCTTCCATTATTCGGACGGCCATACGCCCGGACTCATGCTGTCCGAGGTGGCCGGCGTGGTGTTCTGTGCGGACTTGATTCCCGGCCGTTCCTGGGTGCATCTGCCGATCACCATGGGTTACGACCGCTTTCCGGAAGCGCTGATCGACGAAAAGCGCCGTTTCCTGGACGACAAGCTCGCGCGCAACGTACGGCTGTTTTTCACGCATGATCACGCCTGCGCGATGGCGCGCGTGACACGTGACGAGCGCGGGCGGTATGGTACGACCGACGAGCAGCCCGAACTGCGCGGCATCGTCTGATCCGTCACCTATCCACCCGGAGGCTCGATGAGCGGCGAGCGCAAGCCACCACTCTCCATCCGTGAATTGCTTTTGCCTGCGCTGGGCGCCGTGCTTCTGCTGATCGGCGTAGGCGTGGGCGCGGTCGTGGAAAAGGCGCAGCTCGACTACACCGAACAGATGAAACGCCACGGCGGCGACGTGCTCGATCTGGGCAGCAGCGGCACGCCCGATGCCAGCGAACAGGGCTTCATGGTTCGCGTGGTCGGCGATCTGCAGGTGGTGGAAGCGCCGCTCGACAAAGATTTCAATCAGCAGACCGACCAGCCGGTGCTGATTCGCCACGTGCAGATGTTCCAGTGGCGCGAACTTCGTTATGGCGGCGCGCCCACCTACGAATTGGACTGGCAGGATCATCCCGTCGACTCCAGCCATTTCGTGCATCCGGAAGCTCATACCAATCCGGACAAGTTTCCGTTGCAGGGGGCGCAGTTCGATGCAGGCCTGGTGCGCTTGAACGGCTTCGTGCTCGCGCCGGCGCTGGTGCATGCGCTGACCGGCAGCGAACCGGTCACGCCGAATCTGCGCAATCTGCCGAGCAATCTCGCCGCCAGCTTCAGCCTCTACAACAACGGCCTGGTGACCAGCGCCGTGCCGACGCATCCGCAACTGGGCGATCTGCGCGTGAGCTGGGAAGCGGTGCCGGTGCAGACCGTCACTGTGGTGGCGAAGCTGGACGGCAAACGACTGGTGCCGGCTACCGATGCGACGGATGGCATCGGCTTCGCCGTGCAGTCGGGCGACATGCCGCTGTCGGGCATTTTCCCGGATTCGCCGCTGCCACCCGACGCGCCATGGTTGCGCCGCGTACTGGCCGTGTTGCTGGCCACGCTCGGTGCGGGCCTGCTGGTGCGTTGGCATTACCGGCGCATCGATCCGCTGCTCGCGCCGGGCATCGCGTTGCTCGTGATCGGCGCAGTCGACGCGGTGTTGTGGCTGGGGCACGACAACGCCGTGGCCGTGCGCTGGCTGGGCGTTGCCGCGGTGGGCGCGGCGGTCGCGGTCTGGCGCATGCGGGCGCTGCAAAAGAGCGCGTAACGGTTTCTTTGCGGTATTCAGCCGGGCCGCCTTTTCGCCACCGGCCGGCCTGGACGGCTATTTCCCGCGGCAATCCATGCGCTTGCGCGCAACGCGCGGCCGCACCCAAATTTTTTTTGAAAAAACCTGCGGAAACCACTTGCGTTGGCGCGCGCGTTGGACTAAAACATATTTGAACACGCATTTCGCTAATGAATATATAGCGGCGATACCGACGGAGCGGAAACGGCATCGCGTGGAGATGAAAGGGGCACTCACTTAAGTGCATGGAAACTTCCAAGCCCCATCCATTCGGCTTGGGCCCCAGACACCTGTCATCGAAAATGCAAAGCGAGGGCGCTGCTATGCGCAACGCAAAAGGTTTCAAGCTGGTGAGGAAGTGGAGAGTGTCGCTCAAGCGCACTCGCGTGGCAGAAGAAGGCGACATGCCAAGCCACCGCTGCAGGAGCGCCGCCTTTCAAACCCACGGCGCAATGCACGAGCAGCCGGACACGGCGAAAAAGTACGCCTGTATCAGGGGTGACAAATCAGCTGCTTCGATGTCGCTCAGCCGCGGCCGCAGCATCGCCCATGAATTGATCGACAACGCGCGTGTTTTCAGCGAGCTGTCGCACGATGTGGTGCGGTTGATCGACGAAGTGGAGAACACCGCGTCGAAACTGGTTCCACCGCCCACCGCCGATCAATCGGCACAGCATTTATCCCCGTTGGCCAGCCAGGTGTTGAAAAACGCCCAGCGCGGCGCGGCCACCTGCAAGCACATCGACGCGGTCGTCAGCGACTGCGTGGATCGCATCCGCCAGGGCATGATCGTGATGGAGCAGGCGGGTGTGCAGATGCTGCACATCATCGATTCGGTGATCCAGGGCGCGGAGATGACGGCCTTCATGGGAAACACGCAGCAAGGCGCATCCCAGCCTTGCGCGGACCCGAACGCGGAATACGACGTCAGAGACCTGCTGCAACAGGAAGCGGCCTTGGCCGTGCAGGACCTGAAATGCTGGGCGCTGGTGTTGAAGCGAAATCTGCAGGCCCTGCGCTTGTCCGAGCAGGATGAGGCCGTGCCCGCAGCGCCTCGCATTGCCGACGGCACGCTGGGCTAAGCCAATTTGTTGTTTCCGAATCGTGGCTTCCTCCCCTGCCGGCACGCATAGGTACTGCACAACTTCTCACTGCGTTTGTTCGTGTTTTACCGTGAAGTAAAAGAAGTTGTTACGAACGTGCAGCTAGCTATGGCCGGCGGGGGAGGAGGAGGGTCAGCCGAACGTCTCGGCATGCTCGATGAACCACAGCCCGGCAAACAGCTTAGGATCAATCGAGTAACCGTCTTTCGCGCGCGCCAGCAGCCATGCGCCCGCTTCGCGCCGCGGTATTTCGTGCACCACGATGTTTTCGGTCGCATCGCCGCCGCCATCGCCTACTTTCACCAGATCGTGCGCACGCACGAAGGCGATGATCTCGTTGCTCATGCCCGATGACGACGGCCCTTCGTGCACGAAGGTCACGTGGCTAGAGCGGTAGCCGGTTTCTTCTTCCAATTCGCGCTGCGCGGCGAGCAATGCGCCTTCGTGTTCCTGGTCGGCCAGATCGCCGACCAGGCCGGCCGGCATTTCGATGGTGAATTGCTGCACGGCCACGCGGTACTGTTCGACGAACAGCACCTTGTCTTCCGGCGTCACCGCCAGAATGATCACCGCGCCGCCGGGATTGTTGCGCTCGGCGAACTCCCAGCGCCCACGGCGGCGCAGGCGCAGCCAGCGGCCCTGGTAGAGCGTTTCCAGCGGCGCGTGGGCGTCTTCAGGCTTGTTGATGTCGTTCATGCGGATCCGTATCAAACGCTGGTGAGTGCGCGCAGGCGAGTGCGCGTCAAGGGTCCGAAGCGGAGCTGTTCGCACAGCGCTTCGAGCGTGCCAACGCCGCGCTGGCGAATCAGCACGTCGATGCCGCCCTCGACGGGCGCATCCAGCGCAATGCGGGTGAGCCGGCGATAGAGCCGGGCCGCTTCGGCGTGTTCGCGCAGTTTCGCCGCGCAGCTGGCCGCGCCGCGGATGCGCAGGAAGGCGACTTCATCCACGCGGTCGAGCAGTTCGTCCAGGCTGCCGAAATGCGCGAGCAATGCGGCGGCGGTTTTCGCGCCGATGCCGGGCACGCCGGGAATGTTGTCGACCGCGTCGCCGCACAGCGCGAGGAAATCCGCCACCTGTGCCGGATGCACGCCCAGCCGCTCGAACACGCCGGACGGACCCCAACGCAGGTTGCGCGCGAAATCCCATTGCTCATCGTGCTCGCCCAGCAGCTGGCCGAAGTCCTTGTCGGCCGACACGATCACGCTGCGGAACCCATGCGCACGCAAACTCCACAAGCTGCTGCCGATCAGGTCGTCCGCTTCGAAGCTGTGGTCGATCAGTACGCGGATGCCGAGCGCTTCGGTCACCGCACGGCACAACACGAACTGCCGTTCCAGATCCGGCGGCGGCAGTTCGCGGTTGGCCTTGTAGGCCGGATAGATCGCGTTGCGGAACGAGGTGGTGAGCGATGCATCGAACGCCACGGCCAGATGCGAAGGATCTTCGCGCTCCAGCAGCTCGCACAGAAAACGCGTGTAACCATGCACCGCGTTGACCGGATGGCCGTCCGCATCGTGAAACTCGTCCGGCATCGAATGCCAGGCGCGGAACACGTACAGGCTGCCGTCGATCAGATGCGCGGTAGGCAGGCGGGACATGCGTTCAGCCCTTCCATTCGGTAAGCAGGTTGGCGAGTGCGGGACGCTCGCGATCGGGAATTTCCGTCTGCGGCGTGCCGATGTGCACGAAGCCGATCACGCATTCGTGCGCCGCAAGGCCCAGCACGCTGGCCACTTCCGCATCGTAGGCGGCCCAGCCGGTGAGCCATTGTGCTCCAAACCCCAGCGCATACGCGCCAAGCAGAATGTTGTAGGCCACATTGCCGGCGCACAGCTTCTGTTCGATCTCCGGAATGCCCGCGGCGTGGTCGATGCGCGCGATCACCGCGATCACCAGCGGCGCGAAGGTGTAGCGCAGTCGTTCTTTTTCGCGCTTGGATTCGGGCAGTTCCGGATCGCGGCCAATTGCGCGCTCAGCCAGCAGGGCGCCGAATTTCAGCTTGGCGTCGCCGCGCAGTTCGATCAGGCGAAACGGCACCAGCTTGCCGTGGTCCGGCACGCGAATGGCCGCTTCGAGCAGCTTGCGCAAGGTCGCGGCATCGGGGGCGGGTTCGCCGAGCTGGCGCGAAGGCGCGGAATGGCGTTGCTGCAGCAGGGAAAGCGCATCGAGCATGGGGAGTCGTGCCTGGGAAAACGCTTATCCTACAACTGTCTGCCCCAGGTCACGATGCCTTTCAGTCACGCAGACGCAGGCGCATCGTGGGCCTACGATCCGCGCACCTTCCCCTGGAGTGCGTGCCATGAAGACGCTGAAAAGCGTGGTTGCCGTCGTCCTGCTCGCGCTGCTTTCAGGCGGGCACGCCAGTGAAAGCGCAACGTCGAGCGGCGATGGTTATTTCACGACCGACGATGGCGCACGCATTCATTATCTGCAGGCGGGGCAGGAGCATGCGGCGCCGACCCTGGTGCTGATCCCCGGCTGGACCTTGACGGCGTCGCTGTGGCGCGAGCAAGTGCAGCGCTTTTCGCAGCATCGGCGCGTGATCGCGGTGGATTCGCGCTCGCAAGGTCAATCCTCGATCATGCTCACCGGCAATACGCCGGAGCGTCGCGCGCAAGACCTGCATGCCCTGCTGGCCTCGTTGCATGTGGAGCGCTATGTGTTGGTGGGATGGTCGCAGGGCGCGCAGGATGTGGCCGCTTATGTGCAGCAATTCGGCACCGCGTCGCTGGCCGGCGTGGCGTTCGTGGATTCGCCGGTTTCCGCCGGCACCAGCGAGCTGGATATCCGCAAGGCATTCAGCAAGGCGATACTCTCCGGATTGTCGCGCTATGCGGCAAACCCCGCCGATTACAGCGCCGGGATGGTGCGTTCCATCTTCAAGCATCCGCCGTCGGATATCGACGCGGTGATCGCGCAGGCCCAGCGCACGCCGCCAGCAGTCGGCGCGGCGATGTTGACGGCGGATATCTTCGGCGCCGATCGTCGTCCTGCGCTTGCGAAAATCGATCGTCCCGCGCTGGTGATTGCTGCCGGCGAATCGCCGCTGCTCGATGCGCAAAAGGACATGGCCGCAGCCATTCATGGTGCGCGCTTCGTCGTCGTGCCCGGCGCGCGCCATGCGCTTTTTGTGGACGATCCGCAGACGTTCGACAAGGCGCTGCAATCGTTATTGGAGGCGGCCGACTCAGCGCGGCGTGATTAGGCGGAATCCGTCCGGCAGCAAGGCTTCCACCGTCGTTTGCCGGGTGGCGCCCGCGACGTTGGCCAGCAGCACCGGCATATCGCTCGCGCACAGTTCGGCCAGCACCTGGCGGCACGAACCGCACGGCGTGACCGGTTCGGGTGTGTCGGCGATTACGGCGATCGCGCTGAAATCACCGGGCTTGCAGCCGGCGGCGATGGCGCTGAACAAGGCGGTGCGCTCGGCGCAGTTGCACAGGCCGTACGCGGCGTTCTCCACGTTGCAGCCGGAGAAGGTGCGGCCGTCCCTGGTCTGTAGTGCGGCGCCTACCTGAAAGCGGGAATAAGGCGCATAGGCCAGCTCGCGCGCACGGCGGGCAAGCTCCAACAGCGTGCCGCCGACGATCTGCTCGGACATGGCGATGCCTCTTGTTCGGGCCGGTCAGTCTACCCCGCGCTTGGGCTAGGATGTGAAGCCTCATCCGCAGCAGCAGGAGATGGCCGATGTCGATCACCGTGTCCGCATTGCGTGAAACCGCCGCCGGCGAACGGCGCGTGGCGATCACGCCGGAAGTGGCGAAGAAGTTGCGCGGAAAGGGGCTGCGCGTACTGCTCGAACACGATGCCGGTACGGCTGCCGGTTTTCCGGATGCGGCCTATGCGGAGGTCGAATTCGCCGCCGCCGCCGAGGTGCTGGCGCAGGCAGATCTGCTGGCCTGCGTATTGCCGCCCGACGATGCCGCATTGGCGCGCCTGCGCGAAGGCGCGGTCGTGCTCGGCCAGTTGCGGCCGCACGGCGCGGCCTCGCGTATCGCCGCGCTGGCGCAGCAGAAGCTCACCGCGTTCGCGCTGGAACTGCTGCCGCGTACCACGCGTGCGCAGGCCATGGACGTATTGAGTTCGCAGGCGGCGGTGGCCGGTTATCGCGCCATGCTGATCGCGGCCGAGAGTGCGCCGAAATTCTTTCCCATGCTGACCACTGCGGCGGGCACGATCCGGCCCTCGCGCGTGCTGGTGATCGGCGCGGGCGTCGCCGGCTTGCAGGCGATCGCCACGGCGCGCCGCCTCGGTGCGCAGATCGAAGGCTATGACGTGCGCCCGGAGACGCGCGAACAAGTGGAATCATTGGGCGCGAAGTTTCTGGAGCTGGGTGTAAGCGCGGCCGGCAGCGGCGGCTACGCGCGCGAGCTCACCGCCGAAGAACGCGCGGCGCAGCAGCAGGCCTTGGCCGATCATCTGAAGGTGTTCGATGCGGTGGTGACGACCGCGGCCGTGCCCGGACGCGCGGCGCCGAAGATCCTCACTGCCGCGATGGTCGAGGGCATGAAGCCCGGCGCGTTGATCGTGGATCTCGCCGCCGAAAGCGGCGGCAACTGCGAACTGACACGCCCGGGGGAGCGCGTTGAGCATGGCGGCGTGACCATCCTCGGACCGCTCAATCTGGCGGCGGGCGCGCCGCTGCACGCATCGGAGATGTATGCGCGCAACCTCTACAACTTCATCGAGCTCTTGGTGCGCGATGGCGCGTTGCAGCCGGATTTCGATGATGAGCTGGTGGCGAAAAGCTGCGTGACGCGCAGCGGCGAAGCGCTGGCCACCGCGTAGTCGTCCTTAATGACGCCCGTGGGGCATGCCGAACGCATGCCCCGAAGGCAGGGTGGAATGCGGCCCTATGTGGTCCAGCCATTGCCGCTTTTGTTCCGGCGACTGTTCTAGCCAGCGGCGTCGGAGTTCATCGCGCTGATCGGGCGGCAATTGCTGGTAGCGCTTGAAGGCTTCGTGCAGTTCCTGCTGCTTTTGCGGTGGCAGGGTGTCGTACAGATGCTGGTTCTGCCGTGCCTGCTCGCGCTGCTCAGGCGTCATTTTTTGCCAGCGATCGATGCGCTCGCGAATTTCCTGCTGCTTTTCCGGCGGCAGCTTCATCCAGTCCTGGGTACGTTGCAGCATGTGTTCCTGACGGGCCTGCGGCAGCGTGTCCCACTGCGATTGCAGCGGCGCGAGCAGGTACTGCTGGGGCGGGCTCAGGGTATTCCATGGATGCGTGTTTTGCGCATGCGAGGGCGGCGCGATCATCAGACCGAGCAAGAGGGCCAACAGTGCTGGCAGGCGTACCGTTCGTAGCAGCATGGATCAACGTTTGACCTGGCTGCCGTCGTTGGCGGCGAGCCAGCTATAGAAATCGAGGTTCTGATAAAGGCCGGGATCTGCTTTATCGGCACCGGGCGGCAGATATTCATTTTCCTGCTCGACAGCGGCAACACCCTGCGGCTTTCCGTCCTGCTGCGGACGGGGTGCGGGCTGCCAGATCATCAATGCCGCCAACGCCACGGCAGCCAGGGCGCCCACCGGCAACAGCACGCGGGCGCGGTGATGCGGTGTGCTGTGTGTGGCGGCTTCCAGCGCAGTACGGCGCGCGGCGCGCAGCCGACCGGCGGTGACCGGATCGATGCGTTGGGTCGCCTCCTGGTAGAGCGCGCGAGCGCGCTGTTCGAGTTGTTTGTCGGACGAATTCATCGCCACGCCTCCAGATGCTCCCGCAGGTGTTGCATGGCCCGCGAGAGATGAGTTTTCACACTGCCTTCCGAACAACCCATGGCGTGCGCGGTTTCGGCCACGTCCAGCCCCTCCAGCACGCGCAGCGTGAACGCTTCGCGCTGGCGTTGCGGAAGCCGCCGTACGGCTGCGGCCACATCCGCGTAGGACTGCTCGCCATGCAGTTTTTCCAACGGGTCCGGGCCGCTATCGGCCGGCTCCCACACCGGTAGTTCATCGCCGTCGTCGTCATGCCCGCCGCCCAGCCAGCCCACCACGATCGAGCGCACCTTGCGGCGGCGCTGCAGATCCACGATGCGCCGGCGCAGGATGCCCCAGAACAGCGGCGTCCATTCCTCCGCCGGCTTGCTGCGGTAATGCTTGACCAGGCGCAGCATGGCGTCCTGCACCGCATCCATCGCATCCTCACGATTGCCCAGGTGCAACTCGGCCATGCGGAAGGCCCTGCGTTCCATGCTGGCCAGGAACGCGTCCAGGGTCGCAGGTACGGCCTGGCCCTGCGGCGCAAGCAGTTCCGCCTCGAAAACGGCTGAGACGCTGTTCATGGCGCCGGTCTCCGGATCGTCGGGGCGAGCATCCTGGGGCTCCATCGGTTCGACTCTCGACATCAACGCGCGGCGCCCGCGCGGGTTGACGTTACGCAGTCCCTACCGGCCCTGTCGGCCTCCCCTGACCGCCTCGCGGCATGGATTGCGGCGTCCCGGCCACCGTATGATGCGGCGAATGTGACCGATTGGCGGGGGAAGGACATGCTGGACGGGTTCCTGGCGCTCTACATCTTCATGCTGGCCGCGTTTACGGGCTACGAAATCATCGCGCGGGTGCCGGTGATCCTGCACACGCCGTTGATGTCCGGCTCCAATTTCATCCACGGCATTGTGCTGGTTGGGGCCATGATCGCGCTAGGGCATGCCCGCACGCCGTTCGAAATGGCGATCGGTTTCATCGGCGTACTCCTGGGTGCCGGCAACGCCGCCGGCGGTTACGTGGTGACTGAACGGATGCTGGAGATGTTCAAGTCCAGCAAGCCGGGGCAGGGCCGCGGGGAGGCCAAATAATGGCCTGGACCCAGAGCTTGATCGATGCCTGCTACTTCATCGCCGCCCTGCTGTTCATCCTAGGTCTGAAACGCATGAGCTCCCCGCGCACCGCGCGCGGCGGCATCGTGTGGGCGGGCTTCGGCATGCTGCTGGCGGTGGTGGCCACGCTGCTGCTGCCGGACATGCAGCACCGCGGGCTGATCATCGCCGCCGTGCTGATCGGCGTGGCCGCGGCATGGTGGTCCGGCCAGCGTGTGGCGATGACCGCCATGCCGCAGATGGTGGCGCTGTACAACGGCATGGGCGGCGGCGCGGCGGCGGCGATCGGCGCGTCGGAACTGGTCGGGCACGCGCAGAGCGCCATGGTGGTGGCGCCGAACACCTTTCCGCTGATGCCGGAAAGCTGGTCGCCGCTGCACGGTGTGGTCACCGTGGCGCCGCTGAGCCCGGTGGCGCTCGCCCTGGGCGTGCTGGGCGCGCTGATCGGTTCGGTGAGTTTCTCCGGTTCGCTGATCGCCTTCGCCAAGCTGCAGGGCTGGCTGGACCGGCGCTTCGTTTTTCCCGGCCAGCAGGTGGTGAACCTGCTGGTGCTGGCGGCGGCGGTGGGGATCGGCGTGTGGCTCGCCACCGGGCATCTGGTGCTTGCGCTGGTGTGCGCGTTCTTCGTGCTGGCCCTGCTGTTCGGCGTGCTGATGACGCTGCCGATCGGCGGCGCCGACATGCCGGTGGTGATCTCGCTCTACAACGCGTTTACCGGCCTGGCAGTGGCGTTCGAAGGCTATGTGCTGCAGAACGAGGCGATGATCATCGCCGGCATGGTGGTGGGCGCCGCCGGTACGCTGCTGACGCAGTTGATGGCCAAGGCGATGAACCGTTCCATCGGCAACGTGCTGTTCGGCAGCTTCGGCGCGGCTTCCAGCGCATCGGCGCAGGCCATTGGCGGCAGCCAGAAGCCGATCGAGGCGGCGGATGCGGCGGTGATGATGGCCTACGCCGAACGCGTGGTGATCGTGCCGGGCTACGGCATGGCCGTGGCGCAGGCGCAGCACAAGGTGTGGGAGTTCGCGCAGCAGCTGATCGCGCGCGGGGTGAAGGTGAAGTTCGCCATCCATCCGGTGGCCGGCCGCATGCCGGGCCACATGAACGTGCTGCTGGCCGAGGCCGGCGTGCCGTACGACCTGATCGTGGACATGGAAGACATCAATCCGGAATTTCCGGTCACCGACGTGGCGCTGGTGATCGGCGCCAATGACGTGGTCAATCCGGTCGCCAAGACCGACCCTGCTTCGCCCATCTACGGCATGCCGATTCTGGACGTGGCCGAGGCAAAACAGGTGATCGTGGTCAAGCGCGGCAAGGGCACCGGCTTTGCCGGCATCGAGAACGCGCTGTTCTACGCCGACAACGCGCGCATGCTCTATGGCGACGGCCAGGCCGCGGCCGGCCAGCTGGTGTCGGAACTGAAAACGCTCGACGCCTAGCGCGGCTTGCGTGGGACGGCGGCTGGCGTGCGCAGCGCCGTCACCGCCGCCACGACCATGCCGGCTACCGCCCAGGCGATATCCAGCGTGCCGGTGCCGAAGCGCGCGAAATCCAGCAGCATCGACGAACCCGCCGTGCGCATTGCATGGACCAGGCCGTAGCCCATCATGGCGGCAAGGTTGACCGCGGCAATCAGCACGCGCAGATACGCACTGGCCACTGCCGTGGCGAGCGCGGCCAGCAGCGCCGCGTTCCATTTTCTGCCGTGTACCCATTGCCGCATCGCGATGCCCAGCAACCAGCCGGCCGGTATCGCCAGCCAGCGCAGCGGGCGGTGGAAGAACACGCTGGGCAGCAACCAGACGGCGCCGGCCGCCAGGCCCAGCATCACCGCGCAGCACAGCGCGAAGCACTCGCCGACGATCTGGCGCACGGTCATGGGCGCTCGCTACGGTGGGGTTGGGAGGCGGTCACGCGTGGTCCTGCATGCGGTAAAGCGCGCATCTTAACGGGATTACGGCGGCTTCTACGCGAGAGCCCCTTGAGATTGGCCGAATCAACCTGATTTTGCAGGACATCCCCCACAGGCGGCCGGCATAATAGAAGGCCTGACAGCCGTCGAGCGGCTTCCCCATGATTCATCCAACGTACGATTCATCAGAGACGGCATGAGCGGTTTCAGTCTTAGCAGCGAGCCTTTCACCCTGGAACGCGATTGCAATGCGGTCATGGTGCCCCAGGGCGAAAACGTGGTGCTGCCGGCCGGCCAGGTGGGCTACATCACGCAGGCGCTCGGTGGCAGCTTCACCGTGTACGTGGAAGGCAATTTGTTCCGCATCGCCGGCAACGACGCCGACGCGCTGGGCAAGGAACCGCCGGCGCCGCTCGAGCTTCCGGACAACGCCACCGACTCGGATGTGGAAGCGCTGGTGTGGCAGCAATTGCGCACCGTGTTCGATCCGGAAATCCCGATCAACGTGGTCGAACTGGGCCTGGTCTACGACGTGAGCCTGGAAACCGTCGCCCCCGAAGAGCGCAAGGTGTACGTCAAGATGACGCTGACCGCGCCGGGCTGCGGCATGGGCGATGTGCTGATCGACGATGCGCGCACCAAGCTGGAGCTGATCCCCACCATCAAGGAGGCGGATGTCGACCTGGTGTTCGATCCGCCGTGGAATCACTCGATGATGTCGGAAGTGGCCAAGCTCGAAACCGGCATGCTTTGACGCAGGTTGGGGTGCAAACCCCAACATCTCGAACCAGCAAACGTCTCGACGTTGGGGTTTGCACCCCAACCTGCGTCAGTTGCGCACTTCCTCGAAGCGGTTCGCTTCGCGATTCTTGCGCACCTTGGCCGGATCCCACACGCGGCCGTTCATCGCGATATACACGCCATCCGGCAGCGTTTGCACCGCGGCCACGGCGCAGCCGATGTTGAACACCGCATCGGAACCCTGGAAGCGCGCCGGATTGAGCGCGCCGGTGAGCACGATCACCTTGCCCTTGAGCGAGGCCAGTTCCTGCGCGGTTTCCACCATGGTGTCGGTGCCGTGCGTCACCAGCACGTGGCGGCTGGGTTGGGCCTCGATGGTGGAGCGGATCAGCGCGCGGTCTTCCTGCGTGATGTGCAGGCTGTCCTTGCGCAGGATCGGGATGACGTCGAACTGGAACGCCACGCCGAGCTGGCTGAGGATGTCGCCGATCTGTGGCGCGCCGATCTTGTAATCCGATTTGTCGTCGAAGTAGATCTTGTCGATGGTGCCGCCGGTGGTGACGATGGTCAGATGCTGCATGATCGAGGGCGTCCAGGAGGGAGCCGGCATTTTAACCGCAGCCCGCTCATTCCAGCAGTAGGCGACTGTCTTCTTCGTTGATGTCGGAAAGGCGAAGCAGGCCGTGCCCGAGGAAGCGGCGCAGCGCGGCGGCCGGCCGCTGATCGCGCGGCGACGACCAGGTCGCCTGGCGTGCCAGCAGCGCGGCGGCGGCGCAGCGCGCCAGGGTGAGGGCAATGCCGCGGGCGCCGGCTTCCAGTTCCGCGCGCGCGATCTTCTTCGCGTCCAGGTGCAAGGCGGTGGCGTCCAGCGCGGCCTGCACGGTGAACGACGCCTGCGTGTTGTGCGCCTTGGCCAGCCATTCGCCGATCAGCTTGCGCAACGCGGGGAAACTGTCGTGCCTTGCCAGCGCGCGCAGGCTGTCCAGCGACAGCACGTTGGTGGTGCCTTCCCAGATCGCATACACCTGCGCATCGCGCAGCAACTGCGGCAGGCCGGTGTCTTCGATGTAGCCGGCGCCGCCGAAGCATTCCAGCGTTTCGGAGCATAGGCTCACCGCCATCTTGCCGGTCCACAGTTTCACCAGCGGCGTGAGCAGGCGCAGTGCGGCGGCTTCGTGCGGCGTCGCGACGCCTTGTTCGACGCGCCCAAGCAGGTGCGCCGCCTCGAACGTCAGCGCGAACGCGCCTTCGAATTCGGCCTGCATGTCGGCGAGCGTCTGCGCGTGCAAGGGTTGTTCGCGCAATGGCCGTCCAAACGCACGGCGCCGTGAGGCGTAGTCGCGCGCAAGACTGATGCCGCGCGCCATGCTGGCGAGCGCGCCGATCGCGTTCCAGGTGCGCGTGATGTTGAGCATCGGCGCCACCTGGCGTACGCCATGCGCAAGTTCGCCCAGTGGCCACGCGGGCAGGCCTTCTAGATGAATTTCCGCGGTGGGCAGTTCCTGCGTGCCGAGCTTGTCTTTCAGGCGGTCGATGATCAGCTCCGGCTTGCGCGCCTGGCCGTCCATGGTCTCCACATAGAACAGCGCAAGCGATCCAGGACCGGCAACTGCGCCTTCCGGACGCGCCAGCGCCAGCGCCGCTTCGCCCACCACCGCGGAGCTGAACCATTTGCGCCCATACAAACGCCATTGGCCGTCGGCATCCTGTCGGGCAACGGTTTCGGTGTTGCCGACGTCGGAGCCGCCGGTGTTTTCCGTCATCCATTGCCCGGACAGCCAGAAATCGTTCGCATCGCGGCTGAGGAAATGCGGCAGCGCGCGATCGATCAGCGCCTGGTTGCCGGAGGCCTTGAGCGCGGTGGTGGCGCCATCGGTCATCGCCAAGGGACAGGTGTAGAACTCGCTGGCCACGTGGTAGACGTAGGCGCGTGCGAATTCTTCCAGCCGCGCGTGCTCGTGGGATTCGTGTCCGGAAGCGAGAATCGCATGGCGCGTGGTGAGTGCGGGGCCTTCCTGCCACGCTGCGGTCAATTCGACGCGGTCGACCCGGCGGCCCCATGCATCCCATTGCGTCAGCACTGGTTTGCGGCGCGTGCTGCGGTTGCTGCGTTCGAACGCCATCAGCGCGTACTCGCCCAATGCATCGAGATCGGCATCCAGTGCGGCGCGGCGCTCTTTCGGCAGGACGCGATCGAGCAGGGCGGTCAGCAGGCGATCGCTGCGATACGGATGCGCAAGTTGCGGAGCGTCTTGCAGGAATCCCATGGCGGTTACCTCGGCAAGTCTGCTTCTAACCTACCAAATCCCGGGTGGACCCGTAGGGTGATTACCCCAGACTTGATCCGGGGGTAATCCAGTGACGCCCGCTCGACAATGCCTGGTTACGTGCGCTACTCCAACCTACGTTCTTGGCTGGCGCTTTGCACCCGCACCGAGCGCACCAATCAGCACCAGGGCGAGCAACACTTCCAGCAGAGCCGGCAGACGCTGCTGCGCCGAACTCCAGCTTTCGGCCACGCCATGACAGAAATAGAACAGGTTGAGCATGCCCACCCACAGCAAGGCGCGGCGCACGTTACCGATGGCCAGCAGCGGCAGCAGCAACGGGACCACAGCCAGCACTAGGGCCAGCCATATCGGCACTCGCGGCGGCGGAAACAGCCACGCGTACCACGCGCATTGCAGCAGGATCTGCGCGATCCACGCCGCCACGCCGACGCGATTCACCAGCCCCGCTCGTGACGTCACGCTTGAGCCGCCAGCTTGCGGGCGGTGTCGGCCAGGCGCCGGCCCAGGGCGCGCGCCAGTTCGCGTTCGTGCTCGGTGATGGCGTTCTCGCCCTTGCTGCCGGCCACGTGGCTGGCGCCATAGGGTGTGCCGCCGCTTTGCGTGTGGCTCAGTGCGGCCTCGGTGTAAGGAATGCCCAACAACAGCATGCCGTGGTGGAGCAGGGGCAGCGCCATGCTCAGCAAGGTCGATTCCTGCCCGCCATGCATGGTGCTGGTGACGGTGAACACGGCCGCCGGCTTGCCGACCAGCGCGCCGCTGGCCCACTCGGCGCCGGTGCTGTCCAGAAAATGCTTCAGTGGCGCGGCCATGTTGCCGAAGCGTGTCGGGCTGCCCAGGGCCAGGCCGACGCATTCGTGCAGATCCTGCTTGCTGACGTAGGGCGCGCCTTCTTCCGGCTCCGGCGGCTGTGCCACTTCCGTCACTGGCGCCACCGGGGGCACTTGGCGCAGGCGTGCGCGCATGCCAGGAATTTCCTCCACGCCCCGGGCGATCAGACGCGCCATCTGGGCGGTGTGGCCGGTGCGGCTGTAGTACAGGATCAATATGTCGCTCATGCGTTTGCGCGGGTTTGGGGCATTCGTCCAGGATGGGGTAGTGTACGGGCGTTATAGGGATGTTGAGTTGCCATGAACCTGCCTTTCGACCGTGACCGCACAGTGAGCCTGGGCCGCTTTCTCTGGCGGCGCTTTCTCGACGACAAGTGTTTCGAGACGGCCGGTGCGCTTTCCTACACCACGCTGGTGTCGCTGGTGCCGCTTACCGTGGCGGTGCTGGCCATGTTCGCGGCGTTTCCGATGTTCGAGCAAGCGCGCGACACGCTGATCAATTTCGTCTTCAGCAATTTCGTGCCGGCGGCGGGCGAAACGGTGCAGAAGACGCTGCTCGATTTCGCTTCCAACGCGAGCAAGCTGACCGGCATCAGCGTGCTGGTGATGCTGTTCAGCGCGGTGTCGATGATGATCAGCATCGAAGACCGTCTCAACCGCATCTGGCAGGTGCGCAATCATCGCCCGTGGGGGCCGCGCCTGTTGCTGTACTGGGCCGCACTCACGCTGGGGCCGATCCTGGTGGTCGGCGGCATCGCCGTCACTTCATACGTGGCGGCCGTGCCGATGTTGCGCAGCGCCAGCGCGCAACTAGGCGTGGCGCAGGAGCTGCTCAAGGCGCTGCCGTTCGTGGTCACGTTCCTTACCTTGTGGTTGATGTACACCACCGTTCCCAACCTGCGCGTCAACAAGAAGCACACGGCCATCGGCGCTTTGCTGGGCGCGGTACTGTTCGAATTCGCGCGCTGGGGCTTTACGCATTACGTGCAGAGTGCGCACAACTATCAGCAGATCTATGGCGCGCTGGCGATCATTCCGTTGCTGCTGCTGTGGATCTATCTGTCGTGGGTGATCGTGATCCTGTGCGCGTCGCTGTCGGCATCGCTGTCCGCGTTCGAATACCAGAAACCGTGCGATGCCATGCCGGCCGGTTCGGAGTTTCTCGGCTTGCTGGTGGTATTGCGCCACTTCGTGGATGCGCAGCGTGCGGGGCGTTGCGTGGATCCGCTTTCCATCCGTGCCGCCGAACCATGCCTGCGCAGCGAAGCGATCGCCACTTATTTCGATGACCTGCTGCGCGCCGGGCTCATCCATCGCGGCGAGACCGGGGGCTGGTCGCTGGTGCGCAGCCTGGACAGCACGGATCTGTTGCACGTCTACCAACACAGCGGCTATCGGTTGCCGTTGAACCCGGCCGAGCAGGCCGCCGCCTCCGGCATCGAGCTGCCGCCGGAACTGCTGTCCGCGCTTACCCGCCTGGCGCATTCGCTCGACGCGACGCTGGGTACCCGCCTGGACAAGGTCTATCCTGTCCGCACTTCGCCGGCGCCCCCGCGCCAGGCCTCCCATACGCAGGAATCGGAAACATGAAGTTGTTCGCTTCACACCTGTTGCTGGTCGCTTGCTTGCTGGCTGCACCGGCCTACGCCGCCATGCCGGCGCAGCCTTCACTGAAGGTGACGACACTGGATGGCAAACCTTACGACCTGTCCGCGCAACGGGGGCATTGGGTGATCGTGAACTTCTGGGCGACATGGTGCGTGCCGTGCATCAAGGAACTGCCGGAGATCTCGCAGTTCGTGACGTCCCATCCGGACATTCGCGCCATCGGCATCGCCTATGACGATACCGATCCGGCCGATATCCGCGCGTTTCTGGACAAGCATCCAGTGAGTTTCCCGGTGGCGCAGGTCACCATGGACAAGCCGCTCACCGATTTCGACGAACCGCGCGGCCTGCCTACGACTTATCTGATCGGACCGGACGGCAAGGTCGCCAAGCATTTCACGGGGCCGATCACGCCGGCCGCGCTGAGCGCAGCGATCGGTCATTGATGCCATGGGCAGCGCGCGTTTCCTGGTCAGCGGCAAGGTGCAAGGCGTGTTCTTTCGCGCCAGCGCGCGCAACGAAGCGTCGCGGCTAGGTTTGCATGGGCATGCGCGCAATCTGTCCGATGGCAGCGTGGAAGTGGTCGCCAAGGGGAGTGACGACGCGTTGCAAGAGCTGGAGCAGTGGCTGCGCAAGGGGCCGCCGGCAGCGCGGGTGGATGAAGTGATTCGCAGCCGGCACGAAGGCGATGTGCAAAGCGGATTTTTTGTTTTCTAGCTGCCTCACGTCATTCCGGCTTTCGCCCACTGCTGTCCGGGGAAAGCGTCTGCACGTTTGCAGGCATGGCTAAACGTTCGTCATCCCAGCTTTCGCTGGGATGACGAGTCGGTAGCGTTGAATTTGCAGGCGAAAATCGCGCATCCGGGTTACATGCCGAAGTTTTTTCTGGGCGATTCATGTTTTCCCCGGACAGCTGGGCTTTCGCCGGAATGACGCAAGGAAATGTCGAACATCTCGAGGTCATGCAGACGCTCGAGCGCGAACTACAGATCCACATCCGTCGGCGGCCGCCCGATCCGATAGCGTGCGCTGACCGTTCGCACGGCGCGACGAAAATCCGCCGCAAAGCCCTTGATGTCGAACAGCGGGCTGGTGGCGCGCTGTTGTTGCAGATGACGCCGCAAGGCCGCCAGCGCTTCCGGATGATTTCCCAGCTCGGTCGCCATGCCGATGAACGAGGTGTTGTCGCCCATGATCAACTCGGGCAGGCCAAGGTGATGCAGCAAGCTGGTGACGGTGCGCGCGGCCATGGTTTGGCCGGTGCGGGTGAGCACCGGACATCCCGCGCGCAATGCGTCCGACGCCGTCGCCCGTGAGTTCACCGGCAAAGTGTCCAGATAAAGATCGACGTGCGCATAGCGCGCCAGATAATCCGCATACGGCATGCGCGGCATGAATACGATGCGTTCGGGCGCAATGTCGAGCGCACTTGCCGCGCGCCGCAGGCGTTCGTCCGCGCCGGCCGGGCCGGCCAGCAGCCACAGCACGCTGCCGCGCACCTGCTGCAGGATCAGCATGCAGCGCGCGAACATGGCCGGATTGATTGCCTGGCTCTCCTGCAGGCAGGCGAACACCACGCCGGTTTCCGGCAATCCGCACGCGGCGCGCGAAGGCGGCTTGGCCTGGATACGGTCCGGATCGTTCGGTTGCTGGCAGCGCGAAAGCCGGATCACTTTTTCGCTGACGTGCGCGCGCAGTTCCTGCGGAAGCACGATCTTGTCGGTCAGCAGGTAGTCCATCCACGGCGCGCCGGAGCTGCCGGTGTAGCCGAGCCAGCCGATCTGGACCGGCGCCGGCCGCAGCGACATCAGCTCCGCATTGCCATGGCTGCGATAGCCGTTGAGATCGAACAGCACCTCGATGCCGGCGCCATGGATCAGGCTGGCGACCTGCGCGCGATTCAATGCGGAAGCGTCGTGCAGGGTGGCGGCGGCCGCGAGGCGCCGGCGTATCGCGCTGCCGTCGTCGGGCGTGGTGGCGAACAGATGGACGTCCAGATCGCTGCCGCCGAGCGCCTCGATCAGCGCGGCAAGATGATGGCTGACGGCCGTTTCGTGAAAGCCCTCGGCCAAGAGGCCAACCCGGATCGGCGCATCCGGCAGCGGCACGGCATGGCGCAGGTTGAGCTGCTGGCGGAACGTGGATACCTGGCCTTCGATCAGCGCGGCATAGGTTTTCGCGCATTGCAGCTGCAGCGCGGCGTCGGTGTCTTCGCACAGGAAGGCGAACGGATGGATGCCGGTTTCGCCTTCGGACACGGCGCGGACCACGCGTTCGCTGAGCGCATCGATATCTTTCCAGCGATACAGCCGGCGGCGCGCAAACAGCAGTTGCCCGGTGATCGGCACCGAACCGGGGGCGCGCGCCAGCGCATCGGCGAACGCATCGTGCGCGCCGGCGAGATCCTCGGCTTCATCCAGCATCAATGCGGCCTGGAACATGTACTGCACGTTGTTCTTCGCCAGCTTGCCGGCGCGCAGCAGCGAAGCGGCGGCTTCCTTGGGGCGGCGCTGCATGTGCAGCAGATGTCCCAGCATGGCGTGCGCGACGTCGGCGTCCGGCGCCTGCTGCAGCACCTGGCGCACCAGGGTTTCGGCCTCCGCCAGACGGCCCAGTTCCATTTCAGCGCCGGCGAGATTGAGGCGGATGGCCGGATGCTGCGGCATGCTTTTCAGCGCCTGGGCGAAGGCATCGCGTCCTTGCGCGTGCTGGCCGATGGACATGTACGCCGTGCCCAGCGCCTGCAACAAGGCAGGATGCCCGGGCGTTCTTGCAAGCGCCTTGTGCAGGCGCTCGATGGCGGCGCCGGTGCGGCCATCGGCCATGGCCAGGCTGGCCAGATTGCACTGCAGTTCGACGTTGTCGGGCGCCAGCTCGGCGGCGCGATTGAGCGCCACCTGCGCTTCGCGCCGGCGTCCCAGGCGCAGCAGCGCCACGCCGTGCAGGCGGATAAGTTCGGCCGAGACCGGAAACTGCCGCCGCGCCATCGCCGCCGATTGCGCCGCTTCCTCGTTGGCGCCGCGCTGCAGCAGCTCGCCGAGTTTTTGCAGCGTGGAAGCGATATCGGTGGCTGAAACGTCGGTCATCGTAAAGCGAGCCTGGCAAGCAACTGCGAGCGCGCGGCATGGCGGCCATTCCGGCCTAAAGCCGGAACAACCCACCGGGTAGCGCGAAATCCCCCTGCAACAACCCTAGATTACCTCGCCGCCGGCGCGACTCAATGCCCCGCCAGCGACTTCAGTTCATCGGCCTGATGCTCCCGCGTGAGTGCGCCGAACAGCTCGTCCAGTTGCCCTTGCATGACATCCGGCAGGTTGTGCAGATCCAGGCCGATACGATGGTCGGTGATCAGGTTGTCCTTGTAGCGATACGTGCGAATGCGCTGGCTGCGGTCGCCGGTGCCTACCTGCAGGCGACGCGATTGGGCCTGCTCGGCGGTCTGCTTGGACTGCGCCTCGTCCAGCAGGCGCGCCTTGAGCAGGCTCATCGCGCGGGCGCGGTTCTTGTGCTGGCTGCGTTCGTCCTGGCATTCCACCACGATGCCGCTGGGCAAATGCGTGATGCGGATCGCCGAATCGGTCTTGTTGACGTGCTGGCCGCCGGCGCCGGAGGCGCGGAAGGTGTCGATCTTCAGGTCCGCGGGGGAAATGGCGATGTCGTCGATCTCGTCCATTTCCGGCAGCACCGCGACGGTTGCGGTGGAGGTGTGCACGCGCCCCTGCGATTCGGTCACCGGCACACGCTTGACGCAATGCACGCCCGATTCGAATTTCAGGCGCGAGTACGCACCCTTGCCTTCGATGCGCGCGATGATTTCCTTGTAGCCGCCGTGCTCGCCCGGGTGTTCGCTCAGCACGTCCACCTGCCAGCGCTGGCGCTCGGCGTAGCGCGTATACATGCGGAACAGGTCGCCGGCGAAGATCGCCGCCTCGTCGCCGCCGGAACCGGCGCGCACTTCCAGGAACAGGTTGGCTTCGTCGCGCGGGTCCTGCGGAATCAGCAGCAGTTGCAGCTGGTTTTCGAGCTCGGCCGTGCGCGCTTGCAGGCGGGTGATGTCTTCGGCCGCCATGTCGCGCAGTTCGGCGTCTTCCAGCATGGCGTGCGCATCGGCCAGTTCGCGCTCGGCGCCGGCCAGTTCGCGCATGGCGTCGGCGACCGGCTGCAATTGCGCGTATTCGCGCGAGAGTTCGCGAAAACGCGTGGTATCGGCCAGCACGTCCGGCTGGCTGAGCAGCAGGGCGAGTTCTTCGTGGCGTTCGACGGTGGCTTCGAGTTTGCTGCGGATCGATGGGGTCATGAAAGGGCGCTGGCGAAAAAGGAGAGGCGGCGGGAAACGTGCGTAGCGCGGCAGCCAGCCGCCCTCGCTATTCGTCCTCGCCGGTGCCCGCTTTTTCGCTCTCGTCCAGGCCGTACAGGCGGCCGGCGGCATGCAGCAGATCGTGATCGCCGGTGAGCGTGGCCTCGCGCAGCCGCGCGCTGGGGTGATGCAGCAGTTTGTTGGTCAAGGTGTTGGCCAGGAACGCCAGCGCTTCGTCCGGCGATTTGCCGCGCGCGAGCATGGCGCGTGCCTTTTCGAGCACCTGGTCGCGATAGCTTTCGGCATGCACGCGCAGGTCCATCGCGGGGTTGCGGATGGTCAGCGCGCGGCGCCAGGCCATGTAGCGCTCGACCTGCAGATCGATGATGGCATCGGCTTCGCGCGCGGCGTGCTCGCGCGAGCGGCGGTTGTCGTCGATCACCTGGCGCAGGTCGTCGATGCCGTAGAGATAGACGTCTTCCAGCTCGCCGACGGCCGGATCGATATCGCGCGGCACGGCGATGTCGACCATGAACATCGGCTTGCGCCGGCGCGCGGCGATGGCCTTTTCCACCATCGGGCGCGTCAGCACCGGTTCGCGCGCCGCGGTGGAGGCGATGACGATATCGGCTTCGGCCAGATGCTGCGGCAGGTCGTGCAGCGAAACGGCATAGCCGCCGTAGCGGCCGGCCAGCTCCTGCGCATTCTCCAGCGTGCGGTTGGCGACGATCAGCCGGCGCACCTGTTTTTCCGCCAGATGGCGTACCGCCAGCTCGATGGTGTCGCCGGCGCCGATCAGCAGCACGCAGGCCTGGCGCAGATCGGTGAAGACGCGCTCGGCCAGCCGCACGGCGGTGAACGCCACCGACACCGTGTGCGCGCCGATGCGCGTATCGGTGCGCACGCGCTTGGCGACCGCGAAGGTGTGCTGCAGCAGGCGATCCATCGAGGTCTTCAGCGCGCGGGCTTCACGCGCCTGCTGGTAGGCATCCTTCACCTGGCCAAGAATTTGCGGTTCGCCCAGCACCATCGAATCGAGGCCGGTGGCGACGCGAAACATGTGCCTTACGGCAGCTTCGTCATCATGGCGATACAGGAACTCGTCAAGCTTGCCGGGAGTCAGATGGTGATGCCGGCCAAGCCATTCCTGCGGCACGTTTTCCGCGCCAGCCGTCACGCTCACGTAAAGTTCGGTACGGTTGCAGGTGGAAAGGATCAGCGCCTCGTCGACGCCCGGTTCGTGCGCGAGTTCGCGCAGGGCCGCACCGGTCGCATCTTCGTCGAACGCCACCTGCTCGCGCAGGCTGACCGGCGCGGTGAGATGGTTGAGCCCGAGGGCGATCAGTTTCATGACGTGATGCGAGTGGGGGCGGCAGGCGTTGGCCGGCGTAGACTAGACATATCCGGTTCCAAGTCGGAACCGAAGGATTCGTTGGAGGAATAGTGTGCTGAGCGGAGCGGTCGAGTTCAAGCAAGTGCGGCGATGGGTAGCGGGTGGATGGATCGTGCTTGTCCTGACCGGGTGCGCAGCGGTACCTCAGCGGACAGGCGCGCCATCGTCCGCATCGGCCCAGCCGTTGGCGAAGGTGATCGTCGCCACGCCGGACCTGGACCACGATTTGATGGCCCAGTTGCTGGCGGGTGAATTGGCGTTGTCCAGCGCCGATCTCAAGGCCGCTTCGCAGTCGTACGACAAGGCGATGATGATCTCCAGCGATCCGGAAGTGGCCGGCAAGGCCGCCGCGCTGGCCATCGCCATCCACGATGCGGACGCCGCGCATCGCGCCATCGACCGCTGGCAGGTCCTCGGCGCGACGCCGGCGCAGCTGGCCCAGGCCCGCGCCCAGCTGGCGGTGGAGCAGGGGCAGGCCGACGAGGCCCGTCGCCAGCTGTCGGCCCTGATCGCCAGCGGCGACAAGGACGCCTGGCGCATGTTCGGCCGCGTGCTGATCGGCAGCCGCGATCCGGCGCTGGCCGGCAACCTGCTCGAATCCCTGGCCACGCCCGACCATCTGCCGGCCGACCCGAAGGCGTGGCTGGCGATGAGCGAGCTCGGCGAGCAGTTGAACCGTCACGGCTACGCCCAGCAGATCGCCGACGGCGCACTGAAACGGTTCGGCACCGCCGAAACCTACGCCTGGGCCGCGCAGCTGAAGCTCAACAATGGCGATCGCAGCGGCGGCCTCAGCCTGCTGCGCCAGGCGCAGGTGAAGGATCCGAACAACATCGGCCTGCGCCTCACCTACGCCTCCTTGCTGGGCCAGAGCGGCCAGTACGCGCAAGCCTCGCATCTACTGGAAAAAGGTCCGCAGACCGCGCAGACCTACGCCCTGCGCGCCGCCCTGGCCGCCAACGCCAAGGACAACAAGACCCTGCAGCAGGTCTACAATCAGTTGTCGCAGGCGCCGGAAGACGTGCGCGCTTCCAGTTCCTACCTTCTGGGCCAGCTGGCCGAAGTGCTGGGCCGCAAGGAAGAAGCATTGAAGTGGTACGACCAGGTGCCGGACGAAGACGAGCACGCCTTCGACGCCGACCTGCGCAGCGCGATCCTGCTGCAGGACCTGGGCCGCAGCGCAGAAGCCCACCAGCAGTTGGCCGAGATGCAGACGGACTACCTCGACCAGCCGGCGCAATTGCGGCGCGCGTATGAAGTCGACGCCGACCTGTACTTGCGCGAGAAACGTTATGCCGAGGCGATCGATTCCTTCAGCCACGCGCTGCAGGTGGCGCCGGACGATGCGGACCTCTTGTACGGACGCGGGCTGGCGTACGCGGAGATCGGAAAGATCGACCCGGCCGTGGCCGATTTTCGCCGCCTGCTGCAGATCAAGCCGGGCGACGTCGACGCCAGCAATGCGCTGGGGTTCACACTGGCCGATTCCGGACGCGACCTGACTGAAGCGGAGCAACTGATCGCCGCCGCGCGCGCGGCCAAGCCGAACGATCCTTCCATCGCCGATTCCTGGGGCTGGCTGCAATATCGCCTTGGCCACCTGGATCAGGCCGCCGAAGTGCTGCGCAGCGCGTGGCAGACGGGCAAGGACGCCGACGTCGGCGTGCATCTGGGCGAGGTGCTGTGGAAACAAGGCCGGCGTGACCAGGCCCAGCAAGTGTTCGACGAAGTGCGACGCGTGGACCCGCGCAACACCACCCTGCAACAGACCTTGAAGCGCCTGCAGCCATGAAAAAACTCCTGCGCGTTTTCGCAGCGCTTGCGCCGCTGCTGCTGGCCGCGTGCGCGCCGACGCAACTGGTGCGCAACAAGGGCGACGCTGCCGCATTGGCGCAGCAGGCAGCGCGCGAGCAGCAGCTGGCGAACGCCAATCACTGGGTCCTGGAAGGCAAGCTCGGCGTATCCAATGGACAGGACGCCGGCAGCGGCGGCTTTACCTGGACCCAGGACGGCGAGCACTACGAATTCGTGTTCCGCACGCCGATCACCGGCAAGAGCTATCGCCTCACCGGCAGCCCGGATGGCGCCGAGCTCGACGGCGCCGACGGCGGTCCGCAACGCGGGCCGGATGCCGAAGCGCTGATGCGCCGCGCCCTGCATTGGGAAGTTCCGCTGGACGAATTGCGTGCGTGGGTATTGGGCTTGCGCGCACAGGGCGCCGACGCGGAGCTGCGTTTCGGCAACGACCGACTGCCCTCGATGCTGCAGCAGGACGGCTGGACAGTGACCTATCCGCTGTGGGACACGACGCGCCAGCCGCCGCTGCCGGCGAAAGTGTTCGCCGAGAAACCGCCGTACAAAGTCAAGCTGGCGATCCAGTCGTGGACGATGCAATGAGATTTCCGCTTTCGCGCTAGTCTCGCCATCCACGTTCTCTCAAGCTCAGGAATCTGCCGTGCCCTTCCATATCCAGCGCGCCACTGCCGCCCACATCGACGTGATCTGCGACATCGAGCGCGCTGCGGTGGAATTGTTTCGCGATCACGCGGCATGGCGGTTCTATTCGCGCCTGTCGATTCCCAAAGACCTGCTGGCAGAGGAAATCCGCCGCGGCTTCGTCTGGGTGGCGGTGGACGATGGCAGCGGTGAAGCCGTCGGGTTCATCTGGCTCGACGTGGAATTGCACGGCGACGTGGTGAGCATCGCCGAAATCGACGTGCTGCCGGCGTTCCATCGGCAGGGCATCGGTTCGGCGCTGCTGGAGCATGCCTGCCACTGGGCGCGCGAGAAGGGCTATCGCCGCATCGATCTGGGCACGCTGCCCGACGTGCCCTGGAACGCGCCGTTCTACGCCCGGCACGGCTTTGTGGTGGTCGACAAGGACGATCCGGCGTTCGCCTACGCACGCGAGCGCGATCGCGAAAACGGGTTTCCCGATGCGTTGCGGGTGTTCATGTCGCGCACGCTTTCGTCGTGAGCGCAGCGGCGCGGCCAGCAATTTGAATTGACACGCATGGCGGTCCCCGCCACAATTTTCCTTCTTTGTTTCCCGGCGGCCACTGCTTGCCACAGCGAGCGGCGCGGAGCTGAGCCGGGGCAAACTAACAACGAATCATTGGGGCGTCGCCAAGCTGGTTAAGGCACGGGATTTTGATTCCCGCATGCGTAGGTTCGAATCCTACCGCCCCAGCCAATGACCACAGGGGCTCGAACGAGCCCCTGTTCGTGCAGTCCGAAGGATGGATTGCCACCGCATCGGGCACTTGCGTGTCCGATGTTTTTCAAGCTCCATTCGGGCATGTGCCGAAGGGGTGGCTGGGTGGGGCGGAGCGCACCTTTCCAGCTGAGCTGATTCAATGCCTGGTTTCGAGGAAACAATCGTGGATACGTCCAGCCCGATGCTGTTTACCGGCAATGCGCACCGTGCCCTGGCCGAAGACATCGCTCATCGTCTCGGCATCCCGCTGGGCAAGGCGCTGATCGGCAAGTTCAGCGACGGCGAAGTGCAGATCGAGATCGAAGAGAACGTTCGCCGCCAGGAAGTGTTCGTGCTGCAGCCCACCGGCGCACCGAGCGCGGAGAACCTGTTCGAGCTCCTGACCCTGGTCGATGCGCTCAAGCGCGCGTCCGCCGCCAGCGTAACGGCGGTCATTCCCTACTTCGGCTACGCCCGCCAGGATCGTCGTCCGCGTTCGGCCCGCGTGCCGATCACTGCCAAGCTGGTCGCCCGCCTGATCGGCACCGCCGGCGTGGACCGCGTGCTTACGGTCGATCTGCATGCCGACCAGATCCAGGGCTTCTTCGACGTGCCGGTGGACAACGTCTACGCCTCGCCGCTGCTGCTGGCGGACATCTGGCGCAACCACAGCATGGACGACCTGATCGTGGTCAGCCCGGACGTGGGCGGCGTGGTGCGCGCGCGCGCCATCGCCAAGCGCCTGGACGACGCGGACCTGGCCATCATCGACAAGCGCCGCCCCAAGGCCAACGTGGCCACGGTGATGAACATCATCGGCGACGTGGAAGGCAAGACCTGCGTGATGGTGGACGACATCGTCGACACCGCCGGCACCCTGTGCGCGGCCGCCGCGGCCCTGAAGGAACGCGGCGCCCGCAAGGTGGTGGCCTACTGCGTGCACCCGGTGCTGTCCGGGGCGGCGATCCGCAATATCGAGGGCTCCCAGCTGGACCAGCTGGTGGTCACCAACACCCTGCCGCTGCGCGAAGAAGCCAGGAACTGCGCCAAGATCCGCCAGCTTTCGGTGGCCGAGCTGCTGGCCGAGACGATCCGGCGCATCGCCTTCGGTGAATCGGTGAGCTCGCTCTACATCGACTGACCGCTTTTTTCCTCCTCTCCCCTCCGGGGAGAGGACCGAGGTGAGGGGTTGGGCTTGCCTCGGCCCCTCATACGCTTTCCCGCCAGGTTGGCCCCTCACCCCAACCTTCTCCCCGGAGGGGAGAGGGAGCCATGGCGTTTGAATTTCCGGTATACTTATGCGCTTTTCCGCCCGCATCCGCGGGCATTCCGGCTCTTCTGGTCGCGGGAGAGTCAGTCCGGTCGCCGTGAGGCGGCTTTCCAATCCAAGGCAATACCAATATGGCCAAGACTCATGAAATCGCGGCACAGGCCCGCAACGACGAGGGGAAAGGTGCGAGCCGCCGCCTGCGTCGCGCGTCCTTCGTGCCCGCAGTGGTTTACGGTGCGGGTCAGCCCGCGCAAAGCATCCAGATCGAGCACAACACCATCCTGCTCGCTGCCAAGCACGAGTGGTTCTTCTCCTCGGTGCTGGACCTGAACATCGACGGCAAGGTGCAGAAGGTGCTGGTGCGCGACTGGCAGAAGCATCCGTTCAAGCAGCAGATGCTGCACATGGACTTCCTGCGCATCAACGAGAACGAAGCGATTCGCGTGAATGTGCCGATCCACTTCCTGAACCAGGAAAAGTCCCCGGCCGGCAAGACCGCTGGCGTGGTGATCTCGCACAACCTCAACGAAGTGCAGATCTCCTGCCTGCCGAAGGATCTGCCGGAGTTCATCGAACTGGACCTGGCCGACCTCAAGCCCGGCGACATCGTCCACTTGTCGCAGCTGAAGCTGCCGGCCAACGTGGAAATTCCGGAACTGCACCTGGGCGCCGATCACGACGTGGCCGTGGTCACCGCCGTGACCGTGCAGGAAGAAGTCGACGAAGCGCCGGCCGAAGGCGCCGAAGGCCAGCCGGCTGCGGAAGCTTCCAAGGAACCCAAGAAGTAATCCGTCATGGCACCTACCCCCTCTCCCCTTTGGGGAGAGGGTTGGGGTGAGGGGCCAACCTCGCGGCAAACCCCCGACACATGGCAGGCTTACGACTCATCGTCGGACTGGGCAACCCCGGTACCGAATACCTCCGAACCCGGCACAACGCCGGGTTCTGGTTTGTTGACGCCCTGGCATCGGGCCAGAACGAGCGCTTCGGTTTCGATGGCAAGCTGCATGGCGAAACCTGCAAGCTGCGCATCGGCGGCGAGCCGGTGTGGGTGCTCAAGCCCGCCACCTTCATGAACAAGAGCGGCCTCGCGGTGGCGGCGGCGCTGCGCTACTACAAGATCGAGCCGGAAGAATGCCTGGTCGCGCACGATGATCTGGACCTGCCCGCCGGTACGGCGCGCCTGAAGTTCGACGGCGGCCACGGCGGCCAGAACGGCCTGCGCGACATCATGGCGCAGCTGGGCCACGGCAAGTTCCATCGCCTGCGCCTTGGCATAGGGCATCCCGGCCACAAGGACCAGGTCACCTCGTGGGTGCTGGGCCGTCCTTCGGCCAAGGACGAGGACGCCCTGCTCGATGGCATCGCGCGCGCGCTGAACGTGCTGCCGCTGGCGGTCGATGGGCAGTTCGACAAGGCGATGCAGCAGTTGCACACCGGCGGGACTCGGGACTCGGGACCCGGGGCTCGGTGAGGCTGGCGTGTCATTCAATATCCGGTTTTGCTTTCACTATTTGGAACCACTACACATGAATCCGCATTCAGCTCTTTCGAGTCCCGAGTCCCGAGTCCCGAGCCCCGCCGGAGCACGTCATGGGCATTAAGTGCGGCATCGTCGGCCTGCCTAACGTCGGCAAATCCACCTTGTTCAATGCGCTGACCAAGGCGGGCATTGCCGCGGCCAACTTCCCGTTCTGCACGATCGAGCCGAACGTGGGCGTGGTGCCGGTGCCTGATACGCGCCTGCAGGCGCTGTCGGATATCGTCAATCCGCAGAAGGTGATTCCCACCGCGGTGGAATTCGTCGATATCGCCGGCCTGGTGGCGGGCGCGTCGAAGGGCGAGGGGCTGGGCAACAAGTTCCTCGCGCACATTCGCGAAGTGGATGCGATCGCGCACGTGGTGCGCTGCTTCGAGCACACGGACATCATCCACGTGGCCGGCAAGGTCGATCCGATCGCCGATATCGAGACCATCGATACCGAACTCGCGCTGGCTGACCTCGATTCGGTGGAAAAGGCGCTCAACCGCGCCGAGCGCGCCGCCAAGGCCAACGACAAGGAAGCGCTGGCCAAGAAGCCGGTGCTGCAAAAGCTCGCCGCCGGCCTCAACGAAGGCAAGACCGCGCGCAGCCTGGGGCTGGACGATGAAGAAAAAGCGCTGGTGCGCGATCTGTTCCTGCTGACCTTAAAGCCCCTGATGTACATCGCCAACGTGCGCGAAGACGGCTTCGAGAACAATCCGCATCTGGATGCCGTGCGCGCCCGCGCCGCCGCCGAAGGCGCCGAAGTGGTGCCGGTGTGCGCGGCGATCGAGGAAGAGCTCGCGCAGCTCGACGACGCCGACCGCGACGAATTCCTCAAGGACCTGGGCCTGGAAGAACCCGGCCTCAATCGCGTGATCCGCGCCGGCTACAAGCTGCTCAATCTGCAGACCTATTTCACCGCCGGCGTCAAAGAGGTGCGCGCCTGGACCATCAAGCGCGGCTTCACCGCGCCGCAGGCCGCCGGCGTGATCCACACCGATTTCGAGCGCGGCTTCATCCGCGCCGAAACGGTGAGCTACGACGACTTCATCCAGTACAAGGGCGAAGCCGGCGCGGCAGCAGCGGGACGGTTGCGCAAGGAAGGCAAGGATTACGTGGTCAAGGATGGCGACGTGCTGCACTTCCTGTTCAACGTGTAACTGTTCGAGCCCCGCACCCGCGGGGCTTTTTTCATGCGAGCATCGGCGTCATGCATGGAGTGAATGCGCATGCCTCGTGATGTCCTTCGCATACGCCTCGCGCAACCGGCCGATGCCCGCGCCATCGGCGTGTTGAGTCGCCGGGTCGTGCGGCGCTGGGTGGTGCCCGATCAGCCGCGCAAGGCCGGGCGTGAATTGCTTTCGCGCCTTGCCGCCAGGTCGCTCAGGCAGAAGATGCTCGAAGGCCAGCGCTTTCATCTGGCCTATGTCGGCAACGTGCTGGCAGGGGTTGCCGCCATGCGCGATGACAATCACCTCATCCATTTCTACGTGAGCACGCGCTATCAGGGCCGGGGCATTGCGCGGCGGTTGTGGCAGCGAGCCATGCAGGATGCTGTCCGGCGTGCCGGCACGCGCCGTTTCACGCTCAACGCCACGCGCTGCGCAGTGCCGGTCTACCAGCGCTTCGGCTTTCGCGCCGATGGCGCCGAAAGACCATCGCCCGCAGGCGTGATCACCACGCCGATGTCGCTGCGAGTGCCGATGCGGCGCGCCAAGCGGGCATAATGCGCGCTTCGATCGGCATCTTCAGTGGAACATTCATGTCCGGCCAGCAGCACGAAGTCACTTTCCGTTTCCTCGCCCAGCCCACCGACGTCAACTTCGGCGGCAAGGTGCACGGCGGCATGGTGATGAAATGGATCGACCAGGCCGGCTATGCCTGCGCCGTGGGCTGGAGCGGTGCGTATTGCGTGACGGTGGCGGTCAGCGGCATCCAGTTCGTCAAGCCGATCCTGATCGGCGACGTGGTCAGCGTGCGGGCCAAGTTGATCCATACCGGCACCTCCAGCATGCAGATGGCCGTGGATGTGTTGGCGCGCGACTTGCGCAGCGGCGAAGAGCGCCTGGCCACCAGTTGCGTGATGGTGTTCGTCGCCTTGGACAAGCCGGACGGCAAGCCCACCGCGGTGCCGCCATGGACGCCGCGCGATGACAACGAGCGCCGCTTGCAGGAACAGGCAAGGCAATTGCTGGAGGTTTCCAAGAGCATGGCGCAGTTCGTGGACACGCGTGGCGCCGGCAACGACTGAGCGACGTTCCGCAGCATATTTCCGGCAACGCAGCGCACGGCTTGCGTGCGTGCGCGAAAATCTCGAAAAACCGGCCGTTTCGCTCGTCAAGGTGTTGACACATCAAGCCCCGATCCACACAATAGCCGTTCTTTGTTGGAGGGATACCCAAGCGGCCAACGGGGGCAGACTGTAAATCTGCTGGCTTACGCCTTCGGTGGTTCGAATCCACCTCCCTCCACCAGTCGATTACTGCGGGTGACCGCGGTCAAGGCTGGAAGGCAGATCGCAAAGGCAGCTGTATGCCGATGCGGTTCAAGCGACGAGTTCCGCGCTGGGCGGGAGTAGTTCAATGGTAGAACCTCAGCCTTCCAAGCTGATGGTGCGGGTTCGATTCCCGTCTCCCGCTCCATTGATCTCGTCACTGCGTTTTTTGTGCTCATGTAGCTCAGTCGGTAGAGCACTTCCTTGGTAAGGAAGAGGTCGCTGGTTCGATTCCAGTCATGAGCACCACCGCACGCAGCCGCCGCGGTATCGCCTGATAGCTCGTTAAGATTTCCTCACTCACTGACTCCATTGGGATTTGCGCTCATGGCAAAGGGTAAGTTCGAACGCACCAAGCCCCACGTGAACGTGGGCACGATCGGTCACGTGGACCACGGCAAGACGACGCTGACGGCGGCGCTGACGAAGGTTGGTGCGGATCGTTTTGGCGGTGAGTTCAAGGGCTACGACCAGATCGACGCGGCGCCGGAAGAGAAGGCGCGCGGCATCACGATCTCGACGGCGC
>Ga0209026_1000157_pt1 | contig 106621 bp, 109 predicted proteins | sample AraplaCL_Col_mCL_FD_184262 | JGI IMG/M metagenome (GOLD analysis project Ga0209026, IMG submission 184262) | Arabidopsis root microbial communities from the University of North Carolina, USA - plate scrape CL_Col_mCL (SPAdes) (version 2) | ecosystem: Host-associated > Plants > Roots >...
CGTACCGTGGGTTCGAATCCCACCCTCTCCGCCAGAAAAGCAAAACGCCCCCTCGCGGGGCGTTTTGCTTTTCTGGCGAGGGTGGCGTGGACGAACGCCGCGGGCTGTCCCTGCAGCGCGCAGCGCAGAGGGGTTAGGCCCAAGGGATGGGCCGAACAATCCCCTTGGAACGTCCAAACACCTCAATGCCCACTGAGAACGCCTTTGCACCAACAGTTCCCCCCGCGATTCTTTTGCGCCCATCTCCCACATCCGGCATGCTGCACCCATTCGCCTCACCAGACCCGCCATGATCGAATTCGGACACGGAACCCATGTCGGCCTGCGCCGCACGCGCAATGAAGACACCTATTACGCCGATGCATCACTCGGCCTGTTTCTGGTGGCCGACGGTATGGGTGGTCATCAGCACGGCGAAGTGGCGTCGGCGCTGGTGCGTGACGCGGTGGTCGATCTGGTCACCCGCGGGCGCAGCCTGATCGAGGCGGTGCACGGCGCAGCCGAGCAACTGCTTGCGCATGCCCGGCACACCGCCGACGACCTGCCGATGGGTACCACCATCGCCGTACTGCGGACCACCAGCGACAGCTACGAGGTCGCCTGGGTGGGCGACAGCCGTATCTATATGTGGAAGCAGGAATTGCGGCAGATCAGCCATGACCATTCGCTGGTCCAGGCGCTGGTCGAGGCCGGCCAACTGGATCCGGCGCAGGCCTCGAAGCATCCGCAACGCAACGTGCTGACGCAGGCGCTGGGCGTGACGGCTCCCGATCAACTGCATATCGGCATGGCGCGCGGCTCGCTGGAGCCCGACATGGGCTTTCTGCTGTGCAGCGACGGATTGACCGAAGACGTCAACGACACGGTGATCGCAGGCACAGTGGCGCGTACCGACCTGGCCGCTCAGGAATGCGTCGATCAGTTGCTGCTAAGTGCGCTCGACGGCGGTGGCGACGACAACATCAGCGTGATCCTCGTGCGCTCCTGCTGAGCCTTGCCTGCAACGGCATGGCTCAGTCCATTCGACGCCACACACTCCGGCCATCCGCGCTCTTGTCCAGCGCATCCAGGCGGCGTTCGTGCTGCAACAGCTCCTCTGGCGATGCGCGCAGCACGAATGGACGCGTGTGCATGACCACCGGCGCAATCACTGCCACCGCATTGACTTGCCCGGCGGCGCCTTCAAAGCCCAGGTCGAACGCCACCTGCCCCGAGGTCATCGCCAGATACACGTCGGCCAGCAACTGGGCGTCGATCAGACCGCCATGCAGATCACGCCGTGAGTTGTCCACGCCGAGCCGTTTGCACAGCGCGTCCAGGCTGTTACGTTGGCCAGGATAGCGTTCGCGCGCCATCGCCAGGGTATCCAGCACGCTGCAACGGTCGCCAATGCGACCAGCGCCGTTATCCAGCCGCGCCAGTTCGGCATCCAGGAATCCGATGTCGAAACTGGCGTTGTGGATGATCAGTTCCGCACCGTCGATGAAGGCGAGGAACTCGTCTACCACATCGGCGAAACGCGGCTTGTCGAGCAGGAATTCGTCCTCGATACCGGTCACCAGCCGGGCACCTTCGTCGATCGCCCGATCCGGGTTGAGATAAGTCTGATAATGCCGGCCGGTGAGCCTGCGCTCGACCATCTCGACGCAGGCGATTTCCACCAGCCGATGGCCCTGGCGTACTTCCAGACCGGTGGTTTCGGTATCGAGAACGATCTGCCTCATATCCCGGCCTTCATCAGCTCGGCCTGTTCGCGCGCGGCCACATCGACCCGTTCGTTCTCGATGTGGCCGTTGTGGCCCTTCACCCATTTCCAGCGTACCTGATGGGTGCTGACCGCCTCGGACAGACGTTGCCACAGGTCCTGGTTCTTGACCGGCTTCTTGTCTGCAGTACGCCAGCCATTGGCGCGCCACTTCGGCACCCACTGCTCGATGCCCTGCATCACATAGCGCGAGTCGGTGATGAGCATTACCTGGCAGGGCCGTTTCAATGCCTCGAGCGCGCCGATCGCCGCCATCAATTCCATCCGATTGTTGGTGGTGGCGGGATCGCCGCCCACAACCATGCGTTCACTGCCCTTGGCACGCAACAGCGCGGCCCAGCCGCCCGGGCCCGGATTGCCCAGACAGGCGCCGTCGGTAAATGCTTCCACTTCGCTCATCGTTGCTCACGTATTCCATTGAAAGTCACAGTGCCGAACTGCGCCGTGCACCGGGCGATAGTTGACTGTTGGGCGGCACGCGTACCGGTACCGGCTTGAGTCGCAGCGGCGTGGCCATGCGTCGGCGCTTGCGCGCGATCAGTACATAACCGCCCCCAAGCGGGTTGGCAGCCGTCACGTGCGGCTGCGTCAGGCCGGGCCACAGGCGGCCGACCCGCTGCACCCGCTCGACCTCCATCCCGTCCTGCTGCAGAAGGTGTCCCAGCCGCAGCGGCGTCTGCAACGCCCGCAACTTGCTGCGGGCGCGCCAGCAGAACCACGGTGCCCATCCGCTGATCGGATGCACCCCGGTCAGTGCGAGTACGCCGCCCGGCGCCAGAACGCGGACGGCTTCTGCAAGCAGAGCAGATGCGCTCGGCGCCACTTCCAGCACGTGCCGCAGCAGCACCAGCTCGAACGCGTCATCGAGGAACGGCAGCGGCTCATCCGCCGCCGCCCGCAGATCACCTCGATAGCCGCCGTCCTTCAGGTGCAATGTGGTCCAGGAACCGAGCATCGGCAACGCTGGCGGCGCATCGTCGCCGGAAGCAGCCAGCAACAACGCATGCGTACCGAAGCAGCGCTGCAGCTCGGGCGTCAGCACGCGCGTCTGCTCATCCAGCAATCGGCGCAACGGCGCACTGGCATAGATGTCATTATCGCGTTGATGCATGCCCTACCCGCTCTTTATCTGTGCTCAGAGTGTAATGGCTGCGAGCCATCGGCAGCAGATCACAGGCCGGACGGAACTGTCGCACGCGGCTGAACAGTCGGCCGCCCGATTAACGCTCTTCTAACGAGCGGCCGGCAAAGCCACCTTATAGTCCATCGCTTCACGCGCGCCCCGGATGGCTGCGTCCGTCGTTGAGCCGGGAAATAGTGCCCGACCTGTCGGCTGTTCCTCGAACGCAGCGGAGCTCGTCTTGCATCTCATACCGTTACCGGCGCTGGCCGACAACTACATCTGGCTGCTGCACGACGATGATGGCAACGCCATCGTGGTCGATCCGGGCGATGCCGCCGTCGTCGAGCACGCGCTGACTGCGCGGCGATTGGCATTGCGGGCGATCCTGCTGACCCACCATCACCTCGATCACATCGGTGGCGCTGCGGCGCTGCGTGCGCAGCATGGTGTCCCGGTATATGCGCCCGTGGATGAACGCATCGCCGAGGCAACCGAACAGGTGCGCGATGGCGACTGGGTCGAACTGGCGTTGCCGCATGTCCGCTTCGAAGTGCTCGCGATTCCCGGCCACACCCTCAGCCACATTGCCTACGTCGGGGCTGGTCTGCTGCTATGTGGCGACACCTTGTTCAGTCTTGGCTGCGGTCGGCTGTTCGAAGGCACGCCAGCTCAGATGCTCGCCTCGCTGGACCGATTGTCGATACTGCCGGGGGAAACATGGGTGTGCGGTGGCCACGAATACACCGAGGCCAACGGACGTTTCGCGCGCACCATCGAACCGGCCAATCCCGAGCTGCAGCAGCGGCTGCTGGAAGTTGCCGAATTGCGTGCCCGGCACCGACCCACCTTGCCGGTGGCGCTCGCCGATGAACTGGCGACCAACCCCTTCCTGCGTGTCGACGCCGATGCAGTTGCCCAGTGGTGCCGCCAGCAAGGCGTCGGCACCGACCGCGTTGCACGCTTTGCAGCGGTGCGCGCAGCCAAGGATGGATTCCACGGATGAGAAAACATCTCCGACCGTTACCGCTGCTGCTGCCGCTCCTGTTGGCGGCGTGCGTGGGCGCGCCGACACGCTCACCACACCAGCCGACCGTCAAGCCGCCGACGACCGTGCTCACCACTCCCGGGATACAGGTCGCGCCTCCCATCGATAAGCCATCGGTGCCGCCGTCGGCCGATGTATGGGATCAGTTGCGTAGCAGTTTTGCCATGGCCGACTGCGATGCCGATCCATCGGTGCAAGCCTGGGCCAGACGTTACACGCAGAACCCGAAACAGTTCGAAGATCAACTGCAGGAAGCGCTGCCACGACTGATCTACGTGCAACAGGTCGCAGCGCAATACGACGTCGCCGGTGAGTTCGTGTTGCTGCCCTGGGTGGAAAGTCATTTCCAGTCGCTTCCCATCCGCCGGCGTCAACCGGCCGGCATGTGGCAGATCATGCCGGTCACCGCGGGAGCGATGGGGCTGCGCGTCGATGGCCACTACGACGGTCGTCTCGATGTTCCTGCCGCCGCCCACGCCGTGATGAAACTGCTCAAGCAGTATCACGATCAATTTCATGACTGGCGAGTGGCCGACTATGCCTACAACGCCGGCGAATTCTCGGTGCGGAAAATCATCCAGAAGCACGGCATGCCGCCGGATGAGCCGGTGATTCCGAAGTGGCCGGTTCGAAACGTGACCCGCGAGCATCTCACCAAACTGCTGGCCATGGCCTGTGTGGTGCGTGAGCCGGCTCGCTTCAACGTCAGCCTGCCCACGCTGGCGGACGAAGAGCACCTGGTGCAGGTGAAAATTACCCAGTCGATGCCGATCGCGCGAGCCGCCGATCATGCCGGTATGTCAGTGGGTACGCTGAAGAATCTCAATGCAGCGTTCCGCAACGACATGATCGATGCCGATGCCGCTTCGTATCTGATGTTGCCGGTCAGTCATGCCCAGCAATTCCGCAACGCCTTGCTGGAGCAGCCACAGACAAACGCCACCGACGATCGTCGCAACAGCGGTACCAGCAAAATGGCTGTCACCTCTGTGCCGGTTGCAAAAGTGCAGCAGAAGACCCATACCGTCCGGCGAGGCGACAGCCTGTGGCAGATCGCCCGCGATTACTCGGTGGATGTCACCCAGTTGCGGAGCTGGAACCATTTGAACGGAAACACGCTCAAGCTTGGCCAGATGCTGCAGGTAAGTGGCGCCGCGGACTGACCGATATCTAAACCAAGCCGACTCGCATCGCCCAAAACGAAGAGGGCGGCCCATGGGCCGCCCTCTTCGTTTTGGATCGAGGCGTTTACAAGCGACCGGTGTTGATCTTGATTTTGACCTTTGCCTTGAGCAGACCAATCAGTTCGCGGGTCGTTTCGGAGCCATACGCCTGAGCCATCTGCTGGCGCAGCGACTCGCGCTGTTCCGCAGGCACCTTCGACAGATCGCCCCCCTGCACCTTGTCCACGGCGAGCAGTGCATAGCCTCCGTCCTGCATGTCCACGGCGGCAAACTCCGCTTTACCCGTCGCCGGATGCGGCAGCAGGAATGCCTGCGACAACAACGGCGCCGGCACCTGGGACTGCCGCGTAGCCTCGCTGAGACTGGTCACCGTGGCACCGAGCGATGTCGCCACCGCCGACATCGGCTCGCCCTTGCGCAAACGCGCCAATGCCTCGTCGGCCTGCTTCTTCTCGGTCACGGCAACGCGCTCGTCGAGAATCTTCTTCTGCACATCGGTACGCACTTCCGCCAGTGGACGGGCCGCCGCCGGCACATGCTTGTCGACATGAATCACCAGCGAGTGGTTGTTGCCCAGGTCGATCAGGCTGGAATTGTTGCCCTGTACCAGGACATCATCGCCAAACGCCGCCGCGACCACCTTGGGGTTCGCAATGAGGCCTTCACCACCCTTGCGCGAGAACAGCGCGGTGCTCTTGATCGGCAGATTCAATGCTACCGAAGCCGGCTCCAGCGATGACGGATTCTGGTAGGTGTTGTCGGACATCTTGCCGGCGACTTCGTTGTACTTGCGATCGCGCTCGGCGGCCGATGCTTCCTTGGCGAGCTGGTCACGCACTTCCTCAAACGGCTTGGACTGGCCGCTGCGCAAATCACGCAACCAGATGACGTGATAACCGTCGGACGACAATACCGGCTTGGAGATCTGGTTCTTCTGCAAAGCGAACAGCGCCGCATCAAAAGCCGGGTCGGTCACGCCCTTTTCCAGCCAGCCCAGGTCGCCGCCTTGGCGCTTGGAACCCAGATCCTGCGAATTCTGTTCGGCCAGCTTGGCGAAATCGCCGGGATTGGCGTCGGCGGCAATCTTTTCGGCCTTGGCCAGTGCCGCCTTCTGCTGCTCCGGCGTGGCATTGGCCGGCACGTTGATCAGGATGTGCGACGCGAGCCGCTGTTCCGGTTGCACAAAACGCTGCTTTTCGTCCGCGTAGCGCTTCTTCAGATCCTCATCGCTAGGCGCGGCATCCAGCGGAAGATCGGCACCGTTGACCTCGATGTACTTCACCGAGACCTGCTCGGGATTCATGTATTCGGCCAGATGCGCCTTGTAATACGTCTCGATCTGGGCATCGCTGACCTGATTGTCAGCCAGCGTCGGCCGCGGTAACAGGAAATAGCGCAAGTCGCGGCGCTGGGTAAGCAGGCTCAGGAATTGATCGACCTGCGCATCGCTGATGATAGTGCTGTCGTTGATCGCATCCGGCAGCAGCTGCGTCGCCAGCGAGGAGCGCACCTCGTCCTCGAACATGCCTGGCGTCTTGCGCTGACTGGTGAGCCAGGCGCTATAGCTGGTCGCGTCAAACTGGTTGTTGACCTGGAACGCCGGAATCGCTGCGATGTAGTCGCGTACGGCCTGATCGGATACGCGCATGCCCCAGTCCGTATTGGCCGCCAGCAGCAGCTGCTGGTCGACCATGCCGTCGAGCACGCGCTGCTTCGTCTCGGGTTTCTCGAAAATGCTGGCATCGAAATGCTCGCCCTGTTCGGCGCTTGCCTGCTGCCGCAACTGGTTCATCCGATCCTGATAGGCGTTCTGGCTGATTTCATGCTTGCCGACTTTCGCCACGAACGACTCGTCGCGCGACGTGAAGTAGCTCTCCATGCCGAACAGCGACATCGCGAAAACGCAAACACCAAGAAGGATGATGGATGGCCATCCGTGCATCTTGTTACGCATTGCCTGCAGCATTGAAATCTTCCCGCAACGTGGTTGAAAGCGCGTGGTGCGTGGGTGGTGCAAGCCGCGTGTCCGATCGCTCAGGAAGCTACACGAACACGCAACGCTCAAATGACAAGGGCGCCACTCGGGCGCCCTTGCGAACTGTGGCGGAGTGGACGGGACTCGAACCCGCGACCTCCGGCGTGACAGGCCAGCATTCTAACCAACTGAACTACCACTCCGCATTTTTTCTGGTGGGTGCTGTAGGGATCGAACCTACGACCACCGCCTTGTAAGGGCGACGCTCTACCGCTGAGCTAAGCACCCAAAACCAAGCGTCAGCCGCTTAGTTTAAGGCATCCTTCAGGGTCTTGCCAGCTTTGAACGCGGGCACTTTCGAGGCCTTGATCTTGATCGCTTCGTTCGTGCGCGGGTTGCGTCCGGTACGAGCCGCGCGCTTGCGCACAGTGAACGTGCCGAAACCCACCACCGAGACGTCCTCGCCCTTCTTCAACGACTTCTGCACAGCCTCCAGATAAGCTTCGAGGGCACGGCCCGCGTCGGCCTTGGTCAGCTCGGCCTTTTCGGCGATGGCATTGATCAGATCGGTTTTATTCATTGAGAAAACTCCCTTGTTCGGATTTCGCCAGCATGGTCTGTCCGGAGACGGGACAACACCGGCATGGATGGTTGGCTCTTGCTAGGCGCCGTAACGCAACCCCGCATCGCTGCGCTGACAAACAAACGCCGGGACTGCGGTAGCGCCTTTATACCAGTGCCTTGCCGGAGTCCGCAACACAAGCCACAGCAACGTTTTCGCAAGATCTGCCATCCACGAGACCGCTTGCAAAAAGGACGCCGAAGGACTACAGCAAAACTTCGCCGACTGACGGCGAAAAATACAAAAGGAACGCCCCGACGAGTCAGGGCGTTTTCGAAAATATATCGGGTGCCTAGCGGATCAATGGGTGAGCGAGTGCGACTCCGTTGACTCGCCGCTCGCCACCGCAGCAGGTGTCTCACCCTTGACCGGATTGGGCCGTAGCGGGCGTTCCAGAGCAATATCCAGCACCTCGTCAATCCAGCGCACCGGATGAATCTCCAGCGAAGAGGTGATGTTGGCCGGCATGTCGGCCAGATCCTTCTTGTTGTCCTCCGGGATGATCACCGTGGTGATCCCGCCTCGATGAGCCGCCAGCAGTTTCTCCTTGAGTCCACCAATCGGCAACACGCGACCGCGCAAGGTGATCTCACCGGTCATCGCCACTTCGGAGCGCACCGGCACCTTGGTCAACACCGATACCAGCGCCGTGCACATCGCAACGCCTGCGCTGGGTCCGTCCTTCGGCGTGGCTCCTTCGGGCACGTGGATGTGCACGTCCAGTTTCTGATGGAACTCGGGATCGATGCCGAGTTGATCGACGCGTGCGCGCACCACGGACAACGCGGCCTGGATCGATTCCTTCATCACGTCGCCGAGCTGACCGGTATTCACCAATCGACCCTTGCCCGGTACGACCGAGGCTTCGATGCTGAGCAGTTCGCCACCGACCTGGGTCCAGGCCAGCCCGGTCACCAGACCCACTTCGTTCTGCAGTTCCTTGCGGCCGAAATCGAAGCGGCGCACACCCAGATAGTGCTCCAGATTGGTCGAATCCACCTTGATCCGACCGGCATCCGCCTTCGTCTTGGCCTTGCCGATCTTGGCGGGTGACGCTTTCGCCTTGGCCTTTTTCACTTGCGACAGAGTCAGTTCCTTGACCACCTTGCGGCAGATCTTGGAAATTTCGCGCTCGAGGCTGCGTACGCCCGACTCGCGCGTGTAGTAACGCACGATGTCGCGCAGCGCCTCTTCGCTCACACTGAGCTCCTCAGGCTTCAAACCGTTTGCCTTGAGCTGCTTAGACAGCAGGTATTTCTGTGCAATGCCGAGCTTCTCGTCCTCGGTATAGCCGGGAATGCGGATGACCTCCATGCGGTCAAGCAGCGGACCAGGGATGTTCAGCGAGTTCGCGGTGGCGATCCACATAACCTCGGACAGGTCGAGGTCGACCTCGAGGTAGTGATCGTTGAACGCGTGGTTCTGCTCCGGATCAAGCACTTCCAGCAGCGCCGACGACGGGTCGCCACGAAAATCCATCGACATCTTGTCGATCTCGTCCAGTACAAACAGCGGATTCTTGGTGCCCACCTTGTTGATGTTCTGCACGATTCGGCCAGGCATCGAACCTATGTAGGTGCGCCGATGACCACGGATCTCGGCTTCGTCGCGCACGCCACCCAGGCTCATGCGCACGAATTTCCGGTTGGTCGCTTTGGCAATCGACTGTCCCAGCGACGTCTTGCCCACGCCGGGCGGACCGACCAGGCACAGGATCGGCCCCTTCATCACCGACACGCGCTGTTGCACCGCGAGATATTCAAGGATGCGGTCCTTGACCTTCTCCAGCCCGAAGTGATCGGCATCGAGTACCTCCTGCGCCACCTGCAGATCCTTGCGCACCTTGCTGCGCTTCTTCCACGGCACACCGACCAGCCAGTCGAGGTAGTTGCGCACTACGGTCGCCTCGGCGGACATCGGCGACATCTGCTTGAGCTTGCCGAACTCCTGCCGCGCCTTGGTCAGCACGGCCTTCGGCATGCCGGAGGTTTCGATCTTCTTCTGCAGCTCCTCGGTCTCGTTCGGGCCCTCCTCGTTGTCGCCGAGCTCCTTCTGGATCGCCTTCATCTGCTCGTTGAGGTAGTACTCGCGCTGGCTCTTCTCCATCTGCGACTTGACCCGGCCGCGAATGCGCTTCTCGACCTGCTGCAGGTCCATCTCGCCATCGACCAGCCCGATCAGCAGCTCCAGGCGCTGACCCACATCGGCGGTTTCCAGCACCTTCTGTTTGTCAGCCATACGGACGGAAAGGTGCGCGGCGATGGAGTCGGCGACGCGCGACGGGTCGTCGATCCCCGACAAGCTGGCCAGCACTTCCGGCGGCAGCTTGCGGCTCTGCTTGACCAGTTGCTCGAACAACGAGATCAGCGTGCGCGAAACGACATCGAGCTCGCGCTCTTTCGCGTTGTAGACCGGCTCGATCAGACGCGAGCGAGCCATCAGCATGCCATTTTCGTCGTGGAAATCCTCAACGGCCACGCGCGACTGCCCCTCGACCAGCACTTTGACCGTGCCATCGGGCAGCTTCAGCAGTTGCAGCACACCAGCCAGCGTGCCGACCTGGTGCAGATCGGCGATACCCGGATCATCGACATCCGGACTTTTCTGCGCCACCAGCAGGATCTGCCGTTCGCCTTCCATGGCGCGTTCGAGCGCACGCATGGATTTGTCGCGTCCGACAAACAACGGGATGACCATATGCGGATAAACCACCACGTCGCGCAGCGGCAATACCGGAAGAGCGTCCAGCGCAGGGGGTAAGGGGGCATTCTTGGCCATGGAAGACGGGTTCCTCGGAATTCAGGATCAGGTTTCGTCCCGACACTGCGCCGGGTACATCATCAGGTCAAGTGGTGACGGATGGACGTTCACTCAAGGTTTGCGGGTGCCGAAAACAGAACGGCCCCGGCAAAATCACCGGAGCCGCTGTCATGACAGGCCTGCGAGTGGATCAGGCGGCGGCGTCGCCGCCCTCGCCCGCCACGCGTTGCTGCAGGTTGCCGCGATAGATCAGGTAGGGCTCGGCCTGGCCGTCGATCACGGCATCGTCCACCACCACCTTGCTGACGTGCTCCAGCGAGGGGAGCTCGTACATCGTATCGAGCAGCACTTGTTCCAGGATGGTGCGCAGACCGCGTGCGCCGGTCTTGCGCTTGAGCGCCTTCTTGGCGATCGCCTGCAGTGCTTCGGGACGGAACTCCAGTTCCACCTCCTCCATCTCGAACAGCTTCTTGAACTGCTTGGTGACGGCATTCTTCGGCTCGGTGAGAATCTTCACCAGCGCTGCTTCGTCAAGCTCGTCCAGCGTGGCCACCACCGGCAAACGCCCCACAAACTCGGGAATCAGACCGAAACGCACCAGATCGGACGGTTCCACATCGGCCAGTACCTTGCCCAGATTCTCGGTGCGCTCCTTGCTGCGCACCTCGGCCGAAAAACCGATGCTGGTGTTCTCGGAGCGCTGCTGGATGACTTTTTCCAGGCCGGCAAATGCGCCACCGCAGATAAACAGGATGTTCTTGGTATCGACCTGCAGGAATTCCTGCTGCGGGTGCTTGCGGCCGCCCTGCGGCGGCACCGAGGCCAAGGTACCTTCGATCAGCTTCAGCAGCGCCTGCTGCACGCCCTCGCCCGACACATCGCGGGTGATCGACGGGTTCTCGCTCTTGCGCGATATCTTGTCGATCTCGTCAATGTAGACGATGCCCGACTGCGCCTTTTCGACGTCGTAGTCGCACTTTTGCAACAACTTCTGAATAATGTTCTCGACATCCTCGCCGACGTAGCCAGCCTCGGTCAGAGTGGTGGCGTCGGCAATCGTGAACGGCACATTAAGCAGGCGCGCCAGCGTTTCGGCCAGCAGCGTCTTGCCCGAACCGGTCGGACCGATCAGCAGGATGTTGGACTTGCCCAGCTCGATGTCATCGCTCTTCTGACGCGATTCGATCCGCTTGTAGTGGTTGTATACCGCCACCGCCAGCGCTTTCTTGGCACGGGTCTGACCGACCACGTACTGGTCCAGCGACTCGCGGATCTCGCGTGGCTTGGGCAGATGCGTGCGCCCGGAGGCGGCTTTCTCCTCCAGTTCCTCGCGGATGATGTCGTTGCAAAGCTCCACGCACTCGTCGCAGATGAACACGGACGGACCCGCGATCAGCTTGCGCACCTCATGCTGGCTCTTGCCACAGAAGGAGCAATAGAGAATTTTGCCGCTATCGCTGGAACGCCCCTGCCGGTCGTCGCTCATACTTTCGGTCCCACTGACAAATCTGAATGCGTCGCGAGAATAACACAGGGCTCCGCGTCTGCCTGCAGACGCGGAGCCCGTCTCGTGACTCGGGGGTTACGACCCGGGAATCAGGCCGATTTCACTGTTTCGCCGGCGCGCTTGTCGAGCACCTCGTCGATCAGACCATACGTTTTCGCGTCGACGGCGTTCATGAAGCGGTCGCGCTCCATGTCCAGCTCGATCTTCTCGATCGCCTGGCCGGTGTGCGCAACGTAGATCTGGTTCAGGCGCTGGCGCATGTACAGGATCTCGCGCGCCTGGATCTCGATGTCGGTTGCCTGCCCCTGCGCGCCACCGGAAGGCTGGTGGATCATCACACGGGAGTTAGGCAACGAGAAACGCTTGCCCTTGGCACCCGCGGTCAGCAGCAGCGAACCCATGCTGCACGCCTGGCCGATGCACATCGTGCTGACATCCGGCTTTATGAACTGCATGGTGTCGTAGATCGCCAGACCTGCGGTCACGGCGCCACCCGGGCTGTTGATGTAGAAGTGAATGTCCTTGTCCGGATTCTCCGACTCCAGAAACAGCATCTGCGCAACGATCACATTGGCGACCTGATCGTTGACCTCGCCGACCAGGAAGATCACCCGCTCTTTCAGCAGACGCGAGTAGATGTCATAGGAGCGCTCGCCGCGAGCCGTCTGCTCGACGACCATCGGTATCAAATTGAGGTTCTGGATGGGATCCATGGCCATTGCAGCTCTCCGGTTGATGTGCCTGACAGTATGTACGGCGCCGGGCCTGATATCGGATCAGGTCCGGCTGAGCCGGTGCCTGATTCGATCAGGCACCGGCCGGGCGCATCACATCGTCGAAGCTCAGGTCCTGCTGGGTGGTGTTGGCATGCTCCGCCACCCATTCGGCCACCTGATCTTCCATCACGCGATTCTGCAGCCCTGACATCAACTGGGGGTCACCGTTGTAGAGTTCAATGACCTTCTCCGGCTCCTCGTAGGTCGAAGCGATGGCGGCAAGCTGCTCGGCGACACGCTTGCGATCGATCTTGATCTCCTGCTTGCGGGCGATCTCGCCCATCAGCAAGCCGGCAATCACCCGCTTGCGCGCCATCGGCATGGCGGCATCGATCAACTGCGGTGGCGGCTGCTGACCCTGCGGCACGCTGCCGGCGGCCATGTTGCGCGCCTCTGACTGCACCAGCAGCTTCGGCACGTCCAGCTCGGCGTGGACATCTGCCAGTTTTTCAGCGACTTCGGACTTCAGGCGCGCCATCAGCGCCGCCTTCAATTCGCGCTCGAGGTTCGCGCGAACTTCCTTGCGGAAGGTCTCCAGGTCGCCGTCAGCGATGCCGAACAGCTTGGCAAACTCGCCATCGATCTCGGGCAGTTTTGGCGCCTGAACCTTGATGATCTTGAAACTGACCTTGGCGGTCTTGCCAGCCAACTGCTCGTTGCGAAAATCTTCCGGGAAGGTGACGTCGGCATCGAAAATATCGTCAGCCTTGCGGCCAGTCAGCGCTTCGTCCAGCGCCTTGAACAACGTACCCGAACCGAGCACGCTGCCGGCCCGCTCCAGACCTTCTGCCGGGAAGCGATAATCGCCGGCTTCTGCCGCGTATTCGAACATCACGAAATCGCCTTCGGCCGAGGCGCGATCGACTTCATCGAAACTGCGGCGCTGCTGCCGCAGCGTCTCCAGCATCTTGTCGATGTCGGCATCCGTCACCACCGCCGACGCACGATGAATCTCGAGCCCAGCCACATCAACCGCGGGGAACTCCGGCATGATTTCGAACGTGGCGGTATAGGCAATTTCACCGTTTTCCGGCCTGCCGGTGGTGTTGATCGCCGGGTTCGCGATCGGCTGCAATTTTTCCTGCTCCACCGCCTCGCGCAACGTACTGCCAATCAGGTCGGACAACACCTCGCCACGGACCTGGTCGCCGAAGCGCTGCTTGATCACCGTCGTCGGCACCTTGCCCGGCCGGAAACCCTTCAAGCGAACCGTGCGACCCATTTCCGCAATACGCGCGCTCACCTGCGTCTCGAACCGCTCCGCGGGGAATTTCACCGTAAGCTTGCGCTCGAGCGTACCGATGTTCTCAACCGAAACCTGCATGACGTCTCCTGGTACTACCTGATGTTGTGGGCCTGCCACAGGCGCCATGGCGGCTGTGCCGCCTGAAAAACAAGGAAAACCACGGGGCATGGTGCGAAAGGGGGGACTCGAACCCCCACGGGGTTAACCGCCAGAACCTAAATCTGGTGCGTCTACCAATTCCGCCACTCTCGCCTTGCCACCCTCATCAGCCGTACGCAACTGCAGGATCCTGAAGCCGATTGTCATGCGCCAGACAACCGTCTTCACCCCTTTCAGCCGCGTCCGCCTAAGTCGATGATTCCCTTATACGAAAGCAGACCATTTTACGGTTGCACGAGCTTGCAGCACAAGCATGCCGAGAGCGATGCGAGCCCTTTTTACGACGATGCCAGCAGATCACCCCGCGAAACCACGTTTCGCACGGGGACCCGCACAGCAAAACGCCGATCGCAAGCGATCGGCGTTTTGTCTTGCATTGGTGGGCCGTGAAGGATTCGAACCTTCGACCAATTGATTAAGAGTCAACTGCTCTACCAACTGAGCTAACGGCCCAGGAAACCTGGGTTTGAAACTGGGGTGGATGATGGGATTCGAACCCACGACAACCGGAATCACAATCCGGGACTCTAACCAGCTGAGCTACACCCACCATAAATCTTGTAACTGGTGCGCCCGACAGGACTCGAACCTGCAACCGTCGGCTTAGAAGGCCGATGCTCTATCCGGTTGAGCTACAGGCGCAGTCCCTGTCGGCAGAACGTGTCGCTGGTCGGGGCAGAGGGATTCGAACCCCCGACTTTTGCGTCCCAAACGCAACGCTCTACCAGACTGAGCTATACCCCGCTTTCGAATCCCCGATCATGCTGCCACCGGAGCCTTGAAATGTTACGGGTGACGCCTCGCTCAGTCAATCCGTGTCGAAGCACACCGCTGTTTCCGAACCATCGTTTCCACAGAGTAAAAGCCGCTTCTCCGTGAAAACAAAACGGGGTGCAAGCACCCCGCCTCGCCGTATAAAAATGGTGCGCCCGGAGAGATTCGAACTCCCGACCACCTAGTTCGTAGCCAGGTACTCTATCCAACTGAGCTACGGGCGCACTGAAAAAACTTTTCACCTCACCGCATCAGTGTCTGGGCATCGAGGCGGTGAAGCAAGAAGCGGAATTATTCAGACTCCGCCCTCGTGCGTCAACCCTTTTCTTGAAAATTATTCGCGGCGGTTGATCGCGCAGCAAAAAATCCCGCCCAGGATGCGAGATCCCGGCCATGCGCAATGCATGCGTCTCACGCAGCGAGGTCGCCGACTCAAATGAAAAAGGTGGCCAGTGGCCACCTTTTTCAACTACTTCATGACATGCCGGTTTATGGCCGTCCAAATCCGGATCAGTTTTCCAGACCGGTGCGGCTCTGCGGCGCCGGATCGCCCACCTTGCCTACGGTCGAGCCCGTGTCTCCTCTTGGCGGCGGTGGCGGCGGTGTTGCTCCGGTCGTTGCGTTCTTGGTCCAGTCAGCGGGCGGTCCTGGTTCGCGCCCGGCCATGATGTCGTCGATCTGATGCGCGTCGATGGTTTCGTACTGCAGCAGCGCTTCGGCCATGGCATGCAGTTTGTCGAGATTCGCCGTCAGCAATTCCTTGCTGCGCGCATAAGCCCGATCGAGGATGCCGCGCACCACTTCATCGATCTTGCTGGCGGTCTCGTTGGAAATGCTCTTGTGCTGGGTCACCGAACGACCGAGGAATACCTCGTCCTCGTCCTCGCCGTAGGTAATCGGACCGAGCTCGTCGGACAGGCCCCACTTGGTCGCCATGTTGCGCGCCATCTTGGTGGCCCGTTCGATGTCGTTGGACGCGCCGGTGGTGACCTTGTCGGCACCGAAGATCAGCTCCTCGGCCACGCGGCCGCCATACAGCGAGCACAGCTGCGACTGGATCGCCACTCGGTTGATGCTGTATTTGTCGCCTTCGGGCAGATACATGGTGACGCCCAGTGCGCGCCCACGCGGGATGATCGTCACCTTGTAGACCGGGTCGTGCTCGGGGACCAGCCGGCCGACGATGGCATGGCCGGCTTCGTGATAAGCAGTGAGCTTCTTTTCGTCCTCGCTCATCGCCATCGAGCGGCGCTCTGTGCCCATCAGTATCTTGTCGCGCGCCTTGTCCAGATGAACCATGCGCACTTCGCGGGCGTTCTCCCGCGCGGCGAACAACGCGGCCTCGTTGACCAGATTGGCCAGATCGGCACCGGAGAAGCCCGGCGTACCGCGCGCAATCGTCATCGCGTTGACGTCGCTGGCGATGGGCACTTTGCGCATGTGCACCTTGAGTATCTGCTCGCGGCCGCGCACGTCGGGCAAGCCAACCACGACCTGACGGTCGAAGCGGCCCGGACGCAGCAGCGCCGGATCCAGCACGTCGGGGCGGTTCGTCGCGGCGATCACGATAATGCCCTCGGTGCCCTCGAAGCCGTCCATCTCGACCAGCAACTGGTTCAGGGTCTGCTCGCGTTCGTCATGACCGCCGCCCAGGCCGGCGCCGCGATGGCGGCCGACCGCGTCGATCTCGTCGATGAAGATGATGCACGGCGCGTGTTTCTTCGCCTGCTCGAACATGTCGCGCACGCGGCTGGCGCCGACGCCGACAAACATCTCGACGAAATCGGAACCCGAGATCGCGAAGAACGGCACTTTGGCCTCACCCGCAATCGCTTTGGCCAGCAGAGTCTTGCCGGTGCCGGGCGGACCGACCATCAGCACGCCGCGCGGAATCTTGCCGCCCAGCTTCTGGAAGCGGCCCGGGTCACGCAGAAACTCGACCAGTTCGCCGACCTCCTCCTTCGCCTCGTCGCAACCGGCGACGTCGCTGAAGTTGACCTTGATCTGGTCCTCGCCCTGCAGCTTGGCGCGCGAACGGCCGAAGCTCATCGCACCGCGACCGCCGCCGCCGGACTGCATCTGGCGCATGAACCAGATGAATACGCCGACGATCAACAGCACCGGCAGCCAGCTGACCAGCAAGCCGATCAGCGAGAAACCTTCAGACGGGTCCTGGCGGACTTCGACGCCCTTGTCCTGCATTTGCTTGACCACCGAATTGGTGGAGAAGCCGAGCATCGGGGCCACCGTGCGGAACGCGCTGCCGTCTTTCAGCTTGCCGCTGATGGTGGCGGGCTGATCGGCACTGATCGTGGCGGTGGCGACGTTGCCGTTGTCCACACTTTGCGCAAACGAGCTGTAAGGCAGGTCCGAAGAAGCCGCGCCACGCGGGTTGAAGCTCTGGAACACGGTAAACAGCACCACCGCGATGATCACCCAGAGCAACACATTTTTCGCTGTTTCATTCATGCACGGTTCTCGCCCGGTGACACGGCGGAAGGCTTGCGCCCCACCGCCAGTGCGTACACCTCACGCGAACGTGCGCGTGAGGCCTTAGGTTTACGCATGGTTACGCGGGTGAACTCCGCGCGCAAGCTGCGCAAGTATTCGTCAAAGCCGACTCCCTGAAACAACTTGATCAGGAACGAGCCGCCCGGCTTGAGCCACTGCCGACTGAAATCCAGCGCCAGATCGGCCAGCGCCATCGCACGGATCTGGTCTGCCAGCGCCACACCACTCATATTGGGGGCCAGATCGCACAGTACAAGATCCAGCTTGTGCCCCTCCAGCCGGGCCTCCAGCTCCCGCAGCACCGACTCCTCGCGGAAGTCGCCCTGCAGGAAGTCCACCCCGGCGATGCTCTGCATCGGCAGAATGTCCAGCGCGAACACCTTGCCGGTATCGCCCAGGCGATTGCGTACCAGTTGCGACCAGCTGCCCGGCGCGGCGCCCAGGTCGACCACATTGATGCCCGGCTTGAGCAGGCGATCACGCTCGATCAGCTCCTCCAGCTTGTAGACCGCACGCGAACGCAAGCCCTCGGCCTGGGCTTTCTTGACGTATTCGTCGTTGAAATGTTCACGCAGCCAGACTGCGCTGCTTTTGCTGCGGGCCATGTCGTTGGGGTCGCCGATTGGGGAACGGGATGCCGCATGATACCCTTTGCCGTTCACTGACCGCGAATCGAGCACCACCGCATGGCCCTTTCCTCCTCGCAGATCCGCTACCTGCGCAGCCTCGCCCACGATCTGAGCCCGGTCGTCCTGCTGGGCAACAAGGGCGCGACCGAGGCCGTGGTCAAGGAACTGAACCTGGCGCTGGATATCCATGAACTGGTCAAGGTGAAGCTGTCCGGTGGCGACAAGGACGAGCGGCAGGCCCAGATCGACGTGCTTGCCGGCGGCACCCAGGCCGAGAAGATCCACCAGATCGGCCATGTGGTCGTGCTGTTCCGCCGCAACGCCGACGAACCGAAAATCGCCCTGCCACGCTAGGCATACCCGATGGATTTGTCGCTCGACCGCCCCGAAGGCTATCTGTTCGTGCGTCGTGTCGACGCTGGCAGCATCACCCTGATCGACCGCGAACTCGGCCGCAGTTTCCTGCTGGCGCCGGACCGGGTGGTCGAGAACTGGCCGGTCGATGCCGCCAGCGGGCTGGAGGCTGGCCACGTCGAAGCCCTGCTGGCGCTGCAGCCGGAACTGGTGATCCTGGGTACCGGCCATCGCCAGGTGTTTCCGGCAGCCGCCTTCATGGCCGGCTTCCTGCGCAGGAATATCGGCATCGAAGTGATGGACAACGCCGCCGCCGCGCGGACCTACAACCTGCTGGCCGGCGAAGGCCGCCGGGTCGTTGCCGGATTCATCCTGCCGACCGGCTGATTGCAGCCTCCTGCCGCGCAGTTACCTCAGCGCGATGGCAGATATCCCAACGGATCGACCGGATTGCCGTCCTTGCGGATCTGGAACTCCAGTTCGTTGCGCGTGGCTCCGGTGGAGCCCATTTCGGCAATCTGCTGGCCGGCGCTGACTCGCTGGCCTTCCTTCACCAGCCGTTTGCGATTGTGGCCGTAGGCGGACAGGAAGCTTTCGTTATGCTTGATGATCACCAGCTCGCCGTAACCCACCAGGCCGTTGCCGCTGTAAACCACCACGCCATCGGCGGCCGCACGCACCGGATCACCCGATTTGCCGGCGATCTCGATGCCGGGAATCGCGTCGCCACTCTGGAAACGACTGAGCAGACTGCCGTCAGCCGGCCAACGCCAGTTCACGCCACTGACGGTACGTGAGGCACCCGCGGCAGCCGGGGTTGGCGCGGGCGGCGGCATCGCCGCTGGTGCCGGTGTCGGCACGCCGGCGACAGGCACGATCGTGGTCGTGGCGGTCACCGCCGGCGCCGCCGGTTTTTTGATCGGCACGGCGACTTGCGTAGCCGCCGTTGCATTCGCGGTGGCTGCAGTGGCTGCGACGGCCGGGGCCGCCGGCGGGGCCGTCACCGGTTCGAACCCAGACGCCGTCGCGGCCGTCGATGCGGCAGCCGGCGGATGGGGCGGAGCGGAAACCACGGTCGGCGACGACGTCCGTGGAGGGTTGGATGGAAGGTTGGTATGTGAAGCATGGGTAGCCTGCGCGGCCACCGTCCTGCCCGACGGCGGCGACAGAGTCAGCCGCTGCCCCGGCCGGATCGTGTACGGCGCAGCAATGCCGTTCCACTGCGCCAGGTCACGAAAATCCACCCCTTTGCGAAAGGCGATCGAGTACAGCGTGTCGCTTTTCACCACGACATAAGTGCCGCCGGGAATCGGCGTGCGGGCCGGCGCTACCGGGCTGGCAACAGGGTTGTTGTAGCCGCTGCCCGGGGCCGGCTCGACCACTACCGAACTGCGCATCGTGCCGCAGGCAGCCAGCAGCAGGGCCAAAACCGAAACGCTCAGCGATTGAAGATATCGATCCATGCGCCGCAGCATACCGAGGCGGCGGGGCTTTTTCATACGAGGTCGCTCCTCAAGCCAACCGACGCTCATCGCGGCCAGAACCACCACACCAGCAACACGGCCAGCGCGACCAGTGCGGCCCAGCCGATCCATTCAATATATTTGTGCAGGATCCGTTCGGCGCGCTCACCGAACAGCCGGATCAGCAGCGCCAGCAACCACACGCGTTTTCCGCGCCCCAATGCGATGCAGGCCAGGAACGGAACGATAGGCACGCTGATGATGCCGCAGGCCCAGGTGACGAACTTCATCGGCACCACCGGCTGCAGCGCGGCCAGGATCAGTACACCGAACATGCCCCAGCGATGCTCCCGCATCTGCGCACTCAGGGTCGCCACGCCTTGCTCGATCGGCGCCGACAGATGCAGCGTATCGAGCAGCGGCCGCAAGGCCTGGAATGCCCAGTGCCCCAGCGCGTAACCGACCAGAGCGCCCAGCAGCGAGCACAGCAGGCTGATGTTGGCGTAATGGAAGGCCTTGTGCCGCTTGCCCAGCATCATCGGCGCCAGCATCACTTCCGGCGGGATCGGAAAGATGAACGCCTCGACGAAACTCAGCCCGCCCAGGTAGTACAACGCCCGTGGCTCGCGCGCCCATACCAGTGCACGCGCATAAAGTGCTCCGAACAGACGCATCAACCGATCCCGCCGAGCAATGGCACGAAACTGACCGCGCCGAGTTCTTCCTGGGTGAAGTCGCCCTGCCCGTCGCCGCGCATGCGAATCAGGGTCTGCCGGCTGGGCGAGCCGACGGGAGCCACCAGTACGCCCGTGGGACTGAGCTGATCGAGAATCCGGCTTGGAATCGTGTCGCCGGCAGCGGTGAGGATGATCGCATCGAACGGCGCCTCGTCCGGCCAACCGAGCTTGCCGTCGTCGTAGCGCGAACGGAGGTTGGTCAGGCCGAGCTGGCGGAAACGCCGGCGCGCCTGGCGCAGCAGCTCCTCGATGCGCTCCACCGTGAACACCTGCGGCACCAGCGCCGCCAGCACGGCGGCCTGATACCCCGAGCCGGTACCGATCTCGAGAACCTTCTGTGGCAGGCCGAACTCGATCAAGGCCTCCGTCATGCGCGCCACCACCCACGGCTGCGAGATGGTCTGGCCGTGACCGATCGGCAGCGCGGTGTTTTCGTAGGCCCGCGAATGCAGTGCCTGGTCGATGAAGTGATGCCGCGGCGTATTGCGGATCACGTCGATCACCCGTGGATCGTGGATACCGCCTTCCTTCAGGTTGGCCGCGAGGCGATCGCGCGCCCTCTGCGAGGTCATCCCCTCGCCCTTCAGGTCTGCAGCCGGTAATCGATAGACAGTCATCGGTCAGGCAGCCTCGTCTTTGCTGGTGCGGCCACCTGCCATGCCTACCGCCATGTCGTCGGTCAGCGCCTGCATCCAGCTGCTGACTTTCTCCAGAGCCTGGAAGCGGGTCAGGTCGACGTGAATCGGCGTCACCGAGACAAATCCTCGCTGCACGGCATGGAAATCGGTGCCTGGGCCTGCATCGTCCACTTCGCCGGCCGGGCCGATCCACCAGATCGGCCGGCCGCGCGGGTCGGTCTGCGCAATACATGGCGCGGAGCGGTGACGACGACCCAGCCGGGTCACCTCGAAACCCTCGATCTCCGCCCACGGCCGATCCGGCACGTTGACGTTGAGAATGGTGTCGGCCGGCAGCGGATCGACCAGCAATCGCCGCATCAGCAGCAATACCGCCTGGGCAGCGGAATCGTAGTGCATGCCCTTGTGATCTTGCGTGACCAGCGACACCGCGATCGCCGGCAGTCCGAGAAAACGTCCTTCCATCGCCGCCGACACGGTGCCGGAATAAATCACGTCGTCGCCGAGATTCGCCGAGTTGTTGATGCCGGACACCACCATGTCGGGCTCTTCGTCCAGCAGCCCCGCCAGCGCCAGATGCACGCAATCGGTCGGCGTGCCGGCCACCCGGTAATAACCGCCACCCATCGGCAATACGCGCAACGGCGCGTCGAGGGTGAGCGAATTGCTGGCGCCGGAACGATCGCGATCGGGCGCCACCACGGTTACCTGAGCCACCGCGCCGAGGCGCTCGGCAAGCACGCGGATGCCCGGTGCATCCACGCCATCGTCGTTACTTACCAGAACTCGCATGATGCTCCGTCGAAAGCTGACCGCGGGCGCATCGCCGATCACCTCGATGGCGCGCGCCCCATTCCCCGAAGTCTACCGGAGCATGCCGCCGGTTTCACACGAATCCGCCCCAATCACGCAGTGTTGGTTAGCATGTACGGATGAAGCGCCGCGCGCCCGCTCCGATCCACGATGACGACAGCCGCCTGTTTCGCGAGGCGATCGGCGACGTGCGCCCGCTCGAGCCGGTGCAGCCGCCACCGGCAGCCGCAAAACCCGTGCCGCATCCGCACATGCTGGAAGCGGACGAGGCTGCTGTTCCTGGCGAATTGCTGGACATGGCGTTCGACCCGGCCCTGCTCGAAATCGGCGAAGAGCTGAGTTACCTGCGCGACGGCTATCCGCCGAAGCTGCTGCGTCAGCTCAAGCGTGGCCAGTTCAGCGTGCAGGACGATATCGACCTGCACCAGATGAATGCCGCCGCCGCGCAGGCCAGCATCGTTATGTTCCTGGCCGAAGCCAAACAGCACGGCCTGCGCTGCGTGCGCATCGTGCACGGCAAGGGCTTGCGCTCGCGTTCCGCCGGACCGGTGCTGAAGGTTCTCACCGACCGCATGCTGCGCCGGCGCGACGACGTGATCGCCTTTGCCTCGGCACGGCCGGCCATGGGTGGCACCGGTGCAGTGGTGGTGTTGCTGAAAGGCTAGGAGAGGAATGAGTGCAGAGGAGTGAGAAACGAGTAGAGCAAAGCGCTCAATTACCTCCACCTCTCTCCACTCACTCCTGTCTCTCCGCTCACTTCTGCTCCAAAGCCAGCTCGCGTACCACCACCGTGGCATAAGCGCCGGCCGGCAGCTCGAACGACAACTCCAATACCGCATCGTCAAGCCAACGCCACTTCAGATCCTTTGGCATCAATCGCAACGGGCGGCGTTCCTGATCCATCCGTGCCGACGCCAGCCCCGCGGCCAGGTCGCTGTTGGCCGCGCCGATCTCGCGCTCCAAGGCGCCGGCTTCGCCCTGGGTCGGCGGCTCGCCCTGGCCCCACAGCGGGCCGGACGGATGGATGTCGGCGCGCGCCAGCCGTTCGGCCAGCGTCTCGCTGAAGGGCTCAGGGCCGAACCACGAGCGTGAGCCGGACAACGACCATATTTCGCCGTCCAGCGGCGAGTCCCAGACGGCACGTTCGACCCGTGCCGCCAGCACGCTGTTGAAGATCTGCGAACGCGCCGCCGACAGCAGGAACGAGCGCTTGTCGCGCTCGACCCGGCGTCCTGCGAACATCGCCCGCGCCTGCGCCACGTTGCCGCCTTCACGGCCGAAGCGTTGCTCGCCGTAATAGTTCGGCACGCCGCGTGCAGCGATCTGCGTCAGCACCCGCTCGGCCGCCTCGCGATCGCCCTGCACCTCGCGCAGCACCAGCACGAAGCGGTTGCCGCGCAACGCGCCGCGCTTGAGCTTGCGCGAATGCCGCGTCGCCGCCAGCACTTTCACCTCCGCATACGGAAACGCCGACCAGTCCGGATCGGGCTTGCCGGCCAACTGCACCGAGAACGTCTGCCGGGTCACCGCGTGGCGATCCTTCATTCCCGCGTAGCCGACCGCGACCTGCGACACACCGGCGAATTTCGCCAGCTCGCGCGCGACCCAGTCGGTATTCGCGCCGCGTTTTTCCACCCACAGCAAGGCATGCTCGCCGCTACCGTCAGCGTCGTAGCCGAGGATCTCCTCGACCACGAAGTCTTCCGGCGCGCTGCGCAATCGCGCCTCGAGCGGCGGTACGCCGTAGGCCCACGGCAACGGCACCTGGGCAAGTTCGGATTCGGACATGGCACTCCGCCGGTCGTACCGGCATTCAGATCGAAACGGGCGGCGCTCAGCGCCGCTGCAGCAGTACGCAGGCCTGCGCCGCGATACCTTCGCCACGGCCGCAGAAGCCGAGCTTCTCGGTCGTCGTTGCCTTGACGCTGATGCGGCCGATCTCGCTGTCCAGATCGGCGGCGAGGTTTTCGCGCATCGCCAACGCGTGCGGACCGACCTTCGGCAGCTCGCAGATCACGGTAATGTCGGCATTGCCCAGCTCATAACCGTGCTGCGCCATCAGCATCGCCGCATGACGCAGGAACTGACGACTGTCGGCATCGCGCCAGCGTTCGTCCGACGGCGGAAAGTGCTGGCCGATATCGCCAAGCGCCAGCGCGCCGAAGATCGCGTCGCACAGCGCATGGATCACCACGTCGCCATCGGAATGCGCCACTACGCCGCTACGATGCGGTACGCGCACGCCACCGAGCGTGACGTGGTCACCTTCGCCGAACGCGTGTACGTCGAAACCCTGGCCTATCCGTATCATGCCGTCCTCGCAAGCAGGAACTCGGCCAGCGCGAAATCCGCCGCCGTGGTCACCTTGATATTGTCTTCGGCGCCTTCGACCAGCAGCGGTGCGAAGCCGGCCTGCTCCATCGCCATCGCCTCGTCGCTGACGTTCACGCCCCGCCGCGCCGCTTCACGCAGCGCCCTCGACAGTTGAGCACGCCGGAACATCTGTGGCGTGAAGGCGCGCCAGCGGTGGTCGCGCGGTTCGGTCAGTTCGCTGCGGCCGGCGGCGTCCGCACGCTTCAACGTATCGCGTAACGGCGCGCCGAGCAGCCCGCCATCGGCGGCGCCGGCCAGCTCGATCAGCTTGCCGATATCAGCCAGCCGGACACACGGGCGCGCGGCATCGTGCACCAGCACGAAATCATCCGCGCCCACCACCTCCGGCAAAGCATCGATTCCGGCCAGCACCGAGTCGCTGCGTTCCGCACCACCGACAGCCGTGAGTACCGGCTTGCCATGGAGCATGCCGACACCGGACCAATGCGCATCCGCCGCGCCCAGCACCACCAGCAAACCGGCAATCCGCGGATGCGCGGCAAGGCGCTCCAGCGTGTGCTCGATCAGCGGCCGTCCGGCCAGCGGCAAATATTGCTTGGGGCAATCGCCGCCGACCCGCGTGCCGCGCCCTGCCGCCGGCACCACGCACCACAACAGCGGCGAATTCATGGCGAGCCAGCGGACGTGGCGGGCGGCGGCAACGCGCTGCCGGCATGAGCCGGCTGCTCGACCACCTGATAGAAAACCTCGCCCGGCTTGATCAGTCCCAGTTCGGTCCGTGCACGCGCCTCGACCGCCTGATCGCCGTGCTTGAGATCGAGCACATCCGCGCCGACGGCCTGATTGCGCTGCTGCAGCTTGGCGTTGTCGTCGGTTTGCTTCTTTACCGAAACGCGCAGCGCATCCACCTCGCGCATGCCGCCGCTGCCGGACCACAGCTTCAGCTGCAGTCCGACCAGGACCAGGATCAGAACCAGGGCGATCCAGCGCAACATGGGTGATCGATCTTCCCGCTCAGCCGGGCAGACGGGTCAGGTTGGGGAATGCATGGCGACCGGCATAGTGTGCGGCGCTACCGAGCTGCTCTTCGATGCGCAGCAGCTGGTTGTACTTCGCCACGCGGTCGCTGCGGCACAGCGAACCGGTCTTGATCTGGGTCGCCGTGGTGGCCACGGCGATATCGGCGATCGTGGTGTCCTCGGTCTCACCGGAACGATGCGAGATCACCGCCGAATACTTCGCCGCATCGGCCATCGCGATCGCTTCCAGCGTCTCGGACAGTGTGCCGATCTGGTTCACCTTGATCAGGATCGAGTTAGCGATCTTCTTCTCGATACCCTCGCGGAAGATGGCCGGATTGGTCACGAACAAGTCGTCGCCAACCACCTGGATACGATCGCCGATCGCATCGGTGAGCAGCTTCCAGCCGTCCCAGTCGCCCTCGGCCATGCCGTCCTCGATGCTGATGATCGGATACTGCTTGGCCCAACTGGCCAGCAGGTCGACGAACTCGACCGAACTGTACTGCTTGCCTTCGCCGGCCAGGTCGTACTTGCCGTTCTTGTAGAACTCCGAGCTGGCCGCATCCAGGCCGAGCAGGATCTCGCCGCCGATCTTGTAGCCGGTCTTGTTGATCGCCTCAAGAATGGTGTCGAGCGCTTCGATGTTGGAGCGAAGGTTGGGCGCGAAACCGCCTTCATCTCCCACCGAGGTGCTCAGGCCTCGGCCTTTGAGTACGCTTTTCAGCGCGTGGAAGATTTCGGCACCGGCGCGAAGCGCCTCGGAAAAGCTTGGCATGCCCACGGGCAGCACCATGAATTCCTGCACGTCGATATTGTTGTCGGCGTGTTCGCCACCGTTGATGATGTTCATCATCGGCACCGGCAAAGCGCCTGGCTTGCCATTCGACAGGTACTGCCACAACGGCTCGCCGCGCGAGGCAGCGACAGCGTGTGCCGCCGCCATCGAGACACCGAGCAGCGCGTTCGCCCCCAGCTTGCCCTTGTTCGGCGTGCCATCCAGCGCGATGAGCTTGGCGTCCAGACCTTTCTGGTCGGCCGCGTCGAAACCCTTCAACGCATCGGCAATCGTGGAATTGACGTTCGCCACCGCATTCTTCACACCTTTGCCGCCGTAGCGCGACTTGTCACCGTCACGCAGCTCGACCGCCTCGCGAGAACCGGTGGAGGCACCGCTCGGCACCGCGGCCCGGCCGAAGCCGCCGCCGGCCAGAGTGACTTCGGCTTCCAAGGTGGGATTGCCGCGCGAGTCGAGGATTTCACGGGCGTGGATGCGGGTGATCAGAGTGCTCATGCGGTGTCCGTTGCGTTGGATGTGATTGATGATGAAGGGCGCATCGCTGCGCCCGGTAGGTCAGGAAACGGTCTGCTCCAGGAAACCATGCCGCTTGGTCACCGCGTCCAGCTCCATCAGCGTTTCCAGCAGCGCTTCCATCTTGCCTAGCGGCCATGCGTTCGGGCCGTCGGAAAGCGCTTTGCTCGGATCCGGATGCGTCTCGGCGAACAGGCCGGCGACGCCGACCGCGACCGCGGCGCGCGCCAATACCGGCACGAACTCGCGCTGCCCGCCCGAGGTAGCGCCCTGGCCGCCCGGCAGCTGCACCGAATGAGTAGCGTCGAACACTACCGGACAATCCGTATCGCGCATCACGCTGAGCGAGCGCATATCCGAAACGAGGTTGTTATAGCCGAAACTGGCGCCGCGTTCGCACACCATGATGTCGTCGTTGCCGACAGCCCTGGCCTTGGCGACCACATGCTTCATGTCCCACGGCGCCAGGAATTGGCCCTTCTTGATATTCACCGGCTTCCCGGCGCGCGCCACCTTCTGGATGAAGTCGGTTTGCCGGCACAGGAACGCCGGCGTCTGCAACACGTCGATCACAGACGCCACTTCGTCCATCGGGGTGTATTCGTGCACGTCGGTGAGCAGCGGCACGCCGATCTGGCGCTTCACTTCGGCGAGGATGCGCAGCCCCTCTTCCATCCCCGGCCCGCGGAAGCTGTCGCCCGACGAGCGGTTCGCCTTGTCGAAGCTGGACTTGAAGATGAAGTGGATGCCGAGCCGGCCGGTGATTTCCTTCAAGGTGCCGGCGGTGTCGATCTGCAGCTGCTGCGACTCGACCACGCAAGGCCCGGCAATCAGGAACAGCGGCTGGTTCAGTCCGATCTCGAATCCGCAGAGTTTCATGCAACGGACTCCGCGGCGGCGAGCCGCTGGCTATCGCGCACGGCCTTGTATTCACGCGCCGCACGGATGAAGCCGCTGAACAGTGGGTGCCCGTCGCGCGGCGTCGAGGTGAACTCCGGATGCGCCTGGCAGGCAAGGAACCAAGGATGCTGTTGCTGCGGCAGCTCGATCATTTCCACCAGCAGGTCGTCCATCGACTTGCCGGAGATCACCAGACCCAGATCCTCGAACGATTGCCGGTAGCGGTTGTTGAATTCGTAGCGATGGCGATGGCGCTCGCGCACCACGTCCTGGCCGTACAGCTCGCGCGCCAGCGTGCCGGCCTTCAGGCGGCATTCCTGCGCGCCCAGGCGCATGGTGCCGCCCATGTCCGAGCGATCGCTGCGCTGTTCGATCTCGCCGCTGGCGGTGGTCCATTCGGTGATCAGGCCGATGACCGGGTCCGGCGTGTTGCGGTCGTTCTCGCTGGAGTCGGCGTCGGCCAGACCGGCGATGTGGCGGGCGAAATCGATCACGGCCGCATGCATGCCGTAGCAGATGCCGAAATACGGCACGCCATGTTCGCGCGCGTATTTGGCGGCGAGGATCTTTCCTTCGAAGCCGCGCTTGCCGAAACCGCCCGGCACCAGGATCGCGTCGACATGTCCCAATGTATTGGCAGCGCCGTCGGCCTCGACCTGCTCGGAATCGATCCAGTTGAGATTGACGCGCGCCTGCTGCTTGATGCCGCCGTGGCGCAGCGCCTCGGCCAGCGACTTGTAGGCATCCTTGTGCTCGACGTATTTGCCGACGATGGCCACGTTGACCTCGTCCTTGGGATGTTCCATCGCCTCGACCGTGCGCACCCAGCTGGACAGGTCGGCCGGACCGGCATCGAGGCCGAGGCGCTTGACCACGATCTCGTCCAGCCCCTGCTGGTGCAACCACAACGGCTGCTTGTAGATGACGTCGACATCGACGGCGCTGATCACCGCCTGCTCCGGCACGTTGGTGAACAGCGCGATCTTGCGGCGCTCGCCTTCGGGCAAGGCCTGCTCGCAGCGGCACAGCAGGATGTCCGGCTGGATACCGATCGAGCGAAGTTCCTTCACCGAGTGCTGGGTCGGCTTAGTCTTCAGTTCGCCGGCGGCCTTGATGAACGGCACCAGGGTCAGATGCATGAACACCACCTTCTCCGGGCCGTGCTCGATGCGGAGCTGGCGGATCGCCTCCAGGAACGGCAGCGATTCGATGTCGCCGACGGTACCGCCGATCTCCACCAGCGCCACGTCGAAGCCGCGGGTGGCCTCGTGGATGCAGTGCTTGATCTCGTCGGTGATATGCGGGATCACCTGCACCGTCGCGCCCAGGTAATCGCCGCGGCGTTCCTTGCGGATTACGCTCTCGTAGATCTTGCCGGTGGTGATCGAATTCTTGCCGGTCAGGCGGGTGTGGACGAAGCGCTCGTAATGCCCGAGGTCGAGGTCGGTCTCGGCGCCGTCGTCGGTCACGTAGACCTCGCCGTGCTGGAAGGGGCTCATGGTGCCCGGATCCACATTGATATAGGGATCGAGCTTCATCATGGTGACAGAGAGCCCGCGCGCTTCGAGAATGGAAGCGAGCGACGCCGCAGCAATGCCCTTGCCAAGCGAGGACACCACACCGCCGGTGACGAAAATCAGGGGGGTCATGGAAAGCAGCCGTGCTGGAAATTAGGCATTTTAGCTGCAGAAGCGTCCCGCTGCGAGATGGCAGCGGAGAATTCTCCATTTTGGTTCATTTCCGATATGGCCGCGATGGATGAAACGGCCGCAGGCTGGCTGCTAGCATGCCTGAATGAAGAACCTTGTCCCCGCCCGTCTTGCCGCCTTGCGCGCGGCCATGCAATCGCATGGCGTCGCTGCCGTCCTGGTCCCCAGCGCCGATCCGCACTTGTCCGAATACCTGCCCGAGCATTGGCAGGCACGGGCCTGGCTATCCGGTTTCACCGGCTCGGCCGGCACTCTGATCGTCAGCCGCGAGCACGCCGGGCTGTGGACCGATTCGCGCTATTTCGCGCAGGCCGAACAGCAGCTGGCCGGCAGCGGCGTCACCTTGATGAAGCTGCGCGTGCCGCACGTGGCCGAGCACCTGGAATGGCTGCAGCAGCATCTGCACCAGGGCGACGTACTGGCCGCGGCCGGCGACAGCCTGGCACTGACCACCCAGCGGCAGATCGAGCGCAAGCTCGCCGAGACCGGCGCCAGGCTGCGCACCGATCTCGACTTGCCCGGCGCCATCTGGTCCGACCGTCCTGCGCTGCCGCAGGCCCCGGTGGTCGCCCATGACCCCGCCTATGCCAGCATCTCGCGCGCCGACAAGTTCGCCCGCCTGCGCAAGGCGATGCACAAGCTCGGCGCCACCCATCATCTGCTGTCCAGCCTCGACGACATTGCCTGGCTGACCAACCTGCGCGGCAGCGATGTCGAGTGCAATCCGGTATTTCTCGCCCACCTGCTGGTGCAGGCGGACAGCCGCGCCACTTTGTTCGTCAACCGCGCCAAGCTCAGCGATGCACTGGTCGCATCGCTGGCCGCCGACGGCATCGGCATCGCCGACTACGCATCGATCACCTCGACCCTGCACGAACTCGGCGCCGCCGACCGTCTGTTGCTGGACAGCGGGAGGGTGGTCAGCTCCATTGCCGGGGCGATCGCCCCGGCGGTCCATCGGATCGAGGCGCCCAACCCGAGTACCGCGTTCAAGGCCATCAAGAATGCCGCCGAGCTCGCCCATATCCGTGAGGTGATGCGCCGCGACGGCGCTGCACTGGTACGCGGATTCCGCCGGCTGGAGCAGCGTCTCGCCGCCGGCATGACACTGACGGAACTGGATGTCGATACCTTGCTATATGAGGAACGCTCGGCCCAGCCCGGCTACGTTGGCGAGAGTTTCGCCACCATCGCCGGCTACCAGGCGAACGGCGCGCTGCCGCATTACCGCGCCACACCGGAATCGCACAGCGCCTTGCACGCCAGGGGGCTGCTGCTGATCGATTCGGGTGGCCAGTATCTGGGCGGCACCACCGATATCACCCGCGTGCTGGCGCTGGGCGAGACCACATCGGAACAACGCCGCGATGCGACGCTGGTCATGAAAGGCATGATCGCGCTGTCCCGCGCGCGCTTCCCGAAAGGCGCCAGCGGCCCGCAACTGGACGCGCTGGCCCGCGCGCCGCTATGGGCCTCGGGCATGGATTACGGCCACGGCACCGGCCATGGCGTGGGCTACTTCCTCAATGTGCACGAAGGCCCCCACAGTATCCGCCCGCCGGTCGCCGGCGGTGCCTTGGTGGCGCTGGAGCCCGGCATGATCAGCTCGATCGAGCCTGGCCTGTACAAGACCGGTCGGCACGGCATCCGGCACGAGAACCTGGCCGTGGTGGTCGAGGCCGAGCAGACCGAGTTCGGCGAGTTCCATGCCTTCGAGACGCTCACGCTGTGTCCGTTCGATCGCCGCGCGCTGGAGCCGAGCCTGCTCAATCCGGAAGAACGCGCCTGGCTCGACGACTACCACGCCAGCGTGCGCGCCGCGCTCAGCCCGTTGCTGGAAGACGCCGATCTGGAATGGCTGAACCGCCACTGCGCGCCGCTCTGAGCTAGCGTTTTCGCGCCAGCGGAACTCAGTTGCGTCTGGGTGGCACCAGTCTCAGCCTGGCCGGAGCCAGCGGCTGGTTCGGGCAAAGCAGATGCTGGATCTCGTTGGCCCTGAGCGGATACGAGTACAGATAGCCCTGTCCTTCGACGCAACCGGCGCGCAACAGGAACTCGTGTTGCGCCTCGGTTTCGATGCCCTCGGCGATCGTGGTCAGACCGAGGCTCTTGGACATCGCCAACATCGCCTCGGTGATGGCCGCATCGTTCGCATTGCCCGGCAGGCCGGTAACAAAGGAGCGGTCTATCTTCAAATAGGCCACCGCCGGCAGCTTGAGATAGGACATCGAGGAATAGCCGGTACCGAAATCGTCGATCGCCACATCGATACCTAGCGTATGCAGGGTCCGCATGGTGCGCTCGGTGTCGTCGCCAAGCCGCAGCATGGCGCTTTCGGTGATCTCCAGCAGCAGTCGCTGCGCGGACAATTGCCGGGACTGCAGCGCCCGGCTGACACCTTCGACAAAGGCCGGGTGACTGAACCAGCGCGCCGAAACATTGACCGCGACGCGGATCGGCGGCACGCCAGCCAGATTCCATGCCTGGATCTGCGCGCAGGTCGCCTGCATCACCCACTCGTCGATGCGGCGGATGAGGCCCAGACTTTCCGCCACCGGAATGAACTCCCCCGGCAACACTTCGCCGCGTTCGGGATGCATCCAGCGCAATAGCGCCTCCACCGCCACGATGCGCCCCGTGCGCAGCTCGACGCTGGGCTGGAACACCAGCTGGAATTCGTTGCGCGCCAGCGCCTGGCGCAGCTCTGTCGCCAGTTGCATGCGCCGGCGAGTATCGGCGTGCATGATCGGCGTGTAGAAACGGAACGTATTGCGCTCTTCGGTCTTCGCCGTATACATGGCCGCATCGGCGTTCGCGATCAACGCCGCCGCGCTGTCGCCATCCAGCGGGTAACCGGCCACGCCGATGCTGGCGGTGAGCACAATCTCGTAGTCGTCCACCAGCACCGGATCGGCCAGTGCGGCCAGCAAGCGGCCGACGATCATCCTGGCGTCCTCGCGCAAGCCCAACCGCGGGATCAATACGGTGAATTCGTCGCCGCCGATACGTCCGGCCACGTCGCCGTCGGACAACTGCCGGCGAATGCGCTCGCCCACCTTGACCAGCAGGCGGTCGCCGATCGCGTGGCTGTAGCTGTCGTTGACGATCTTGAATGCGTCCAGGTCGATGAACAGCACCACCGCGGCCAGCCGTTCGCGCTCGGCCACCGCGATGGCCTCGCTGCAGCACCGCTCGAACTCCGCCCGGTTGACCAGCCCGGTCAGCGGATCGTGTCGCGCCAGATGCTCCAACCGGCGCTGATTGGCCTTCGCTTCATGGACGTCGGTGAATACCGCGACGTAATAAAGCACCTGGTTGTCCGCGTTGCGGATCGTGCTGATGCTCAGGTGCTCGGGATAGCTGCTGCCGTCGTTGCGGGTGGTCTGCACTTCGCCGAGCCAGTTGTGACCGGCGGCCACGCTGTCCCAGATCGACTGCGGCAGCGGCTTGCCGTCAGGCAGGCGGCGATTGTCGTCGAGGCGCTTGCCCTGCAGCGACTGGCTGGTAAAACCGGTGAGGTCGACATGGGCGGCATTGGTCGAGATCACCCGGCGCTCGGCATCGGCGATGATCACGCCTTCGGCGATGCTTGCCAGCGCCTCGGCGGCCACGCGACGCTCCTGTTCCATCGCCACCCGTTCGGAAATATCGCGAATGATCGCCTGCCGCACCGGCTGATTGCCCCAGTTGGCGAGGCTGCTCTGCGTCTCGATCGGTCGTTTGCTGCCATCCGCGCCGAGCAAGGCGTTGGTGGCCGCCCGCCCGGCTTGCTGCCCGGAGAGCGGTTGCACGAACAGATGCACGAAACGGTCGCCGATCAGTTCATCCGCATCGCGCCCGGTCCACACCGACGCCATGTGGTTGACATCCAGGATCCGCCCGCTGGTTTCATCGACCATCACAATGGCATCGGCGGCGCTGTCGAACAGCAGGCGATAGCGTTCTTCGGTACCGCGGACACTGGCAAGAATCCGGCGCGCCATGCCCAGCCACAACAAGGCGGCGACGGCGGCTGCCGTCAGTACGCCCCCAAAAAGCACCTGACCGATCCAGGCGGCGCCGTCGGCGACCGCCCGCGAAAACAATTTGCTGCGCGGTTCGATATAGCTGTTGATGGCACCGATGCGCTCACGCTGCCGGGCGATCTCCGCGTTGTTGATTTTGCCTGCGGCGTAGCCGGCCTCCAGGGAGCCGGCTATGGTATTGAGTTCCTCAATGGAACTGTCGGTGGAGCGCCAGGCCTGCAAGGCGTCGCGCATGTAGGGCGCATCCGCGAAATGACGCAGGATGAAGATCACGCCAGGGATCGCCACCGTGACTGTCTTGCTGCGTCGCAGTGCATCCGCCACCGCGTCGTAATCGAAATTCCCCGAGGCGGTCTGATCACGCGCCCAACGGTCGGCCATCAAGACGTCGTAGTTGAGCCTGTAGTTGGCCAGGTCCGCGGCATTGCCCTTGGTCGCGTAGGCGTCCAGAGCGATCACGCTCTGCTTCTGCGCCTTGGACCAGATGCTCTCGCCGTTGAGAAATCCGGCGAGAGCTATTTGAACCTGCAATGCTCCCCAAGTCAGTGCCAGGATCAGCCCGACCATCCCCACCAACGCATATGCCAGTGGCATCAAGCGTCGTGACAATGGCCGTTGCAAAGTGATCGTGGAAGTGCGCATTGCGTCCCTTGTTTCGCGATAGGCGAATCAACGTCTGGGCATTGCATTAAACGCGCAACCGGTTCCTTCAGGCGGCTGCGCTGCTCAGCACCTCCGACAAACGGTGCGGCTCGACGCAGCGATCAGCAAGAATCCGCATGCTGGTGTAGCTGCGCTTTATACACTCAGTGATATGAGCTACTTCATCGGCTGCAGGTTCCGTGCCCATTATTGTACAGACTATCTCCAAAGCCTCCCACGGATGTGTGTCATCGTATGCAGCGTGAAGCTGAAGCCAACGTAGTGTCCCTGCCCTGATCTTGGGAGGGAAGCTTTCCGCATAGCTCTTGCTATCGAATATCAGTTGCGACCATTCGCCGGTTGCCCCCTCGACCGCGTAATTGGTGGCGGCGATGCTTGCCGCCAGTGTGTCACGGCCGCTGACATCTTCGCACCAGTTCGCCAGCACCTCGGTGCCATGCGGCGCGACCCCTTCCAGCAATTCTTCGCGCGGGATCCCCGCCCCCTCTGCCCAGTTGAGCCAGTATTCGGCATGATTCTGCTCCACACGGATGTTGCGCACCAGCCAGCGGCGCGCAAGATTGTCGCCGGGACTGCGGCCGAAACGTGTTTTCAACAGGCTTTTGGCCATATAAGCGGGAAAACGCTCGATCACCGGCCATATCCCCACCATGAAATTGGCGGTACCGGTCCTGCCCAGCGTCCCTTCACTCATCTTTTCCCATAGAGGATGAGTGACCACGCTCCGCTTGGTGCTTTCGCAATCGGCGACCATGTCCTGGGCCCATTGTGGGTAGCTGGTCAGTTCGGTCAGCGGGCCGGTGCGTTCGAAATGGGTATTCATAGATTTCTCCTCAGAGTTGCACAGTTGGTTGGTGCTTCAATTTGCCGGCACAGGAGAAGCCTGAGCCGGTCGTACTCCGGCATCACTGCGGCGATGCCGAAAACCCTGAACTGCTGGCCGCTGACACGTCGCCCGCTGTCCCGGCGCGTGCCGCATGTACAACCCCGGCAGCGTTCACTGCGCTCGCCATGGCTGACTAAACCTCTGTTCGTTCCCGATGCAGCGTACCCCTGCCACGGCGGCGGGACGAACAGCCGCCCACGTTCTTCCGTCTGGCTCGCGGCCTGTTGTCGGCCAAAAGCACGCATGCATCGCGCGGCCCCAGCCATATCCACGGCGCGCGAACCAGCCTCGCCTATTTCGATTCATCGAACCCATCCGCACCTCATCCAGGGGAGATGACCCATGAATTACGTCGACGATTTCGTGGTCCCGTTCCACCACAAAAACGATGCGGCGTACCGCCGCATGGCGCGCTGAGCGGGCAAGATCTGGCGCGAGCATGGCGCGCTGGAATACACCGAATGTGTCGCCGACGACGTCAGGCAAGCTCAAGAACGGCGAGGTCGCCGTGCTCTCTCGAATGGTCTATGTCTTACGCCGCGATCGCGATCGCATCAACCAACTGTCGATGGCCGCCCCTGCCTCGCGGTCATGATGGATCCCGGGTCTTTGCCGTTCGACGGCAAGCGAATGTTTTTTGGCGGCTTCAAGACGCCCGTCGCGTTGTAGCGCAAGCGCCATCCCGACGCTGGGGCTCATCACCCAGGTACAGCACGCTCCGGCCAACCAAGCCGGGTACCAAAGATCAAGATTATCCTGGTCCCATTGCCGGGTGGATGTCCAGGGTCACCTGGCCCTATCACCGGCAGCCATATCGGCCAGCCTAGCAATAGTGTTCATGTTGCGTGCCGTGCCCGCCTTCGCGACCGGAATCTTCAGCCGCGAGTCGGCCATGCCGTCGCCGTAGTGCACGTAGATCTCGCGTCGCCCCAGCGCAAGCCGCTCGTCTTTCACACCGCTGACATCGTGCAGAGCCGTCGCTGGCGGCGGTGCGTCCAGGAAAATCGCCACCGTGCGGTTGGCCGGTGCTTCGGCAAAGGGGTTGGACGCCAGCACCGCGGCCATTTCGGCCGCGCTGCGCACCAGTACGCCGACCGGCTTTCCCGCGTAGTCCTGCAACCGCTGCTCGATCGCCTGCTTCACCGCCTTCTCGGCGAGCTTGCTGGAAAACACCACGTTGCCGCTGGCGATGTACGTGCGCACAGCGTCGAAGCCGGCCGCCTCGCACATGGCCTTGAGCTCGCTCATCGGCAGCTTGCCGGTGCCGCCCACGTTGACGGCGCGCAACAGCGCCACATAGCTGGTCATGGCATAGCTCTCATACAACGGTCGGATACGTCGGCACCGATCGCGCCCTCAGGCGACTCATCCACGATGGTGGCCATCATCCGGTGGAACGCGGGGTCCGGCCTTTCGGTGGTTATCCCTATCGTAATCATCATGCCCCTGCCTTGCGCAGAATATCAGCGGAAAAGCTGCAGCAAGCCCCAGCTCGCCAGCAGCGCGAAATAACCGAAGAACCGCCAGAAGCCCGCCCCGAGCAGCGGCTCGTTGGTCAGCTCCGAAGAAGGACTGAAGCGGTCCACAAAGAAGTCAGGAAAGATCAGCAAGGCCGCCGCGAGCAACGGCAACAACAGCACGTAGTCGGCGCCGCTGCCCGCACGCCCGAAGCCGGAAGACGCCGCGATATCCAGCCCGGGAGCCCAGCTTCGCAAGTGGCGCACCATCCATAGCCAGGCCAGCACCACCGCGCCACCGATCATGCGATGAATCATCGTTCCCATGTTCCCCGACTCCTGTCATCCCGCCGTGGCATCAAGCGTTAATGCATGTCGCATCCACGACGACGAATACCCGCATCACCCCCTCACGGAGTTTCTCATGCGAGCATCGATTGCAGCAAAATGGGGCGCCGCCCTGATAGGCGTGCTATCGGTGCTTCCCCGCCATACGGCGGCCCAATCCCTGCGCGAGCGGTTCACTCAGCGCCGCAGCACCGACGCAAGCCATGCCATGCCGTTGCCGGTCGGCGCGCGGGTCGAACGCGACATTGCCTACGGCCCCGATCCTGCGCAGCGTCTGGACGTCTATCTGCCGCCACATGCCGAGCATGCCCCGGTCATCTTCATGGTCCACGGCGGCGGCTGGATGTTTGGCGACAAGGATTCGAGCGGTGTAGTCGCCAACAAGGCGGCGCATTGGCTGCCTTCGGGCTACATCGTGATGTCGACCAACTACCGCCTGTCGCCGTCGGCCAATCCACTCGAGCAGGCTGACGATGTCGCCAGGGCACTGGCCTTCGCCCAGAGCAACGCCCATCGCTGGGGCGCGGATCCGGTCCGGTTCGTACTCGTCGGGCATTCCGCCGGCGCCCATCTGGTGTCGCTGCTGAGCGCCGATCCAGGCATCGCGACGCGCCAAGGCGGCCGGCCGTGGCTGGGCACAGTGTCATTGGACAGCGCGGCCTACGACGTCGCCAAGCTCATGCAGTCACACCATCTTGGTCTCTACGACCGCGTGTTCCATGGCGATCAGGATCTCTGGCGCGAAGCCTCGCCGACCCTGCGCCTGAAGCGGGCGTCGATACCGATGCTGCTGGTCTGTTCGAGCCGGCGCAACGATTCCTGTCCCCAAGCCGAAGCGTTTGCGACCAAGGCCATTGCGTTGGGTGGCCACGCCACAGTCCTTCCGGTCGACAAGACGCATGGGGAAATCAACCAGCAACTCGGCACACCCGGCAGCTACACCGATGCCGTCGATGCGTTCCTGCATGCGATAGGGTCGAAATAGCCTCGACGTGTCGAATCAGGAAGCCCAGGTGCAGCAGACAAGGCGCTGCCCCTGTTAGTGTTGCCCGATCCGCATGGTGCCCGACGGACGATTCGTGGCATCCGAGGCTCGCCGTTCCGACGAGGTGGCTGCAGCGGGCCCATCTGAAAGGGGAAACCGATGCTGGCACACGTCACCCAAAACCTGCTCCGACTGACCCGCGCCGACGCCGTGGTGCGCCTGCTGCCGAAGGCGACATGGCTCGCACTGTGTCTGGCGACAACCGCCCAGGCGCGCACGCCCGACGAAGCCCGCTGGCAGCATGAAGCGCAGGCGGTCACGATCACCCGCGACGACTGGGGCATCGCCCACGTGCACGGCAAGACCGACGCGGACGCGGTGTTCGGCATGGCGTATGCGCAGGCCGAGGACGACTTCAACCGGGTCGAGACGAACTACCTCAATTCGATGGGCCGGCTTGCCGAGACCGAAGGCGAATCGGCGATCTGGCAGGATCTGCGGCAGAAGCTGTTCATCGATCCGGTCGTACTGAAGTCGCTCTACGCGAAAAGCCCGGCCTGGCTGCAGGCGCTGATGAACAGCTGGGCCGACGGTCTCAACTATTACCTCGCCAAGCATCCCGACGTGCATCCGCGGGTCATCACGCATTTCGAACCGTGGATGGCGCTGAGCTTTTCCGAGGGCAGCATCGGCGGCGACATCGAACGCGTTTCGCTGGAGCAGCTCGAAGCGTTCTACGGTCACGATCGCCCAGCGCTCGCCGGGGTCGAGCCGCCATCGAGCTGGCAGGAGCCGACCGGATCGAACGGCATCGCGATCGCGCCGAAGCTGACCGCCGACGGCCACGCCCTGCTGCTGATCAATCCGCACACGTCGTTCTTCTTCCGCTCGGAACTGCAGATGACCAGCGACGCCGGGCTCGATGCCTACGGCGCGGTCACCTGGGGCCAGTTCTTCATCTACCAGGGCTTCAACCACCATATCGGCTGGATGCACACCTCCACCGGCCTCGATGCCGTCGACGAGTTCGCCGAGACGATCGTGCGCAAGGACGGCAAGCTGTTCTATCGCTACGGCCAGGAGCTGCGGCCGGTCGCCGCGCGCACCGTGAGCGTGCCTTACCGCGCGAAGGACGGCTCGATGGCCACGCGCAGCTTCACCGTCTATGCCACCCACCATGGCCCGATCGTGCGCGAGAAAGACGGCAAGTGGATCACCACGGCGCTGATGAACAAGCCGATGGAAGCATTGGAACAGAGCTGGCTGCGCACCAAAGCCAGCGACTACGCCAGCTACATGAAGGTTGCCGAGCTGCGGGCGAACTCGTCGAACAACACGCTCTTCGCCGACGACAAGGGCGAGATCGCCTATCTGCACCCGCAGTTCATCCCGAAACGCGACGACCGCTTCGACTATACGAAGCCGGTCGACGGCAGCGACCCGGCTACCGACTGGCAAGGCCTGCTGCCGCTGGACAAGGCCCCGCACCTGCTCGACCCGCCGAACGGCTGGGTCATGAACACCAACAACTGGCCGTATTCCGCCGCCGGCCCGTACAGTCCGAAACGGGCCGATTATCCGCGCTACATGGACACCTTCGGCGAGAATCCCCGCGGCATCCACGCCACCCGTCTGCTCACCGGCGCGCGCGATGTCAGCATGGCTTCGCTGATCAGCAAGGCGTTCGATTCGTATCTGCCGGCATTCGCGCGGCAACTGCCGATCCTGATCGCCGACTACGACGCGCTACCCGCCAACGATCCGCTCAGGCCCAGGCTGAAAGGCCAGATCGCCATGCTGCGCGACTGGGACTACCGCTGGGGCATCGCCTCGATGCCCACCTCGCTGGCGGTGTTCTGGGGTGACACGTTGTGGGACAAAGTCGACAAGGCCGACACTGCCGAAGGCTTGTCGGTCTACGACATCATGGCCGACAAGGCCGGCTCGAAGGCGCGCCTGGGCGCGCTGGTCGAGGCCTCCGATCGGTTGATCAATGACTTCGGCAGCTGGGGCGTGCCGTGGGGCGAAATCAATCGCTTCCAGCGCGTCAACGGCGCCATCGTGCAACCGTTCGACGACACCAAACCCAGCATCCCGGTGCCGTTCACCTCGTCACGCTGGGGCTCGCTCGCATCGTTCGGCGCGCACCGCTGGCCGAGTACCAAGCGCTACTACGGCACCAGCGGCAACAGCTTCGTGGCCGTGGTCGAATTCGGCCCGAAGGTCAGCGCCCGCGCGATCACCGCCGGCGGCGAAAGCGGCCACCCGGACTCAAGGCACTTCAACGACGAGGCCGAACGCTACACCACCGGCAACCTGCGCACGGTCTATTTCTGGCCCGAGCAGCTCAAAGGGCATACCGAGCGGGCCTATCGTCCGGGGGAGTGAGGCCGCACGGCATCACCGCTCACACGCCGAACAACATGCCGACGCCAGCGGTGACCGCCATCGCCAGCGCGCCCCAGAACGTGATGCGCATGGCGCCGACGCCCATCTTCGCGCCACCGGCCCGTGCCGCCAGCGCGCCGAGTGCGGCAAGAAACACCAGCGAGGTGGCGAACACCAGCGGCAACAACAGGGCGACCGGCGCCAGCGCCACCACCAGCAGCGGCAGTGCGGAGCCCACCGCGAAGCTCAGCGCCGATGCCCCGGCGGCTTGCAGCGGTCGCGCCTTGAACGCCTCGGTGATGCCCAGCTCGTCGCGCGCGTGGGCGTCGAGTGCGTCGTGCGCCATCAGTTGGTCGGCCACCTGCCTGGCCAGTGCCGGATCGAGTCCACGGTTCACGTAAATCGACGCCAGCTCCTTGTGCTCGCCTTCCACGTCGGTCTGCAGCTCGTGGTGCTCGCGTTCCAGTTCGGCGCGTTCGCTGTCGGCCTGTGAATGCACCGACACGTACTCGCCGGCCGCCATCGACATCGAGCCAGCCACCAGCCCGGCGATACCGGCGATCAAGATGTTCTGTCCGCTGGCATGCGCGGCCGCCACGCCCAGCACCAGGCTGGCGGTAGAAACGATGCCATCGTTCGCGCCCAGTACGGCGGCGCGCAACCAGCCCATGCGGCTGGTGCGGTGTCTTTCATAGTGGCGTCGGGGCACGGAGGGCGATCTCGGCAAGAGTCAGGACATCGGGATTGAATGGCGTGTCGCGTTCAGAGCATCCGCTTCAGCGTATTGTCGCGGCGGCCGAAGTGGTGCCACAGCGCGGCCAGGATATGCAGTCCGATCACGTAGTAGAAGATCGTACCGATGTCGCCGTGGATGTCCTCCAGCTGATGCGACAGCGCCCGGTTCGGCAGGCTGATGAACGAAGGCAGCAAGGTCACGCCGAACAGGGTTACCGGCTTGCCACCGATCTGCAATGTGATGATGCCGAGGATAGGCTGGATCAGCAGGAACAGGTACAGAGCCACGTGCGTGATATTGCCCAGCAGCTCGCTCCAGCGTGGTGACGGCGGCGTAATCGGCGGGCGTCCGTTGCGCAGGCGCAGCAGCAGACGCGGCAGTATCAGCAACAGCACCGCCAGGCCCGCGGTGTAGTGCGCAGCCAATATGTTGGCTCGTGTGGCACTGCCCCTGGGAAACAGCTCGAACAGGTTGATGAAGAGATAAGCCAGCAATACCAGCGCAAATATCGTCCAGTGCATCCGACGGACAGAGGCGGCGTAGTGCGACGGCGGTTCGACCGATGCCATGAAACATCTCCTGCAGGGAATCATCAAAGACCGAGGATGCAATTGGCGGCCTCCACGATGCGCGGAGGCCGCGGCAAGCATTGTGTACGTCTCGGCAGACGATGTGGGGAATGCTTCTCGTCTCCGTGGCTTGCCGACGCATGTGTGTCGATCGGCATCACGGGGCCGCGGGCATCACCTGCATCGGCGACGTTGGATTCGGCTCGATCCGATCGAGCCGAATCACTCCAGCAACCGTTATGAACCTAATCGTGGCCGGCCATGAAGCAATCCCGGCGCAACCACGCAAACGGCAGCATCAGCCCCGGCCGGGAATCTTCAACCCGCGCTGCACCGCCGGGCGGGCCAGCCCGCGCTCGAGCCAGGCGACAACGTTGCGGAAACTGTCGTACTCCACGATGTCGCGCGCTTCGTAGAACGTGATGAGGTTGTTGACCCAGCCCAGCGTGGCGATGTCGGCGATGGAATACTCGTCACCCATGATCCAGTCGCGGCCATCCAGCCGGGTGTCGAGCACGCCGAGCAGTCGCTTGGATTCGGCGACATAGCGTTCCAGCGGGCGCTTGTCCGCGTACTCCTTGCCGGCGAACTTGTTGAAGAAACCAACCTGGCCGAACATCGGGCCGATCGATGCCATCTGGAAGAACACCCACTGGATGGTTTCCCAGCGCTGCGCCGGATCGGCCGAAATAAACTTGCCCGACTTGTCCGCCAGGTACATCAGGATCGCGCCCGATTCGAACAGGCCGAGCGGCTGGCCGCCGGGGCCGTCCGGATCGATGATCGCGGGAATCTTGCCGTTCGGATTGAGCGACAGGAACTCCGGCGTATGGCTCTCGTTCTTCATGATGTCGACGAGATGCGGCTCATACGGAAGCCCCGTCTCCTCCAGCATGATCGATGCCTTCACCCCGTTCGGCGTGTTGAGCGAATAAAGCTGGATGCGGTTCGGATGTTTCGCCGGCCAACGCGCTGCGATCGGAAAGCTGGAGAGGTCGGGCATGTGTTGCTCCTGATGTGACGGGGTGGTGATCGGATCAGATTGTGTTGTTTCGCGGCAAGATCAAGTGGAGCATTGCTGATCCGTTTGTTCTTCCGCTTTACGGCACAACGACCGCCCAAAGCATTACGTTCACCCGAGCAGGAAACCCACGGCATCGACCATGAAGTGGGCCAGCATGTTGGCCCACAGATTGCGGCGCCACAGATAGAGCAGCGTGAGCAGCGCGCCGGCCGCACCCGCGACCAACAGGTGGTGCCACCCCCAATAGCCGAGATGCTCGAGCGTGAAGATGGCCCACGTGAATATGCCCGCCGCGCCGCGGCTGCCGGTCAATTCCTGCACACGCTCGAGCGCATAGCCGCGGAACAGGATTTCTTCGGAAACCGCCGCACGCACGACCGCCATGAATCTCAGCCAGAACGGCACTGCCGTCAGGGTCTGCAGCTGTTGTGTCTCGTCCCAGTGCAACGCTGGAAACACGACGAGATACATCAAGGCCAGCACGGCGATCATCAGCACGCCAGTCGCCAGCGCCGCGAAGATATCCCTGCCGCCCGGCCTCCGTAGCCCGATGGACGCCAGCGGGCGACGCTCGATCAGCAGGACATACAGCAGGACCGCCGCAACCAGCCCCCAGTAGACCAGCTCGTTGGCCGCCATGTGACCGACGCTGGCAAGCGCGTGATCCCACGTTCCGAACGGCAGGCTGATGCCGCCGAACGCCAGCAGCAATCCCGCCATACCGAGCAGCCACGGCTTTTTCTGTCCGGCAATCATCCGTGTAGTCGTCGACATGAACTCAACCTCGCTCCGTATTCGATGCTTTTGCGGTTTTCTTCTGGACGGCCACGCGTGCATCGCGTGCCTCGTCGACCAGCCGGATGAATTGCTGGACAGCCTGCGTGGTCCGCTTTCTGTCGCCGGTGCTCATCAGTTCCAGAAACAGGCCGTCGAACACAGCACCCAGCAAGGTGACCATGGCCGGGGTCCGCTCCGCCTCGGGCAACGCCGTCGCGATCAGCTCCGACCAGTTCGAGGTATTGCGCTGCAGGTATTGCCCGTAGGCGGCGGGATTCTGCACGGCGAGGATCTGCAGCTCGTAGAGCAGCTTCAGGTAGGGATAGTTTTCGTCCGCGATCGCCCAGTCCCAGAACAGTTTCAACGGCCGCCCCGACTGCCCTGCCCGCCGTTCGATCATGCCGCCGAAGGACATCCGCAGACGCGTCTGCATGCTGTCCAGCACCTCGGTCAGCAGACCTTCCTTTGATTCGAAGTGATAGATGAGCAGGCGCGCGCTGGTACCCAGCGCATCGGCGAGCGGCCTCAACGAGAGATCGGACAGGCCATGTTCGAGCAGGTAGGCGACCAGCTCGTCGGTCAGGATTTCTTTTCGTGTCTGCATGTAACAGACGTTACATGTAACACTCGTTACATGTCAACCGATATCAAATGAAATCACGGATCGCCCGCGTTCCATGCATTCGGCTCCCACGCGAGTCATGAGGGTCTTACCTTGGCGTGATGCTCTGCAGCGTCTCGATGAGAAGCTGGTCAGCCGCGTCCACCCGAATCAGCCCCAGGCGCGGGTATTCGAGATCACGGATGACGAACACCGTCACGGTCAGCGCCACCGCAAACACCATCACCTGCAGCCAGGGCACCCGCTCGCCCTCCGCCATGCCGTAGCCGGCCAGCAGAGCTGACATCAACGCCAGCAGAAAAAGCATCAAGTCGATCACTGCCGGCGGATGGTCGCGCGTGGCCGCCAGTCGCGTGGTGGTGATGTCGAACATCTCGTTGAGCGCAGACGCCACCAGGCTCAACGTGGCATTGCTGCCCGAGGCCTGCGCCGCCGTGGTGGCCTGCGTCCAGATCTGCTGCTGCGTGGCTGCGCTGTCGGCCCACGCCCTGGCAGCGGCCGCAGAGCCCGGCATGGCCTGGTAGGTATCCAGCCGCTGCCGCACGTACCGGCGCATCGTCTCGCGCAGCGGCACCTGCGCAGCGGCAGGCAACAGGTCGATGCGCAGGTAGGCCGTGCCGATGGCGTTGGCCTCCTGCGTAATCAACTCTCGCCGATGCTCGAACCGACCCGCCGCCCCGGAAAACGAAAACGCCAGCAACAGCCCCAGCAAACCGAACACCGCCCCGCTCAAAGTGTTGGCATCGCCTTTGACGCCATAGCGCCTGCCAAGTACGAAGCCGGCCTGCACACAGATCAGCAGGCCCAGCAACAAGGCGATGGAGTACAGCCAGGGGTCGACAAGAGGTTGGGACATGGTGGCCTGCGCGGTCATGGCAACGTGGAATAGGTTGAGTGATCAGATCACATCTTCGGATGTGGATGGCCGGAAGTTCTCATTCGCGGCGCAAATGCTTCCGCCCCTTGTCCGCGCCCAGGCAAATCTACCTCCGACTCAGCGACCAGAACGCGATGTCACAGCGGAGACGATAGCCGGCCTGTTCGTACAGCGACTTTGCGCGCGGGTTCTGGTGGCTCACATGAAGGAACGGCAAGCGCCCGCGCTCGAGGTTGTCGTTCGACAGCAGCGCCAGCAGGCGGCGCGCATAGCCGCGGCCGTTGAAGTCGGGATGCGTGCAGACCGCGCTGATTTCCTGGTACGCGTCCATGCCCAGGCGTTCACCGATGATTGCCGCCAGCCGACCGTCCTGGTAGATCCCGAAGTAGCGTCCCAGCGCCATCGTGCGCGGGCGGAAGTAATGCGGATACACCAGCGCGGTCAACGCCAGCACATCGGCGCGGTGCGCCTCGGACAGCTCGACCACTTCCGGCCCGTCGATCACCGGCATCGGTGCCATACAGATCATCTGCGCCAGTGGACCATGAGCCTCGATACGCCATCCATCCGGCAGCGCCGGCGCCACGCCGAGCAGGTAGACGGATTCGCCTGGATCGATCAGCGACTCGAACGCCTCGGCGACGTCCGCCTGTGCGTTCGCCACGCCCATAAACGGTGCGAACTCCGCCGGATAACGCGCTGCATCGCCATGGCTCAACGCCAGCGCGCGGTGGCGGCTGCGCAGTGAAGACCAGAACGGATTGTCGAGTTCGGTGGCGGTCATTCCGCAATGCTGTCCGATCGGATGCAGGCGGAAAAGTCTGCCATGAACAGCGTAGATAGTTGAGCACTTTCAATTGGCGACGCGCCTCGCGATACGGCGATCACGCAGCGCTCTTCTGCGGGCCGGGGCCGTCCCGGCTTTCCTCCGAACCGCTTCAGCCCCCTTCAGTCATCAGCGAGACACTGGAAATCCAATCACCATATCGTTCAATGGCAGCTGTGCCTGGCGACGCGAGGTAGCTGCCGGCGTCCACGGCTCGCCTTGGCCGAACAGCTGCGCTTCGGTCTCCGGCCCCAGCAGGTCGAAATGGTCGAAGACGAACGGCAGGCCTTCCGAACCTTCGAATGTCGCGGCATTGGAAAGCTGGAAATGCAGATGCGGAGCCGCGGAATTGCCGGACTGGCCCAGCCGCCCCAGCAGTTGTCCGCGGCGGACACGCTCGCCCACGCGCACCTTCACGCTGCCGCGCTGCAGATGCGCATAACCGGTATACACGCCGGGCTTGATCTCGAGTACGACGTAGTTGCCGAACAAGCCATGCGCCGTCAGCGACTCGGGCTCCGCCTGCGGAGTCAGCGGCGGATGCTCCACCTGCCCGTCGCGCATGTCGCGCACCACGCCATCGGCCACCGCAAGCACGTCCGCACCGTAGCCGATCCAGTCGGCATGGCGCGATTTGCCGATGTCCTTCACGTTCGCGCGCATCGCATGGCCTTGCGGATCGATTCCCACCAGATCCAGCGCATAACGCTGCGGAATGGTCACCTGCCCGTTCACCGCCACCAAGCTGCCCCAGTGGTGCGAATGGGCGTCGCCAGGCCCTTCGTGCGCCAGCCAGAGCCCACCGCGCAACGGCGGCCCGATCAGCATGGGCGCGTCGGTGTTCAACGCCACGCTTACGCCATCGAGCAATGCGGTGCCGTGCTTCGCCGTGGCGAATACCATCCGGTGGCGCAATGTGCGCGGCAGCTCGCTACTTGCCGGCAAGGTCAGCCAGACATAGATCACCACACGCTTGCCGGCTTCGATGGTCACCGGCGCATGCTTGGCCGGCGCGGGTCGGCTCATTCCCGCCAGCTCGACAGCGCCGAAGCTGGCGAGCGGCGTGCGGCCATCGTCCGCGTAGACGTCCAGACTCTGCGGCATCAGCGGGCCGGTATCGCCGTAGATGCTGGTGACATGCAGTTCGTAGGCGAGATGCCTCAGCTCATCGGTGCCGACGAACGCCGCCGGAGCAAACGGTACGCGCGCTTCCACCGGTGCCAATGCCTGCTGCGCAACGGCCAGGGAAGTCCAGCAGAGCAACACTGCAAACAGCCCGCGGGCAAAACTTCCATCCATCGACATCGTTACTTCCCTGGCACACACCGGAACGGCGGCACCTCAGCGTAATTCAGAGCGAACCTCCGAAGCGACTACCCGGAAATTCGGCGAGATCAGCTGGCCGAGACCGTCGTCGCCGCCACCGGTGCGTGGCTGGCAGCCACGCTGGTTGTCGGCGATGTCAGCATGGCGCCGACGACCAGCACGCAGATCAGCAGGCAGGCACCGAAAAGGCTTTGCAGCATCAGGGATTCGAATTTCATGGCGGTTCTCCTTGAGTGAGTGAATGAAGCTTTCAAGAATGGAATGGCAAGCGTCGTGCCAACGGCCACGGAACCTGGGAGCCCGCATTGCCAAGCCATTTCTTTCTTCTCACTCTGAGAAGGCAGCCTGTCCGCGGACAATCGCGATGGTGTCCGGACAGCACGCGTGGACGAGACACCGCTTGCGATATCACCGCCGCGTGCCAGCGCCATATTTCAGCGATGAGCGACCCTGCCCAACCGTGCCGCGTGGGGCCGCCGGGAGTCTGGTCGTACCGGTTTTTCTCTCCGGGGCCGAAACGCCCGCCTCCCAAGTTCAACGCCCGACGACCATCCCGATGCGCCCGGGATCAACCGCAGTGTCAGCTGGTGTGATCCAGGATGATCTTCCAGCCTTCGGGAGTCTTCTCCCATAGCAGCGAGAACACGCCGTCGTCCTTGCTGGTCTCGCCATGCGCGGTGCGATCCAGATGGAAGCGCCCGGTCACCGCGGCGTAACGCACCTCGCCGCCGGCATCCGGCAACAGGCGTACGTCGAGGGCGGAGAACGTGAGCCGGCCCATCTGCTCCCTGCTCGCGTAGTGTTTGCGGTAGCTGTCGAGAATCGTGCGGTAGCCCTTGCGCACGCTGGTGCCAACGAAGGTCGTGTCGGGCGCGTCCTTGTATCCGCGCATATAGTCCACAACATCGCCGCGATTCCACGCCGCCTGCTGCTGATCCATCACTTGCCGGATAGCGGCTGCGTCGTCGACTGTCGCCGCCATGGTCGAACCGGCACGGCCAAGGCCGGTCGCCGCAAGCAGAATCCCGAGCAAGAGGTAAAACCGTCGTCCAGTCATGGCGTGCTCCGTCGTGAGGTGTTTAGTTCGTCGACCACGACACTGTATTAGCAATCTGCCAACACTGGATGCATCGCCGGATAACGTTGGCGGGCGCAGGCTCTTGATTTCACCACCAACGGAGCACCGGATCATGTCAGTCAAAGCCATTCCCACCGGCTATCACAGCATCACGCCGTCCGTCGTCGTCGACAACGCCGCCAAGGCACTGAAGTTCTATCACGATGCGCTCGGCGCCAAGGAAACCTATCGCCTGCCGATCGGCGACAAGATCGGCCATGCCGAAATCCAGATCGGCGATTCGCGTCTCATGCTGTCGGATGAAATGCCGCAATTCGATGCGCTCGGGCCGAAGACCCGCGGCGGCGCGACCGGCAGCTTCATGATCTATGTTTCCGACGTAGACGCTGCCCTCGATCGCGCCGTGAAAGCCGGCGCCAAACTTCTGCAACCGGCAGAAAACCAATTCTGGGGCGATCGGGTAGGCACCGTCGTCGACCCGTTCGGCCACAAATGGATGCTGGGAACGCACATCGAAGATGTCAGCGAAGAGGAGATGAAACGGCGCGGAGCCGAATGGGCCAAGTCGCAGAAGATGCACTGAGTCGTTTCGCCTTCGTCCACGCACGGAGTGGACCCGACTTGAACGTCAAGGCAGGCCCGGAGCGGTGAGGTCACCGCTCCGGGGTTGGAGTGCGTCCGGGCTTGGCATGCCGTCGCGCACGGGGTCGCACCAGATGGTTATCAGCGAACCCGTAATGGCTCGTAAAAGAGCAACCTTAAAGTTGCATTTTTGCGAATCGTGGCGCATGCTCATAGGCAACCAGGAGGTGGCATATGAGCGATCGCATCGAAAAACGCATCCAGCTGAAAGCGCCGGTGTCGCGTGTATGGCGCGCACTGACCGACTACCGCGAATTCGGCGCTTGGTTCTGCGTCAAGCTTGACGGGCCATTCGTGCCCGGCAAGGAAGCCGTCGGCCAGATCACGTATCCGGGCTACGAGCACGTCACCTGGCGGGCCGTCGTGCAACGGATCGAGCCGGAGCAGTTGTTTTCCTTTACCTGGCACCCCTACGCCGTCGAACCGGGCGTGGACTACTCCGCCGAACCGCAGACCTTGATCGAATTCCGCCTGGAACCCAGCGGCGACGGTACCGTGCTGACCTTGACCGAATCGGGCTTCGACAGCATCCCGGCCGGTCGACGCGCCGAAGCGTTCCGCATGAACGACAACGGCTGGACCCAGCAGATGGAAAACATCCGCCGCCATGTCGAGGTAGGCCATGGCAGCTAGTGCGCAGGCGCGCCTGACTCGCCAATCGCCGAAGGCCGCCATGGTGTTCGCCGCCCTCGGCGACCCGACCCGGCTGGCGCTGGTGGTCAGGCTTAGCGACGGATCGCGCTGCTCGATCGCCCAGCTCAGCGGCGGGCAGCCGCTGACGCGGCAGGCGATCAGCAAGCATCTGCGTGTACTCGAGGACGCCCATGTTGTCCGCAGCGAGCGCGCCGGCCGCGAAAATCTGTACGTACTCGATCCGAAACCGATCGAGGACCTCCGTAGCTATATCGAGCTGGTATCCCGTCAATGGGACGCCGCACTGTCGCGACTCAAGTCTTTCGTGGAAGAGTGACATGCACCAGCGGGGTTCCATGCCTTGCCGACGTCAAATGACGGTCAGCCATGCAGTATCGTCGACACCTCGCGTGCGCACCGGGCGCACGAATGGACGAAGCTGTTCGTGATGAAACCCATGGTGATCGTGATGATGGGTGTGTCGGGCAGCGGCAAATCCACGTTCGGACGGGCGCTGGCTGATGCACTCGGCTGGGATTTTCTCGAAGGCGACGACATGCACCCGTCGTCGAACATCGAAAAAATGCGCGCGGGCATCGCACTGGATGACGACGACCGCCGCCTGTGGCTGGATCACATCGCCGCCTGGATCAGCGGCGAAGAAAGCCAGAGCCGCCACGGCGTGGTGAGCTGCTCAGCCCTCAAGCGCACCTATCGCGATCGGCTGCGCCAGAGCAGCGCGGCGGTGCGCTTTGTCTATATCCGCGTGGAGCGCGGCGAGCTGGAGCTCCGCATGCGGCAGCGCAGCCACTTCATGCCGGCAGCCTTGCTCGACAGCCAGCTGCGGACACTGGAAGAACCCGTCGAGGATGAGGCGGCACTGACGTTGTCGGGAAACCGCGGCATCGACGAGATGGTGTCGGAAGTACGCCACTGGTTGCAGCGTAGCGATATTCGCCCCGCCGGCTGACCCGCTACGAAAAAGGCTTCACGGTTCCGAACTTTCCTGCCTGGTAGTCCGCGGTGACCTGCTCGATTTCTTCGCGGCTAGTCATGACGAAAGGACCCGCTTGTACGATCGGCTCGTTGATCGCCGGGCCCGCAATCGCGACGAACCGCACCTCACCGGTCGAAGCATGCAGCCTCACAGTTCCGGCCGCTGCGGCCGAGACGACGATGGCTGCGCCCGATGGCAGTTCTGTCCTCTGATCGATTCCCGTTGCACCGAGCTCGCGCGCCGTCAGACTCCCGTGGTGGGCATAGAGCCAAAGATTCCAGCCAGCCGGCAATGGCAGATTGATACGACTGTCCGCATCCAGCCGGCCATCCACGATAAGAATGGGTTCCGGGGTGAGCAGTGGAGACGTTTGGCCACCCAGGGAACCGGCCAGCACGCGCAGGCGTGCGCCAGCGCCTTCGATCACGGGAACGTCGCCAGCCCGCACCAGCATCGTCGCCGGCTCGATGCGCTTCAGACGCTGCGGCAGGTTGACGAACAACTGCAAGCCGTTCAGCCGGGCGTGTTCGCCTTCGGGCTGTTGCGTATGCACGATGCCCTTGCCGGCTACCGTCCAGTGCAGGTCTCCGGGTTCGATGCGGTGGTCGTTGTGCACGCTGTCGTGGCTGCTCATCCAACCTTGGGTATCTTCAAACAACACGGTCACCGCCGACATGCCCGCATGTGGATGCAGTTCGAACGTCGGACCGGTCATCACAAAATGGTCGGCCAGCACCAACGGGCTCATCGCGCGATCGAAGTCGGTGTGGCGAAATTGGCGGATATGGCAGCGCGCGCCGACGGCATGGGGCTCACGCGCGACCGCGTGCGAAAAACACAGACTGCTGGACGTGGGGATGGACGTAGACATGGGTTCTCTTGTAGTAGCGACGGTTCGGCGATCTGGTGGGGATCAACAACCGGGCATGGAGCAAGCCGCATCGTATGTTACAGACGGTCAAAATATCCGGAGCGTCAACGCTTCGATCTTTCTTCCGGTTTAGCTTCCATCACCAGTGCCGCATGTGCCAGCTCCAGCGCCTTGTCCAGCGCCTGGTCAGGCGGCGTCGGCACGTCCGGCTTCACGCCCACGCCCTGCCAGTCCGTACCGGTAATGGGATTGATCGAGCGCATCTCGGGCAACTTGATCAGAAAGTGATCGGTCAGGCGCCGACGCTCATACGGATGCGCGCCGCCGCCACTGGCTTCGCCCACCACAGTGATGCGCTTCATGGCCTGCAAATCGTAGGCGAAGGCTTCCGCTGCGGAAAAAGTCTTGTGCGAGATGAGTACATAGACGGGCTTTGTGCCGCCGAAACGACGGCCGGGCACCCATACCGGCGTCGTGGCGCGAGTAAGCAGGTTGCTCGGGCGATCGTAGGTCGCGCTCATCTCCGCCGGCTTGTCCAGCAGATAGGCGGCCATGAGCATATCCATGCCACTGTCGCCGCCACCGTTATTGCGCAAATCGATGATCAGCACCTTGGACTGCGCCAGCAACGTCATGGCGGATTGCAGCATGTCGGCAGCGACGCGCGGCGGCGCGAACAAGCGCAGATCGAGATAGCCGATGTCGTCGTCGATGCGCCGCACGCTTTCAAAACCGTGATTGACCGCAGGGCCTGCCCAGCTGTCGTCGTCTTCTTCGTATTGATCGGCCGTTCCGGCATCGGGCGGCGGCACAACCTGGGCGCTGTAGTTGATACGGAAATGTCCGTCACCGGAAAGCTTGCGCAGCTCCAACGTCAGCGCCTGGGCGAAGGCCCCAGGATCGCTGTCGTGCTTGAATGCATCGGTCTTCGCCTCGCGGCGGATCGCATCGGCGACCTTGCGGCCCATGGCCGGATCAACGTACCGGGCCTGGATAATCTCCGCGGCCTGCTCGATCACTTCGCGTTGACTGTCCGCTTTCACGACCGAAGCGTGGATATCCGCAGCGGCGGCGCAACAAGAGCCGAGCACCAGTGAAATGGCCAGCACGATATGTTTCATGGGTTCAGACCTTGGCGGTCGCCATCATCATCGCAAGTCGACGGAAAAACTATATAAGCGCTGTTACATATCTTCCACCCAACTAAAGGCACGGTAGCCGTGCAGGCACCGTCGAGCCCCCGTCGGCGACTCGGCGAGTTGAAAAAAAGGACAAAACAGCCCTTTCCCAATAATCCTTCAGACGTCGCCGGCCTTTTCGCGCTTCTTCAACGTTGCGTTGGCAGACAGCAGCCGTGTAGAAAACGGCCGTTGGTCGAGTGCTTCAATCGCTTCTTGCAAGACCCGGGATAGCGGCACCGAAAGACTACGATCAAGGTCCGCAGCCGCGATGGACGTCGCCGACCAGCAGCGCTCGAGCGAGTCGATTTTGCGCTTCGCGCTCGCTGTCAAGGAGACGATGCGCTCACGCCCGTCCCCGCCTTGACCGTATTTCACCCACTTCTGCAGCACCATTTGCGACACCGTCTGGCTGACCGCAGAATGGCTGATGCCTGCGTAATCGGCGATGGCTCGGATCGACGACGGGCCTGACGCAAGCAGCACGCGGATCACCGGCGTAAAGCGCGGCCTGTAATCCAGACCCTCCGCTCGATAGCTGTCCTCGACAGCGCCATCCAGGAGTTCGGTCAGGTGACGAAGCAATGTGCCTAAAGATGCCGTTGGATCCTTCATCTTCAAAACATAGAAGCGCTGTTATATGACGTCAAGCGAACTCCGCCATGGCTAGCTCCTTCCACGGCCGGCGATCTCGCCTGTTTCCTCGCCGATGCAACGCATTGATCACGATGCCTTCCTCAAGACGGTGGCGATCTGTTCGTAATGCCGCATCTCCAGGATGCGATTCACCCAGGGCTTGATGGCGGAGAAAAACTGCTGGAAATCCCCGCTGCGCCGAAAACCCTGCATATGCCCTTCCACCGAATCCCACTCGATGCGCAGGACGTAGCAGGACGCTTCGTCCAGGCAGCGCGACAATTCGTAGCCCATGCAGTGGGGCGATGCATCGAGGCTCAGCCCCGCCTTGGCATAATCGGCCTCGAACGCATCGGCGTCCTGCGCGGGAATGTCGTATCGGATGTATTCCACGATCATGGGCTGTCCTTCTGAGCAAGATACATGCTGGGCAAGATGCATACTGGCCGCCTTTGTAGTGCACTTCGCCACCACACGCTACGCACCTTCAGGTAACCCGAAGCCGACCATGGATGCCAAGACCGCTACCCGTCGCCACACGTCGTTCGCCTGCCCGGTCGATGTCACGCTGAGCATGATCAACGGCAAGTGGAAGCCGTTGATCCTGTGGCAACTGGCCACACGGCCGCGGCGCTTCAGCGATCTGCAGACGGCGATGCCTCTCGTATCGCACAAGGTGCTCACCCAGCAACTGCGTCAGCTGGAGGCCGATGGCGTGATCCAGCACGTCACCCACGACCAGCCTTCGGCCGCAAGCCGATACCAGCTGACCGAATTCGGGTGTACCTTGCGCCCGGCGCTCGACGCGCTTGCTGCCTGGGGGAAAACCCACCACCAGGCGATCGGCGCGGACTACCCGAACGGGGAGTGACGTGCCGTCGCGGGCACGAAGTCCTTGAGCGAGTTTCGGCATGCGACAGGAAAGCGTCTCGATGTCGGGGCAGTCGATCCAGCGATACACACGCCTGACAAGCTGTGAGCCATTCATCGAGAGGAGAAGTGCATGTCGTTTCGATCCGCCCTGCCATGGTTTTTGCTGACAGCTCTCGCGCCTGCCGCGATCGCCGCCACCTCGCCGGATCCCACGCCGGCGTCCGCCCGTGCCCGTTTCGACGAGGCCACCCATCAATGCCGGATGGACAACGGTCGACTGTGGGGCAAGTCGCTGTGCGGACCGATGCTGCTGGTAGTGCCCGCCACGCGACAGGTGATCGCCAGCCAGTCCGATGCGCAAGGCAAGCTGCATGCCGAGGGCAGCGTGTTCGTCGGTCAGCTGCCGCCCCAGGAGAACATCGCCAACACCTCGCTGACCTGGGCCGGCGTGCAATGGAGCGAGATGCTGTGGCCGCTGCCCGACGATGCGCAGGATCGGCGCACGCTGATGGCACACGAATCCTTCCACCGCATCCAGGACAGTCTCGGCCTGCGCGCCGGCGATGGCGATAACGCGCATATGGACACCTTCGAAGGCCGTTACACGATGCAGCTGGAATGGCGCGCGCTGGACGCCGCACTGGCGGCCGCCACCGACGCCGATCGCCGCGCACGCGTCACCGATGCCCTGGCCTTTCGCGCCGCGCGCTATCGGAGCTTTCCCACCGCTGCGCAATCCGAAGCCGTGCTCGAACGCAACGAGGGCCTGGCCGAATACACCGGCGTGATGGTGGGCAACAACACCTCGGCCGAGCGGCTTGCGGTGGCACACAAAGACCTCACCATCCATACGCGCGATGCAGGCCTGACACGCTCGTTCGCTTACGCCACCGGCCCGGCGTATGGCTTGCTGCTGGATCGCTATCGTCCCGGCTGGCGCCACGACATCGTGCAAGGCGGCTCACCGGCATCCTTGCTGGCCGCCGCACTGCACATCGACATGACGGCGGCGGCGGAGATCAACTCGCGCGCTGCCCGTTACGACAGCGTCGCCCTGATGGCAACCGAGCGCGAACGGGCCGCTGCACAGGCCCGGCAAGTCGCCGCATACACCGCCCAGTTCATCACCGGCCCGGTAGTGCTGGTGCCACTGAAGCACATGAAGGTGCAGTTCAACCCCAGCAACCTGGTACCGCTCGGCAAAGCCGGCACGGTCTACCCGACCATGCACATCAATGACGACTGGGGCAGCATCGACGTGAACGGCGGCGCCCTGCTCGCCAGCGACTGGTCGCGCCTGTCGGTAGCTGCACCGTCCGGCAAGCTCCACGGCGACAACTTGCAGGGCAAAGGCTGGACCATGCAACTGGCGCCGGGATGGCAGGTCGTGCGCGGCAAGCGCAAAGGCGACTGGCTGGTGAAACCGGCCGCTCAAAATAGGCGTCCAGCGTCACGGGATTTGAAAAAACCAGCGTCGTAATGCCGCCGAGGCCCTGACATGACGCTCAGGAGCCAAGCCCTCGATGCGACGGTATGGTGGCGCGTCTCCAGCCCCGGCGCGCAGGCGAAGCGCAGGTTCCGTCGTGGAGAACCGGCGCGAACAGGCCGGCAGCCAACGCATCGATTCGGGTATCGTGACGCACCCCTTTACCCGAGAACGGATGATGAAGTGGATGAGTATCGCGCTGGCTGTCAGCGCTATTGCCGGTACGGCTGCCTCGCCGTCGTGGGCCGCGGCGGTTCCCAAAGCAGGGCCGGCTATCCACGTCGAAGACGTTTACCGCTTCTACAAAATCTACGACGCCGCCCACGGGCAGCCCTCGGATAGCCAGCTTCAGCGCGACTATCTCGACCCCGGTTCGGCGGGGTTGCACCATCTGGCAGAGTTGCGAAAAGTCACCGGCGCCTCGATCGCCAGAAACATGGCGGCGCATCCGGAAAACTATGCGGATGCGAAGCGCTGCATGGCCGTCCTGCCCCGCGTACGCGAACGGCTGGACGCCGCGCTGCGCCGGCTGGGGCAGCTCTACCCACCTACGACGTTCGCACCGGCGACCATCGCCGTCGGTCGCGGCAAGCCGGTGGGTGTGACCGATGCGTCCGGCGTCATCATCGGTCTTGAAGCCCTTTGTGCGATCAACTATCTCGATGCCAATGTCGAAGACCGTTTCGTGCATGTGCTCGCGCACGAATACGCTCACGTCCAGCAGGCGCTGCGGGCGCCGGCCTTCTACGAAAACCCCAAACCCACGGTACTCGAGGAGTCCCTGATCGAAGGCGCGGCCGAATTCACTGCCGAATTGGCTTCCGGCAGCGTCGCGTACACCGATCTCGCATCGATGACCAAAGGGCACGAAAAGGAAATCGAAGATGCCTTCGTTACCGATGAGGACAAGACCGATCTTTCCGCATGGCTTTACAACGGCACGCTGACAAAGCCGGGAGATCTCGGCTACTGGGTCGGTTATCGCATCGCCAAGTCCTACTACAAGCATGCCACCGACAAACCGCAGGCCGTTCGCGACATTCTTGAAATAACCGATGCCAAGGCATTTCTGGCCAGAAGCCAGTGGCATCCGGGTATTCCTTAGCCGACCGGCAACTCGGCCTGACACCATAGTTTATTTTTAGGCGACATCATTTTTACGACAGGAGGAACCATCCATGTCTTATCCGCGACAGCTCCCTGCTACCGGCACGTGCCGCTGTGGCCGCGTGCGTTTGCGTGTCACCAAGCCGGCCCTGCTCACCATGGCGTGCCACTGCCACGGCTGCCAGAAGATGACCGGCAGCGCGTTTTCGCTGTCGCTGGCGATGCCCGCCGACGGGGTGGAGGTGCTCGAGGGCGAACTGGTCCGCGGCGCCTTGCAGGAGGAGCACACCCACCTGTATTGCGCGTTCTGCAAGTCGTGGGTGATGACCCGTCCGGCGGGAATCGACTGGCTGATCAACTTGCGCGCCTCGGTGCTCGACCCGCATGCGGACTTCGTGCCGTTCATCGAGACCTATACCGATGCCCGGCTCTCCTGGGTATCGACCCCGGCCAAGCACAGCTTTGCCGGCCTGCCGGCGATGGAAGAGTATCAGCCGCTGGTCGAGGCATTCGCCGCCGAAGCTTGATCGAATGCCCGCTCCAAGCCCCCCTCCTGACCTTCTGCAGGATCAATGGTTCTGGCCCGTATTTTCCCGAAGCCGGCGAGGCGTGAACCTCGTCCTCTTTCGTTCCCCCCAAGCGCTACCATACTGGCACTGCACCTGCACAGCACGACGCCCGGGCGCTAGAGCCCGGCAATGCCATGATCTCGAAGCTGCCTCCCCTTGCCGAAGTGCTCGAACTGGTTCCCGACGCGGTCTGCGTCGTCGATGCCGAGGGCCACTTTCTGTACGTCAATGGATGCTTCGAGGAGATCTTCGGCTACGCACCCGACGAGGTGCTTGGGCAGCGAATATTCGACCTGATCCATCCCGACGACCGCGCGGCGACCATGCAGCAGGCCCAGCAAGTGATGGGCGGCACGCCGCAGCGGCACTTCCGCAATCGCTACATCCACAAGAACGGTCACAGCGTGGACATCCAATGGTCGGCCCGCTGGCTGCCCGACTACGGTGTGCGTGTCGGGGTGGCCCACGAAGTAACCGAACTGCGCCGCACCGAGCGTGAGCTGGAGCACCGCGCCAGCCACGATCCGTTGACCGGATTGTCCAACCGCCACCGGTTGCACTGCGAGTTGCAATACGCCATTGCTCACGCGGCGCAGACCGGCGACGGACTGGCCGTGCTCTACATGGACCTCGACGGCTTCAAGGAAGTCAACGATCGGAGCGGGCATGACGCCGGCGACCGCCTGCTATGCGAGGTCGCGCAGCGACTGCAGCATGGCCTCCGTCAGGGCGACCTGGTAGCCCGCGTCGGTGGCGACGAGTTTGTCGCGCTGCTGTCCGGCTGCCGCGATATCGAAGCCGCCCGGATCGTCGCCGATGGCCTGCGCGCTCGCCTGAGCCTGCCCTACACGCTGCCCGATGGCTTGTTCCAGCTGGATGCCAGCGTTGGGATCGCCTGTTTCCCCACAGACGGAAGCGACCCGTACGCCTTGCTGGCGCACGCCGACCGCGCGATGTATGTGGACAAGCGCCAGCGGCCGCGGCGCGGTGACACCGACCTGGCCCGCGACATCGCCGCGGACGCCTGATCGCCCGTTGTTCCCTGGCTTTTTGGCCAGCCGCAGGCGTGAGGTTCAACCACCGTATTGCTTGGGGAGCGGCAGGTCGGGACGCTCGCCCTGCCAGTAAATCGTCACCACCCACCAGCGATGGCCGTCGAACAGCAGTTGGAAGCTGTTGATGCCGCGCTGGAACGGCTTGGCATCCGCTTCGGCATGACGCGATTCGTAGGTGCTGAACACCTGGGCGATGTCGCCGTAGCGCTCCACCGTGCGGTGCGACTCGCGTTCGAAGAACCCATCTTTCTCCATAAGAGGTTCGGCCCGGCGAATGTAGTCCTCTACGCTCATGACGCGGGCCTCGCTGGCGCCGCCGTCCTTGCCCGCATGCACGGAAATCAGCCGGGCGCCCGGAACAAACAGCGAGCGCATGCGATCCCAATCGCGCTTCTGGCCTTTGGCGCCGGAGATCACGCTGTAGACCGCCTTCATCACCGCATCCATCGAGGACACATCCGTGGGTTGCGCGACGGGTGTTGCGGGTGTGCTCGCGGCGGCTTGGCTGGACACCGCAGCACTTTGCGCCGCGACCGGCTGCCATGCGGACGCTGCGAACACCAGCGCGCAAGGCAACAGCCACGTACGGAACGAGATAAGACGCATGGTGTGCTCTCCGCTGTTCGTGAGATGAAGACCGTACCGCATGTCGCACACGGCCCCGAACCAGACATCGCGCCGCCTGGGCCGCGCCAATCCGCTGCCTGGCCTGGCAAGCGGAACTGACCCGTTTCTGCTTGGAGGTGTCCCGTCGCAGTGCCTCACCTTAGCGACGCCCGCATGCATTCCGGAACATGACTGACGACACAGGCGTCAGCATGGCCACCGCACCAACGGGACCCCGTCGAGCGGCCGCGTTACCATCGTCACTTGCCTGGCACCGGCCGGCGTACGACGCTTGACCGGGTGACCCTAGGGGAGCGAACAACGTGAACATCGCAACGCCCTCTCTTGCAGTTCGCGCGACAGCCGACGAAATCCCGACCGCCCGTGTCCGCATCGAGTCGGTCGACCTGCTGCGCGGAATCATCATCGTCATCATGGCGCTGGATCACGTCCACGATTTCTTCGGTGCGCTCGATGCCAGCCCGACTGATCTCGCCACCACCACGCCAGCACTTTTCTTCACTCGCTGGATCACCCACTTCTGCGCCCCGGTGTTTTTCATGCTCACCGGCACCGGCGCCTGCCTGGCGCTTCAGCGCATGTCGAAAAACGAACTGTCGCGATTCCTGCTCACGCGCGGTCTATGCCTGCTCTTCCTCGAAGTGGTGGTGATGCGTTTTGCCCTGCAATTCAACCTCGACTACCGGGTGACCGTCATTACCGTGCTGTGGGCGCTGGGCTGGTCGATGATCGTACTGGCGGGGCTGATCCATCTGCCGAATTGGGCCATCCTCGCTTTCGGCGTTGTCCTGGTTGCGGGCCACAACCTGCTGGACGGCATTCCGGCGACGGCGTTCGGCAACCTCGCGCCGCTGTGGTCGGTGCTTCATGCGCCAGGCTTTCTCCTCAACACCCCCGGCCATACCGTGTTCGTCGCCTATCCGCTGATCCCCTGGCTGGGCGTGACCGCGCTCGGCTACATGCTGGGACAGACGTATGGCTGGAGCGACGACCGCCGCCGGGCGCTGCTGCTCTGGCTCGGCATCGGGCTCAGCCTGGGCTTCGTGCTGCTGCGGCTGCTGAACGTATACGGCGATCCGGTGCCGTGGTCCGTGCAGAAGTCTCCGTCATGGACGCTGCTGTCCTTCCTCAACCTCCTGAAGTACCCGCCGTCGCTGCTGTTCCTGCTGATGACGCTGGGACCGGCGCTGCTGCTGTTGCGTGCATTCGACGGCGGCGTGCCGCGCTGGCTGCGTCCGGCATGGACCATCGGCAAGGTGCCGCTGTTCTTCTATGTCCTGCACTTCTATTTGATCCATCTGCTGGCGGTGGCCGCCTGCTATCTGCGTTTCGGCAACGTGAGCGGCATGTTCCAGTCGCCTGACCTCGGCCACTTCCCGTTCACCGCACCACCCGGATGGGACATCGGCCTGCCGACGATCTACCTGCTGTGGGCATGCGTGGTGCTGGCCTTGTACCCGCTCTGCCGCTGGTATGCCGGCGTAAAGCGGCGGCGCAAGGACTGGTGGCTCAGCTATCTTTGAGCGTCATCCGGCACGTGGAAAATTCGAAGCATCCGGCAGTGGGCGCCGGTCCGAATCCATCCTCTAGCCAGCAGACGATGGATTTCATCCCGACTTCTCCTGTACCTATACATTGGCCAGGAACGTGGCGGACGGAGCGAAAAACAGCGTGCCGGTGACGGCTTTGCTGAAGTCCAGCAGGCGGTCGTAGTTGCCCGGGGGCTGACCGACGAACATGTTGACCAGCATCTGCTCGATCCGGTCCGGCGATCGCGCGTAACCGATGAAGTAGGTGCCGAACTCGCCCTTGCCCACCTCGCCGAACGGCATGTTGTCGCGCACGATTTGCAGCTGCTTGCCGTCCTTCTCGATGTTGGTCAGTACGTTGTGCGCGTACGGGGCTTTCTCGGCATCCGTCTGTTCGATATCCGAGAGTTTCGCCCTGCCCACGATGTTTTCCTGTTGCTCGACGGGCACCGCGTTCCATGCCTTCAGATCGTGAAGGTACTTCTGCGTAATCACATAACTTCCACCGGCGAAGGCGGGATCTTCGTCGCCGATGATCGCAGCGTCGATGGCGTCCTGATCCACGGGATTCTCGGTGCCGTCGACAAAGCCGAGCAGATCGCGTTCGTCGAAGTATTTGAAGCCGTGCACTTCGTCTGCCGTAGCGACGCCATCGCCGAGGCGGGACATGATCTGCGTCGCCAGCTCGAAACACAGGTCCATGCGCGTGGCGCGGATATGGAAAAGCATATCGCCTGGCGTGGAAACGGCGTGGTGCCGTCCTTTGATCTCGCGGAACGGATGCAGATCGCGGGGCCTCGGTTGCCCGAAAAGCCGGTCCCACGCGCCGGACCCGAAGGCCATGATGCAAGACAGGCGGCCGTCGGGATCGCGAAAACCCACCGCGCGCAAAAGAGACGCCAGGTCGCCACAAAGCGCCCGCACCGCCTCTTCGTGCTGAGGTCCGGGATTCAACGTCACCACGAGAAAAATGGCGGCGCTCGTAAGCTTGGCGACAACGGGTTGCGGAACGACGGAAGACACTAGCTACCCCCTTACCAATGGTTTTGCCCAGTATGACCGGGCTCTTTCTTCAAAGGTGAAATGACGTTGCCGCGGCGCGGGCAATCTCCGCGAACAGTGCGTTACGCTCCGCCTCCGACGCGGAAGAATCGGTCAGGAAGGCGGCAACGATCACCGTATGACCGTTCGGTCCACTGAGAATGCCGATGTCGTTGAACGAAGCCGTCCTGCCATCCAGTGAATAGGACGTGCCTGTCTTGTCGGCGAGACCAACTCCCTGCGGCACCCCTGCCCTCAAACGGTTGGGAATGGTTTGCGCGGCCATCAGGTCGAGCAGATGCCGCGTGGAAGCCGGCGTCAACAGCTCATTGCCGTGAAGCTTGCGCAGGAACATGACAGCGGCATCCGGCGTGCTTCGATTGTAGGGAGCGGCAAGAAACGCCTTGAAGCCGCGACGGTGGCGTTCTAGCGATGCCTGTGCGGACTCCTTCGCAGGTACCTCCTGCCCGGGCCCCAGGTCCTGAAATATCCGGCCTACTCCGGCCTCGTCCAGATCGACCCGCATCCCATCGATGCCATGCACGCGTAGAAACGCGGTCACCACCTGCGGACCACCGACGACCTTCACCAACGCATCCACAGCCGTGTTGTCGCTTTCGCTGACCGCGGCCTCCAACAGCTGTTCCACCGTGAACGTCATCCGCTCGCCGTGGAAATGCGCACCGATGGATGGCACGGCCGAGCCACTCAGCACGTCCGCGCGGGTCAGCGTCACCTGTTGTTGCAGCGAGAGCTTCCCTTCATCGATGCGCCAAAGCACCGCGGCGGCTACCGGCGCCTTGAACACGCTCATCATCGGAAAGGCCTGACCGCCATTGACACTGGCTTCGGCACCGCTTTGCAGATCGAGCACGGCGACACCGAGCGTTCCCGGACGCGCACGCCGAGCCAGCGCGTCGAGTGTCTGCTGCAGCCTGGCATCCGGCGTTTTTGCCGCCGCAGCATCGAGGGCTTTCGCGGATGGCGCCACGCAGGCGAACGAAAGCGCGATTACCGCCGCAGCCATGATGGAGCAACGAGTACGAGAACGATGCATGGGACGCTTCCTGGTCGAAGAGGGAAACCGACGGCAATCTGGCACACGATTATGGCGAAGTCGTGGCCTGTCGCTGGCCGGAGCCCGGTTCCGCCGCCGCGAGCGCCGCGACCTCCGCATCGTCGAACAGGCGCGACCGTGCGATGAAACGCACGCCGTCCACCGCCTCGAGCGAGAAGCTGTCACCGCCGCCGTCGACGACGTCGATGCATAACTGGCAACGCGCCACATAACGGAAATGCGCCGCAGCGACATGGAACGGACAGCCGTCTATCACGCCCAGCAGCACGTCCTGCTGGCCGACGCGAAAATCCGCGGCGCGGAAGCACATCGGCGCGCTGCCCTCGCAACAGCCACCGGAGAGATGAAAGATCAACTCGCCATGTTGCGCGCGCAACTGCCGCAGCAGTCCGAGCGCTCTGTCGGTGAAGACGACCCGGTCGGGCAACACCATGTTCTCCGGGAAGGTCCGGCCCAGCCGCCGCGGCCGGACCGGTATGTGAGTGGTGAACCTCTCAGAACAGCCCGGCGGCGTGCGTGTCGTAGCTGACCAGCAGGTTCTTGGTCTGCTGGTAGTGCTCGAGAATCATCTTGTGCGTCTCGCGGCCGAAGCCCGACAGCTTGTAGCCGCCAAAGGCGGCATGCGCCGGATACTGGTGATAGCAGTTGGTCCACACGCGACCGGCCTCGATGGCGCGGCCGACGCGATAAGTGTTATGCACGCTGCGCGACCACACGCCGGCGCCGAGGCCATACATGGTGTCGTTGCCGATCGCGATGGCATCGTCCATATCCTTGAAGCGGGTCACCGAAAGCACCGGCCCGAAGATTTCCTCCTGGAAAATGCGCATGCTGTTGTCGCCGGAAAACACCGTCGGCTGCATGAAGAAACCCTTGTCCAACCTACCGCCGAGCTGCGCCCGTGCGCCACCGGTGAGGCACTTGGCGCCTTCCTGCCGGCCGATGTCGACGTAGCCGAGGATCTTCTCCAGCTGCCCGGCCGAGCATTGCGGTCCCATCTGCGTGGTCGGGTCCAACGGATCGCCGACCTTGATCTTCGCCACGCGGGCCACGGCGCGTTCGACGAACTCGTCGAAGATCGAATCCTGCACCAGCGCGCGCGAGGGGCATGTGCACACCTCGCCCTTGTTGAATGCGAACAGCGCAAAGCCTTCCATCGCCTTGTCGAGGAAGTCGTCTTCATGGTCCATGACGTCGGCGAAGAAGATGTTCGGCGACTTGCCGCCCAGTTCCATCGTCTGCGGAATGATGGTCTCGGCGGCGTATTGCATGATCTGCCGGCCGGTGGTGGTTTCGCCGGTGAAGGAAATCTTGGCGATACGCGGGCTGCGCGCCAGCGGCGTGCCGACCTCCGAACCATGCCCGAACACCACGTTGAGCACGCCCGGCGGCAGCAGGTCGCCGATCAGATCCATCAGCACGGCCAGACTCATCGGCGTATCCGACGCCGGTTTGATCACGACACAGTTGCCCGCCGCCAGCGCCGGCGCCATTTTCCAGGCGGCCATCAGCAGCGGGAAGTTCCACGGAATGATCTGGCCGACCACGCCCATCGGTTCCTTGAAATGGTAGGCGATGGTGTCGTGGTCGATTTCCCCGATGCTGCCCTCCTCCGCGCGGATGCAGCCGGCGAAGTAGCGGAAATGGTCGGCCGCCAGCGGGATGTCGGCATTGAGCGTTTCGCGGATGGGCTTGCCGTTGTCGCGGGTTTCGACCCGTGCCAGCAACACCACGTTCGCCGTGATGCGATCGGCGATGCGATTGAGGATGGCGGCGCGGTCGGCGGGCGAGGTTCGTGCCCAGCCTTTCCGCGCGGCGTGCGCAGCGTCCAGCGCGCGCTCGACATCGTCTGCGTCCGAGCGCGCGATCTCGCACAGCACGCTGCCGTCGATGGGGCTGATGTCGGTGAAGTAGCGTCCCTTCGCCGGCGCCTTCCACTCGCCGCCAATGAAGTTGTCGTAACGGGTCCGCAAGTGGCTCTCGTCGGCGACGGGCTGCTTTAGCGCTTCGTATGCCATGGTCGTACTCCGAATCGGTCGGGGAAAAACAAGCTGCGGCGTGACGGAGCTCCCGCGACTGGGATCGCTCCCTCAGCCTCTCTCGCAGATTCCGAGCGTGCGACGGGTCGGCGACACAGACATTGATCAGGGTCAAGTTCGGAGGCGCATCGATGCAGCCGGCGCCCGACGCTTCGATACGAATCATGTCGATCGCGTTACAACGAGCCGGTAGTTGACCCAAATCATCTTGAGCGACCGCCTCGCCGCATAACCTCGCTCAGACATCCGGTCTGCAACGAGGAACGCTCCATGGCAAAGACGATGAAAGCGGCGGTCGTCAGAGAATTCGGCAAACCCTTGAGCATCGAGGAAGTGGCTGTTCCGATTCCCGGGCCCGGCGAGGTGCTGGTGAAGATCGTGGCCACCGGGGTGTGCCATACCGATCTGCACGCGGCCGATGGCGACTGGCCGGTGAAGCCGACGGTACCGTTCATTCCCGGACACGAAGGCGCCGGCATCGTCGCGGCAGTCGGCCCTGGAGTGACCCACCTCAAGCAAGGCGACGCGGTAGGCATTGCGTGGCTGCACGACGCGTGCGGCGGCTGCGAGTACTGCATCACCGGTTGGGAGACGCTGTGCGAAAGCCAGCACGATAGCGGCTACAGCGTGAACGGCAGCTTCGCCGAATACGCCATAGGCGCAGCCGACTACGTGGCCAGGCTGCCCCACGATGTCGACTTCGCGCAGATGGCGCCCATCCTCTGCGCCGGCGTCACCACGTACAAGGGCATCAAAGAGACCGAGGCCCGGCCCGGCGAATGGATCGCGATCTCCGGCATCGGCGGCCTCGGCCATGTCGCCATCCAGTACGCCAAGGCCATGGGCCTGCACGTGGTAGCCCTGGACGTCAGTCAGCAGAAGCTCGATCTGGCACGGCAGCTGGGCGCCGATGCGGCCTTCAACGCCCTCGATAACGATGTCGCCGGCCAGGTCATCGAGGCCACCCGCGGCGGCGCGCATGGCGTGCTGGTGACAGCCGTCTCGCCGCCGGCATTCTCGCAGGCGCTGCGCTTGGTCAGGCGCAAGGGAACCGTGGCCCTGGTGGGTCTGCCACCGGGCGATTTCGCCACGCCGATTTTCGACGTGGTGCTCAAACGCATCACTTTGCGCGGCTCCATCGTCGGCACCCGCAAAGACCTGGCCGAGGCAGTGGCGTTCGCCGCCGAAGGCAAGGTTCGCGCGCACATCCACCACGCCCGCCTGGAAGACATCAATACCGTGTTCGCCAATCTCAAGGCCGGCACGGTCGACGGGCGAATCGTGATCACGCTTTGAAATTTTCGGCATGCCTGGTCCATGGGCATGCCGAAGCTCGATGCGAAGAAGGAGGCTCGGGCGATCGAGCTTTTCACGGCGCGTGAACAACATCAGCGCACGCCCCGGGCGGGATGCTTCGCTGGCGCGGCAAGGAGGTTCGTCGAGGGGTGGCTGTGCCATGCCCCCTGAGCGGCCTGATCCGGCCCAGGCCAATCCTGATGTCGATTCGGCCCGTCTCCGTTCGTCGCATAGAGGAACGCGGCCATCCTGGCCGCCCACCCCGCCGAGGAGACAGCCATGTCCTATATCGATGGTTTCGTGATCGCCGTGCCCAACGCCAATCGCGAGCAGTTCATCAAGCACGCCAAGACCTTTGATGCCATGTTTCTGGAGTACGGCGCCACGCGCGTGATGGAGTGCTGGGGCGACAACGTGCCCGAAGGCAAGCTCACCGATTTCCGCCGTGCCGTGCAGGCAAAGGAAGACGAGTCCGTGGTGTTCTCGTGGGCCGAATGGCCCGACAAGGCCACCCATGATGCCAGCATGGAAAAATTCATGAAGGACCCCCGCATGGGTGCCGCCAGCGATATGCCCTTCGACGGAAAGCGCATGATCTTCGGCGGCTTCGCACCGGTGATCAGCCTGGGGGCATAGCCAAGCCGGGGCGACGCCCTACCGGTTCGCCGCGCCACGATCGCCTGTGACTTCCGCATGCAGCCGGCTGGAGGCAAGATGGGGCGCATAAAAAAAGGCGCCCTTACGGGCGCCTCCGGCTCAGGGGCGTGAGCTCACCATCACCCGTCCTTGTTGCTCCCACCGAACCTCCGATGTCTGCACCGCTGACATCCTGTCGGCTCGTTATGGCTGTGGGCAGCTAAAAAATACGCTACTGGCATCCCACCCGACACTGGCATTTCCTACAGTAGCCGTCTCCGTGGCGCCGTGCCTGCGGTACTGGCCTGGTCACCAGGCCCCGCCCAAACCCCAGCCAGCTCATCCGCCCCGGTATCCCGTGGGCACTCAATCGACGGATCGGCGACCGACCCACAAGCGCTGGGGACCCGCCCCCTGTCCGGCAAGCTTGTCGTAGGGATTGCGCAGCCGACAGCGATCGATCGACAGGCAACCGCAGCCGATGCAGTCATCGAGGGTGTCGCGCAGCTTCTTGAGCTGCGCCATGCGCTCGTCCAGATCGGCACGCCACGCGGCGGACAATCGCGCCCAATCGGCGCGGGTCGGCGCGGCCGTGGCAGGCAATGTCGCCAGCGCCGCAGCGATGTCGGTCAATGCAATGCCTACCCTCTGGGCCACGCGGATGAAAGCCACGCGCCTCAGCACGTCTCGCGCATAACGTCGCTGATTGCCTTGCGTGCGATCACTGCTGATCAGCCCCTTGGCTTCGTAGAAATGCAGGGCCGACACCGACACGCCGGCGCGTCGCGCCACTTCGCCCACCGAGAGAGTCGGAGAGATTCCGGCCTGTTCCAGTCTGGTTTTCATGCATCACCTCTTGACCTCAACTTTACATGAGGTTTTACAGTGCATGTCCATCCCGGTTCAAACCCACGCTTCGCAGGAGCCTCCACCATGACCACCCCAGCCAGCCACGCCGCGTCGATCTTCCGCATCGACCGCTTCGTCGTCCCCGCCGAAGCCTTGCCCGCCTTCATGGAACGGCTGCGCTTCACCCAGAAAACTCTGGATACCGTGCCCGGCTGCAAGCAGAACCTGGTGCTGAAACAGGACGGCAACCCGGGCGAATTCAACATCATCACCCTGGTCGAATGGAGCGACGCGGAGGCAGTCACCGCCGCCAAGGCCACCATGCAGGCGAAGTACGCGGAAGAAGGCTTCGACCCTGCAGCGTTCATCCGGAAGCTGGGTGTGCAAGCGGATATGGGCGTCTATCGCGACGCCTGACGATCGCGCGCCACAACGCAGCCGATCCTTTTTCTTCGGCCGGCACAGACGCCTCAGCGTAGATAATTGTTGACGTACAATTATTGTAATAATACAATCATTTCATGAAAATGACTCATGCGCCCACAAGACAGCTCAAGCCGCACCCAAGTCTGATCCTCGCCATTTGCTGCCTCAGCCTGCTGATGGTTGCGATGGATGTCACGATCGTCAACGTCGCGCTGCCCTCGATTCACCACGACCTGAGCGCATCGATTTCCGGACTGCAGTGGGTGATCGATGCCTACACGATGGTGGTGGCCAGCTTGTTGATGATGGCCGGCTCCATGGCAGATCGCTTCGGGCGCCGACGCGTCTTCCTGATCGGCATGGGCGTCTTCATGCTCGGTTCGCTGCTGTGCAGCCTGGCTACCAACATCCACGGTCTGATCGCCTTCCGCGTGTTGCAGGCCTTGGGGGCCACCATGCTGAACCCGGTGGCGATGTCCATCATCGTCAATACCTTTCATGAACCGAAGGCACGCGCCCGCGCGATCGGCATATGGGGTGCCGTGGCCGGCGTCTCGATGGCGTTGGGGCCGCTGATCGGCGGTGCCCTCACGCAAAGCATCGGCTGGCGTTCGATCTTCTGGGTCAATCTGCCGATCGGCGCGGCAGCGATGGTGCTGGCGACGCTCTACATACCCGAGTCGAAAGCGGCGCAGCCGCGACGGGTGGACCCGGTCGGGCAGACGCTGGTCTTTGTCGCACTCGCCATGCTGACTTACGCCGTTATCGAAGGGCCGCATATCGGCTGGAATACGCCGATCATCGCCGGCGCGTTTACGTTAGTCGTATTCGCCATCGTGTCCTTGCTGGTCTACGAGCCGCGACGGAAAGAGCCGCTGATCGACCTGCGCTTCTTCCGCAGCACCCCTTTCAGCAGCGCCACCGTGATCGCCATCTGCAGCTTCTCGGCCTTCTCCGGCTTTCTATTCCTCAACACCCTCTACTTGCAGGAAGTGCGTGGCTACTCCGCGTTTCAAACCGGGCTGTGTACGCTGCCGATGGCTCTTGCAACCATCCTTTGCTCGCCTCTTTCCGGAAGGCTGGTCGGTACGCACGGTACGCGGCCTTCGCTGTTGATCTCCGGCACGGCGACCATCATCAGCGCGTTGATGCTCACGCCATTGACCGCGACGACGCCGCTGGGCGTGCTGCTGGTGAGCTACGTGATCTTCGGCATCGGTTTTGGCATGGTGAACGCCCCCATCACCAACACCGCCGTTTCAGGCATGCCGAAGGCGCAAGCCGGGCTGGCCGCTGCGGTGGCATCCACCAGCCGGCAAATCGGTGCATCCCTTGGCGTGGCGATTGCCGGTACCATTGCCGGCGCCCGGGGCGTGCTGCACAACTTCCCTCAAGCAACGCATCCGTTCTGGTGGCTGGTCGGCGGCGGCGGTGCGGCAGTGGTTTTTCTGGGTTGGCTTTCCAGCACATCCTGGGCCCATGGTACCCGGCGCCACGCTGCACATTTGCTGGAAGAGGTACCCACTGGAGCAGCGGTGTGAAAAAGGCGGTACCGAAACAGAGTGACACCGACTTCATCTGGCAAACCCTGGTCGCCTGGGTGATGGACAGCCGCGGCGACTGGCGCCGCAAGGTCACCGACGCCACCGGATTGCCCTTCAGCCGGATACGCGCACTCAAGCGCCTGGGCGCCGGCCCGATGACGCTCAAGGATCTCGCGGACGCCATGTCCACCGACGCCCCAGCTGCGACCGTCGCCATCAACGATCTGGAAAACCGCGGCCTGGTCGAACGTTATCCTCATCCTGAAAACCGGCGTGCGAAGCTGGTGGCGATCACGGCCGCGGGCCGTAGCGTCATCACCACTACACACCGGGTTATCGAAACAACGCCCGCTGCCCTGCAGAATTTGTCGGCCACGGATATCAAGACCCTGCGAAGCATTCTGGACAAGATCGTGGCGCATCAGGAATCTCGAGCCGAAGACTGACCGAAGTTCGAAAAAAACCGGACAGAGTGAGCTGGCCAGGATTTGACGGACATCTTCGACGCCGCCCCTGGAGATCGGCGCTACACGCGTGATGAAGTGCTGATGCGATGGCGTGCCCGACGGCAGCGCATGACTCTCGGCGCCTTCGCGCCGATGCTCAGCCGGCCGGCGTCGTCATGGGATCACGCAATTGCAGGCGCCTCCGACCTCATCGGCTCTTGCTCGCGGATCGCCGGGTTTGGTGCTATTGCTGCCGTGTCCACTTCGCTATTGGGAAAAGAGATGCCGGACCTTGCCCTGCGCTGCTCCATGGTTTCGGTGGTGGTCGTCCGGGGCGTCGGCGAGGACACCCGTACTCTGCTCGTGCACCGCGCCGTAGCGCATCTGCACGGCTTGTGGACCTACGTAGCCGGACACATCGAGCCGGGTGAAAAAGCCTGGCAGGCCGCCCTGCGCGAACTGCACGAGGAAACCGGCCTGCAGGCCGCCGCCCTGTATTCGGTCGACCGTTGCGAAACCTTCTACGACGTGCGCGACGAATGCATCGCCATCGTGCCGGCCTTTGTCGCCTTCGTGGATGCCGCTACCGAGGTCCGCCTGAACCACGAACACGACGACCACGCGTGGATGACGTTCGCCGAAGCGATCGCGCGGCTCCCCTTCAGCGGACAACGCGACATATACGCCGACGTCCATCGCGAGTTCGTACTGCAGCCACCGCCGGCTGCACTGCGCATGCCCTGCTGACACCCCGGCAGGCTTGTTTGGTAAGTGGCGCTGGCCCAGATATTCGCGCAGGCATTTCAGACCTGGATATTTACGAGCGCTGCACACGTCTGGTGAAAACATCACTCCGTTAGGATCCGAACTGGTTGTCCCAGAGCGGCGCGTTTCACGGTCGACAAAGAGGAACGAATCATGACGAAGCAAACACGCGCACAGTCGCTTGCGCTTGGCGCTGGCCTTGCCGCTGGACTTCTGATCTCGGTAATCCCTGGCACAGCCGCCGCGCAAAATAGCTGGCCAGGCAGCAAGGTTAGCGAGCCGACGCCCACGGTGACGGGCATGCCGCCGGAACTGGCCAAGAACCTGGCCAACTTCGACGACCTCGACTTCCACGTTTACACCGGGCAGCAATGGGAAAACCTTCATAAGAGCCACGGTCAAAACATCGTTGTGCACTACCCGGATGGCCACACCACCAAGGGCATCCCGGATCACATCAAAGAACTGAAGTTCATGTGGACCTTCGCACCGGACAATCGCATTACCGAACACCCCGTGCGGTTCGGCACGGCGGACGCTCAGTGGACAGCCGTCATGGGATTTCTCGACGGTACCTTTACCAAGCCCATGGTCATGGCGGACGGCACCGTGATTCAGCCCACCGGCAAGGCGTACCACCTCCCGATGGCGACCCTGGGGCATTGGAACAAGCAAGGTGTCATGGCCGAGGAATATCTGTTCTGGGATAACGCCACACTCATGAAGCAAATCGGAGTTGGCAAGTAAACCCGGACCAGCTCACTCTGCCCCCTGTTTCCCTGCGGGGCGCCGGCGAGGACGCCCGTACTCTGCACGTGCACCGCGCCTTAGCGCATCTGCACGGCCTGCGGACCTACATAGCCGGACACATCGAGCCAGGCGAAAAAGCCTGGCAGGCCGCCTTGCGCGAACTGCGCGAGGGCAACGCGACATATACGCCGGCGTCCATCGCGAGTTCGTACTGCAGCCACCGCCGGACGCACTGCGCATGCCCTGCTGACACCCCGGCAGGCTTGTTTGGTAAGTGGATCTGGCCCAGTTCGGTCGGTTCCCGTTCTTCTCAGCCCGCCCTTCGCACTGCGTCCTCGGCGGCTGCCTCGATCAGCTTGCGCACGGCGGCCTTGCGGCGCTTGCCGACCATCAGCTGGGTGAATACTGCGAGACTGGTGAGCACGAAGAGCATGTCGACCAGGTCGGCCGAGGCGCGGATACGCACCGCCCCCCGCTCGACCAGCCGCCTCACCACGAGCGACATCGTCTCGCGCCGCCGCTCGTTGCGGGCGCCCAGGCTCTCTGCAAAATCGGCGTCGCCCGAGGCGGCCCCATGCAGGCTGGCCATCGACCCCAGATCGAGGCTCCAGAAATCGCAGAAGATCCCAATCAGCCGGCGCAGGCTCGCCATGGGATCGGGATCGGCCAATGCCGCGCCGATGCGATGCAACCCGCCACGCGATGCCAGCTCGTCAAACACTGCCTCCAGCAGGGCACGGCGCGAGCCGAGCTGGTTGTAGACGGTCAGCCGGCTCACTCCGGCTGCATGGGCCACCGACTCCAGTGAAAACCCCGCCACGCCAGCCTCGCGCAGCAGCGCGGCGGCCGCCGTCACGATGCGCGCACGGGTCTGCTCCGCCGCCTCTGCTCGCGCGGCGCCGCGATAGGTCCGCGCGGTCATCTTGTGCACTCCGATAATTCACTATACATTTCGTATACCCAATATCCAATGTGAGGCCGTCATGCAAATGCTGCTGGTTGTTCTCATTGTGCTGCACGTATTGACCGGCGTGTTCTGGGCCGGCTCGACCTTCGTCCTGGCGCGCACCGGGGGCGCCAGCGCGGAACACCTGGCCTTTCCGCAGTTCGGCGCCGCCATCGCCACCATGCTGATGGGTATCGCCGTCTGGGCGCTCGCGCTGCGCACCGTCCCGCCGATCCCGTCGCTCCACGTGCTCGGTGCCGGCGTGATCTGCGCCGTGCTCGCCGCGGTGGTGCAGGCGCTGGCCCTGCCGGCAGTGCGCCAGCTGCGGATGCGCAGCCCGGATGAGATCGCGCCACGCCGCCGCATCGCCATCCATCAGCGCATCGCCGGCGTACTGCTGATGATCACCGTGGTGAGCATGGCGTTGTGGGGACATATTTGAAATAGCGGACAAATGAACCTGAGCCGCCCCTTTTCCCCGAGCTATCCCCGGTTGTCGTGTGCCGCATGCATGCGACGGATGCGCACCGTGCTGCCGCCTTCGTAGATCACGACCTAGGTGGAGCCTTCATGCGTCTGCTGAGTCACGTGCACTGGGTCGGCTTTATTGCCACAGAATGGCTACCCATGAACCCGGTCCAGCGAGCGGAACGCGTGTTCGCCCAGAACAGCTCTTCGAAATTGCCGCCCGCAACTTAATTCACCCACTCCTTTCAGGCGTGTCGATCTGCGCACCCGTCGTTCGTCGAAGAGAATGAGGGGCACATCCCCGCTGCCCTGAACTCAGGAGAATCCACATGGCCAGCAAGAACACGATTTGCCTTTGGTATGACGGCACCGCGCTGGACGCCGCTACTTTTTACGCCAAGACGTTCCCGGATAGCGCCGTGGGCGCCGTCCATCGTGCACCGGGTGACTTTCCCGCGGGCAAGCAGGGCAACGTGCTGACGGTGGAGTTCACGGTCATGGGCATCCCGTGCCTGGGCCTGAACGGTGGCCCCGGGGTTCCGCACACCGATGCGTTCTCGTTCCAGGTGGCGACCGACGACCAGGCCGAAACCGACCGCCTGTGGAACGCGATCATCGGCAACGGTGGCCAGGCAAGCGTCTGTGGCTGGTGCAAGGACCGCTGGGGCCTGTCGTGGCAGATCACCCCGCGCGCTCTGATCGCTGCGGTCACCGATTCGGATCCTGTCGCGGCCAAGCGCGCGTTCGACGCCATGATGAAGATGACGAAGATCGACATCGCGGCGATCGAGGCCGCCCGCCGCGGCTGAGGGAGCCGAAGGACATACCGGCGATGGCTTGGCCACGCCGGGCAGCGCTTCGACTCCGCACGCGGCGCGGGCTACGCTCAGCGCGAACGGTTCGTGAGTCGGGTTATCCAAGTCAGTGCCATCCACTCCCTTTTTTTTCATGACGCCATGCCATCCCCTGGAGCCTTCCCATGACCCCCACCATCACTGCTTTTGAACGGTCGCCCGATCGCGGCAAAGGACTCGCACGCGACATGCGCGTTCGCTGGGCGCTTGAAGAAGCGGGCCAGCCTTACGAGGTTCGTCTTGTTTCATTCAGTGCGATGAAAGAACCCGCGCATCGGGCGCTTCATCCTTTCGGGCAGATACCCACGTATGAAGAAGGCGATCTCGCCCTGTTCGAGTCGGGGTCCATCGTGCTCCATATCGCGCAGCGCCATGCAGGCCTGCTGCCAGACGATGCGAATGCCCGGGCGCGTGCGATCACATGGATGTTTGCCTCGGTCAACACGATAGAGCCACCTATCCTCGATCTCCAAACCGCCAAATTTCAGGAGGGTGACAAGCCCTGGGCCGAGCAACGCCTGCCTCTCGTCCTGGATCGCATCCGTCACCGGCTGGGCGACCTTTCCGTCCGCCTCGGCGATGCCGAATGGCTCGATGGTGCGTTCAGCGCGGGCGACCTCATGATGATCGGCGTGCTGCTCAGGCTGAGAGTATCGGGCCTGCTGAACGAATACCCGAACCTAGCCGCCTATGTCGCCCGCGGCGAAGCGCGGCCCGCGTACAAGCGCGCTTTCGCCGCGCAATTGGCGGTGTTCACTAGCCAGGCTCAGGCGAGCTGATAACGCGGGATGCCATTCGTCGCACGAGAGGCAACACCCGTCCCTGCTCCTCCTTTCAACCCAGCTGAAGGATATCCCCCGTGGCACGAATGATTTTCGTAAACCTTCCTGTCGGCGATCTCGACGCGTCCATGGACTTCTACAAATCCATCGGCTTCGAGAACAACCCGCACTTCTCCGACGAAACGGCCGCATGCATGGTGTGGAGCGAAGCCATCCACGTCATGCTTCTCACGCATGCCAAGTGGCGCACCTTCACGAATCGCCCGCTCCCGCCCGCAGGCTCGAGCGAGGTCATGCTGGCGATCTCGCACGTCGAGCGCGAAGCAGTCGACGCGATGAGCAAGGCGGCGGCAGCCAACGGCGGAACAGCCGATATCAATCCTGTGCAGGACCTTGGCTTTCTGTACAGCCGCAGCGTGGCGGACCCCGATGGGCATGTCTGGGAGGCCGTGTGGATGGACCCAGCAGCGATTCCCTCGGGCGATCAGCCAGGCTGAGCAAGCCAACCACCGATCAAGCTGCGGAAGCGGCAAAGTAACTAAAGGGGGGCATGGCTCATCCGCCAAAAATGAGCCAACCCCCTTTTCGTTTTCCCACCTCAAGCTCAGGCGGCGACCGGTGTGTTGCGTGCGTAGTCCGTCATCTGGCTGCGCAAGGCCGCCTGGAATGCCGGCCGCGCCTCGCAGCGCTTGACGTAGGCATCGAGCGGCGGAAAGGCGGCCACCAGATCCGTATGCCGGATAAACCTCAGCACGGTGGTCATCAGAACGTCGGCCGCCGTGAAATGGCCCAGCAGATAATCGCGACCGTCGAGCCACTGGGAAAGCGCCGTCAATCGGGCCTTCACCTCGTCGACCGCCCCGGCGCGCCGCAGGTTTGCCCATGCTTCGCCCTGGTGCAGCTGATCCAGCACAAAAAGATTCCACAGCGGCGGCTCGACGGTATTGAGCGCCGTGAACATCCAGGTGAGCGTCTCGGCACGTTGGCCGGCAGGCATCAGCGCATCGCACTGTTCGGCAATGGCATAGACGATGGCACCCGATTCGATCAACGTTCCGTCGCGGGATTCGAGAACCGGCACCATGCCGAAAGGATGTTTGCGCCGATAGGCCTCGGAGCTGCGCTCCTCGGTGTCGATCCACCGGCTCTCATAGGCAAGCCCTGCTTCTTCGAGCGCCCAGCGCACGCGCAGATCGCGCACAAGTCCTTGGGCAAAAGGCGGCACCCAGCTGAAACCCCACACAGCAATCTTTTCCATTTCGCTTCTCCTCGCGTTCACGTCTGTCGATGCCGGCGGTCCCCGGCGCGTTGGTTGGTGATCGTGAGAAAGATTGCGACCGGGCCATCGCAAGGTGGGAGTGACAAGTGTGGCGCGATTGAATGGGGCTCGCGGCCGCGGTGCATGCGCTCGCAGCGGATGACTCCGTCGACGCATGGAGGCGGGTCGCCTTGCGCGACCGTTATCGGGATGGCCATGACCTCACAGGTTATTGAGCGCCTGCGGCGCGCCAACCATCCTTGGTGCTTCTTGAACAGTCGGGATAGTCAAATGAGCAAATGTTCCATCGCGGCATGGGGATGGGTGCTGGCGATCGCCATGTCGCTCGCCGCCGGATCGGCCACCGCCGGAACCGCCACTTTGGCGGCAACGCCGCACATCGGCCCGCCGTACACGCAGCTCGCCACCTTGTCCGGACATTGGGCTGTGCGGCAATCGATATGGACCGATCCGAAGACACCGCCTGCCATCGACCATGGCACCGCCACCTATGCGATGGTGCTCGGCGACCACCACCTGAGGCAGGATCTCCGCATCGCGTCGAACAAGCCCTTCGAAGGCTTGGGCTACATCGGCTACGACGACGCCACCGGCAAGTACTACAGCAGCTGGATGGACACCAATTTCTCCGGAATCATCCTCGCGCACGGCGACTACGACGCGGCGAGCCGGACCTACACTTTTACCGGCGACATGCCCAGCAAAGGTGGCGCGCCCGTGCCGATGCGCCAAGTCTTGCGCATCGCCGACAACGGCCACTTCGTCTACGAGTACTACGAGACCCGCGACGGCAAGGAAGCCCTCGCCGTCAGCCTGCAATACACGCGGGTGAACTGAAGGAAATCTGTTTTGCGGAGTCCGCAAAAGAGGCGGAGGTCATTGGTCGAATTCAACTTCCTCCGCCCTCTATCGGGCTTGCGATGAGCCGTGGGGACTCGATCTTCCACACGGCCTCCATCGCCTCAGGCACCTCTTTCATGGCAGCTGGATGACGGCGTTCCGGTATTCACTGGCGATGTCGCGTCGTCGAGCTATCCGGCCTTCAAAGGTCCGGCGACCTTGTACGTACTGAGGATGACGCCGGACGGCGTTGCTTGCGTGCTGACAAGCTCGAACGAGCGTGCCGGGGTTCCCTCCGCAAAGAAGCGCTTCCCCGTGCCCAACAGGACTGGAGAGACGATCAGCACCACTTCATCCGCAAGGCCGTGTTCGAGTACCGTCGACGTCAGCGTGGAGCTGCCCGAGAGGACAAGGCCCGGGCCATCCTGCGACTTGATGCGGCGAATGCCCTCGACGAGGTCCGGTCCAAGGGCCTCGAACGGGCCCCATTCGAGACTTTCCGGACGATGGGTAGCGACATACTTCGTCGCGGCATTGAGGCGGTCCCCCATCGGACTGCTCGGAGCCTTTGGCCAGAAGCCCGACCAGAGATCGTAGGTGCGACGGCCAAGCAGCAGATCGAAGCTCTCGCCGTGTGCGGCCAACACCGCGTCGCGGCCGACGGGGGTCCGATAGGGCGCGGTCCAGTCGCTGTAGGGAAAATCGTCGCCATCGTCGGAGTGCTGCATCACGCCGTCCAGCGAGATGTGTTCCATGATTTTCAGCTTTCTCATCTGAGTCTCCGTATTCCGTGGTTAGAGTTTCTATTCCGTTGGCATGGCAAGGAACTCGCGCACCTCGACCGGTGCGCGGCAGGCGACCACGGCTTTGCTTCCCCACGCCAGGGCTTCATCCATGTTGGCTGCGTCGAGTATCCAGAAGCCGCCAATGTGTTCCTTGGACTCAATGTAGGGTCCATCGGTGATGACCACCTTTCCATCGGCCTGTTTGCGCAACGACTTCGCTCGGGGCGCCGATTGCAGCCCGCCGGCGAAGAACCAGGCACCGGCAGCCACCATTTCGTCATTGAGCGCCTGGATGTCGCGGACCATCGCATCGTCTTCAAGGGATGCGTCGTAGTTGTCGGGGTGGTGGATCGCAACCAGATATTGCGGCATAGCTCTTCTCCCATGATCTGCAAGCTGGCTGATCGCCGGCCTTCCCTACAGCGACGAACAGCTCGAACCGATTTCGACAACCGTTCGAAAATTTTTGGCTCGACCCGGGCTTTTGCTTGGAAGCATAAGTGGCCCTTCTCGTTTGCCTCCAGGCATAGGGAGACTTCCGCCACTCTCTGCGATGGGCAATCCGTCTTGTGCAAGCAGCTCGCGCCACGTCGCGGATGCCCCAAAAGAGGAACGGAAAAATTGCCGAATTTAATCGCTTCCGTCCCCTTGTCGCGCACCGACGTGAGCGAACACAGGAGACGTGCGTCTAGAAGTAACGGAACAGTCGACGAGACGGCATCATGCTCGGCGTTTCATTGATCAAAGCCTATGAGCGGTACTCTTGCGAGTGCATTCTCAGCCGCTGCTAGGCGCGCGCTTGCGGCCTGATGGGGCGCGAGGTCTTCACACGGAAACGCCCCGGTCTTCACCGGGGCGTGCCGTTTTCTAGATGGCTCGGGCGGAGCGGACGAAGTATTCCGGCTATGCGCCGTTGCCGATCACGCTAGTTCCAGGGATTGGCAGGCTGGTCGTTGATCGCCGTCCAGAACCGCGTGGTGCCGGCAGGGATCGCGCCGTAGCCCCAATAGCTCCAGCCGCCGCCGCCGTCGTGGAACTCCGCCATCCGCCAACCGCTGCCGAAGGTGGCGGAGCATTTGCCGTCCGCCACCGTGCGGCTGGTCAGCTGCGATCCCTGTACCGCCCCAGTGAACGCCAAATTGCCGCTTGCCCAGCCATCGGAGGAATCGGTGGTGATGCCTGCAGGAAGCGCGCTCCCGGTCACGTCGATGCACAGGATGGGCAAAGACGCGCTGGGAGGTGTATCCCCGTTGTACGGATTGGTGGTGCTGTCGCGCCCGACATGAATCACCGTGGATGTTCTCCCCGTCCAGGTCATCGCTTTTCCAGTCGTCGTATTCCACGGGTTGGCCGGCTGGTCGTTGATGGCGACCCAGAAACGGCCCAGCCCACCGGGAGTCTTGCCGTAGCTCCAATAACTCCAGCCGCCGCCACCATCATGGAACTCGGCCATGCGCCAGCCGCTGCCGAAGGCGCTGGCACACTTGCCGTCCGCCACCGCCCGGCTGGTCAGCTGCGATCCCGGCGTCGCCCCGGTGAACGCGACCGTACCGCCCGTCCAGCCATCGTAGTAATCGGTGGTGATGCCGGCGGGCAGTGCGTTGCTGCCGACGCTCACGCACATGATGGGCAGCGCCGTGCCGGTCGCGGTATCCCCGCTGTAGGGATTGGTGGTGCTGTCGTTGCCTACATGGACCAGGCCCGCCGTGTTGGCCGGAAAGAAGCTGGTCCAAGTCATGCCCAGATGGGTAGCGCCGCCGGAGCCACCCGAAATGAAGCCCGGATTGGCGGCGATGAAAGCCTTGGCGGCCTGGATGTCGAAGCTGCCCCAACCCGTCGCATCGTCGCGCCCCGCGGCGGCCGCGTAATGGCCATTGCTGCCGGTCGTCACGTCGTGGAAAGGAAACGTGCTGGCATAGGCGTAAAGCGATGGCGGGGCGAAACCCAGCGCATTGCTGTTGGCCGTCTCCAGCCGCGCCCAGGCACCGACGAACAACGGCGAAGCCAGGCTGGTGCCGCCATTGGTGTAGTAGCCCGACGAGGGAATTCCCGATCCGGAGCTGGCTGTGAAGTAGGCGACGATCGGCGTATTCGTCCAGTCCGCGTCGAAGGCGAGATCCGGCAATTGGCGATAGGAACCAGACACCGCACTCTGCCAGGTGGGCTTGGCTTCATGCGCGCTGATGCCGCCGCCGCTGTACGCCCAGGACGACTCGGAGATGTAGCCGTCCGCGGTGCTGGTGTTCAAGGTCGTGCCGCCAACCGTCACGACATAGGGCGAAGAAGCCGGATACCCGACGCCCAAGGTGGTGCCGTAGCTGCCGTTGCTGGAAGCGCCGCAGGAATAGGCGCCGTTGTCGCCACTGGCCGCGGAAAAAGTCTGGCCCTGGGCGATGCCCAGCTCAAACGCGGAGTCCGCCCAGCCGGTGCTGGAGTCTTCGCAGCCAGGCCAGCCCCACGACATGTTAGTGACCCTGGCTGCGTTGTCGCTGACCACCCGGTTGATCGTCTGCAACATCAGGCCTTGGTCTTCGGCGCCGCCCGCCGTATAGAAGATCAGTTTCTGCACGCCGCCGCTGATGCCGACGATGGCTTGCGCATCCATGCCCCACTCGCCCTGACCGGAATCGTCGCCATTGTCGCCGCCGAGGATCACCACCTGGGTCGGCACGGCGGCAAGGCCCTGGCCGCTCTCCATCTGCGCCAGGTCGTTGACCGAATTGGCCATGCTGCCCCAGCCAATGATGGCTGCGGTCGTATTGGTCGCGGCGGCTGCGCTGCCCGCGTCGTACACGGTGGCGAATTCCTGGGGATAGTAGCCATGCGCATTAGGATTGCCGTCGGGGCTGGTGACGATGTGGTAGCCCGGGCGCGGGTTCGAAGTCGCTACGGGCTGCATCCGGCCATGCCAGGACAACGTCTGCGCATGATCGAGCGTTTGCAGACCAAGTACGCGGTCGACCGTATCGCTCAGCGCGGTGGGCACTTGTACATCGAGGATGTTGGCGATGCCGGCGCGTCCATCGCGACTGAAGTGGCCGATCTGCGTGCGGAACGCCGAGCGCGCATTGCCGACGGTGCCGTCTGCAGTGACCAGCATGCGGTTCGGCGCGATCCTAACGTTTGTATAGCCCTGTTGCCGCAGGTAGTCCACCACCGCCTGAGCCTGTTGCTCCGTCGGCGCAAATGTGGCCGTAGTTTGCGCACTACTGAGGAACTGGTGATAAGCCGGACTGCCCGGGCGATGCAGCTCGCGGATGAAGCTGTCCAGCACATCCTTGCTGCGCAATTTCAGTGTCACCGTGATCGAGACCGACTCCTGGTCCGCCGCCAGGCCGCCGAAGGCGGCATTGCCGGTCGCGGCGACGCGCGTTTGCGTCGTCGCCCATGCGGCAGTGTTCGGCGCCTGCGCCGACACTTCGTACGTCACGGTTTGCGCACCGAGCGCAAGCATCAGCGCGACCGCCAATCGCGATCGTACCGAAGCGGGCGGCAAGGCAAGTTTTAATCTATTCATGGTCAAATACTCCCTTATTTGCGAATAATCGGATGGCGACTTTGCGTCGCCCACTTATTGCTGTCGAACATCGCTCGCGGCGCCTTGCGGCAACGATTTTCCGTATGAGAGACCGATGTTCCCGCCGAACGGATGCGCACCCAGCTGCTGGATGTTCTGATCCACCTTGATCAGCTTCTTGTATTCGTCTTCCGGGGTGATCGATTGTGCATGGCACAGCGCCCCGAACGAGAACAGCAGCATTGCCGACAGGCAGATCCCTTGCCAAACACGCATCCATGTTCCCCTTTACCTGGCATTGCGCTCAGGTTGTGGGTCGGAGATTCCGACTCAGGTGGATCCATTGTCAACGAGCAAGTTCTTGCGGGCTGTCTGAGGCCGGAACTAGCTGTCTGAGGCCGGAACTAGAACGTATACGGTGGGACTGATCCGCGCCTCGCCAAGCGCAACGCTCCTGTTCTGCCCTACTCCGCCGCTTCGGGCGCGCCCATGCTGCCCTTGCTGTACATCCCGGAGCGATCGAAACAGCAGGCATTGCGCTTGCCGCAGGCGAGCTTGTCGCAAGCGGTGGCGATGCGCTTGCCGCGCGTCTCGGCCTTCTTGCCGGAGGTGATCCAGTGGATCCAGTCGCGTCGCGCCACCGGCGTGATGTCGGCCCATGTCGCCTTGGCGTCCGCGTTGGACGCCAGTGCCTTGCGCAGGTCGGCGGGCACCTTGGGTTCGGGCTCCTTCTCCACTGGCGCGATCTCCAGCGCGACGCTGTCGCCCGCGGCGACACCGGCGACCTCGCGCAAGGCCTGGTCGATCTTGAGCCAGTGACTGCCCTGGCCATCCGGTTCCAGCGTGGCCTGGAAGGGCTGGTCTTCGAAGCTGCCCTCGACGGTGACCATGCTCCGCGTCGGCAGCTTCGCGCTCGCGGCTACGGGCAGCACCAGGAAAGTCCACGCCGCGCCCTTGGGCGTTGCGGGTCGCGACAGCTTCGCCTTGAACTTGATCATTGCAGTAGGTTTGACCATGACGGAACGTTAGCACCGGTCGTCGTGATCGACGAAACTGGGACGGAGCGAGCTGCCCCTGTTTTGGCGACTGGTGGGCACACCGTGCATCGAGCAGCGCTTACCATGCAGCATCCCTCGTCCCCTTGTTTCGCAGGAGTCTTTCGATGAAGCCGTTCTCCCACCTCGTGCTTGCCGCGCTGCTCGTACTTGCCGCCGGCGCACTCGCCGCCCAGACGATCGACGACGCCGCGCGGGAGCGGACAGATCTCGCCCTGGGCAAGCCAGTCGTCGGCGCCCCGATCTGCAAGCCGGGCGAAGAAGCGAGCAAGGCGGTGAACGGCAAGATCGCCAGCAAGACCCAGGACAAGTTCTGCACCCTGCAGCGGCCCGGCTGGCTGCGAGTGGACTTGCAGCGGCCCACCGCGGTGAGCGGTTTCACGATCAAGCACGCCGGCGCCGGCGGCGAACCGGTATCGATGAACACGCGCGCGTTCAAGCTGCGCGTGTCCCCTGACGGGAAGACCTGGAAAACGGTGGTCACCGAAGACCGCAACACGGCCAGCGTGACCCACCATCGCATCGCGACCCAGCAAGTGCGCTACGTGGAACTGGATGTGAGCGAACCGACCCAGACCGATGATCCGGCGACCCGCATCTACGAACTGGAAGTCTGGTAGCCACGGATCGATCGTCGACGCCGGCCACGTGAGGTAGCGTCGATACCGGCCGGCTCGATGCACGCCGGCGGGATCGGATTCGAAGTCGTCGTTCCCATCGGCCGGCCACCGCGATGACTTGCCTATGGGGAGCACGCGATGCCCAAGACACGGTTGCTCGGCGGGTCGGTGCGCCGGCCGATCAGGCTGCCGGCGAGGCGCCTGAGGTCAGCTCGTCGATGACCGCCGGATCGGCCGCCTGCGCCATGGACGCCGCCTCAAGCAACGCCTGCTTGGCGGCTTTAGCGGTCTTGTGGTTGCCGTCGTGGCTCCAGCCTGGCGGCATCACCAGGTAGAGCAGCTTGTTGCGCAGGCCGGGCGCCTTCCATACATCCTTGCCCAGCAGATAGAACTCGCCCAGGTAGGCGTCGAGCACGCTATAGGGCTTCACCGGCCGGGTGATCCCGTATTCGATCCGGATATCGTCGCGCTGCTCCAGGTAGGTGCCGAACACGCGGTCCCAGATGCTGAGCAGATTGCAGAAGTTGGTATCCATGTAGAGCACGTTGCGCGCATGGTGCACGCGGTGGTGCGAGGGGGTGAGGATGATCCGGTTCAGCACACCCAGCCGGCCGTCCTTGAGCACGTTCTCGCCCAGGTGGATGAACTGGCCCCAGAAGCCGTCGATGATCATGATCAGGATCAGCAGCGGCGGGCTCACGCCCAGCACCATGCAGATGCTGGTGCGCACGAAGTCGGCGTAGACGCCTTCCAGGAAGATATGCGCGTAGTTCACCGACAGGTTCATCGCCACTGGCGCGTGATGCGTCGAATGCAGGCACCACAGCAGGCGGACCTTGTGCGCAAGGAAATGATAGACGAAGTGCGACAGCTCCCAGGCGACATAGCCGTAAAGCAGTCCATACCAGGTCAGTCCCGCCTGAAACAGCGCGAAGCGCTGGAACAGCCCGATGCACAGGCCGACCATGGCGATGGTGATGAAATTGCCGATGAAGCGGTTGAGCACCATCAGCAGCAACGGAACCTGGTAGTCCTCGCGCTTGAACGTCTTGATCGCGACGCTGCGCAGCAGCTCGAACACCAGCAGCGGCGGGATCAGCGGACTGAGCAGGTTGCCGAAACCGTCCACGGTGAGCAGCGCGCGATAGTCGCCCTTGGCAAGCATTTCCAGCAACGGCCCCAGGCCGAAGAACTGGATCAGCTGGTCATGCATCCACCCCAGTACACCCATCGCAGCCTCGCTTACCAACGGTCTGGATTTCGCTCATCGAACGGGACGCCAAGCGAAGAGCCGGACACCGCTGCAAGTTCCACGGACAGGATTTATCACGATCTAATTTCAGCAACAAGTTGCGCTGCAATAACTGCCGGAGGCGCGCTCAAGGGACAAACCGGCCACTTCTTCGACCTCCGAAATTGTTCCTGACACCTCTTCTATAAAGCGATCAGCCTAGTCATCCGCGGGATCCGGCAGCGAGCGAGGCAGGCCGAACCATGGGAGCAGGCTGTTTTCGAAGCGGACCATGGCACTGATGTGGTCACCGGCGAGCGTCAGGACGAAGAGGCCGACTCCATGGCTGATGCCGGCGGGACCGCGCAGATATACCCCGAAGGCCGGCTGACCGTTGGCGCGCGTCGGCACGAGCCGGAACCGCCGGCCTGCGGCGAAGAACAGTCTGCAGAACTGGGCGACGACGTCTCGACCTTGGTATTCGAGGGGCATCGGTGGCATCGACATGAAGACGTCGTCGGTCAGCAAGGCCACCAGCGCATCGACGTCGGCGGACTCGTAGGCGCTGACGAACTTCGCCACGATCGCATCCTCGGCCGCCGGTTCGCGGCCCGCGTCGACCGGCATCCGTTGGCGCTGCAGGCCGGCGCGGGCCCGCTTGAGGGCACTCTTGATCGAGTCGACCGTCGTGTCCAGCATGTCGGCCACTTCCTGCGCATGAAACCCGAGGACGTCGCGCAGAATCAGCACCGCGAGCTGGCGCGGGGGCAGACCCTGCAACGCCGTCACGAAGGCCAGCGAGATGGATTCGGTCCGCTCGTATCGAGCCTCCGGACCGAGTGACACGGCCTCATCGAGCAACACATCGGGATACGGCTCGAGCCAGACGACTTCGCCGAGCCGGGTCGGCTCGGGCGGCTGGACCCCCGGGACGTCCCACTCCTTGGCCGGGCGCCGGCTCGCCGCGCGCAGCAGGCTCAGACACCCGTTGGTGGCGATCTTGTAAAGCCAGGTACGCAGCGACGCGCGCCCGTCGAATCCGTCGAGACCGCGCCACGCCGACACCATGGTGTCCTGCAGCGCATCCTCGGCGTCCTGCAACGATCCTAGTATCCGGTAGCAATGCACCTGCAGCTCGCGGCGGAATGGCTCGGTTATCGCCCGGAACGCCTCACCGTCCCCGGCCCGCGCCTTCGACATCAGGTCGGCTGCCATCAACTTCACCTCTCTCTGCTCATCACACACTTCCCATAGGGACGCCTTCCCTTATGGACGTCCGCCGAACATGAAAGGGGGCGCTCGCCGAGCGCCCCCTTTTCCAAGGCTGCGGCATCTACCCCAGTGATAGCAACACCATCAACCGAGGAGCTAGAAAATGGGAAAGATCATCATCACGACGAACATGACGCTCGATGGCGTGGTCCAGGACCCGGACGGCAAGGAGGGCACCGCATTCGGCGGCTGGTTCCGCCAGTACGTGGGTCAGGATTTCGACGCATGGAGCGAACGCGAGATCGACGAAGCGATGCGTGCCGGCGCTCTTCTTCTGGGCAGGCACAGCGACGCGTGGTTCGCGACCCGGATGCCAACAGCCTGGTCCGCCGAATGGGCGGCCAGGGTCACCAGCCTGCCCAAATACGTGGTGTCCTCGACCCTCGACCATGCCGAATTGAGCAACGCGACGGTGCTAAGTGGCGATGTCGTGAAACAGGTTTCCGAGCTGAAGCGGAAGCTGGACGGCGACATCCTCGTCTACGGCAGCGGCCAGCTCGTCCGCACGCTGATGGCGCAAGGCTTGGCCGATGAACTCCGGCTGGTTGTGTTTCCCGTCGTGCTCGGCACCGGCAAGCGGCTGTTCGACGAGGTCGGCAACACGAAGCCGATGCGCCTGATCAACACCGAGCAGCCCGGCGACAGCCTGGTCTTCTGTTCCTACGCATTCCTGCCTGCCGCATAGTCATTCCCCGGTGGGGCCCGGCCGACAAGGCCGGGCCCCATGACTTCGGCTGTACTGATGAACGCGACGCCGCTCGAGAACATGCGGCTGGTGGCGACCCTTTTGCTTTCACGACACCCAGGTTCCGTATGACCAAATCGCACGGCCATCGGCGAGCAAAAATTCCTCCCAACCGACGATCTTCGCATCGACGTGCCGCACGGTGATCGCCGGTTCCGGCAAGCCATGGCCCTGGGTGATCACGAGCGCATGGCCATGCTCCAGTAGCCAGCCAATCAGATAGCTCGTTTCCAGCGAGACCATTTCAGAAACCGCAACACAACCATGGCGATCATGACCGGTGCCGAGGGTCTTCATGAACTCGCGCGCACGTGACTCGGCGAGAAGATCGACCCTCTTTAGCCCAGCTTCCTCCACCGCCGTATGCGGGCCAGCCAGCCGATCGAGCTCGTCGCGGGGAAGCACGATCACGGCAGCGCTGCCTTTGGCCGGAAGCGACACGCAAGCCGCGGGCATACTGGTGAGAAGTTGCACCGTATGCGCTGTTATGCGCGTACCGTTCGGCGTGACAGTGGTCCTGTCCTGTGCATAAAGGGCAAACGCTGCGACGATCGCCGCCATGGCCAACAACACGCGCATTTCGCTTCCCTGATTTTCTACGTTGTCCAGGAACCCCACATGTCGCGATAGCGATACTTGAGGCCGTTCTCGAATGCACGCCCTTTCCCCACCATCCAATCGATGCGTGCCTCATCGATCGTATCCTTTAAAACTGTGATGTGCCGCACAAGAAGTGGGCGAATGCTGGTGCGGAGTGTGCATGCTCATGGCTGCCCTCCTCTCCGAGCAACCTTTATGAATACGTTCTTCGAATACATTGTCGCTGGCGGTCCGCAGCATGGCCGAGTCTATCGTCGCCCACCGGACACTCGGGCTTCCACGCCGCTGGTCGCAATCACCGCGGACGGCCAGTATTGTCTGCCCGCCGCACGCAAGCGGGCCGGGACGCGAATAGTTCTGCTGCATCCCGAAGCCACCGGTGCACAATTTCGGTCCATTCTGGCTGTTTAACCATGACCGGTACATCAAGTTGCTCTACCCAAGGCAACGAGCTCACGAAAAGTGATACGCCGCCGATAGCCTAAAGATGCGCGTTTGGCACGCGAAAGGATTGACCGTATCCGCTCCTATGGGGCCCAGTAGCTGAAAGCAGGGGGTGTAGTGCTCAAAGCTCTTTCGAGGTTCCTTGTCGCGGCGTCTGTTGCGCTCTCCCTGAGCGCGCGGGCGACACCTCTTCGCGTGGTCGGCGATAACAACTATCCCCCTTACCTCTTTCTAGGTTCGGACGGCAAGCCGCGCGGTTACATGGTTGATATGTGGCAGCTGTGGGAGAAAAAAACCGGCATCAAGGTGGAGTTGACCGCGACGAACTGGGCCGATGCGCAACAGCAGTTGCTGCATGGCCACGCGGATGTGATCGAAATGATCTTCAAGACGCCGGGGCGAGAGGCGCTATACGACTTTTCAGCGCCATTCACGCGTGTCACCGTCGGAATCTATTCCGACGCAGGGATCACGGGCATCAATGATCCCTCTTCGCTCAAGGGCTTCGAAGTCGGCGTAGAACGCGGCGATGCCTGTGTGGAGCGGCTGCATGACGACGGCATTGGTACCGGCAGCGTACGTACATTCACCAGTTATGCGGATTTGATTGCGGCGGCAACCCGACGGGAGATCAGGATCTTCTGCATGGACGAATATCCCGCCGACTATTACCTGTATCGACTAGGCAGGAATAACCACTTCACCAAGGCCTTTGATTACTACTCGGCAGATTTTCGCCGCGGCGTGCGCAAGGGCGATACAGCGACATTGGCCATGGTCGAGCGCGGCATGGCGTTGATCACCGACGACGAGCGCGCTGCCCTGCGCCGCAAATGGAAGGGGCAACCGGTCGACTTCACCCCCTACGCTCGCCTCCTCGGCTACGCCTTGCTCGCGGGAACATTGGCCGGGATAGCCCTGCTGATCTGGATCTACAGTCTGCGGCGCGCCGTGGGGCGGCGTACCCATGATCTGGATTTTCTCGACCGCCACGATCCACTCACCGGCCTGCCCAATCGCCGCCTGCTGATCGATCGGCTCCACCACGCCATCGCGCAACACGCCGATGCCAGGCCCGCGATCTTGTTGATCAACCTCGACAACTTCAAGCGTGTCAACGAGAGTTTCGGCCATCCGGTCGGCGATCAGCTGCTGAAAGGAGTCGCGGAGCGACTGCTGGATTGCATGCCGGCAGCAAGCACCGTGGCTCGCTTGAGCGGCGACGAGTTTGTACTCATGTTGAGCGGACACACCGCTGCCGGCAATGTCGCCTCCGCCGCGGCGGCCCGGATTCTGCACGCGATGGAACCGCCATTCACCTTGAACGGACAAGATCTCTTTGTCGGAGCGAGCATCGGCGTCAGCCTCTATCCGGATGACGGAAATGACGGCGTGACCTTGCTCAAAAATGCCGCTGCCGCCCTGTATCGTGCGAAGCAAAGTGGTCGCAACGTATGCGGCTTTTACAGCGCGGCGCTCACCGAGCAGGCAAGCCATCTGCTTCAGCTCGGTACGTCCCTGCGCCGTGCCGTGGAGCGAGAGGAATTCGTGCTGGTCTACCAGCCGCAGGTTCATGTGAAGTCGGGGCGGATCACGGGCGTGGAGGCGTTGATACGCTGGCAAAGCAGCTCTGGGCTGATTCAGCCCTCCCAGTTCATTCCCTTTGCCGAAGAAACAGGGCTGATCGAGCCGATCGGACGCTGGGTGCTGCATACCGCCTGCCAACAGCTCGCCAAATGGTTGGCCGCCGGCGTGCCGCCCATGCGGATGGCCGTGAATCTCTCGCCCCGCCAGTTCGCCAGCGCCGATCTGGTGGAGCAAGTTCAGGCCGCACTGAATGCATCGCAAATACCTCCTCAGCTATTGGAGCTGGAAATCACCGAAAGCGCGCTGATGGAGCACGGAGCGGCTGCAACGGAAATTTTGATGGCTTTGCGCGGGCTGGGCATTGGGCTCGCCATCGATGATTTCGGCACGGGCTACTCGTCCCTGGCCTATCTGCGGCACTTCCCGGTCGAGCTTCTGAAAATCGACCAAAGCTTCATGCGCGGCGTGCCCGAGGAAGTGGGCGCGGTGGAGATCGCATCGGCCATTGTTGTGATGGCGCATACCCTGCGCATGCGAGTGATCGCCGAAGGCGTGGAAAACGTCGAACAATGGACGTTCTTGCAGAACATCGGCTGCGACTACGCCCAAGGCTGGTACCTCGGCAAGGCGATGTCGGCCGTCGATGTGGAAGTCCTTCTCAGAGCGAACATGGTGTCCAGGCGCGAAATCGCTAGCGAATGAATGGCCAAGGCGCGCAGCAGCTCTTCGGCCGGCCAGAATGACCGCCGGGAGACCACCGCGTGTCCCCATCTGCCCACCTTTCGTCCCCGAATCAGGTCGATCCGACCCAATGCACCTAGTCCGGCAGCCGCTGGCCGGGGAGTATTCGGGTTCGACGATCCTGGGGAACTCCAACGTGCACAGCCGCGACCTGCCCAAACCGCCACCGGCCGCTCCTCGCCCCCACGGGAGTGCCGCACCTCTGCTCGTCATTGCCTTGCTCTTTGGCCTGGCCCACATGCTGACCAACGGGCAGTACGGCTTTCACCGGGATGAACTGCAATTCCTGAGCGACGCCCAGCATCTGGATTGGGGCTTCGTGCCCTATCCGCCGCTGACCGCAGCGTTGGAACATCTGGGGTTGGGGATGTTTGGCTTGTCGCTGGTCGGGCTGCGGCTGTTCTCGGTACTGGCCCAGGCCGTGGTGATTCTGGTCAGCGGCCTTATGGTGCGTGACCTTGGCGGCGGCCGTCTGGCCCAGGTCTTCACGGCGATCGCGGTCGGGCTGTCGCCGGCGCCCATGGCGAATGCCACCATGTTTCAGTATTCCTCGTTCGATATGTTGTGGTGGGTGCTTATCGCCTGGAGCGTGATCCGCTTGCTGCGCGACGACGACCCACGCTGGTGGGTGGCGATCGGCCTGTTTGCCGGGCTTGGCATGCAGACCAAGTACTCGATAGCGTTCGAGCTTGTGGGCGTGCTGGTCGGCGTGCTCCTGACCGATGCACGGCGATACCTCGCGAACCGCTGGTTCTGGGCCGGCGGAGCTGTCGCGCTACTCGTGTTCGTCCCCAACCTCGTCTGGCTCGTCAGGCACGACTTTATTTCCTATCGGTTCCTGCAAAGCATCCACGCCCGCGACGTCCATGAAGGACGCGCGGACGGCTTCCTGCGCGATCAGTTCCTCATCAATGCCAACCTGTTTGCGGCGCCGGTCTGGATCGCGGGTCTGGTTGGCTACTTCCGAGCGCGCCGCTACCGCATGCTTGCCTGGATGTACGTCGTCCCCCTGCTGTTGTTCCTGTTTGCACGAGGCCGCTTCTACTACGTCAGCGCGGCGTATCCGATGCTGCTGGCCATGGGGTCCGTGATGGGAGAGCGGTGGCTGCGCACCCTCCGTCCTGCATGGCGGGCCGGAACAGTGGCTCTGCTGTTCAGCGGTGTTGCGGCCATCGGTATCTACGCGGCGTTGATCATCATGCCGATGGCGTCGAACGGTCCGTTGCGGGACTTTGCGCTCAGGAGGAACAACGACCTGCGCGAGAAGGTCGGCTGGAACGAGCTTGTCACGCGAGTCGCCGCCATTCGTGATGCCCTTCCTGCCGAGCAACGGGCCGATCTGGGCATCGTGGTGGGCAACTACGGCGAGCAAGGCGCCATCGCGCTGCTCGGGAAGACCCATGGCCTGCCGCCGCCGATCACCGCGGTGAATTCCGGATGGCTGCGTGGCTATCCACAAACATCGCCACACACAGTGATCGTGCTGGGAAGTTCACGTGAGCGCGCCGATGAACTCTTCACCGCTTGCCGGCTCGCGGGCCACTCGGGTAACGCGTGGGGCGTCGTCAATGAAGAAAGCCGGGATCATCCCGACATCTTTGTATGCGGCCCTGCGCGCAAACCGTGGAGCGAGCTTTGGAGTCACGGGCCAGAATTTGGGTAATGCCCCAGTCGTTAGGTAGCCAGGCCGACCCGCTTGCGCCAGCTGATCCAGCCGACCACAACTGCCCATATCGCCGCGACGAGTGGCGGCACGGCGTGCCCGTATTCGCCGTGGATGATGACGGTCGCGAGGGCGGCACACATGACAGCGCCGCCGAGCGCCGCGCCCCACAGGCGACTCCGCGCCCGGAAAAGCAGAATGGCGGCAGTGAGTTCCAGCGATCCGGTCACGAAATGGAACCAGTGCGGGTACCCCCACTTCAGGTATTCCGTGTAGATGGATCCCGGGGCGATGATGTTGCTGAGGGAACCCACGACGAAGAAGGCGGCAAGAGCCAAGGGCAGGACTTGGCGCCAGGAAATTTTAGACATTGGTGCGACCTCAAATGAAAAAGCCTGCTGCCGATGGGATGCGAATTGCCGGAGTGGATTCCGAAAGTCGTACCCCATCGCCGATCCGCGGACCTACGCCATAGCGGCCTTCTGGGCCGCCGCGAAGACTTCGCGTGCGGACGTCGCGCCCGCTACGTGCTCCGTACCCTCGACGCCGAGCGCCATCCAGCCTGCGTTGACGGCGTCGAACATCGCTTCGGCCGGTCCCGTGTGGCCCTTCGGGATGCCGAGCTGCTCGAACGCTTCCGGCCACCCGGTCCGCGGGATAGCAGAAGCCTTGACGTCGACCTTCAAGACTTCACCCAGCTGTGTCGCCACTTCATCCGCGCTGACCATCGAACCGAGCTCGATGACCCGTTGCCCCGACCACGCCGGCCCGGTCAGAAGCGCGGCGATCTCGGCGCCGACATCGTCGGTCGCGACCATGGCCGATTTCTGATCTGTCGGGTTGTAGTAGACGGGGAGCGTGCCGCCCTGGGCGACATGCAAGCCGTAGAGGAAGTTTTCGAAAAATCCGCCGGCGCGCACATAGGCGATCGGCAACGGCAGGCCGCGAAATCCCTGCTCCAGAAGCGACAGGGCCGTGATCATCCCTAGCCCGCTGGTTCTGTTCGCACCCATGGATGAAAGCGCTACCACCCGCGGCGGTGCTGCCTGGGCAAGCGCACGGACGTAGCTTGCAATCACCGCCTTCGCTTCTTTGTAGTCAGGCGAAGGCGCCCATACCGGTGGCAACATCACAAACGCGCCTTCGACATCTTTAAGCGCCATCTCGATGGCTGCCGAATCATTCCAGTCGCCGTCGACCAGTTGCACGCCTTCGTCGGCCCACTTCGCCGCCTTTTCACGATTCCGAACGAGCGCGCGTACTTCTTTGCCTTGCGCCAACAGATGTTTTGCCGTGGCGCCGCCAACTTTTCCCGTAATTCCCATGACTAAAAACATGAGCGTTCTCCTGATCTTTCAGATTTCTGTGCGTTAAGGCCAACTAACAGGCCTGGGGAGGTCTACTATAGAGACCGCCTCCGCGTGCCGTAAGGAGGCAGTTTTTTGTAACCAGCCGATTTCGAGGAATTCCGGATGAGCAACGCATCGAGCGCCATCGAAAGATTCAGCCGATATCCGATGGGCGAGTCCCAGTCCGTCTGCTGCCCGGTGCGCGACGTGCTCGACCGTATCGGCGACAAATGGAGCATGCTCATGATCATGGCTCTCGCGACGCGACCGCACCGCTTCAGCGAGCTTCACCGCGCTGTCCATGACATTTCCAAGCGCATGCTCACCCAGACCTTGCGCGATCTGGAGCGCGATGGATTGATCACCCGTCATGTCTTTCCGACCAAGCCGCCGGGCGTTGAATATCGGTTGGCTCCGCTAGGCCACTCGCTGCTGGACCCGATGGCGGGCCTCATCGATTGGGCGGATCGCTGCTATGGCGACATCCACACCGCACGCGCCCGCTTCGACGCCACGCACGGCGATGCCCCACGCCAGGCTTTTTCTACTCGATCGTAGGTGCGCCCGACAGCATCGACCGGCAAGGCTGACCCACTCGAACCGGCACGCCGATCAGACGTCCACCAAATCCTGGCAACTCCAGCGGCGATAGGTCGGCCGTAGCGGTGCTAATTTGCCAGGCGCTCGACGACCATATCCAGCAGTACGCGAAGCCGTTTCAAGCCGCGTAGGTCGCGGTGATACCCGACCCATGTATCCCGGGATGGCGGCTCTTCGCCCAAGTCAACCAGCGCTAGGCTATCAAGGCTGCTAGCCAAGGGAATGGGCAAGACGGCTAGTCCCGCCCCATGTGCGCAAAGTTGTGCCTGCACGTCGCGGTTGTTGCTTCGAAAGGTGACGGTGGCGTTGGGTAGCATTCGTTTCAGCCAGCCGGCATCCGGCATCGCCGAGAATGCCGTGTCCATCGTCACCAGCGTGGAACCGGTCCCGTCACCCGCTTTGGGATGATCCGCGCCTTTCGCCATGTACAGACCGTAACGTATACGCATGAGCTTTCGCGAGACTACATCGGGCTCGTCAAAGGGTCTGATGCGGAAGGCCATGTCCGCTTCGCGTCGGGACAAGCTGTAGAACCGCGCGTCTGTCAGAAGTTCGATCGTGACATTCGGATTTGCCCGAGCATATTCGGCGAAGACGGGTGTCAATAGGTGTGTGCCGAACCAGTCTGACGAAGTGATTCGTAACATTCCCTCTAGCCGTTGACCTTGGCCGGCAAGTTGCCGTTGAAATGCCAGCGCCTCCTCCTCGATGCGCTCCGCGTGCACCAGCACGCTGCTTCCCTCGTCGGTAAGCACAAACCCTTCGCTCGTTCGCTGGAAGAGTTTCTGTCCGACTGACTCCTCAAGAACATTGAGACGTCGGCCCATGGTCGGTTGGGTCTGCCCCAACTTACGGGCAGCAGCGCCCAGCGTCCCCTCGCGGGCAATAGCGAGAAAAACTCTTACATCGCTCCACTCCATTCGATAGCTCCTGGTGGTGGCGCTCGGACACTGCTTGTGTCTTCGCCGATAGCGCATGCATTTTTGCATGCACGACGTGCAATCTCTTTGGTTTTCATGTGTACACCACGGGTATAGCTTGAAGCCTCACCTCATCGCCAACTCAGGATTTCGACGTGAATCAAGCTAACTCCATGAAAGCCGCAGTTCTTGAAACTCATGGCGGTCCATTCCGGTACGCAACGGTTGCTCGTCCTGTTCCCGGGCAAGGCCAGGTGCTGGTGCGTATTGCCGCCAGCGGAATAAATCCCCTGGATCTGAAGATTCGCAGCGGCGAAGCCGCCCATGCGAAGCAGGCGCTTCCAGCCGTTCTTGGCATTGATCTGGCGGGTGTGGTTGTGTCCGTTGGACCGGGCGTGATCTCTTTTAGCAAGGGCGATGAAGTATTCGGTATGACCGGCGGCGTTGCGGGCGTTCAAGGTTCGCTTGCGGAGTATGCGGCCGTCGATGCGGACCTGCTTGCGATCAAGCCGGGAAATTTCAGCATGCGTGAGGCCGCCGCGCTTCCTCTCGTGTTCATCACTGCATATGAGGGCCTCATAGACCGCGCCAACGTCCGTTCCGGTCAGACCGTGCTGGTGCAGGGCGGCGGTGGTGGAATTGGCCATGTAGCTATTCAGCTTGCCGTGGCGAAAGGCGCGAAGGTCTTTGCCACAGGCTCCGGGAGCCAGTCTGAATTCATCCGGAGTCTCGGTGCAACTCCCATCAACTATCAAACCACCTCGGTCGAGAAATACGTGGCCGAGCACACGGGTGGCAGAGGGTTCGACGTGGTGTACGACACGGTCGGCGGAGCGAGCCTGGATGCTTCATTCAAGGCTGTCGCGCAATTTGGTCACGTGGTGAGTGCGCTTGGTTGGGGCACGCACTCTTTGGCTCCGCTCTCATTCAGGGCCGCAAGCTATTCAGGCGTGTTTACGTTGTTGCCGTTGATCACCGGTGTAGGGAGAGCGCATCACGGAGAAATTCTACGTGAGGCCACGCGTTTGGCCGAATCGGGCGCCCTCCTTCCACAACTGGATTCGCGGCGGTTCGGTCTGCAATCGGTTGCCGACGCGCACGCTCTACTGGCAGGCCGGAAGACACTTGGAAAACTCGTGGTGGATATCAGCGCGTAGTAGCGCAATCGAGCACGTGATCTAACGGAGTGGCATCCGCCGCCCCAACCCATGGTGACTTCGGTCGCCCATTACCAGAGGAAATTACCATGCCTTTTGTTAACGTAAAACTCGTGGACGGCGTCTTCACTAGCGAAGAAAAGCACGCGATGGCGAAAGAGCTCACCGACGTGATGGTGAAGTACGAGGGATCCGAAGCATTCCGTGAGGTCGTGTGGGTGCTGATTGAAGAGCTTCACACCGACGGCTGGCACATCGGTGGCCGCCCATTTGCCGGCCCGAAATCGCTCATGGAGAGCCTCGGAAATTCGAAGAAGGTCTTCGAGATGATCGACGGTGCCCCGGCAAGCCGCGAGGAGTTCGCCGCCATCATGCCCGCTCACACCAAGTAAGTCATTGCGAGTTACGGCGCCAAGCGCATTGGCTTGGCACCGCGTCGATCGAGCCGTCAGAAGCTTCGAAATTGGCGAAGTAGTGTCTTTGAGGAAGCATTCTGACGACTTATTTCTACATGACGCTGACGCTGCGGCAGATGGCCGAACTGCCGACACCGCGCGTCCGCGAGTCGATCGAACAGGCGCTTCGCGCGATCGCCGCATGATGCGGCGATGCCATCCACCCGCCTTCGCCGCGCTTTCTCTCGACACGCGAACGGCACCAATGCCGCACATGCAGCGAGCACCGGCTTCCATTCGAACCGGAACCGTCGCGGCATCGACACCATGCATCTGAAAAACCTTTTGGCCAGATCAAGGTCGTCGTAGTCTTCACGATGGACGCTGCCGCTCGGAGCGCCGCATCGAACGCATCTGCCATCCGACCCGGCGCGAACTACGCCTTGATGAAGGCCAGCAGATCCGCGTTGATAACGTCCGGGTTCGTGGCGCACATGCCATGCGGATAGCCATCGTAAAGCTTCAACGTGGAGTTCTTGACCAGTTTTGCGGACAGAACGCCGGCATCCTGGTACGGCACGATCTGGTCGTCGGTGCCATGCATCACCAGGGTTGGCACGTCGATCTTCTTCAAGTCTTCGGTAAAGTCCGTCTCGGAAAAGGCCTTGATGCCCAGGTAGTGCGCCTGGATCGAGCCCATCATGCCCTGCAGCCACCAGTGCTCGCGAATCCCTTCCGAGACCTTGGCGTTGGGCCGGTTGAAGCCGTAGAAAGGCATCGTGAGGTCCTTGTAGAACTGCGGACGGTTGGTTGCCACACCGGCGCGGATGCTGTCGAAAACGTCCAGCGGCAGCCCACCGGGATTGGCCGCGGTCTTCAACATCAGCGGGGGGACCGCGCTGATCAGCACGGCCTTGGCGACACGCTTGGCGCCGTGCCGGGCAATGTAGTGCGCCACCTCGCCGCCCCCGGTGGAGTGGCCGACGTGGATCGCGCGGTGGAGATCCAGATGCTCGGTCACTGCCGCCAAGTCGTCGGCGTAGTGGTCCATGTCGTGGCCGGTGGAGATCTGGCTGGAACGACCGTGGCCGCGGCGGTCATGCGCGATCACGCGGTATCCCTGCTGGAGGAAGAACAGCATCTGGCCGTCCCAATCGTCTGCGCTCAGCGGCCAGCCGTGCGAGAAGACGATCGGTTGGGCGGCCTTGTCGCCCCAGTCCTTGTAGAAGATCTCGTTTCCATCTTTAGTCTTGATCGAGCTCATTGCGTGATTACCTCTCTGGTTTGATGGGTGAGAATCCGCGCCATCGAGCACGGTGGCACGACATGAGCATGATCCTTTGTGTGTTGTCGAAACCCTTGCCGATAGCTTCACTGACAACATGGGGCTGCGCCGCCGTTGATGAAGAATCGTCGAGACGTGGGGAATGTAGTGGGCGTCCTGCCGGCTTCGATGTTCGATGTCTTCGGGAGGAGCAGGATCAACCTGTTCAGGTGTCCGAAGAGGCGCTATCCGGCCGCAAAGCCGCGGTAGGGCACCAGTGGCACGATGGAGACCGCCTCTTGCATGCCCAAACCAAACAACGGCAGCCTGCCCAGGGCAGACTTTACGCCGTCTTCGGATTCGACTTCGAGCAGGAGGCATGCACCCCCCACATCGCCACGGTGCCAGATGTGGCGTACGACGCCTTCGCCATAGAGCTTGCGAACGGCGGCAGTTTCGGCTGCGAGCCTCTCGGGGCTGTAATCGGATTCCGGGAATACTTCGCTGCGTCGGCGGGTTATCACGATGTACTGCATTTGATTGCTCCTGGTGTGTTGCCTCGATGGCAAGTCGAGCTTCGAACGCACCTGCCAGTTTGACTACGCATGTCGGCTATTACAGGTAGCACGCAGGAAAGCCTCAGGGTTCGAACGAGGTTGCGGTGGCCAACTCGCGCCACGCCGCCATGTCGGCTCTTACTTTCGCGATCTTTTCATCAATCCTGGCAAAGGCATCGGCGCCCAGCGGCAGCCGCAATGGAGGGGCCTCGGATTCCGCCGCCTGGATGATCACCTGCACAGCCTTCGCCGGATCGCCGGGCTGGCTACCGTCGCGGCTTCCGACGTTCGCGCGTGTCATGCCGGCGGTCGACGCGTAGTCCTTGATCACGCGCTCGGCTTTGGACATGGATTGCGACGACAGGAATTCGGTGCGGAAGTAGCCGGGCTCGACGATCATCACGCGAATGCCGAAAGGCTCCACCTCCAGGGCGAGCGCTTCGGACATGCCTTCGACAGCAAACTTGGTCGCGTTGTAGATCCCGAACCCGGCGGAACCCGCCATGCCGCCAACCGACGAGAAGTTGATGATCAGGCCGGAACGCTGCTCTCTGAGGGAGGGTAGAACTGCTTGGATGACGTTCAGCGTTCCAAACACATTCGTTGCGAACACATGTCGCGCTTCATCCGGTGAAACCTCCTCGACCGCTCCGACCATGCCGAAACCGGCATTGTTGACTACGACATCGATTGGCCCGACGGTCTCGATGATATCGAGAACGACTGCATGCACATCTTCCGGGTTCGTCACGTCGAGCTTGAATACAGTCAGATTGGGGTGGCGAAGATCGCTGAGGCCGTTGCGTGTCGTGCCAGACACACAATGTCCATTCTTCAGAAGCTCTTCCGACAATTGTTTTCCGAAGCCTCTGGAAATTCCGGTTACCATCCAATGGGACATGGTTTAGTTCCTCGGCAATGATCTAGTGCGACAATCCTAGGATTGCCCACACGCACCGTCCAATTAACTTTTACCGGCTCTGTGATTAGATAAATTTATGAGCCCGATCGACATCAAGCACCTTCGCTATTTTGTCGGCGTCGCCGACGAATTGCATTTCGGACGCGCGGCAGCAAAGCTCATGGTGACGCAGCCAGCGTTAAGCCAGCAGATCGCGGCGCTGGAAGCCATTCTGGGTGTGCAGCTTCTGATCCGTGATCGCAGAGGCGTCGTACTGACGGCTGCAGGAGAGGTCTTTCGAGGACAAGCGATCGGGGTCTTGGCCCAGATGGAAACGATGGTGGAGGTCACGCGCCGCACCGCGTTTCAAAACGAACAGCGGATCGCGATCGCCATGGTCGAATACACCGACCTGCCCTTTATCGTGCCGGCGTTGACGCAACTGCAGAAGCTCTATCCCAACGTCAAGATCAGCCGCAAGGAAATGGTATCAACGCAGCAAATCAAGGCCCTCATCGCCCATCAGATCGACATTGGCATGGGCGTACTGTTGGCGAATGAAGATCAGGCGGTGAAGATTTCGACTCGATTTGTCATCGACGGACGATGGCTATTGGCCGTGCCGAGCATGCATCGGCTGGCTCAGGCCAAGGTTATTCATCTCACCGATCTCGTAGACGAAAACCTGATCATCTTTTCCCGCAATATTAACGAGCCGCTCTACGATGCTGTTCTCGCGAGCTTTCAAGGCGCCAAGATTGAGCCAAACTTCGTTTACGAGACCACCCAAGCGCAGATCGGGCTGCGCATCGTCAAGGATAGTGGCGGGCTGATGCTCGGCGCCGATTACGTGTTGAGAGAGAGGCACGATGGCATCGTCTATGTCCCGATCGAAGGGCTCCCGGATTTGAAAGTGCATATCTTTTGGCGGGAGCAGGAAAGCTCCGGTCTCGTCTTGGACTTCGTGGAGTTTCTGGCCGAGGCGGCGCTGCAAGAGTGAAGTCACACGGCGCTTCGCCTGTGATGTATTCAGGGCTCGCCGACAGCGAGGTGACGTCAGCAATGCCGAGTTGGAGCATTCCACCTGGACCCGCTCTTCGGTCCCGGTTCGACATGTCTCAGCTATACGATCCGCTCCCTTTCCCGCGAAACAAGAGAGGAAGCGGATCCAGCGAGCCGAGACTCAACGCTGATCAGCCCGCCTGGAGAGAGGGAGCGTTCCGCCGCCTACGGCTTATCAGCAAACAAGCTCAAATCCACCGCATTGGCCATGGCACGATAGCCCGCACTGTTGGGATGCAGGTGATCGCCACTGTCATAGGCGGCAAGCATTTTTTCCGGCGCAGCCGGATCGCGGACCGCCTTGTCGAAATCCACCACGCCATCGAACGCGCCGGGGCTGCGGATCCATGCATTCACCTGCTGGCGAGTCTTTTCGCCGGCCGCACTGTGATACGGCCAGCCGTTGCCGCCGTAAGGCGTCAGTGTGGCACCGTAAATCTTCACGTGTCTGGCGTGCGCGCGAGCGATCAATGTTTTCATGCCGTCGATCAGCTGCTGGGCGACGATCTTGTCCTTCAATTCCCAGGCGTAGCCCGAACCACCGATGTCATTGATGCCTTCCAGCAATACGATCCAGCGCACGCCAGGTTTGTCCAGCGCATCGCGATCGAAGCGTGCCGACGCGCTGGGGCCGTAGTCGTCGTGCAGGATGCGATTGCCGCCAATGCCGGCGTTCGCGACCCCGATCGACTTGAGTTTCGCATCGGCCTGCAGGCGCGCGGCAAGGTAATCCGGCCAGCGCTCGTTCGCATTCTCCTTGGAGCCCACGCCGTCGGTGATGGAGTCGCCAAAGGCAACGAACGTGTGCTTGGTCGCAGGGCCGGCTACTTCCACGTCGGTGAGGAAGAAGCGGTTGCCGCTGACCTCGTCTCGCGAGTACTGCACGGCGGCGGTGGCGTCGCCGGTTTCGGTGATGTAGGCGGTGGCAAGGGCGGCGTTGTGGATGGTCGATGCGTGGTATCGCGCGTCGGCCGGCACGTAGATGCTCACGGCGAGCTTCTGCAACGCCTTCACGTCCATCGTCACCGGGTCGCTCAGCACGCTTTCACCCTTGGCGATGGTCACGATGGGCTTGCCGTTGAACAGCAGTGCGTGATCGCTGCCCGGCACCGCATCCGCTTCCTCGGCGCCAAGCGCCACATGCACCGGGCCCAGCGTGATGGGCACACTGCCGAACAGATTGGAAAGACGGACACGTACCCCCGAACCGCCCACGCTCGTGCGTACGATCTGCCGCACGGTTTGCGCATTCAGGGCGGGGCCGGCAATATCCGGCGTCGCCGTCCAGGTATCCACCCATGCATGACGATCCGCGCCGGTGGCGGTCATCGCGCAAGTCGCGACTATGCAAACCGATCCGGCGAACATCCATTTCAATACCCGTTGACGCATGCCGCTTCTCCCATGTGGTCTTTGCCGCGGCACGTATAGCAAAAATCCCATTAACTTAACCGGGATCGGGGATTACAAAATTTATCAGGCGAGCGATGCCCATGGCGTCGGCAGCCATCGGAGACCGGCTTTGTTGGAGATACCAATTTTCATAATCTCCACTGGCATTCTTCGCAATGCCAATCATGATGGATCGAACGATAGAGTGATTCCTGATGGGACGTCGTCGAATTGACGCCTGAGGTTGGCATGCACGCATGTCCCGCCCCCTTTATCGACAGAAAGTAGCAAGGCCCAACGGGAGTGAACTTCATGCTGGAGTGGATGAGAGCCGCGTTGCTACCTGTTCTGCTGACCATGGCAGGCGCCGCTGCGGCACAGCACATCAGCCCTACACCGCCCATGGGCTGGAACAGCTGGGATGCTTACGGATTAACCATCAGTGAGCCCGACTTCAAGGCCAACGCGGCGGAGCTCGCCAAGCTGCGCGCCTATGGCTGGACCTACGCGGTGATCGATCAAGGCTGGTACATGAGCAATCCGTTCGGCGACAAACTGCAAACCCGGGGCTACACGCTGGATGCGAACGGCCTACTGATTCCGGCAATCCATCGGTTCCCTTCTTCCGCCGATGGACAAGGTTTCAAGCCGTTGGCCGATTGGGTGCATGCGCAAGGACTGAAGTTCGGCATCCACATCGTGAGGGGCATTCCGAAGCAGGCCGTGGCCGCCGATCTGCCGATCGCCGGCTCCGGGTTTCACGCAAAGGACGCTGCCGACACGGCGGAGACCTGCCCGTGGGACGACAGCAACTACGGAGTGCGAGATACACCGGCCGGACAAGCTTATTACGATGCCATGCTGGCGTTATACGCAGGCTGGGGGGTGGACTTCCTCAAAGTCGACTGCATTGCCGACCATCCTTACAGGATCAGCGAGATCCGCCAGATCGCCGAAGCCATCAAGAAGACCGGACGACCGATCGTGCTGAGCCTTTCGCCCGGCCCTACTCAGCTCTCGCATGCCACGGAGATCCGCCGATTCGGGCAGATGTGGCGCATCTCCAACGATATGTGGGATGGCTGGTCATTCGTCCATGAGCATCCTGATGACGATTTCCCCATGGGCATACGCGACGTCTTCGATCGCCTGCCGCCATGGGCGGGTCAGGCCCGCGATGGCCACTGGCCCGATGCCGACATGCTGCCGTTCGGCATGCTGGCGCCCCACCCGGGCCTGGGTGTCGCACGCCGATCGCGCTTGACCTTGGATGAGGAGCGCACGTTACTAAGCCTGCTCGCCATGGCCCGTTCGCCGCTTATCCTGGGTGCCAATCTGACGAAGCTGGACGAGACCACACGCCGACTGATCACCAACAAGGATGTCATCGCGGTCAATCAGCATAGCCACGACAACCACCCGGTCGTCCACTTGCCAAAAGGATTCGATCACGCGCGCGTCTGGGTGGCCTCCGGCAACAGCGACGAGCGCTACCTGTTAAAGCGGGGGACGTCGGGCCTTTGAGCCCGAGACTCTGTGCGACGCACGACGCGCACCTGGACGGACCCCGCGATGACCGATGAGTGTTTGGGAACAAGAGGGTCGCTACGCGACCCGAACCAGAATGGTGACTGGCGCGATCTTGGCGCCGCATGAAACGCAACGGCAGGTGGTCAACGGCAAGACGGGACATCATGTTCTCCGACGCGAATCGGAGCCGGGTTTTTGTGTACCTATTGACCAGGGCGGCGAAATGGCGTCCCCTTATCGAGGCCGCTGGCTATCTGCCAGCACAGTTAGTGCGGCGCGGGTCTCCGTCTCTGCCTTCCGCGGCGACCATGAGGCGATTTCACTCAATGTGTGATTGCGGACCAGGACACGTACGACGTGAAGTCCCAACCAGTAACCCGAACGATTGGGCAGGTCGGCTTGAAACGGCGCTCGCCCCGACTCAAACCAGCGCACAAAAGCTTTCGATGCCTCGTGCCTCACCGGATCAATGGTCAGAACGTCGGCGTTCTGCAGAAAGCGCTTGGCCACTTCAGGCAACCTCGCATCCGGTAAGGCGCCAAGGTCGTTCTGCAGGAGGTACTCGCCATCGGTGTGACCCGGCGACACGATGGTGCTGACGTAAGTCGCCAGTCCCTCTTCATACAGCGGCAGCAGCAGATGCGTGTCTGGCATCACACCATCGTTGGTGATGCCGGAATGCTCGGCATCCCACAGATGGAAGAGTTCGTGCGGCAGTATCACGTCCAACTGGGCTTTTTCGAGGATCAGGGAGTCGACCGCCAGCGCAAGCACCGGGGTGCCGTTTGGCAAAACGCCGCTCTTGGCGTCGAAATGGGGAGCGAGCACCACAACGGCCCGTGGCTGCCCGGATGCACCGAAATACCGAGCAAATCGTTTCGACTGCACATTCAGCGCCGTGTTGATGGCGCGGACCCCTTTCGGTATGTCTCCGCCCATGTTCCGGTACTGGTCAAATCGGGCCTTTAATGCACGATCTTTCAGCTTCTTCCAGTTCGGATTATCGCGGACCTCCCAGACCACCGATTGGTAAAGCGCCTCACGAGGTTCTTCAATGAACTTGTCCCAGAGTGCTTCCTGCTCGGTAAATGGCTTGTCCTTGGCTGCCTGCCAGAACGCAGTGAAGGATCGATCGATCGGCCGTGCCGTATCGCCAAGTTGCGAACCTGCAACCGCCGGAAGGCTGGCCAACAACGCCATGGCAACCCCACTTAGCAAGGTCGGAACCGAAGCTGCCTTTTTCATGCTCAATCCTTGTACCGCAAGTTGAAAAAAAGCCAGGGACGGTTCCCCCGGAGCGGAACGTGTCCTTGACCCTTTTACCCCCCCGAGCAGAACCTGGGAACGGGGTGCTTTTTGCCGTCTTCGCTTTCTTGCCGCTCAAGACGGATCCCCGATAAGGGGGACGGAGGGAATTAAGCCAGGTCTGGTACCCAGTCGCATCGTACTGGCGCGCTTCCCCGATCTTCCGCAACGTCCCGCTCGATAAGTTCACCGAGTAGTTGGCTTAATTCCATCCGTCCCATTAGCCGGCGAAGATGCGCGTTCTACTCTTTCCCAAATGTCGTCTGGTATATCATTTTTCCACACCATGCCAAGCATCACCCTGAAGCGTTCGTCGACTTTTGCGCATGCCTCAATTCTTTCGATAAATATATTTCCTGAGTTCACTAGCAGGTCTTCGAGGGGACCGGCAGCTAAATTTGAAAGCATGAGGTCCGAATCATCGAGACGCCTAATCTCATTGATGATCCTCCAATAGCGCTCCAAATTGTTGTCACGAAGTTCATCAAGTGACATGTACGCCCAAAAATTCGCATCGCGCACCTCAGAGCCCTTCTCAGCCTTGTGCATTGCTACCCAAGCCGTCGCGATATCAATGTCATTCGCTGCATCCATGAATCTATCCTCGTCTAGCCGGTATCTTTAAAGCATTGATTGAATGTAGTGCCAGCCTTAGTTCATAGCACTTCTGATGCCGCGTTACCGAGAAAAACCACCACTCCGCCAATGAATAGACCCGTGCCTATGAGAACGTTTCGCACTCTCGAATCAGGTGCATGAACAGGATTACTGTTCGACGGCGACGGCGCGTCCTTCGTCGCATACTCCCAGGCATCCGGTGGCAATCCACCATTACAACCCTGCGAATCAAAGTCATTGAGCAGCTTGCGAAGCTGGGTTTGCTTATTTTCGAACTGTTGTTGATGCCCACCAATTGACATTGGGCCTGTGAGCGGAAGCCCAAGCTCGTTCACCTGAAGGTCACCGTACCTTTTAGCCAATTCATTTCTCAACTGATTGATCTTATCGCTCAGTTGTTTACAGCGATCTTGGTCGCATAAGCCCAGCGGGTCGACAGAGCTCAGCGGGTTGCTGCCCACATATCCAAACCCGCTGATGCCGCCAAGTAGGCCGATAGGATCGGGTTGGTCGTACCGACCCAAGAGCTGGTTGTAATTGCGGTACATGTTGTAGTTGGTGTTCGACTCGGCATCGTAGTACTGCCCAGCGAAGCGCAGATTGAGCACATAACCCGTCGTCGACGTCGGCTGCTGCTCCCCGAACGGATTACCCTGATAGGCCCACGACCAGATCACCGTGCCCGTGCTGTCCGTGACCGCTCGTGGTGTCCCCAGCTGATCCGCCGTGACGTAGTTGACCACGCTCGTGGTAACGCTGCCGTTGATCGTGTTGTCGATGACCGCCACCGGCAGGTCACCCAACCACACATAGTCGCGGTTGCTGGTGCCGTATTCGCCGATCAGCTGCCCCGCTTCGTCATAGGCATAACGTTCGGTCGCCGCCTGCGGGAACGTGGCGACCTTGCCGATGCGCTGGCCCAGGGCGTTGTACGTGTAGGTGCCCACGGTGGCGCCATTGAGTTGGGCAATCGTCAGGCGGTTGCGTCCGTTGTAGCCGAAGCCGTAGGTATTGCCGCCGATCACGCTGCCGGTGGTGTTGCCGTTAGTGTCGTTGGCGCGCGAGATGCCGTTGATGCTGGCGAGCTGGTGGGTGCCTGTGGTGTAGAGATACGCACCCGTGGCCAGACCCGGTGCCGTCTTGCTCAGGCGATCGCCGGTCGGGCTGTAGGTGTAGCTTTCCAGTGCGGTGCCGGCGTCGCTGATGCCGGTGAGGCGATACAGCGGGTCGTAGCTGTAGGTCTCCGTGGCGGGGTTGGCGCCGGGGGCATTGCCCAGCGCGATGATGTTGCCCAGCGCATCGCGGTTGAAATGCAGCGCCAAGGCCGGACTGGTCAGGTCGGTCAACCGATAGTTCGCGTCGTACGTGCGTGTCACGACCTGGCCATTGCCCAGCGTGTAGCTGCTGATCGGCCCGAACGGCAGGTAGCTGATGCTGCTGACCACGGTGGGCGAGGCAGAGGTGGTGCCGCTGGGCGTCACCTGCACGCCGCTGACCCGACCGTCGCTGTCATACGTGTAGCTGATCGCCGTCTGGTCCGGCGTACTCTCGCTGCTCAGGCGATTGCCCGCGGTATACGCATAGAGCGTGGTGTCGGTCTGGCTCGCGGTCACCTGCCGCTTCTGGATGACGTTGCCCCGGCCGTCATAACAGAACACGGTGGTGACGCCGGCTTCCACGACGCGCGTCAGTCGTCCGATCGGGCTGGACGCACTGCAGCCGGTCACCGCGTTGGCCTCGTCGTAGGTGTAGCTGACGTTGAGGGTGGTGTCGGTGTAGCCGGTGCTGGTCGGGCGATTGCCGGCGTCGTAGGTCGAGGTGCTGACGATGCCCTTGGCGTCGGTGTGCGTGAGGCGATTGCCCGCCGCGTCATAGGTATCGGTGCTGGTGCCGGTATCCGGGCTGTGCAGCGCCGTGCGGTTGCCCAGGCCGTCGTAGTCGTACGTGGTGCTGAGGCCATCCGGATCACTGATGCCTTCCACGTTATCGCGCGCATCGTAGGCGAACACGCTCTGGGTGTTCTTGGTGGCCGGGTCGGTGCCGTTGTAGTTGGCGATCGTGCTCTGCAGCCGATTCAGCGCGTCGTAACCCTGATGGTGCTGGATGCCCAGCGCGTCCGTGGACTGCACGAGGTTACCGTTGGCGTCGTAGCTGCCGCTGGTGCCGGCGTTGAAGACGGTATGACTGAGGCCATCGACGAGGGCGGTCAGCTGGCCCAGCGTGTTGTAGGTGCGCGACAGGCTGTGGACCACGGTGCCGGAAGCCGTACGGATCTGCTCGGCCGTCTTATTGCCCGCAGCGTCCAGTGTGTAGTGGATGACGTTGCCCTGCGCATCGGTGATGTCGGTCAGGCGATGCGCGGCATCGTAGGTGTAGCTGGTCGTGATGCCGTCCGGATCGGTGATCAAGGCGACGGCGCCGTACGGGGTATAGCTCAGGGTCGTGGTAGCGCCACCGACGCTGCGCGAGGCCAACCAGCCGCGCGGGGTGTAGGTCAGATTCGTGACCACGCCGTTGGCGTCCTGGAGGCGGGTGACGCGGCCGGCGCCGTCGTACGTCAGATACGTGGTGGTGTGGCCCAGGGCATCGGTCACCGATTGCAGATCGCCGTGATGCGCGGTGGTGCTGTCGGTCAGGTAATAGGCATAGGTGGTGACGTCAGCCACCTCAGTGCGCGGACCGTCCACGGCAAGCAGCAAGCCCACGATCGGGCACTGGGTGGTATCGACAGCCGTGCAGTAGCTGTAGGTCCAACGGCGGACACCGGCCGGCGGCGTGCCGGTGGTGGCACAGGTATAGCTACTGGCCTGGGCCGGATCGATCTCGCAACGCGCCAGTGGCTGGCCGACGGCGTTGTAGACCCAGACCGTCTGAGCGACCGGGGTGCCGCTCGCATTGGTGACCGTGCTTTGCAGCGGAACACGCAGCGTGGTGTTCCATGTGGTGTTCGTGGTGCGCTGGTTCGGGCTGCCCGAAGCTTCGACCTGCTGGTCGAGCAGACCCTTGGCATCGTAAGTCGATGTGGTGATGTTGCCGTTGAAGTCGGTAGCCGTCGCAAGGTAACCGTTGGCGTCGTAGGTACGAGCCTGCCAAGGCTGGCCACAGGCCGGACCACACGGGTGGTCGA